>ERZ890510.13-NODE-13-length-152436-cov-8.018559_pt1 | contig 152436 bp, 139 predicted proteins | sample MGYA00521265_ERZ890510 | MGnify/ENA primary metagenome ERZ890510 (study PRJEB32303, sample SAMEA104408624) | aquatic metagenome | biome: Brackish water; feature: Chemocline; material: water | place: Baltic Sea | collected 2014-10-26T21:54:00 | depth 110 m ... | reverse complement strand
CCTGTCACATCGAGCCCCATATGGTCCCAGTGGTCGCCGCCGTCCGTCGAGCGGTATACCCCGTCGCCGACCGTGACATTGGACCTGATGTGAGGCTCACCTGTGCCAGCCCACACGATCTGATTGTCGGATGACGAGACGGCCAGCGCACCCACCGAGTGGACGTCTTGATCGTCGAACACCGGTCGCCAAAGCGTACCGCCGTCATCGGTCTTCCAAAGCCCACCTGAAGCCGCCCCGGCGTAATAAACCAGAGGATTGCCGGGCACTCCGGCGACCGAGGCGATGCGGTTTCCGACCACACCGATGTGGCGGAAGCTCAGCGCAGAGAGTGCTTCGGAAGAGAGTGCCTGCGAGACCGCAGGCGCTGGTGTGGAAAGAACAATGAGCGCGGAGACTGCCAGCGCGCGTTGCAGAACGGACCCGATCATGGGGGCTCCTAACCTGACGTGTGACGCATGGGGTCGGGCCCCCCGATGGGGACACCGACACTAAGAGCGCCCGTGCGGCGCTCAGATCTATCGACTCGGGCTGGGCCCGCTGGTCGTCAGAACAATGGTAGGGGGTATCTCAGACAATTGGCGGTGGCTGGCCCGTCCTTGCAAGGGGCCGTCAAGCGCCCTTCGACCGATCCTGTGCCGTCCTCGCGCAGCCGAATGTGGTCACGAAGATCGCTCCAGCGACGAAGAGATCGAATCCGACACAACCCTGGACGTACCATTGAGGCACGAAGTCGGCGCCGGCAACCATGTGAAGGCCCACGTCCCAACCTGCGTGGAGCGCCCACCCGACGGCGAGCACCACCCTGGGGCCACGGGTCCCCGCCACCGACATCCCCGCGAAGATGAGGGCCCCGCCAATCTCAGTGAACAGCCAATCGTCTCCGCCGCTCAACCCCGCGAACACCACGTAGCCGAGGGCTGCGATTACCAATCCGACGCCATAAATACGTACGGCGGTCGTGCCTCCGCGCCATTCGGCAAGGGCCACGAAGGCGGCCGCGACAGCCACCCCGAGAAGGAGCATGGATGGGTTCACGTAGCGCACGGTCTCCCAAGTTGGGTCTCAGCGCAACCTTTTTGTCTGGGATCTCGTCAGAGGTACTCGGACACACGATTTGAATGGAGAATAAAAATGAACGGGATCAGGACCGATGTCATCGCGTTGGCGGCCATTTTGGGGAGTGCGGCGGTAGGTGGGGCAACGTCCATGGCGTGGACCGGCGACAGTTCTGACGAGTTCTATCAAGAATGTGCGACGACGGTCGTCGAGACCGCGCCGCGCGTGGTGATTTCGTTGGGTGGAGAGGGGGATGCGGTGGTGGTTGCTCCGCAGGTGTCTGTGGGCACCGATGAATCGTGTGGGGTCCAGTTCGGTGAGGTCCGGATCGACCGTGTTCCGGCCCAGATGGATCGCGCCCGGGCACGGGTAGAGCGGGCGCGGGAGCGGGTCGAGCGGGTCAACCTCGTGCGGTTCCATGATCTAGAGGGCCAGCTCTCAAAGCGGCATGAGGACCTAGAAGGTCTGTCTCTGCAGCTTGAGGGGTTGGAAGGCGGCTGGCTCCTGGAGTTGCAAGGTCTTGAGGAGTTAGCTGCCTTGGAAGCCCTTCGTGAAATGGACTTCGATGGCCTCAGTGAGGAGCTCGAAGCGGAGATCGAGGGACGAGTCGAGAGCAAGATGCGTGAGCTTGAAGAGCGCCTGGAGCGGGTGGGGCGAGGCAACGGGCGGTAGGGCTACGCGACAGACGCTGAGAGCCCCGGGCGGATTTTCCGCTCGGGGCTCTTTTTTTGTGCGCGATGGACCCGTGTCCGCAGGCTAGTGCGGCAGCCGTGGCTTCAACAAACCGTAAACCCACGCGCCGGCGACCGCACTCAGTAGCGCCACGAGAACGACGGGAAGTCCACTCCCGACCAGCGCGAACAACGGCCCCGGGCACGCTCCCGCCAGACCCCAGCCGAGCCCGAATACCGTGCCCCCGAGAATGTGGTGCGGCTGTGGGCGCATCGATGCCGCGTCCGGCCAGGCGATCTCTTCGCCACGAATGGTGCGGACGCCGAAGCGTTTCATGAGGGCGACCGACACCGCACCGACGGCGACCGCCAGCCCGATGATGCCGTACATATGAATCGATTGGAATCGAAACATCTCCTGAATGCGAAACCAGGAGGCTACTTCGGACTTGAGGAAGATGATGCCCAGGAAGACACCGACCAAAAAGTAGACGGAGAGGGAGTCCTGCCGTTCTGCTGGGGCTGCGGTCGCACCGGAGATCTCGGAAGTGTGGGTCATCGGATCCCCCTAGAAGATGAACGGGAGAATGAAGTGCACCGACACGAGCCCGCCAATAAAGAACCCGATCACGACCACCAGCGAAGACAGCTGGAGTGTGGAGAGCCCCGAGATGGCATGCCCCGACGTGCACCCGTTCGCATAGCGGGCCCCGAAGCCCACCAGGAATCCACCCAAAACGATGAGTACCAGTCCCGGGAGCGTCAGGAGCGCATCGAAGCTCATGAATTCTGCCGGGATCATGCCGGTGAAGTTCGATATGCCGAGCTCTGCGAGGTCCGCGCGCGTGGCCTCAGATATCGCCACGGTATCCGTCGGACTCGAGAGCACTCGTCCACCCAGGAAGCCGCCCAGGAGCATCCCGGACGCCATGGCCAAGTGCCACGCACCCTTCTTCCGCCAGTCGTACTGGAAGTATTCGATCTTGCCGGGGAGCGTGGCCGCACACAGGTGTTGGAGGCTAGACGACACGCCCCACTTCCTGCCTCCGTACCAGTATACGAACGGGACGACGAGGCCGATCAGTGGCCCGGCGACGTACCAGGGCCAGGGCTGTGCCAGAACTTCGAGCATGGATTTTCCCACGGAGGTGGAGACAGGACGGGGGAATCTGATGCGCTCGCGAGCCGAGGTCCAAACTGAGGCGCCCTCGCGGGCGCCTCAGTTTGGCTATTCCGCCCGGAGGGCCACCACCGGATCAACAAGTGAAGCGCGACGTGCGGGCAGATAGCTGGCCACTAGCGCCACCGCCGACAGCGCGGCTGCGACCGACGCGAAGGTGAGCGGGTCCAGGGGACTGACCCCGAAGAGCAACGACGACATCAGCCGGGTGAGCCCCAGGGCTCCCAGCAGTCCGATCGCCACGCCACCCCCGGCCAGCATCAGGGCCTGCTTCAATACCATCCTGCTCACGACGCTGCGTTCGGCGCCCAGCGCCATACGCACGCCGATTTCTCGAGTCCGCTGAGCGACCACATAGGAGATCACCCCGTAGATTCCGACCGACCCAAGGAACAGCGCCACAAAAGCAGCCAACCCCAACATGATGAGGGTGAAGGAGGTACTCGCCATCGGCTCGTCAACGAACTCCTTCATTGTGCGCACTCGTGCGATGGGGAGGTTCCGATTCACGGACCATACGGCGTCGCGGACCTGGCCCAAAAGGGCCGTTGGGTTCCCTGTGGTCGTGCGAACCGCGTAGGCCATGGACTGCGGAGAGTTGATCCCGTCGCTATAGAAATCATTCGCCACCTGTGGCCAGTAGACGATCGATGGCGCGTCCTTGGCGACTCCGTCGTCGTAGACGTTCCCCACCACCCCGACGACTTCGCGCCAGGCGCCCTCGCCCATCTCACCAAGGGCCACGCGTATACGTTTGCCGACTGCGGCCCTCGGCTCCCCCCAGTACTCACGGGCGAAGTTTTCCGTAGTCACGGCGACGTTCGCCAGGTCCTGCGCGTCCGCGCGGGTGAGGCTCCGACCGGCCAACACCGGGTTCCCCATGGTCTCGAAGTAGTTCTCGCCGATCCACTTGAAGCGACGGATGGGTGGAATTTGGTTGGGTTCCAGAGGGAATCCCTCGGCCTCTACGGGGTCGTTGCTATCGTTCCCGTCCATGCTCACTGACGAGGACATCGACGCGGAGATCACCCCGGGAATTGCCGCGACCTGATCCAGGATCTGCTGATGCACCATCGCCATCTCGCGCTGCCCTTCAACCTCAGCAGTCGGAATGGTCAGGCGGAACGTGAGGACCTCTTCGGGCGCCGTGAATCCTGGCTCCACCGCGAGCAAAGCCTGAAAGCTGCGGATCATGAGGCCTGACCCCGCGAGCAGGATCAACGCCATGGCCATCTGCGCCACGACCAAGGCGTTACGCGCCACGTGGCGCTCTTTGCCAGGGCTGCCGCCGCGCCCGCCTTCCTTCAGGGCGGAGACCATATTCGGAGATCCTTAGCGGATCGCCGGGAAGAGCCCAAAGAGTACGCTCGCAACTACCGAGATGAGGGCGGTGAAGCCCAGCACCTTGGCGTCCATTCCGACCTCATTGAGCCGCGGGAGCGCGCGTCGGGGCCCAGGGCGACGAGGAGCTTTAGGCCCCCGTAGGCGAGGCCCAGGCCGATAGCCCCGCCCAGCACTCCGAGGAGCGCGCTTTCAGAAAGGAGCTGGGCCACGATCTGGCCTCGTTCCGCTCCGAGGGCGGTCCGTAGAGCCAGTTCACGCTGGCGACCCTCGGCACGGACGATGAACAGGTTGGCGACGTTGGCGCACGCGATGAGCAGCACGATGCCGACGGTGCCCAGGAGTACCCAGAGCACGTTGCCGATGTCACCGACCACATCTTCCTTGAGCGGACGTACGCGCGCTCCGAAGCCGACTTCTTCGAGCATCCCGAGCGTCACTGGGCCTGGGAACATCTCCATGCCAATCGGAGCCATGCGCTCGATGTCTGCGTTCGCGCTCTCAATCGTGGCGCCGGGCACGAGTCGGCCCAGTGCCTGGTAGCTGAAGTTGCCCACGAAGAGTTCAGACCGATCAAATTGGAAGGGGGTGTAGATGTCGGGGTTGCTGCGAAGGAATCGCAGGCCCTCGGGCATGATGCCGATGATCTCTCGGGGTCGGCCGTTCACAGTGATGGTGCGACCGATCGCCTCGCGGTCCGATCCGAAGCGACGTTCCCAATAGCCGTGGGAGGAGCAGTACCGTCTCGGGCGCCCCAGGCAAGTCGTCTTCTTCGGAGAAAACACGCCCAAGAATCGGTTGGATGCCCAGGATGGGGAGGGTTTGATGCGTGACGTGCATGGCGGAGACTTGTTCCGGCTCAGCCAGCCCGGTCACAGAGGCTTGCGCGTCGTCCCACATGCCCACGGATTCGAACTGGGTTCCCTGCTCCAGGTACGTGCAGTGCAGCGCCGGGGACTGATTGAGGATGTCGAAGTTCAGCCCGGGCGCGGTGTGCCAGATGCCGACCAGCCGATCCGGATCTTCGAACGCGAGCGGCTTCAGCAGGACGCCGTTTACTATGCTGAAGATCGCCGCGTTGCTGCCGATCCCGACCGCAAGAGTAGACACTGCGACGATTGAGAAGAGCGGTGCCCGCAAGAGCTTGCGAGCCGTGTACCGGAAGTTCTGAATCAGGGAATCCACCTGCGCCACCCATCTCGAAAAGAAAACGACCGAGGTAGGCTCACTGCCCACCCCGGTCGCCCCTACGGGTGTGTCGGAAAGTCGGTTTCGCCGTCTTTCCGATCCCTGAGTCGGTCCTTCTAGTTGCCGCCAGGGCCGGCCGGCTTGCGATAGTCGAGCGGCGGATCACGATCACCTAGGAGTGGCTCGTAGACCCAGCCTTCAGGAATGCGGTCGGCGTGTTCGGCGTTGGCCGCCGTAATGAGGGCGGGTCGCGTGAAGATGTCGATCGCCGTCATCGCCAGCGTCTTGGCCGCGACGATCATCCCTTTGTCTCCGATGCCGGTTCCCCCTGCAGCGATCGCCTGCCAGGAGTGTGCAGACGTGCCGGGCACCCAGGTGGCGGCGCTCATCCCTGCGGTGGGGACCATCCAGCTAATGTCCGCCACATCCGTTGAGCCGCCGGAGCCCTCTTCGGTCACGAAAAAGGGTTGTACGAGAGCCGCTGTCTCAACTGCGGCCGCATCAGACGGCAACGTCTCGTGGATCATCTCGGCGAAGGTCCACTCCTGATCGTCATAATACACTCCACCCACGGTCTCGAGGTTGGCGTGCATCACCTCCTGCAGGGCCACGTTGGGGAGCATGTTGTACAGGCCGTGAATGACTTCGTACGCCATGGTGGTTCCCGTTCCCATGGCGGCGCCTTCGGCAGCCTTCGCGACCCGCTCAAAGATCGACTTCACCAGAGCAGGGTCGGGGTGGCGCACATAGTAGAAGACCTCGGCGAAGTCAGGCACAACGTTGGGCGCCGCGCCGCCATAGGTGATCACATAGTGGATGCGGGTCTCCTGCGGCACGTGCTCGCGCATCATGTTGACCATGTTGTTCATGGCTTCCACACCGTCCAACGCCGAGCGTCCGCGTTCTGGTGCGCCGGCAGCGTGGGCAGAGATCCCGCTGAAGCGGAACTTGGCCGACTTGTTCGACAGCGTGCTTGAGGCGCCCGCCTCGTTTTGTGACCCTGGGTGCCAATGCAGCACAATGTCGACGTCGTCGAAGAGTCCGGCACGGACCATGTAGACCTTACCCGCGCCGCCCTCCTCTGCAGGCGTACCGTAGAGGCGAAGCTCCCCGCCTTGTCCGCTTGCCTGCATCCACGCCTTTGTGGCGATCGCGGCTGCGACCGACCCGGTGCCGAAGAGGTGGTGGCCGCAGGCGTGCCCATCCGCCTTTCCTTCGACCGGCGCCCGTACGGGCGATCGGTCTTGGGTGATGCCGGGAAGGGCATCGTATTCGGCGAGCATGCCGACGACTGGCCCGTCACCATTCTTGAAGCTCGCCACGAACGCCGTGGGGATGCCCGCCACGCCGGACTCGATGGTGAATCCCGCTTCCCGCAAGGTGGCCTGGAGGAGTGATGAACTCTCGGTCTCCAAATAGCCCAACTCGGCGAAGTCCCAGATCTGCTGGGCGACGTCGCTATAGGAGGTCGCGTTCTGGTCGATGAAGTCGGAGACCATTGCTTTTCCGTCCTGGCCGGAGGCCATCGCGGGCATCGCTATCGCGACAATGGCCCAAAGGCCGGTTCTTACGCGCATGCTGGTATCTCGTTTTTGTGGGTGAGTCTCACTGTGATATCAATTGCCAGATTTGATCGCGGCTGGACCGCGCGCGGTGCCTTCCCAATCGGGGTCGGCGGCACCGATCCACGTTTTCGTGGCGGGGTCATACTGAATGCCGTGCACCCGACCGAACGAACCATCACGAGGCGTCGGGTTGATGGTCAGGCCGAGGGCCCTCATTTGCTCCAACTCGGCGTCCGTCCAGCCGATGTCATCGCTGGTCTCGGCGTTCAGCCCATCACGAGCCCCGGCGACCCGGGGCTCAGCGAGCGCCGCCGGCAGGGACATATGGAAGTCGATGACTCGGGTGATGGCGTGCACCACCGCCGGAGGGATCATGCCACCGCCGGCTGCCCCCAAGACCATAACCACTTCGCCGTCCTTCAGGACCATGAACGGGCAAATGTTGGAGCGCGCTCGTTCTCCCGCCTCTACTCGGCCTAGGTACCCTCCCAGCGTCGATGCATACAAGAAGCCGAGACCTGGGGTGACCACCTTCGAACCCATGAGCGGTCCGAGGGTTTGTGTCAGAGACACGAACATGCCGTTTGCATCTGCGGTGGAGAGGTGCGTCGTGTGGCCACCGTACTTGTCCTCGCGATCGTCGATGTCCAGGATCGGGCCTGCCCCCATGCCACTTCTCGCTGAGGGCGCCGCGATCTCTTCGGCCATACGAACTGCCCATTCCTTCGACGTGGCACGTACCGTGGCGCTGTCGGTTCCGAGACCGCGCAACTCACGGGAGGCCAAGCTCAAGGCCTGGCCGGTGATGGCAAACCACTCGGCTTCAGTCATGGATGACGGGTCGAACTGCTCCATAATTTGGAGGGCCTGAATAGAGAGCACGCCCGCCGCGGGCACGTCCGTTCCTACCAGTTCGTAGCCACGGTAGCTGCCGCGCACGATACGGCTGTCCTCCGCGACGTATTCCTCGAACGCCGCGATCGTCAGCGCACTGCCGTGGGCAGCCAGGTCCGCAGCCATCGCCTGAGCGATCTCACCCTTGTAGAAAACGTCTCTCCCTTCGGCCGCAATCCTTCGTAGGGTTTTGGCATAGTCGGGCTGCTTCAGAAGTTCGCCTGACGCGTATGGGGTGCCGTTGCCGTGATAGTAGGCGTCCACGGTCCCTGGGAATTCGCTGGCCTGCCGCAGGCCCGCCGCTTGGCGGCCCGCGTCATTGGGCAGCACACGAAATCCGTTCTCGGCGTAGTCGATCGCGGGCGCCATCACCGTGGAGAGTGGAAGCGAGCCGTGTTCGGCATGCAGCTTGAGAAGCCCGGCTACCGCGCCCGGGACAGCGATCACGGGGTACCCGTAGCCTGCTTGTGGCGCGGTGTCGTAATTGAAGTCCGACGGCGCCTGCGTCGTCCCGTCGATACCATAGAATTCACCTGCGGGAGTCCGCACCAGGATCTGGTTGCGCCCGCCGATGCTGTTCATCGTGGGCTCGACGACCGCGATGGCGAAGGCCGTGGCCACGGCGGCGTCCGCGGCGTTGCCGCCCATCCCGAGGATCTTCACCCCTGCATCGGTGGCCAGAGGGTGAGCCGCCGAGATCATGCCGGCATTGGAGCTGCCCGCTTGGCTGACATTTTGGGCCGAGGCGTTTGTCGCACCTACGGTCGTGGTGACAAGAAGGGCTGCCAGCGCGGCACTAGGAAGATTTAGGCGCATTTTGGGGGCCTCATGGAATGCAGTTCGACTCTTGACGCTCATTCTATCGGGGGGCTCATTCTATCCCTCAGGGCGATGACACGCATCCCTTGCAAACTGTGGCGAGACCGGCGCGTTACACCGGTGAGGGGCCACCTATTCGAAGTGTTTCCGGTAGGCCCGATACGCTTCTCCGGCCCGCTCGGGCATGAAATCGAAAATGGCCATGGGGTTGGTCTCTAGGCGCTTGAGCAGCGCGAGGGTGTGCTCATACCCGACGAACTCGGCCGCGAGGTCGCGAGTCAGGTCGTGGACATTGCGGTCCTGACGCACCGTCGGCGGCCCGTATACGAGCTTTGCTCCGCGGGCCTGCAGGTAGTACGCGGTCGAGATATCAATGAATCGACCGACGTGTGGGAACAAGAAATACTCCCCGAGCCAGTCCGGGCTGACGAACGTGTTCTGCGAGTTGAACGGACCGACCTTGTTCGAGGCCAGCGGAAAGCTAGTCGGGTCGAACGTGACGTCGGGCATGAACTGCATGCGACAGAAGGCGTCGATATCCGGATCGCCGTTCCAGAAGTCAGCCTGGACGTCCGGCGGCACCACCTTCCTCTTGGGTGCGCCGAAGTCGCGGTCAGCCAGAAGTTAAGGCGGGTAGCCTCGGTGCCAAAGGTGCTTGTGTTCCGTAACCGCCACGGGATCGAACGCCAACTTGTCGGTCTCGTAGTAGTCGACCTCGACGGGGCGGCCCATGAAGATCTCCTTGCCCCAATTCTCGAGCGGCACGTTGTCATCGTCGACGACCGCGACGATGTCCGCGTTCAAATCTTTGGCCCACAGAAAGCCGTAGTTCCGTCGTTCGACGACGGTCCAGCCCAGGGCAGCGGACAGAACCGGGTCGTACTTTTCCTGGTCTTCCGGAGTCACGTAGATCGCGCCCTCGATGAGAAAATCGCGGGGGGTCTTTTGGTCTCCGATCACGACCAGTTGCCAGTCGGGCATGGCCGCAAACTTCTGCAGCGCCTCGGTCGGAGCGTTGATGGTCGTGGTGACGATGACTTTCGGCATTAGCTAGGCGGTCTCTGTCGGCGGGGTGGGGGATTCCGGCTTGAGAATATTCTCTTTTTTCATGAAGCGAGTTCGCAAGCCCGGACGAAAGTATTCGAAGTTTCGGATGAACGGATTCACCGATTCTCCCTCTACTCGCGCGGTCCATGAAGTCGGAACCTCAACGACCTGCATCCCGAGCCGCAGCGGCTTAACGATGGTTTCCAACACGAACGGATGGCGAGCTTCTTCCCAGCGAATGGTCTTCGTGAGATACGTTGGAAGGATCCGATACCCGAACGTCGTATCCGTGAGGCCCATGCCGTAGAGCAGGGCAAAGCTCTTCTGGAAGAGCCAGTTCGCGAGCAGTTTCGCGCGATTGTAACCGTGGAAACCGCCCCCGGCCCAACGGGACGCCGTAATGACCGCGGCTGGGTGCTCCTTCGCGGCCGCGACCAGGACTTTGGCATCTTCCGGTTTGGTCTCCAGGTCGGGCGCCATGAGAAGGGTGTGGCTGCCCGTCGACACATCGAAGGCCTTCAGGATCGCGCCCCCAAAGAAGGGCTTCTCCTGCCAATGGATGCTCACCACGTCAGGGTACTTCGTGACCGCGGCCTGTGCGTGCCCGAGCGCCTTTTCCGTGGTCCTGTCGCACACGATCACAAGAATCTGCACGAGGTCACCGGGCAGATCTGCCATCAGCACTTCAATGGTGTGCGTCAGGGAATGTGTCTCTTCAAGCGTGGGAAGGACCGCTGTGAGAGACTCGAAGTTTGCTGCCAACTGTTGGACCTCGAATGCTTCATCTTTAGCGACGAGGTTCAAAGCTCGACGGCGAGCGCCCGTTTCGCGAGCGAGGCGAGCGAACATCGCCGCCGCGAGCGGGACCTCAGTTACGCCCGAGGAAGAGGGGGTGCATTCGGCCACTGCGGGACATGTTCACGCGTAGTTCACCCGAACTTATCATGAACACCGTGGTGAGTTCGCCATTGATCGCCCCCAAGGCGATGTCGTGCCTTTGCATGTCGGGGACATCGAAGTCACGCTCGATCCACGTCGTGGCGTGATATTCCTGGACGAGCCATCCTTCCGCGATCGCGGTACCGACGGCCTCGGCCCAACGCTCGGCGGTGACCCCTCTCCCCACGATCACGCCGTTGCCTCTTGTGTCCAATCCACGCTTGAGCACGTATCTCTCCCGCTCTCCGCGCACGGCATCGACGACAATTGCGTCCAATCTGCGCATGTTGCGCGACCAGGGCACGTAATTTTGCAGCATGTCCCAGTCGGAGGCTTCGAACAGGTGCTTGAACCCGGGGTCGAACATGATGGCCAGGCAGAGCTTGTCGTCGCCGACCCAGCGGCCTCGCTGTCCATTTTGAACGACGAGTGCTCGATCGCGAACGGCATGGACGAAAGGGTCAAGCTCGCCCCGCAGCCGTTGAAACGGCTGCATTCCCAGTTTTTGGTACACATGGGTCAGAACTCGACCGCCCGCGGTGGGTGAGCCGGTTCCGTTGTACTGGACTTTTCGCGGGTCCATCGCCACGCACTCGATGTCGTTCCACCGCACATGCTTTGCAAAGTCCCGTAACTCAAGTCTGTTGCCGCCATCTTCCCGGAGCAGGGCCAGGAAGTCCGGTCGAACGCCGGTGTCTTGTTCGAGGGACTCGAGGAACCAGTCCGCCATGAAGCCCTTGTCCTCGTGGCGCAGCGGCGGTGGCATCGTGTGCCCGCGGGCTTCCATGAATTCCCGCCACGCCCGGTTACACATGCCCGAGAACACGAAGCCTCCCGGACAGTTCGCGTTTGTTTCCAGAATCCAAAATCCGCCAGCGGGGTCCAGCATGAGGTCCAGTCGACAGATGTGGACCCTACTATTCGCTGGATCGACATCTTTCGCGAGATCCGCCGCGAGCGCGGGAGGGGTCGGCAATTCGGCTCGAACGGCCTCGTCCGAGACGGATGCCCGCACGATGGTCTCGATCGCCCGGTGGTAAGTCTGCGTGACTCGGACTAGTGTGTCGGCGAATTCCGGTTTCACCATTTGGGCCGGGCCGAGGAGGAATGGCTTTCCCTCCGCGTACATGAAGCGGTCCTCGGCCTTTTTGCGAAGCGCCTTTCCGGCGGGCGAATTGCCTTCCTCAAGGAGGGCCGTGTGGAAGTCCGGGTTCAGGCCGGGCCATACCGGAAAGTCCACAGTGGAGGAGGGAGACGCCAAAGATTGCTCCATTGAGAGATCTGCCACTTACTGATTTGAAGGGGCTGCTCGCCATGCTTTTGGTATCGATGCATTATTCTGCGGCGCCAATGTACCCTCTCGACTGCCATCAATGACTCCCGACCCGGCCCACGAACGTATCTCCACAGGTGACCTCTCCGGAGGTTTCGCCTCGGCCATTGTGTCGATCACCGGCAACGTTGCAGCCGGCGTCATCGCTTTCGCGCCGCTGGGCCCGGCATACGTCGGCAAGGGGATCTTGGCCGGAATGCTCAGCTCTATCGTCGCCGGCCTGATGGCGGCGCTTTTCGGTGGGGCGCCGGGCATGATTTCGGGGCCGAAGGCGACTACGTCGATGGCGTTCGCTGCGCTGCTGAGCCAGCTGCTGGCGACAGGACGCTTCGATCTCGGGAATCCGGAGTCGGCGAACTTGATTCTGTCGCTGGCGTTCGGTGCGGTGTTGATCAGTGGCAGCGTGCAGATATTGCTTGGTGCCTTCCGTGTAGGTGCTCTGGTGAAGTTCATGCCGTACCCCGTGGTGGCTGGGATCCGGAACACCACGGCTGTCCTCCTTATTTATGTTCAGCTTTCGCCATTCCTCGGCATCTCTAAGCAGGGCGGCTTGGACTTGCTCCGCGTGATCTGGGGCAGATCGAGCCGGCCACCGCACTGGTGGCCGCAGTGACGGCAGGGATCGCCTGTAGGGGCGGGCGCTTCCTTCCAAAGTCTTGGGTCCCCGTCATCGCGCTTATCGTAGGGACGGGGCTCTACCATTCGATCGCAGCTGTAAGCGGCGACGTCCGGCTCGGCGATGTTCTGGGGGCGCTGCCGTCCGCGGTCCCGACTCCCGCCTACTTCTCAAGCGTGATTGCCGCTCTGACCGACAGCGCGAACCTCCCGTTGCTGGCTGCGGTGATCTCGGGCGCGCTCGCAATGGCAGTGCTCGACTCGATTTCGTCGTTGGTCACGCTCGTGTCGTATCAGGGCATCGCCGACAAGCGATTCGACGCGAACAGCCAATTGGTTGGGCAGGGAATCGGGAGTGCGGTCGCGGCGTTCTTTGGCGGGCTGACCACTTCGGGCATCCTTGCGCGGGCCGCCGTGAACCACAATGCGGGTGGGCGTTCCCGGGCCTCAGGCGTCGTGAACGCCGTCGCGGTCCTCGTACTGGTGGTGGTCCTCTCTCGCCCGCTCGCGTGGATCCCAAAGGCGGCGATCGCCGGTCTGATCATGGTCATCGCTGGTGGACTCTTCGACCGCTGGAGTTTTGGGCAGATCAAAGAGGCGCTTCGCACTGAGGCTGAACAGCGGAAGGACAACTACCTCGCGGTGGCGCAGATGGCGTTCGTCGTCGGTGTCGGTGTCTTCGTGAACTTGGTCTGGGCAGTCGGGGCTGGAGTTGTGCTCTCAGTCGTGGTCTTTGTCGCTCAGATGAGTCGCTCGCCGATCCGTCGGGCGAGGACCGGGGCGACCGTACGCTCTGCGAAGAACCGTGACAATCGTCTCAGCGAACTTTTGGCGAAGGAGGGACACCGAATCGCTGTGATCGAACTGGAAGGCATGATCTTCTTCGGTTCCTGCGATTCTTTGGCGACCCGGGCCGAGGACCTCGCCGACAAGGGTGCCGAATTCGTACTGCTCGACATGAAGCGTGTGAGCGGCATAGATGCAACAGGGTTCAAGGTGCTGGGACAGACCTTCAATCGACTGAGAGCCAGGAGAACTACGTTGGCTTTTGGCTATGTGTTGCCGGGCTCCATCAATTCTGAGATCGCTGAAGACCTCATTCTTAACGGTGTTCCGGAGGCGCGCCTGTTCGAGAGCACCGACGCCGGGCTTGAGTATTTCGAGGAGGGCCTCCTCCTGAAGCTTGGGGTGGACGAGGGCTCTCGGAACGGATGGACGTTGGAGGAGTTCGGCGCGGAGTGGGGTGTGTCGCCTGAGCAGTGCGCCATACTTGCCGGATTTGTTGAACGGCGCCGCTTCGACGCGGGCGACTTTGTCTTCCGTGAGGGTGACACGAGTCGCTCGATGTTCTTCCTCTGTCGCGGCGACGCCGACGTGTCGATTCCGATTCCCGGAGCGGTCCGGAGACGGAGGTTGGCTACGTTCTCCCAGGGCACGGTGTTCGGCGAGATGGCGCTGCTCGACGGTCTGCCACGGGCGGCCGGCGTGCGAGCGACAGGCCGGCTCGAAGTCCTCGAACTTGGCTTTGATTCGTTCACCAAATTGAGTGAAGGACATCCGGCGATCGCAGTAAAGATCCAAACAGCGATTGGGTCCATTCTAGGGTCGCGACTTCGCGGTGCGAACTCACTGATCTTGGAGTTGGACTCGTGAGGAGGCCTACGGTTTGGTCGCTTCTGGTATTGGTCCTGGCCGGAGGATGCGCCGGGGGTAATACAGGCGACCTGCGCGAGGGCACCTCGGGATTGTCCGGCGCGATACCCGGCGGTGACGGGCGTGCGCTTGCCGCCTATAAGGCTGAGTTCAGGGCAAACGCCCTGGCTGGAATGGATTCCCTCATGCTGCGGACCGACGAGGTGTGGCAGAGGGACGACCGAGATGTCCTCGCAACGTTGTATTCGCCCCGGGCCACACTCGTGACGCCGGACGGGCAACTCCTCGTAGGTGGCGCAGCAGTGCGGGACTATGTCTCCGGGCAGCTTCCCCAAATGTCGAGCGTGAGTACGTGGCGTGACGAGTTTACTGCTTCGGGCGAAATGACGTTCATCTATGGTCGCTACGACGCTGACTCCTCGGTGCCAGGGCGCGACAGCCGAGGCGTCCACGTGACGATCGCCATGCGCGACCATTTCAACTGGCAGATTCGCGCGAAGATGTACGTGGGCTTCGAGGGAGCCGGTGTCGCCACAGATCCGTCATTGCTGTCGGGCGAACCGCCGCACGTGTCCCCCGACTCGATCCGAGCCCGGTTTGGGCGTCGGGCCCTCAATGGTCAGGACGAGCGGGCAGAATGGGCCGTGAGTTCGTACTTCTACTTGAATTCCTACCTCTCGGAGTGGCGTCAGGCCTGGAACAACGACGACTCTCAAGCCGCGATTCAGATGATGGGCGATGGCGTAGTGATTCGTTTGCCTTTTGACGTTCCGGCGCTCGGAAAGACCAACGCGGCCTACTCACTGGAGCGCCTTCTGCCCGCCGTTGGTGATCTCTCGCTCAGCATTCTCGACTTCGATATCAGCGAGCGATTGGGTTTTTGCCTTGGCGCTTACACGCTCAACGCGGGAGGGCAGGAGCTAAAGGGGTACTACATGTCCGTGATGCAAATGCAGGACGACGGACCGCGACTACGCGCGCTGATCTTTTCGGGCTCGGGCGCCAATCAGCTTGCCGCTCCGGGGAGTGCAACGGTTCGTTGATCACCGCGTCGCTACTTGTGCAAGATCTTTCGTTCGCGGAGACCGCTCCGGATCGGCTCCGAGCGGCGGTCGGTGTCGTGTTGCTGATTGGCATTGCTTGGCGGCTCTCGGTCGATCGCTCGAAGGTCTCCTGGCGGGTCGTAGGATGGGGACTGGGATTGCAGATTGCTTTTGCGGTGCTCGTGCTACAGACCCCGTTTGGGATTGCGTTCTTTGAGGGGATGAATGCGCTCGTACGGGCGGTGCTGGGGTATGCCGAACAGGGCGGTCGCTTCGTATTCGGCAATCTCGTGTCGGACAACGTGCCGGTCGGCACGGTCGACCCGAACGGCGTCTTCACGGAGACCTCGGGTACCGTCGCGAGGACGGGTGCGTTTTTCGCATTCCGCATCTTCCCCAACATCATTTTCGTATCGTGTTTGATGACGGTGCTTTATCACCTTGGCATCATGCAGGCTGTGGTCCGCTCCTCGGCTTGGGTCATGCAGCGGACGATGCGCACTTCGGGAGCGGAAACGTTGTGCGCGGCCTCCAATATTTTTGTGGGACTCATGGAGTCTCCGCTGGTGGTGAAGCCGTTTATCGCGAAGATGACCGAGTCCGAGCTGATGATGGTGATGACCGTCGGAATGGCGACGATCAGCGGTGGGGTGCTTGCAGCGTATGCGGGCATGATGCTCCCGTTCCAGCCGGAGGCAGCGGGCCATCTTATTGCGGCCTCAATCATGTCCGCCCCTGCGGCGTTCGTCATGGCGAAGTTGCTCGTCCCGGAGACCGGTGTCCCTGAGACGCTCGACATCCTGGAGTTCGACGTGAAGAGGCCGGACGTAAACGTGATTGATGCGGCTGCGCGTGGCGCCTCAGAAGGCCTGCGCCTCGCCCTCGTGGTGGCCGCGATGCTGATCGCATTTGTCGGGCTGATCATGATGGCAAATGGCGTCGTTGGGTGGGCGGGTGGTCTCGTCGGCTTCGATGACCTGACCATCGAATTCATGCTCGGCTGGCTCTTGGCTCCTGTCGCCTGGATGCTCGGCATTCCCTGGGTAGACGCTGGGCTGGTCGGCCAGATGATCGGCGTGGACTTCGTCGTCAATGAGTTCGTGGCCTTCATTCAGCTTGAGGGTCTTTTGTCGGCGGGCGCCGAGCTGCAGGAGCGGTCCCTCGTGATCGCGATTTATGCATTGGCTTCGTTTGCCAATTTCGGCTCGATTGCGATGACCGTGGCGGGGGTTGGAGAGATCGCGCCGGAGAGGCGGCATGACCTCGCGAGGCTTGGCGTTAAGGCCATGTTCGCGGCCCTCTTGGCTGCCTTACTCACAGCCGCGTTTGCCGGAATGTTGGTGTGACCACGCCACCGCCGTCGATTCTTGGTGTTGGCACGGTATCTCTCGACACCGTGGAGAATGGGGCCCATGTGGCGCGGGATGTTCTGGGCGGGTCGGCGCCGTATTTCGGTGCGGCTGCGCGTCTCTACGGAGATGTGACTTTGGTGGGCGCCGTAGGCGAGGACTTTCCGCAGGAGCATCTGGATCGACTGGCGGACGCGGGCATCTCGACGCGAGGGATCGCTCGACGCTCCGGTGAGACGTTCCGCTGGCATGTGCGTTACCAGCGCGACGGCTCTCGCGAGACCCTGCGCACGAACCGCGAGGTCGCCTTAGATGCGAGGCCCGCGGTGGCAGCCGAACTGTTGGACACGCGGGCGCTGTTCCTCGGGAGCACCCATCCGGCGCTCCAACTCGAGGTACTCTACGGCTTTGGGGCGCCACCTCATCTCGTTGTGCTCGACACCATGACCCATTGGATTCGGGATGAGCGGGAGGCCTACGAGATGCTCGCGCGCAGCGCGGATGTCGTGCTGCTCAACGAGGAAGAGGCGACGCTCCTCGGCAACGGTGACCAAGAGGCCGGTATTGGACCCTTGCTCGATGCCGGCACCTCCTGGGTGGTGGTGAAGCGCGGCGAAGAGGGCGCTGCAGCGTTCGGCCACGATCGTGCGGTGGCGGTTACGATCGCCAGGCCGCGGGCCGTGATAGACCCGACCGGAGCCGGCGATGCGTTTGCAGGTGGCCTCGTGGGTGCATTGGCCCGCAGTTGGCCGGATCGGTTGGGCATGGAAGAGGCCATGGCCAGGGGTGCCGCGCTCGGGTCGTTTGCGGTGGAATCATTCTCCGTAGATCGGCTCCTAGAGGTGACCGAAGAGGGGGTCGCGTCGCGAGCCCGAGAAATCAGGATCCGCTCCCGGCGTCATCGGTTGATCAGCTAGCGCCGGGGGCATTTGCGTCAGCCACTTGGCTGATGACGGCCTCGGCCCGACTTTCCAGCCCACCTGCGAGTCGCCCAACGGGGCCGGGCAGGAGCCCTAATCGGCTGTTGATGAAGCGCAGCCCGGATAAATGATGTCGGAAAACAAGAAGCGCCTGATCGTCGTCGGTGACCGCGTATTGATTCAGGCCGAGGCGGGTGAAGATCGCACGAAGGTCGGCCTGTACCTGCCGGCGACCGCAGTCGACAACCAGGCCGTTCAGGGTGGTACGGTCGTGGCGACCGGACCCGGCAATGCTGTATCCGCGCCCACCGAGTTCGGTGGGGAGCCTTGGAAGGTGAACTCTCCTGAACCAAGGTACGTGCCTTTGCAGGCGCGACTCGGTGACTACGCGATCTTCTTCCGCAGCGCAGCGGTGGAAATCACGTTCGAGCGCACCCGTTACTTGGTGGTGCCTCAGGCCGCGATTCTGACGCTTGTCCGCGAAGAGGACGAAACGGACCCGAGCCTTCTCGATTTCTAGGCACGGAGGCCGCGGAGGCCGTGACAGCCGAAGTAGTCGGCCTCGCCCGCCTCGCAAGCAAGCGGTAAGCCTCGAGCGGTATCGAGGGATTATCGATGATTGGCAGGCGTTCATCGCGGCGGCCGAACGCCCAGAACCGACCGTTCTTCGCACACGCCAGGGTCGAATTTCGCCCGACGCGCTGGCCGAACGACTGGTCGCCCAGGGATTTCGCCTCGCACCGAAACCCGGACTCCCGGGCTTCTTCGAAGTAGAGGACGGGCCAGGCCCTGTTACGGCTACGCTCGAGCATTGGCTCGGCCTCTTCTACGTCCAGCAAGCGTCCACCGGAGTCGCTGCTCCGGTCCTGGACGCGCGACCCGGGGAGCGCGTGCTCGATATGTGTTCCGCACCGGGCGGCAAGACGACGCATGCCGCGGACCTCATGGAGGACCGTGGCTGCCTGGTGGCGGCTGAGATCAGCGACAGCCGTATTCGAGGGCTGTTATCGAATGTGTACCGCATGGGACACTCGAACATTCTCGTCATCAGAGGTGACGGGCGCGAGTTCCCCGAAGGTGCGCTCTTCGATCGTGTTTTGGTCGACGCCCCCTGCGGCGGAGAGGGCACACTAAGGCGCAAGGGAGGGAAATCCCCCTACCAGTCGGCTGCGTTCAAGACATACGTCACACGCGCCCAGCGAGGACTCCTCGAAAGGGCGGTCCGACTCACGCGTCCAGGCGGCACGATCCTCTACGTGACCTGCACCTTCGCTCCCGAGGAGAACGAGGCGGTCGTGGACCACGCGCTGCGTACGTTGCCGGTCGAACTGGAGCCGATCGACTTGCCCATGCCGCATGCACCCGGACTGACCGCGTTCGACGGTAAAGTGTTTGACCCCCGGCTCGAGGGAGCGGCGAGGATCTACCCGCACCATATCGATTCGGGTGGACTCTTCTTGGCGAAATTGATCAAACTCGACGATGGCGACGCAGGCGGGCGGCAGGCGAACGCATGGGGACCCGTTCCGTCGCTGTTCGCGACACCAGATGAACAGGTTTCGCCGGAGGCCGTCGACGATCTAGTACGGATCGCAGTTGAAGAACTTGTCGGCCGATTCGGCGTCGCGCCCGCCTTTGCGGCTAACCTACGTTGGACCCTGCGTGGAGGACGGCTGTGGATTCACACCTTGGACGAGTGGCCTCTGGCTGCATGGTCAGACGGCCCTTGGCGACCGATCTCGGTCGGCTTTCGAGCGATGGAGTTCGACTCGCGGGGGCGACCTCGTCCCACGAATGATTTCTTGATCTGGCTTGGGGGGCAGCTGCACGAACGCGTATGCGACGTGTCGGCGCAGGAGTTGTTGACGCTCGGCGCCCGTGGCGCTCTGCCGATGGCTGAGGAAATCTTGGGGCCCGTCGCGTTGCGCTATCGAAGCGAGATCATTGGCAGAGGGGCAGGCACGCAGGAAGGGCTCAAGAGCGAAATCCCCAAGGAGCGGGCGACCGATTTAGGGCGGTCGATAGCACGCGACTAGGGTCTCGGTTCCCTGCGGGCAGCACAGACGCCGTGGCTAATTTTTATGCCAGGGACTTGGCGGATGGCCCGACTACGTCGCCCCGGGGCCGCTCGACGCGGCAAGGGTGCGCGCGAAGAGCGCGTCCACCGGCGCGAGACGCATTCCCGACAACTCGCCGGGCGTGAACCAACCGATCGCGCTGTGTTCGATGGCGACCGGATCCCCTTCGACGTCGACCCGAACAAATAGGATCTCAAACGCGCCGCCGGCGTCGTGGCCCGTGTAGAGGGGCTCACTAATTCGTGTGACGGCCAGGGACAATTCCTCTGAGAGTTCGCGCCGTGCGCCGCCGAGGAGCGTCTCTCCCGGATTCAGTTTGCCGCCCGGAAATTCCCACAGGCCGCCGTGCTGCTTCTCTGCGGGCCGACAGCCCAACAGGTAACGGCCGCCGTTTTCGATGACGGCCGCCACAACGGGAATGGGTGTCACGGGTGCTGATGCGGTCGACGCTTCGCTGGGCAGCGCTTCTCCTGGCGCCGGCGCGGCGGGGGGTGGACGAGACGGGACCAAGATGGCAAGGAGCACAGCCGCGAGGGTCGCCATCGCCGCCCCGAAAAAGAATGGCGCCTCGGGCCCGAATCCGGACCACGCTCCGATTCCCTCCCACAGCACTCCTGCAAAGACGGACGCGGGCAGGCTGGCGATGCCAATCAGGCCAGCATAACTCCCGTAGGCCGTACCTCGCAGCTCGGCAGGCACGAGGTCCGCGATCAGGGCTTTCGCGGAACCCGCGACCAACCCGTGATAGACGCCATAGGTCGTATACAGCACTGCAACGTGTGTTGATGTGCCGGCCAAGGCGAACCCGAGATACACGCCCGCGTAGACGAGCCAGCCCGCGAAGACCAGCCATTTTCGGGGCACACGGTCGGCAAGGCGGCCGGCCGGGGTCGAGATCACCGTGTAGACGACGTTGAACGCGACGGCGAGCCATAGGATGCCCATGACCGAGATGCCGCGCTCCTGCGCCCGCAGCACGAGGAACGCATCGGCAGAGTTTCCGAACTCGAAAAGCACAGAGCACACTGCGAAGGCCGCGAATGGACGACCAAGGCCGCGAATCCTGATGCGTGGCGTTGCGCGCGCCGACTTCGGGATCGCAACGTCGCGCGCACCTAGCGCCAGGAGGACTACGGCTACAAACGCGGGCAACAGGCTCCACAACACCAACGTTCGGAAGGTCTCGTCGGTAAGGAGGCGGGGATCTCCCTGTGCGCGCGTCACGATCCAGACGGCGATCAAGAGGCCTACGACCGCCCCGGCAGAATCTCCCGCCCGATGCAGACCAAAGGCGAAGCCGCGCTGATTCGCCGGGGTCGAGTCTGCTAGGAGTGCGTCGCGCGGAGCGGTGCGGATTCCCTTGCCGACCCGGTCCACGAAGCGAACGCCGGCAACGGCGCCCCACGTGGACGCGGTGTACAAGAAGGGCTTTGAAAGGGCAGACGTGGCGTATCCGAAGACCGCGAGCCATTTACGAGTGCGCAGCCGGTCAGAGAGCCAGCCAGAGTAGAGCTTGAGTACGCTCGATGCCGTATCTGCGAGGCCATAGAGCAGGCCGATGGTCCAAACCCGCACCCCGAGGACGTTGGCCAAAAACAGGGGCAGGACGCTCTGGAGCATGTCGCTCGAGACGTCCGTGAGGAAGCTGGTCGCGGTGGCGACCCAGACGTTGCGGTGTAGGCGGGGCGGCGTGGCGCTCACCGGAGCTTCCCCGAAGGCCACGCGGTGATCATCACGTCACCATTCGTGTCAGCACGTCACGATTATAGATGACCCCGAGCCCATGTTCGGGCGCACTAAGCGAGGCCGATCATGATCGCCACGGCGATCGAGGCGGCGCCGAGGGCGACCAAGCCGGCGTAGAGCGGCACTGTGAACTTCATCCAGTCCTCGTAGCGAACTCCAGCCGCCGCGAGGATCGCCATGAGCGCGCCGTTGGTCGGCGTGACCAAGTCGCACAGCCCGGCCCCGTACTGGTAGGCGAGGACGGTGATCTGCCGCGACATGCCCAAGAGGTCTGAGAGCGGGACAAGCACCGGCATGGTGAGGACCGCCTGCCCACTCACGCTCGGCACTGGCACGTGGATCAACGCCTGAGCCACGATCATGCCCAAGCTGGAGGCGAGGACAGGCAAGCCTTCGAGCGGCGTGAACATTCCATGGACGATCGTGTCGACAATGCGGCCGTCCTGGAGCACCACGTAGATCGCGCGCGCGAATCCGATGAGGATTCCGGCGTAGGCCATCCCACGGAAGCCCTTCACGTAGGCCTCGGCGGTGCCAGAGAAGCCCATCCCCGAGACGGCGCCCACGATCAGGCCCATCGTGAAGAATGCAGCAGACATTTGGTTGAAGTCCCAGCCCCAGCGGAGCATGCCCACTACGAGAATGGCGAAGGTCACTCCGACGAGCCCAAAGATCCCCCAGTCGGCTCGGCTCACGCCAGCGGCGTCTCCGTCCGAACCAGATTCTGCCGCGCCCCGTGTGCGAGCGGCATAACGCATGGTCATGCCGACCCAGAAGGTGAGGGCCAGAACCAGGAACACGATGCGAAAGCCAGCAGCAGACAAAGCGGGCAATTCGGCGAGCTTCTGTGCGATGGTCACTTGGAACGGGTTGATCGGACTAAAGGCGGACCCTACGAACGCGGACCCGGCGCTCATGGAAACGGCGACCAAGGGCGTGAAGCCCAGGCGGCGGGTCAGGATGATCAGGACCGGGATGAGGGGAATGATCTCCTCCTGCATGTTCTCCACCACGCCGCCCATCGCGAAGAACAGGGACACCACAGGAATCACGAGAAGATCTCGCCCTCTAAGCGTGCGGATCAACGACGTCACTCCGCGCTTCAGAGCCCCGGTTTCGTCGACAACCGTGAAGGCGCCGCCGATCAGGAAGACGAGAAAGATGACGTCTGCAGCGTCGGCCATTCCTCTCGGCAACGCGACCATCGCGTCGAAGAGGTTCACGGGCGTCGCTTCAACCTCATGATACGTTCCCGCCACCACGATGCTGCGGCCGGTCGCCTCATCGTCACGCCGGTCGTACTCACCGGCCGGAACCACATAACTGGCCAGAGCAGCCAGGATCACGCACCCGGTTAGGAGTACGAGAGGGTGGGGGACACTGAAGCGCGACTTCGGTGCTGTCATAGGGTCGGCTCACGGAGGCTGGGTAAGGCTGCATCCAGGGCGTGCAAGGCGGCCAGGATGGTTTGCACCGAGGCCAGGAACTCATCGGGTGACACCCGTTCTGTGTCGTCGGTCGGGCGATGGTAGTCCTCGTGGTCTTCGACGCCGAAGTAGACGAACGGAATTCCGGCGGCGTGGAACGGCGCATGGTCGGACGACCGAGTCCAGTCGGCGCCTTCGGGCGCACCTGCGCTGTCATGGCCGAGACGAAGCCGCACGGGCGGCCGAGCGGCGACGGATTCGAGCACGGGTCGAAGCGCGGGGGTGTGATGCGCCCCTGCAGCCCACAAGGTGCCTTCAGTCCTGGCTACCATGTCGAGATTCACGTTCAGCCCGACGCTGGACAGCGGGATCGGAAAAGCTCCAACGAGCGCCCTAGATCCGACCATGCCGGCCTCTTCCGCGTCCACGAACGCAATCACGAGCGGGTGGTCGAGTGGTTCGGCTCTGAGGGCCCGAGCAATGGCGAGCGCGGCCACGACGCCGGATGCGTTGTCGTCTGCGCCGTTGTAGACGATGCCCCCGCGCACACCTTCGTGGTCGTAGTGGGCCGTCAGCACGATGGCCGGGGCGTCCGGCTGCTTGCCCGCGATGCGTGCCACGACGTTGACGCCGGAGGCCCGGGGCGTCTCGAACGGATACTCGAAGCTGTCACCGATCGGCCGCGCTCCGGCGGCGGCCAGTTGCTCGATGACAAAAGCGCGGGCCTTGGCGCTCTGAGGGGTGCCCGGCGCCCGGCCCTGCATCGAATCGTGAGCGAGCACCGATAAGTCCCTCATCAGCCGAGCGGACTCCACTTGCTGGCCGTAGGCATGGCCGGGGCCAAGGGCGATGAAGCTCCCCGCCAAGAGCAGGCTCAAAGTAAGGAGTGGAGGGCTAGTGATCATGGGCATGGAGCTTGGGGTTAAGAACCTCGGAGCGCCAGGCAGGCCAGCTTCGTTTGACGGGGGGCCACCCTCGGGTCGAGAATACCAGCGTAACCACTCGGTCGGCAGCGACTGTTCACTCTTCCAAGACCTATGTCCGACGCGCCTACTTCCCAGGTTCTACGCCCCACGCATCGCTACTTCCTAGTCGGAGCCGCCTTCGGCACGGCATTCCCTCTAGTAGCGACGCTGTTGGACGCGGGCATGCGCCAAATTCCGTTTACGATTGCCGGGATCTTGGAGACGCAGGCCGGTCAGCCGCTGCACTGGGTCATCGATTCTGCGCCGTTTGTGCTCGGACTGTTTGCCGCCCTAATCGGTCGTCGGCAGGAGATGGTTGTCGCCCTCCAGAACTCGGCCACCGCACAGGCCGTTTCTGAGGAGACTGATCGGTTCTTCCGCGTCGCGGTTCGCAACGGTGTATACGCGCCGGTGTCGATCGACTCCATCGCGGCCGGGACCAAGGTCGTCGACGTGGAGCACTTCTATGAAGCCGATCGACTGCGCCCGAAGTACACCACCTTTGCCAACAAGCCGCTCTTCATCATGACCGGCGGGTAGGTCTGGTGCCGACGGGTTCGGTCACCCCTTGGCTCCTCGCGTTGGGGATTCTCTTCGTGTTGGGTGCTGGCAGTAGGGTTCAGGCACTAGCGGTCACGAGAGATTGGGTGGAGCCCTGGGTGGGTCGCAAGGTCGCGCACATCGGATTCGGCGCCGCTGTTCTTTTCAGCTGGGTCCTCTTTGCGGATGTGGCGCTAGCGCGCTGGTTCGCGGCCCTGCCCGCGCTCGGTATCGGCATGTACTTCCTCTTGATCGCGACCGGCGTAGTCGTGGATCGCGGGACCGTTCGCGGCGGATCACGGTCCGGCACCGCTGCCGGGCTCATGCGCGGCCCCGTCCTTTATGCGTTGGTCTTCGCCGTGCTCACCGTGGTGTTTTGGAGAACCTCCCCGGTCGCGATGGCCGCGCTTGCCTTCATGACGTTCGGAGATAGCTTCGCGGAAATTGTGGGCAAAACGGTTCATTCACCGGCGTTGCCGTGGAGCAGGGAGAAGACCGTGGCGGGATCGTTGGCGGCGCTCGTCGCCGGTTGGTGCGGAGGGTTGGCCGGCCTGTGGCTCCTGGCCGAGGCCGGTTTCATTGCCGGTCCTGTGATGGGCTATTTCGTGCCTATGGCCTGGGTCGCACTTGCAGGTACGGCGGTCGAATCGCTTCCGTTCGCAGAGATCGACAACGCGACCGCGACCCTAACCTGCGCCGCAGTCGGCGTTATCGTATTCGCCTGACGGACGGGCCGCCTGTCAGTCTTTGGGTCCCTCCAGAATCGCATCTATGCGAACGATCACGTCCGCGAGGTGTGCTTTCGTCACCCGGTGTTGGACCCGTCTCGTCGCGCGCGCCACTTCGTCGCGCAGATCGCTGAGTTGGGCACGCAGTAGCGGCCGCACGTCCGAGTTGCTGACATCGGGTGCCCCGTTTCCTGTGGGCACCTCGGTCATGAGCGACTCGATCCGTTCCAGGTGGGCGCGCTGCAGGGCCCGCCTATAACCATCCATGGCCGACACCGACGGCAGGTCTCCCCATACGGCGGCGCGGACGTCGTCCAGAAATTCCGCCAAGGGATAGGCATCGCTCGGCTGCGTCGCGTCGAACTCGGCGAGCGTGGCCATGCGGCGTGGATCGAGCAGCCGGTTCAGGATGCTGATCTGACGACGGGAGACGTTCGCGAAGCCTCCAGCATTTGGGCCAATTAGCTCGAGGATCTGGGGTTCGTTGAGCCAAACAGGTGCCTCGAACACCTCTCGCGTGAGCCAGGCCATGGCTTGTTTCTGATCCGTCCGTGGCACAACGTCATACACCGCCCCGTCTTGGTCTGCCGTCTTTAGGTCCACGTGAACCCCGGCGACTACGCCTAACACATGCCCGACGTAGCGATTCCACTGGCCCACAGCCTCGCCGTAGATCTCGGCTAGGTCGGTGTAGTCCTCACCATCCTTGGTCGTCCACGCGACGAGGTTGGGCACAATGCGCATCAGGTTCGCCATGCCGAATTCACTGGCCCGCACGGGATCGTCGCCCATGTCCTCCGTTTGGGCCCGCGGGTCCGTGACCCCGAGACCGCCTTGGGGGAGGTACTTGTACATGCGGTCGTCCGCCCGGGCGACGATCCACTGGTTCAGCGTGGCCAGTTCGTCGGCAGGCGTCGCCGCGTCTGGGAGCAGGCGGTAGCCCCAGTTCACAGAGTAGTGATCGTAGACGCCGATCCGCCTGAGGAAGTCCTCTGGGCGAAGGCCATCTTCTGGCTGCGCGATGTAGTTCTGGCGCGCGTAGTCCATGATGGTCGGCGCGACGCCCATACGGCTCGCGAAGCTCTGCGAGCGCAGCGAGTCAACCGGGTACGAAGAACTCGCGACCATGTTGTGCGGCAGACCGATCGCATGACCGATCTCGTGGGTGATCACTTGCTCCATCGCCTCGTCCATAAGGCGGTCCGTGAGCGGGAGCTGGCGAGCGTCGGGATTGGCGGCGCCGGTTTGCACCATCATCCAGTTGCGATACGACCGCATGTGGTTGTGATACCACACGATATCGGACTCGATGATCTCCCCGGTGCGAGGGTCCGACGTGCTCGGCCCCTGAGCGTTCCGGGTCATGCTCGCGGACCAACGCACCACCGAGTAGCGCACGTCTTCGGGGTCCCAGTCGGGATCCTCGTCCCGCGAGGGCGGGTCGAGCGCCACGATCGCGTTGCTGAAGCCCGCAGTCTCAAACGCGACCTGCCAGTTCTCAACGCCGCGGCGAACCGTTTCCACGTACCGCGCCGGCGTCGCAGGATCGATGTAGTAGGTGATCGGCTGCACCGGGTCCACCACCTCGCCGCGGGCGTAGGCCTGCGGGTCGGACGGCTCGAGCCTCCATCGACGAATGAAGGTCTCGGTCTCGGCCTTTTGTTCGTCGAGCCCGTAGTTGATGCGTTCGATGCTGTTGAAGCCTACGCGGGCGTCAGCGTAGCGCGCCCGCATCGGCTCTTTGGGGAGGAGCATCAAGGACTGGTTCATCTCGAGCGAGATCGTGCTGGCGCGCTCGTCAGATGGAGGTGCGCCGGCGTCGTAGGTGAGCGTGTGGCGCACGTTAACGTTGAGCGGGTAGCTGCGGACCTGGCCGATGAAGCTCCTGCTCGCGTCCAGACGCCGGACCTGATAGGTGCGTCGCTGGGCAGGGCTGAGACCAGAGATCGCGGGCGTGTCTCCACCGAAGAAATCGGTGACGTCGACAACGGACGTGGTGCTGTCTGTTCCACGTGCCGCGATGTCCCACGAAGCCAGGATGGGCGCGAAGTAGTTCGCCTGGACCGAGAGCGCGATGGCTAGGGTGTCGTCCGCGACCGCTTCTCCTGAATACTTCCGCAACAAGATGCGATCGTCGCGTCGTTCGAAGCGCACCATCTGGCGATTCGATGCCACACCTGCGGGAGAGAAGCCTCCCAGGCCGTCTTGTTTCCCAGAGACGCGGCTGACCAGCAACATATCCCGATTCAGCAGGGAATCTGGGATCTCGAAGAAGTAGTCACCCTCTTTGGCGTGCACCGTGAAGAGGCCGTCGTCGCTGGCGGCGTCTTCGATCAACTCGGCGTAGCTCTTCTCGTCGGCATTGGAACCCGCGCCACGACCTGCGCGCGCTGACGGTCGGTCTCCACTCGCGCCCTGAGGCGTCGGCATTTCCGGGTCGGCCCCCGTCCCGCCACAAGCGGTGAGTAGAGCGGCGGCGAGGACAATCGTCCAGGTCGAAGTAGAGGGCTTCATGAGAGTCATCGTCCGGTCGTGAAGGCATTGGATAGCACGCTAAAAAATTAACCAAACCAACGGTCGTCCTTCAGGCAATGGTGGTCGGTTAGGCGGCGCGCCATGTTGTTGTTCATGAGACTTAGACGATGACGCGCCGCCCCATTTTTTGGATCGTTCTGGGCGCCCTTGGCCTGGCTGGCGCGGTCACAGCGCTCCAGCTCTTTACGGTCGCGCTGCCGAACGTTTCGGTAGACATCACGATGGACCGAGAAGCGGCCATGGCCGAGGCGGCAGCCCTCGCCGATCGTTTGGGCTGGGGACCGGAAGACGCCCGTTCCGCGGCGTCGTTCGGGCAGGTCGATTCAGAAGTCCAGACCTATGTCGAGTTGGAAGGCGGCGGGCGTGATGCCTTCCAGGGCCTCATGGATGTGGGAGTGTATGAACCGTATCAATGGCGGGTGAGGCGTTTTGCGGAGGGTGAGGTCGAGGAGACCTCGGTCAGCTTCTCCCCTGCCGGTACCCCCTACGGCTTTCGACTCCGTCTCGCCGAGGACGATGCGGGCCCCGGCAACCTGACGCCTCCAGAAGCGCAGTTCGCGGCCGCGCAGGCCGTGGCTGCCTGGCCGCTCGACCTGACCCCGTACGACCTAGTCGAGTCGTCGAGTGAGACCCTCCCAGGCGGGCGGGTCGACCACACGTTCGTCTACGAACGAGGCGACATCACGTTAGCCGATGCGCGCTTCAGGCTCAGGCTCGTCGTTTCGGGGAATCGACTCTCGCAGCTTACCCATTTTGTATTCGTGCCCGAGGCATTCTCGCGACGTTACGCGGATATGCGATCCACGAACGACTCGATTGCGCTGGTTTCGCAGTCGATATTTTTACTGCTGTATGTGCTCCTAGGTGCTGGGGTCGGAAGCGCGCTTCTGCTCAGAAAGCGCTGGATCGAGTGGCGGACCGCGCTCGCTTGGGGCGCGGTGACCGCGACGCTCTTCGGATTGAACGCCATCAACGCGCTGCCGCTCTCGTGGATGTCCTACGACACTGCGGTATCGGCGAACCTCTTCATCTTCCAGAACATCGCCAGCGCAGGAGCGATCGCGATTCTTGGCGCTCCGATTCTGGCCTTCTTCTTCCTGGCCGGAGAGTCGTTGGGCCGAAAGGCGTTTCCTGACCACCTGCAGCAGTGGCGCTTTTGGTCACCGGAGGTGGCCGCTTCCAATTCAGCGCTCGGCATCACGGTTGGCGCGTACCTCTTTGTGGGTCTCCAGGTGGGATATGTGGTGCTCTTCTACATGGGCACTTCACGACTGGAGGGTTGGTGGTCCCCGGCCGATGCCCTGGTTCAGCCGGATCTGCTCGCGACGTATTTCCCCTGGCTACAGGCCGTTTCGACGTCGCTGTTCGCCGCGTTGTGGGAGGAGAGCATCTTCCGGGCAGTTCCGCTCGCCTGTGCGGCTCTGATCGGGGCGCGCTACGGGCGCAGGAACATGTGGGTTTGGGGTATGGTCGCCTTTCAGGCGGTCGTGTTCGCGGCGGGGCACGCCAACTATCCCCAGCAGCCGGCCTACGCGCGGGTGGTGGAACTGTCGATTCCGGCATTCGCCTGGGGGGCGGTATACGTATTTTTCGGCCTCGTCCCCACGATTCTCGCGCACTTCCTGTACGACCTGGCCCTGATTTCGAGCGTCTTGTTCGCCTCAGATGCGATGATCGACCAGGGTGTGATCGTCGGTGTGGCCGCGATCCCCTTGCTCGTGGTGTTGTGGGCACGCCGAGGCGGACGTGGCACGAGCACCTCACCTGAGTGGTCGTTCAACCGGGCCTGGTCGGCGCCTCCGCTTCCGGCTGCTGTGAGCGCGCCGACGCGTGCGTCCGAAGAGGAATCAAGCGGTGACTCGATTGACCCACCATCGGGTCTGTCCACAGGGCTGCGCCGGAGCCATGCGGGGGGTGAGTTGGCGAATGAACCTGGGGGTGTCGCCACGGATGTCGCACCTGAAGCCGCGACGCGCCTGCCGTTCTCGGTGGGCGTGTTTGGCGCGGCTGGCGCTGTGGGCTTCGCTCTTTGGGTCGGGACTCTCCTGATGGGCGAAGCACCGCCGAGGCTGGGTGTCACGCGCGGCGAGGCCGTGGAGATCGCCCAGGCCCGGGTCCTAGAGCGGGGCTTCGCCTTGGACGGATGGACCCCTTCTGCGTTTACGGACGACGGGGTTTCAAGTGGGCACGAATACGTGTTCGAGGAAGCGGGAGAGGAGGAGTATCAGGCGTTGTTCGGGGAGTTCTTGCCGCCGCCACAGTGGATCGTGCGTTTCGTTGATTGGAATGCCTCCCCAGAGGAGCGGGTGGAGGAGTTCCTCGTGAACATCTCGGTCGATGGCACGGTCCGGCGCGCAGTCCATCAGTTGCCTGAGGGAAGGGCGGGCGCGGTTCTGGACGAAGCCTCGGCAAGGGAACTGGCCCGTCGTGCGCTCCCGCCCGGCAGCTGGGAAGAAGTCAGTGCCGAGGAGTCTGCTCACGAGAGCCGGACCGATTGGGACTTCACCTTCCGGGATCCGTCCGTACTCACAGAAGTAGCCGGCGAGGGGCGGGCGTCGATCACGGTGAGCGGTAACGAGGTCGGCAACGTTCGCCGCTTCGTGCACGTGCCGGAGGAGTGGGCTCGGGCGCAACGAGAGGCGGCCAGCCGACGATCTGTGATTTCACTGGGGCTCATCTTCGTGCTGATCCTCATGTTTGGTGTTGGCGCAGTGGTCGCGATTGTGGTGTGGAGTCGACGGGGTCTCGAGACCCGCCCGCTCTGGATCGGCTCAGCCGTCGGCTGTACCGCGTTGGCGCTTTCCACTGCAAACGCTTGGCCCGCGACCATTGCGGTGTTCTCTACTGCCCAGCCATTCGGCTTTCAGGCCGGCGGGGCAGCATTCGGGCTGCTCCTGGTGGCCCTCATCGGCGGGGCCGCTATCGGTCTCGTGATCGCGCTCGGGCATTCATGGGCGCAGGCTCGCAGCCGAGTCGCCACTTCCATCCTAGTTGGTCCGTCGATCGGGCTTCTGATCGCGGGGGCGGGTAGCCTCGTTGGCGAACTGTCGGGTGGGGTCCCTGGGCTTCCGGACTACAGCGCGGCGGGAGAACTCGTCCCCACACTCTCCGCGCCTCTTGGTGCCGTCGTCCCACTACTGTTTCTTACCGGGGCAATGCTCCTGCTGGCGGTTGCGACACAGCGGTTCCGAGGGCACCCGTTCCTGGGTAGCGTCACCGGCTTTGCGATTGTGGCGTTGGGCGCGGTGCTGGTGCCATCCGCGTTGCAAGATTCGCCGGTCATCTGGGTCGCTAGCGCGTTTGTGGCCGCTGCCGGGATGTGGGCTTTGACACGGCTGATCGGCAACCGCCCGGCCCTGGCACCCATGATCTTCGGCACGATGATGGTGCTCAGTGCCGTGGAGGCGCTGCTCGCGGGCGCGTACCCAGGCAGTACCCCTGGCCAACTTTTGGCGATCATGGTGATCGCGGGGCTCGCGTGGCGTTGGTCGAAAGAACTCGGCCGTCCAGAGATTTCGGCTCTAGGCCGCTGACTCGTCCGTCGCTTCAGTGGGGAGCGAATAAAGATGGGCCGTCACGGCCCCTGCGACGAGCAGGAGGAGCGCCACGACCCACACACGGCTCCCCAGCATAAATGCCGAAACCCCAATAAATACCCACAACGTGATGACCGAGGTTAGCCGCGCCCGCGGTGAGACGATGCCCCGCTCACGGTAGTCCGCGAGGTAACGACCAAAGAGCCGATTCTCGTGCAGCCACCGCTCGGCGCGAGGCGAACTGCGGGCGAAGCACCAGCCTGCCAACAGTAGGAAGCAGGTGGTCGGCCAGAGGGGCACGAAGATGCCAATGACTCCGGCCACGACGCTCACCGCCCCAATTGAGAAGTACATGCCACGACGCACTGGCCCAGGGAGTCGCTCCGCGACGCGTTCGGCGGCTTCGTGATCGATGGGGCAGTCCTGGCTCACGCTCAATTCCCAGAAACGAGGATCGGTGTCGATACGGTGCCACAATCGTGACCGTCGCTCAAGACCCGGGCGCTAAATCAACGCCCCCGTTGACCTCCCAGGCCACACGTGTATACCCTTCCGTCCACATAGCCTCATCGAGACCGGCTGAGGGATAGGCCCTTAGACGCCGGGGCAACCTACGGAATGTGGCAATTCCGCAAGGTGCCAACTCCTGCGATGGACGTAAGTCCATCGAGAGATGAGTCGCCCGCCGCACGTTTGTGTGGATGCCGTATTGTATAGGGGCGATCGATTCTCCAGGGGTCCGTTGTGGGCCAATCTTATGGAGAATCGCATGACCCAACTTTCCGCAGCGGCCCCGGCACACGTCGAGGCGTTTTGCTGCACCGGCACCTCTCCGGGCGTTACGGGCCACACCACAGTTTCCGTCGATCTCCAATTCGGCGGTCATGTCGACACACGTGTCGGCTACGAGGTTCACGGGCCAGCGTACGGCCCGGCGGTCGTAGTTCTCGGGGGAATCTCTGCGTCGCGTCATTTGGCGCCCACGGCAGGCGATCCCTCGCCCGGATGGTGGCCTGGCGTCGTGGGTGCAGGCCTGGCGCTCGACCCCACGCGCCAGCGTCTGATTGGCATCGACTTCCTCGGCGGGCCGCAGGCCGCCGTACCGGCGGGCACGCGCATCTCCTCGAGGGATCAGGCTGAGGTTGTCCGTCAGGTATTGAGTGTTCTCGGCGTGCGCCGGGCCTCCTTCGTGGGCGCGTCATACGGCGGCATGGTGTCGCTCGCCCTGGCGGCCCTCGACGCCAAACACGTCATATCACTCGTGCTCGTTGCCGCAGCGCACCGTCCGCACCCCATGGCGACTGCCTGGCGCGCGATCCAGCGAGACATCGTCCGTTTCGGCGCCGAGGTGGGCGATGAGCGGCGCGGCCTTTCCCTCGGACGGGCTTTGGCCATGACGACCTACCGTTCGGAATTCGAATTCGCTGAGCGCTTCGACTTTCGCCCTAAGGTTGGCGGCGGCGCTCGTTTTCCGGTCGAGGCTTATCTCACAGCGAGGGGTGACGCGTTCGCCGCCACGTTCGGCACCGAAGCGTTCGTCAGTCTCTCTGAGTCAATCGATCTGCACGATGTCGATCCGTCTCAAGTCACGGCGCCCACCTCGCTCGTCTCCTTCGATACGGATCGGCTGGTACCCACTTGGTTGGTGGAAGAGTTGGCCCAAGCTCTGCCCGGCCCCGTTTGCCACGTCAGGCTCGGTTCGCCGTTTGGTCACGACGCCTTCCTCAAGGAGCCTGGCCCCGTGTCCGCGGCCATCACGGATGCGCTCGCGATCCGTTGGTCGTCCTCCTCCGATACTCCGGCGTCCGCGGAGGTGGCACGATGAGCGCCCAAGGCACTGCGACCACGTCGACCACGCGGGCCGTGCGGGCCGCGATCGGGTCCGATACGGCGCATAGAGCGGTGGTCCCACCGCTGTATCTATCTGCGAATTTCGTCTTCGAGTCTCCAGGCGTTTGCGGACGCTACGACTACACACGCTCCGGAAATCCAACGCGCGACCATCTCGCGGAGGCGCTCGCGGATCTCGAGGGTGGCTGCGGCGCGATCATCACGGCCTCGGGCATGGCTGCCATATCCGTGGTCACTCAACTCCTAGGGTGTGGCGACACTTTGCTCGCGCCTCACGACGGGTACGGTGGCAGCTACAGGCTGTTCACCGCAGAAGGCCGCCGTGTCGGCTACGAAACCGTTTTCGTCGACCAGACCTCCGAGCAGGCGCTCGACATCGCGAGGGCCCGGCGCCCGCGTGTGATCTGGATCGAGACGCCGAGCAATCCGTTCCTGCGCATCACCGACATCCGCCGATGGACGGATCTCGCGCGCGACATCGGCGCCGTCAGCGTGGTCGACAACACGTTCCTGTCGCCGGCCAACCAGCTCCCACTGGAACTCGGGGCCGACCTCGTGGTCCACTCGGCCACCAAGTTCATCAATGGACACAGCGATGTGGTGGCTGGAGCGATCATAGCGAAGGACCCCGCACTGCTCGATCAGCTTGCGTGGTGGACGAACTGTCTGGGCGTCGCCGGTGCGCCTTTCGATGCTTATCTCGCCTTGAGGGGGCTACGCACCCTCTTCGCGCGCTCGGCGGTACACGAGCGAAACGCGCTGCGCGTGGTTGATGTTCTGGCGACGCACGACACGGTCACGGGTCTGTACCACCCGAGCTTGGCGACGCACGGTGGACACGACATCGCTGCGCGGCAGCAGAGCGGCTGGGGTAGCCTGGTGAGCCTCGAACTCGCCGGAGGGCGGCCGGCGGTCGACGCGTTTCTGCGCGAGCTGAGGCTGTTCACGCTGGCCGAGTCACTGGGCGGCGTGGAGAGTTTGGTGAGCCATCCCACGACCATGACACACGCGTCCATGGACGAGGAGGGGCGACGTGTCGCTGGAATACACGATGGCCTGCTGCGGCTGTCCGTCGGCATCGAGGACGCAGATGACCTGGTCGCAGACCTCCAGAATGCGCTCACCAAGGCCGAGGAGGTCGCATGTACTCCCGTGTGACCGGCGCATGTCGTGTCGAGGCAGATCGGGTCGCCGTGCTCAAGTTCGGATCGTCGGTTCTCGGTGACGAGGCAGGGTTCCGGTTTGCGGCGGAGGAGATCGTGCTGGAAGTCGCGTCAGGCCGCCGTGTGGTGGCGGTGGTATCCGCGATGGGCGAAACGACCAATCGACTCTTGGAGGTCGCACGCTGCGTTTCGCCGCGCGCTGCAGCGGGACTCACTGCTCAGCTTCTCGCGACGGGCGAAGACGCATCCGTCGCACTCCTTGGGATCGCGCTTACCGCGCGCGGCGTGAACGCCCATTGTCTCGCGACGCGCGCGCTCGGACTACAAACAACGGGGCCCCTCGATGACGCCGAACCCGTCGGGTTTGATATCGAGGGATTGCTCGACGCCGTTCAGGCGCACGATGTCGTGGTCGTGCCAGGTTTTGTCGGCTGGGATCGTTCTGGGGCACCCGCGCTGTTGGGGCGCGGAGGGTCTGACCTGACGGCCCTCTATTTGGCGCATGCGCTTTCTGCGGAAGAAGTGCGCCTCATCAAGGACGTGGACGGGGTCTATGAGGTCGACCCCAAACGGGGATTTCCCGGGCAGCTGCCGTTGCCCTCCGCGACGTGGGGGCAGGTGCGGGAGATCGGCAACAGCGTGGTCTAGGACAAGGCGCTGCTCTTTGCCGAGGCGGCCGGAATAGTATTCCGTGTGGCGGCTCCGGGAGGTCGCGGGACAGTCGTGGGGCAAAGCGCCGAACGTGCCGCCCCGGTCACCACGACGCAGGCCGCCCCAGTCACGCCGACCCAGGCCTCGCCGCTAGCCGTCGAGGTGACCCCATGACCTTCGGACGCCGTATTCCAGTCGCCGTGCTGGGGGCCACCGGGCTCGTAGGCCAACGCATCGTGCAGCGCTTGGCGTCGCACCCCCGACTCGTGGTCGCCGAGGTCGTCGCTTCGGCACGGGCTGAGGAGTCGGACTATGGGGGGGTAACCGACTGGGCGCTCCCGGAGGAGATGCCGGATTCTCTGCGACACATGCGGCTAAAGGGGGCGGGTGAGGAAGTTGGGTCGGCCCTGGTGCTCTCCGCGTTGCCGGGTCATGTGGCCGCGACCGTCGAGCTTGCTCTGGTCGAGGCGGGTCATGTCGTGTGCACGAACGCGTCCGCCCACCGCATGCGGCCCGACGTGCCGCTCATTGTGCCGGAGGTGAACCCCGGCATGATGCGGCTCGTGCGAGAGCAGCCCTGGCGAGCACAGGCGGGGGCGCTCATCGCGAACCCCAACTGTGTGGTGGCTGGTCTCGCCCTGGCACTTGCTCCTATTCAGAAGAGGTGGGGCGTGAGGGGGGGTGTCATCGTCACCCTGCAGGCGATGTCAGGTGCCGGAGCCAATGGTCCGAGCGCGGTTTGCATGTCGGGGAACGTCGTCCCACACATCGAGGGGGAGGCCGAGAAGATCCCGCTTGAGCTGAATCGGATCCTTGGAATTACGGCCACTTGGAGTGTGGCCGTGAACCGTGTCCCGGTGTTGGATGGTCACGTCGCGCATGTGTTTCTGGACCTTGATCGCGCAGCCCACCCCGAGGAGGTCGAGGAGGAGCTGGAGAAGTTTCGTGGACCGGAGCCATGTGCATCGTTGGCGTCGCTGCCTGATGCGCCGCTGTATCTACGCCGCGAGGACGATCGGCCAAAGCCACGTTTGGACGTCGGGCGGGGTGGGGGCATGACGGTCACCGTGGCCCAGGTCCGGAGATCACCACCGCATGGCTTGGCGCTGACGATACTCGTGCACACTACCGTGCGAGGTGCCGCCGGTGCCTGCATCGCCAATGCCGAACTCGCGGTGGAGATGGGTTTTGTGGGGCGTGGCTTTCGCATGGAGTCTCGGAACGCTAGGTCCTAACTTGCCCTCCTGGGCGACTTCGTCGCCCACAACGGGGACCCCGGCGAAGAGGAACGATCCAGCGTGAAGCATCCCCACATATCGCTCGTCATCCCTGCGTTCAATGAGTAGAAGTACCTCACGCCCCTCCTAGACACGGTCGACAAGGCTCGGGGCTGCTATGGAGGAGGCGCGGACAGGATCGAGGTCATCGTAGCCGACAACGCGTCCACGGATCGGACTGCCGAGATCGCTCGCGAGCGAGGTTGTCGGGTCGCCACGGTCGAATTGAGACGGATTGCAGCAGCCCGGAATGGGGGCGCCAAAATCGCCTGCGGGGAGGTCGTTGCCTTTGTCGACGCGGATTCCCTCATCCATCCGGAGACCTTCAACGTCCTCGAGCGCACGCTCACCGAGGACGTGATTTTCGGCGCCACAGGCGTCACGATGAGCAGAATGTCTCTCGGGATCGGAGCGTCTCTCGCGGTCATCTACCCCATCCTCTATCTGATTGGAGCGGACAGCGGAGTTGTCTTTTGCAGGAAGGCGGATTTCGACTCTGTAGGCGGTTACGGCGAGGGGCTCAGCTTCGCCGAGGACATCGACTTCTTTTTGCGATTCAAACGGGCCTCCGGAGCCCGCGCCGGTGTGCCTTCAATCCCCCGCGTAGATCCCCACCGAGACCGTGCCGTGCTCATTCACCCAGCCGCGGTACATCCCGGGCGTATTGAAGCAGAAGTCGACGTGCCCATGAGCGTCCATGGCCACCATTCCACCCGAGCGCGGCACTTGGGCCCCTAGGGTTTCGAAGATTACGCCGTGCGTGGCCGCGTCCAGAGAGACCCCGGCGTGGCGCATGCGGGCGTGCACGTCGAAGGCCGCAGCGTTGCGTATGAAGTACTCACCCCATCCGGTGCAGGAGACGGCGCACAGGTCACTCGCGTATGTGCCCGCCCCAATGATCGGAGAGTCGCCGACCCGGCCGGCCGTCTTGTTCGCCATCCCGCCTGTCGACGTTGCCGCGGCGAGCGTCCCCGATGCATCGATGGCGACCGCGCCCACCGTGCCTGCCTGGTCGATCGGGTTCACGTCCCCAAGCACTTCTGCAGGGCGCGCGCCGCCGCGTTCACGGGCCCGGTGCAGTTCAGCGATCCGCCGCTCTGTGTGAAACCAGGAGTTCTCTGTAGATGGGATGCCCTGGGCGCGCGCGAAGGCTTCAGCCCCCCCACCGATCAGGAAAAGATGCGGTGACCGTTCCATGACCAAACGCGCGAGCGTGATCGGGTTGCGGACATCGGTCACGCCGGCGATTGCCCCTGCGTCCAGGTCTGAGCCGCGCATGATGGACGCGTCCATCGTCACCACGCCGTGCTCGTCCAGGTTGGAACCGCGTCCGGCGTTAAAGAGCGGCGAGTCCTCCATGACAGCCACTGCCTCAGCAACCGCATCCACTGAAGAGCCGCCCCCCTGAAGCGCCGCGTGGCCAGCGAGCAGCGATTGGCGCAACGTTTCTCGGTATGCCGCCGCCATGTCAGCGGTCATGTCGTCAGCGGGGATCGTACCCACGCCTCCGTGGATCGCGACTCCATTCTTTACACGAATCACATTGCCCTCCGTCGGGAACTGCCTGGTCGTTAATCGAAACATCGCTCATTCAATGGCATATCTCACCATTGCGCAATTTTGCAGGGTCGGGCCGCCTGGATGGTCCGTGAGTCTTGCCGTACTTTCCCGCATGACCCAACGGAACCTACTCCTGGAAGAGATGACGTCCCCCGAAGTCGCGGCCGCGCTCGCCGCAGGGGTTACCTCGGTGGTCATCGCCGTGGGGGCCGTTGAGCAACACGGACCGCACTTACCCCTGTTGGTTGACGCAGCCCGCGGAGACCGGTTGGCGGTCGAGGTCGCGAAACTCATTGGAGGTGCGCTGGTCGCGCCGACGATTCGCATCGGCTGCTCCGAGCACCACATGAGTTTCGCGGGCACGCTGTCCCTCAGACGGCAAACATTGGAAGCCATTTGTCTGGACTACACGGTGAGCCTCGCGCGTCATGGATTCCGTAACGTGTACTTCGTACCGTCGCATGGTGGAAATTTCGGACCTCTGGCGGATATGCTGGACGATCTCCGCGCCGCGGTGGCCCCTGACTGTACGGTCCACGCCTACACGAATCTGATCGGATTCATGGGCTTCTGGCAGGAAGCCGTCGCTGCTGAGTCCCCAGGGCTTGAAGGTCGGGTGGGGGGGCACGCGGACATCGCCGAGAGTTCGGAGATGCTGTGTATTCGCCCGGACCTCGTCCACGAGGATCGTGCCGAAGAGGGACTCGTTGCGCACTTCGATGACGCGCTCGCCGAGCGGATTTTCCGCGACGGGTTCCGTTCCGTGACGCCAAACGGGATCCTGGGTGATGCCCGTGGCATGAGTAAGGCGATTGGGGAGCGGTGCATTCGCAACGCTGCGGAAGGAATTGCGTCGGACTTGATGGGCTCCTGAGCCAGTCGGCTCAGCCGCACATGCCTGTCACTCCCCCACGCTATGCGGCTTTCGTGTCGCCCCATGGGTACGGCCATGCCGCGAGGAGCGCAGCCGTGATGGAGGCGCTCCACCAGGCGAACGGCGCTGAATTCGAGATCTTCACAACCGCGCCGCGTTGGTTCTTCGAGGAATCCTTGTCCGGCCTGTTCAACTACCACGAAGTGGCGTGCGATGTCGGCTTCCGGCAGGCCTCCGCTCTGGTGGTGGATATCCCGGCGACGGTAGCCGCCCTCGACGACATGCTGCCTTTCGATGCTGGGCAGGTCCAGGCATTGGCTGACGTGGTCACCGTGTCTGGTTGCTCCGCCGTGCTTTGTGACATCGCCCCGATGGGGATCGCCGTGGCAGAAAGGGCAGGAGTCCCGTCCGTCCTGCTCGAAAACTTTACCTGGTCCTGGCTCTACGAGCCGTATTGGGACGAGGTCCCGGAACTCGCACGATTCTCTGCCGAACTTGCGGCTTGGCGGGCCCGCGCGACCGTGCTCGTACAAACGGAGCCGCTCTGTGAGCGCGAGCCGGCTGCGGTGTTCGTAGACCCCATCAGCCGCGAGCCACGCACGGACCCGGCCCGGACACGCGAAGCGCTCGGCGTGGGCCGAGAGCAGAAAGTCGTCGTCATCACCATGGGCGGATACGGCGAAGACATGTCCTTCCTTGATGCGCTCCGTGCGCGGCCAGAGATCACCTTTCTAATTACCGGAGCGCATGAGACCGAGCGGGTCGAAAACCTTCGCCTTTTCAGTAATCGGGCTCCGATCTTCATGCCTGACCTGCTACGCGCCGCCGACGCGGTTGTCGCCAAGATCGGCTATGGCATGGTTGCGGAGGTTTGGCGCGAAGGCATCCCCTTCGGCTTTGTAAGCCGGGCGGACTTCAGGGAAATGCCCCCACTCGAGGCTTTCATTAACCGCGAGTTGCAGGGCTTCGAGATCGCGCCCGAAGCGTTCGCCCAAGGGGCATGGATCGAACGCCTCGACGAGCTGCTCCAGATGCCGCGCACACCGAGGTCAGGCGGAGGAGCAGGCGCCGTGGCGGCCCTGTTGGCTGGACTTCTTCAACAGTCTGCTAGCCGGCGCTAGCCATCCCGCCGATGGCGTTCGTGGGACCGGACAGCGCCTTACGCACGGCGGCAAGAAATACGTCGACTTCGATGGGTTTTGCGAGGGTGAGCACGGCACCGAAGTCGTGGGTGTCCGTCAGCACCGATTCCAGGGAAGCGATGCCTCCATCGGACATCACGACAACGGGGACCTGCGGTGCGAGTTCGTCGACTGCCAACAAGAGCTCGATCCCGTTCGTCTCTGGCATGCACGCGTCCGTCACGATCAAATCAGCTCCGTACACGCGGAAGGCACGCAGGGCCGAGTGACCATCAAGGTGAACATCTACCTCGTGCCCATGGCGGATAAGGACTCGTGCCAAAACGGAGCAGATGTTCGGGTCGTCGTCGATGACCATGATTCTGGCCATGGTCTGCGCTCCAGGGCGGAATTGTGCGGTAGGGCGTTTGCGAGCCCCTCCTAGCAGTACGTGCATCGGGAGCCCCAGGGCCACATAAGAATCACGAAACGCCCGGATCGGTGACGCCGAATACGTGAACCGCGAGCAATCCCAGCACCCCGATCACTAACAAATAATAGATGGTCGGTAGAATCGTCTTTCGCAGCGTCGAGCCCTCCTTACCCAACAACCCAACCGTGGCAGACGCGGCGACAACGTTGTGAATGGCGATCATGTTGCCCGCTGCGGCACCCACGGCCTGCAGCGCTACGATCATGACCGTGGGCATCGCTAAGCGTTCCGCGACCCCATACTGAAAGGCTGAGAACATCAGGTTGCTCACGGTATTAGACCCGGCGATGAAAGCGCCCAGCGCACCCGTCATGCCCGCGAAGAAGGGCCACACCTGTCCGACGTTGCCAGCCACCCATTCGGCCATCGCCAGCGGCATGGAGAGTAGTCCCGCCGCGTTCACGTCCGAGTTGATGTAGACCCGAACCATCGGCACTGTGAAGATCAGTACGAAGCCCGCACCTAGAAGTACCCTGCTGGACGAACGTACGGCGCCGCGCAGCGCCGCGCCTTCCATCCGGTGGAGTAGGGCGGTGAGGCCCACCACGACCAGGAGGACAAAGCCAGGGAGGTAGAGCGGGGTCGTCCTGGCGGTGATACTTGACCCTAGAATGCCTGCCCATTCGATGGCCGGTCCCTGGAGCCAACCGCCGATCGGGAGCGACGGGAGGCGGGTCAGCACCAACAATAGGCCGAGTAACGCGTAGGGTGCCCACGCCATCGCCGTCGAGACGCGTTTGGTGTCGGAAACGTCCGCGAGTTCCTGCTCTAGGCCGCTGGTCCATTCCTCGTCCCAGCGGTCGCGTGCCGGAAAGTCCCAGCTGTCGGCGGGGAGTAACCACCCGCGGCGCGCGACGGTCACGACAATCGCGAGGCCGATCGGGGCGCCGAGGAGCGAGGGGAACTCCGGGCCCAAGAATGTGCCAAAGAGCACGTACGGCACGGTGAAGGCCAGGCCACCGAAGAGCGTGAACGGAAGAATCGAGAGGCCCTCAGTCCAAGACCGCTTTTCGCCGAAGAAGCGCGTGAGCATCACGACCATCCAGGTCGGCATGAGTACCCCTGCCGTGGCGTGGAGAAGAACTGCTTTGGCGGTGACCGCGTGCAGGTAGTCGGTCATCGTCAGTCCTGCCGCCATGAGGTCGGCGGAGAATGCCTCTCCACCCAGGCCTCCCTGGATCCCCACCAACACCGGGGTGCCCACGGCGCCAAAGGTTACGGCCGTACTCTGGACCATCATGCCCAGCATGACCGCCGCCGCTGCGGGAAAGCCGAGTGCAACAAGGAGCGGAGCTGCCACGGCTGCCGGTGTGCCGAACCCTGCAGCACCCTCAATAAAGGATCCAAACAACCAGGCGACGATCACGACCTGCACGCGACGGTCGTCACTCACGCCGTGAAAGCTTCGGCGAATGGCGGCCACACCCCCCGAGCGCTCGAGCGTATGGAGGAGCAGGATCGCCCCGAAAATGATGAAGAGCAGGTCGAACGACAGAAAGAGGCCCTGGATGGACGCGGCCAGAACACGAATCGGCTCCATCTGCCAAACGCCGAGCGCCACGATGACCGCCGCCAGGTATGCCGCCGGCATCGCCTTCTTGGCGGGCACGCGGAAGCCGACAAGAAGAGTGCCGCCCAGAGCGATGGGAAATAATGCGAGTGCTGCCTGGAGTCCGGCGTTCATGACTTGATCCCCGCGGAAGCCGCACCCATTAGAACGGGACCCCCAACGCGTCGCACAGGAACCGCATGAAGGGCGTCCCGCTGCGGAAGACACCGGCCAACTCCCCGGAAAGATCGGCTGACGTGACGAATTTCTGGGGTAGCTGTTTTACCGCGATAAAGTCCTTCCACATGAGGTCCTCAATGAGAGGGTGCTGGGGGTCAAATCCCTTCGGGGGTCGGCTCAGACGATCACCCGTCAACCCGACTGCTTCGGTGAATTTCTTGCCGCGGGTTGCCTTCTTCCAGGCGGCCGGCTCCGCGACCATGTGCTCGCGGATCTTACGCAGTGCCTTTGGATGCGGATGCCAAATGCCCAAGCCCGCGAAGGCTTCGCCCGGCTGGATGTGCAGGTAATAGCCAGGCGCGTGCGCATCCTTGCTCTGTTCGTGCCTGAATTGGATCCCGGTGTACGTCTTGTAGGGGCTCTTGTCCTTCCCAAATCGGGTGTCACGATAGATCCGAAACAGCGACCGCGGCGTTGCCATGAAGTGCGGACTAAGCTTTGCCAGCGCGGGGGCGAAGTCCTGGATGAACCGCATCGACGCGTCTTTCACGTGGGTCTCGTAGCGCTGCTTGTTGGCGGCGAACCATTCGCGGTCGTTGTGCTCCTTCAACTCCTGCATGAACACGAAGGTCTGTCTGGTGAAATGGCTGGTGGCTGCCATGAGGCGCTCCTGGTTCGGTCAGACGGTGATTCGGACAAGGGACCGAGTGGAGGGGCGATGGACAAGAGCGCTCGAAACTGAGCGCTCGACCGACTGGCCCCGGATTGAAACCGAATCCACCAAAGCCTCGTCCTTGTGGAGAGCGGTCCACATTGTATACCGCCCTGGTCCACCAAGTAGACCACCCGGATAGGAAGCGGCATGGCCACAAAGAGTTACTTGGGCGAATTCGAGCAGATGGTGCTCCTTGCGATCCTTCAACGCCGCAGTCAAGCGAACGGATACGAGGTACGCCAAGGCTTGGAGAAGGACGCCGACCGAGTGGTGTCGAAAGGGGCCTTCTATACGACGCTCGATCGCCTAGAGACGAAGGGTTACCTGACGTGGGAAGTCCGCGAACCGGCGGACGGGCGCAGCAACCTGCCGCAGCGTCACTTTTCAGTGACGCCCCAGGGGATGGAGGAGCTTCGCAGGTCGCGGAACACGCTACTGAAGCTCTGGGACGGTCTAGACGGAGTTCTTGAGGCGTGATCGGTCACACCGGGATGGCGTCGTGATCCACGCTCCGCAACCGCCGCGCCGGGCAGACGCGCTCCTAGAGCGCGCGCTGCCCTCGGGGTCGAAAGGGCTCACGATCCTCGGTGACTTGCATCAAGAATTTTATGATATCGCGTCCCGGCGCGGTATCCGACGGGCGCGCCGGTGGTACTGGCGTGAGTCGATCATGCTCGGGTTGAGGTATGCGATCGCGCGCGGAAGCCGCGGGGTGGAAATCAACGAGGGGGAGGGGGGCGAGGTCATGTCGTCATTGCTTGCAGATTTAAAGTTCGGCGTGCGGATGCTCATCCGTACGCCGGAGTGAGGCTCTTTAATGCTGCAATCTTAGACATTCAGAAGCCTTACTGGATCGACATCTATGTAGATGGACGTGCTCTGGTCTTTGCGCTGACCGTAACGATGCTCGCCAGCCTCGCAGCTGGTTTGTATCCTGCCCTCAAGGCGTTAGGAATGGGACTCGGAGACATGCTTCGCGACGAGGCGCGCGGTTCGTCGTCGTTTCGATTGGGGCGCTTCAGCACTGCCCTCGTGATCACCGGGATTGCGGTGTCTTGCGGCCTTCTCGTGGCCGCCGGTCTCATGATCAAGAGCGTGGCGAACATGCGCTCAATGGACCTCGGATTTGAGGCGGAGTCCGTGCTCACAGGGCGTGTAAGCCTGTTCGATGCGGACTACCCGACCGAGCAAGGTCGCGTCGCATTTTTCGAGGAGCTCTAGATGCGCCTGGAAGCCCTGCCGGGGGCGCGGTCCGTAGCGCTCACCAGCGACCTGCCGGGCCTGGGGGGGGGCACTTGGCCCCTGACGATCGAGGGCGACAGCTATGCGACACCTCGGGACTATCCCATCGCCAACGGAAAGGTGATCAAATCTGGATTTTTTGATGCTTTGGGGGTCTCCATTCTTAAGGGGCGCGACTTCGCACCCACGGAGCCGTGGGATGAGACCGAGGTGCTGGCGATCGTGAATGAGAGTTTCGTGCGTAACCTGTTGGGCGACCGCCCCCCTCTGGGTATGCGCGTAAAGATTGGGCGGGACGACTCCCCTACCCGTTTGCCAGAATCGTGGGTGTCGTCCCCGACATGTACGTCGGTGGCGGGGTCGGTGGGATCGGAGACGATCAGCTCCGCCCTGAACAGCTCTACGTCGTACCGCGTGCCTTCGACATGCGCACGATGTCAGCTGTGGTGCGGACGGAGGGGCCGCCCTTGGCGCTGGCCGGTGAGCTACGCAGGACGGTGACTGAACTCGACGCCAACCTTCCGGTCTACCAGGTGGGCTCCCTGGCTCAGGGCATCGAGCAGGCGACGTGGGCGTTTGGGCTCTTTGGTTCGCTGTTCACGATCTTTGGGGCCAGCGCGCTCTTTCTCGCAGCCGTTGGACTCTACGGCGTGATGTCGTTCTCGGTGAATCAGCGACGACAGGAATTGGGCGTACGCATGGCGCTGGGTGCAGGCCCGGGTACGATTCTTCGCATGGTGCTTCGCAGGGGTTTCTGGCAACTCGGCGTCGGCATGGGGGTGGGACTCGGACTCGGATACCTTATGGCCAAGCAGCTCTCGGTGGTCACGTTCGGCGTCGACAGCGGCGATCCTGTGGTCTACGGGCTGATCGTCGTGACTCTGGGCCTGGCAGGGTTCGTTGCGACGGTCCTTCCTGCTCGATCCGCTACGCGCGCCAATCCAGTGGAGGCAATGCGGCCGTAGACGGCGTCGCCGAACCGGTCACCCTATCACGGGTAGAGGCGCTTCGTAGTCCAACCGGTCCCGGACCGAGTAAAGACGAGGCGGTCGTGCAGCCTGTCTGCTCGCCCCTGCCAGAATTCGATCTGGCTGGGGCGAATCAGGTAGCCGCCCCAGTGAGGTGGAAGCGGGACGTCATCGCCTTTGAATGTGCTGCCGTACTCGGCGACCCTCTGCTCCAATTCCTCCCTCTCAGGGAGCGGGCGGCTCTGCTTCGACGCCCAGGCTCCGATACGACTTCCTTTTCCGCGACTGGCGAAGTAGGCGTAGCTCTCCTCCGCCGAGACACGCTCGACCTGGCCATTCACGCGTACCTGCCGTTGTAACACAGCCCAATGGAAGCACAACGCCGCGTGCGGGTTCGCTTCGAGCTCGTCGGCCTTCCGGCTCTCGTAGTTGGTGAAGAACACGAAACCGCGTTCGTCGACCTCCTTAAGCAGCACCATACGGACCGAAGGGACACCATCGGGCGTCGCCGTGGCCAGCGCGGTGGACTCAGGGAGGAGCAACCCGGATTCCTCAGCTGCTGAGAACCAGGCACGAAACAGGTCGATGGGGTCTGCGTCATCGGCCGCGTCGGGAAGGCCCGTGGCCACACCTTGGCCGAGCGTCAGAACCGTCTTGATTGAGGACTTGAGTGACATGCCGGAAGATGTCCGGATGAGTTGGCCTCGACAAGTGCGGTTGACGCTCCACACGGGGTCGTTAGCTTCAATCTATCCCCCCCCAGGGGGGTAGGGGTGTCAATTGGAAAAATGTGAGATCTCAGGGAGTTCTGAAGTCAATGCACGATGAACGCACCGCGGACGTGGTCCGCCGACTCAAGAGTGTCGAGGGGCATGTACGCGGGGTCGAGCGCATGGTTGGGGAGGGCGCCTATTGCATCGATGTGGTCAACCAGATTTTGGCCATTCAGCGAGCCCTGAAGAAAGTCAGCGGGCTCATTCTGGATCAGCACCTCCATCACTGTGTCACGAGCGCGATCCGAGGAACCGACGATGCTGAGAAGGAACAAGTGCTTGGAGAGTTACTCCAGGTTTTTGAAGCCACCGGAAAATCTTAAAACCAGGGGAGTGAAATGATGACTAAGACGGTGAACGTGCCCAGCATCAGCTGCGGGCACTGCGTGGCGACCATTGAGCGTGAGGTATCCGAGGTGGACGGCGTCACGGCGGTCAAGGCCGAGCAGGCCGCCCGCACGGTGACCGTATCGTGGGACCCCGACACCACTGACTGGGTGGTGATAGAAGACGTGATGAAGGACATCAACTACCCACCGGTAGGCTGACCCCAGGCGACGAACCATGACCTCTGAAGTGAAGGGCCGGGAAGTCACGTTCCCCATCACCGGCATGACCTGCGTCAATTGTGCGGCGACCGTCGAGCGGGCGCTCAAGAAGACGGTCGGTGTTACGGGCGTGTCCGTGAACTATGCCTCCGAACGTGCCACAGTGCAGCTCGGCGACGACGCGGTTGGGGTCAAGGAACTGGCGGCGGCGGTGGAACGGGTAGGGTATGGGGTTGTTGACGTGGCCGAAGGTGACATGGGAGCCGCAGAGCAGGAGGTGCGGTCGAGGGAGGTCGTCGTCCAGACGCGCAAGTTCTGGGTTGGTGTGGCATTCGCCGGCCCGCTTTTCCTCTTGAGCATGTCGCGCGACTTCGCCCTTCTGGGCGCCTGGGCGCACGCGCCGTGGGTTAACTGGCTCATGTTCGCGCTCGCCGCTCCGGTCCAGTTCTACGTGGGGTGGGACTACTACGAAGGGGCGTTTAAGTCCCTGCGTGCGGGCGCCGCCAATATGGATGTCTTGGTGGCGCTGGGGTCGTCCGTGGCGTTCGTGTATTCGGTCGTAGTTGCTGCGGCGCTCACGTTGGGCACGGTCGCGGCTGGCGAGCACGTCTACTTCGAGACAGCGGCGCTTATCATCACCCTCATCAAACTCGGCAAGCTTCTCGAGGTGCGCGCCAAGGGAGAGACCAGCGCCGCGATCCGCCAGCTCATGAGCTTGCAGCCGGACACCGCTCGTGTGGTACGGGATGGTGTCGAGCTTGAGATTGCCGTGGCTGAGGTCATCGTAGGCGACGTGATCTCGGTTCGACCGGGCGAGCGCATTCCTATCGACGGCACCGTCGTCGAGGGGGCTTCCACCGTGGACGAGAGCATGCTGACCGGAGAGAGCATGCCGGTCGAGAAGGCGCTTGGCGACACCGTGGTCGGCGCGACCGTCAACCGAGTCGGTGCGTTCCGACTGAGTGCCACGAAGGTCGGAGCAGACACCGCGTTAGCCCAGGTGATCCGCCTCGTGCGCGAGGCGCAGGGCAGTAAGGCACCCATCCAGAAGCTCGCGGATCGGGTTGCGGCGGTTTTCGTGCCCACTGTGATCGTGCTTGCCGCTGGGACCTTCCTTGTGTGGTGGTTGGTCCTCGACGCGGGATTCACGCCTGCGCTTATCAGGTTGGTGGCGGTGCTGGTGATCGCCTGTCCGTGTGCGCTGGGGCTCGCCACGCCCACCGCAGTGATGGTCGGCACGGGAAGGGGCGCGCGCATGGGGATTCTCTTTCGTAGTTCCGAGGCGCTAGAGCGCGCGCGCCAAGTGGACATCGTCGTGCTCGACAAGACGGGCACGGTTACGCGCGGCGAGCCGGTCGTGCGCTCCGTTCATGCGGTGGACGGTGACCGCCTGGCGCTGCTCCACATTGCGGCGTCAGCGGAGTCCCGGAGCGAACATCCGATCGCCTCTGCGGTGACCGCGGCGGCAGCGGAAGAAGGGGTCACACCGACCGACCCGACGGCGTTCGAGGCTGCGGTGGGGATGGGCGTGAAGGCCACGATCGACGGCGCCCTCGTGCTCCTTGGCTCCAGACGCCTCTTGGAGCAAAATGAGGTGGACACCTCCCATCTGCTCGATGTCGAACGCGACGTCGAGGCAGCCGCCCACACGCCTTTGTGGGTCGCCCGAGAGGGGCAGGTGATCGGTATCCTCGGTGTGGCCGACACGCTCAAGGAAGGGTCACGCGAGGCCGTGGCGGAACTCCGCGCGTCGGGCCTACGCGTCATCATGCTCACGGGCGACCGTGAAGCGACCGCTCGTGCGATCGCGGTGGAAGCCGGCATCGACGAGGTCCTCGCAGAAGTTCTCCCTGACCAGAAGGCGGAGGCGATCGTTCGTCTCCAAAAAGAGGGAGTCGTGGCGATGGTCGGCGATGGTATCAATGACGCGCCCGCGCTCGCCCAAGCAGATGTGGGTCTCGCACTTGGAACTGGGACGGACGTAGCGATGGAAGCTGCAGACGTCACGCTCATGCGCGGAGATCTCCGTGCCGTGCCCCTGGCGCTCGCGCTGAGTCGGGCGACCATGCGCACCATTGAGCAGAACTTGTTTTGGGCGTTCTTCTACAACGTCGTGCTGATCCCGGTTGCCGCCGGAGCGCTCTTTTCGCTCACCTTCCTGCCGATGATGCTGAGGGCCCTGCACCCGATCCTCGCAGCGATCGCGATGGCATTCAGTTCAGTCAGCGTGGTCGGGAATAGCCTCAGATTGAGGCGCGCCAACCTCGGGGTCGAGGAACCCTTCAGTCAAAGTCGCCCGTAGGAGGCAGCATGGTACTTATTCTGAAGCGAATCGCTAAGCTCTTCCTGAGTTGGATTATCGGGAAGATTTAGACGGCCGTTGGGTCAACCTGCCGCGACCTGTGCGAGCGTGTTTCTCAACCGTTCGGTCAGCACTCTGTAGATCCCCCGGGCGACGGCGGGATTCTGCTCGATCAATTGATCGAATGGGTCCTGATCAATGCGAAGGAGCGTGGTCGCCTCTGCGGCGGTTGCCGTGGCGGACCGAGTCTCTCGGTCGAGGATCGCCATTTCCCCGAACCCCTCTCGCGATCCGAGAATCGCGAGCTCGGTCACGCCTCTCGTAATGCGGATGCCCCCGCTCACGACCATATAAAAGGCATCGCCGTATTCGCCCTGGTTGAAGACCACCTCATCGGCCTCCAGGTGCACCACGTGCGCTAGCGACGCGATGCCTGCCAGGTCGGCGCCTGGAAAATTACGGAACAACTCGGATCCCTTGAGGATCATGACCTTCTCGATCAAGGGGATCATGGTGCCTTCCTTTTCTAAAAGGTCCTTTGAGCGGCCCGGGGTGCTGATATCTTCGTCACACCCCAAGACATGAAGGCCGAGTGAGTGGGGCCACCAATCTTTCTCTTTCGTCAGGTGTTCGCCCGGATACTTAATGACGTCGGCCGCATCGGCGACCTGTTCCATAATAGGGCCTTCGGGAAAGTCTTCAGCTGCGATTTCCATGAAGGGCATGACCATGGCCGCCGTCGCCCCTGATATCGAACCCTCAAGCAGCTCCAGGGCGTTACTGCCGCGCGAAACGTCATGGCTCACGAGCGCGGCTCCGACGGCGCTAAGGCGCGCGGGGTCGTAAGAAAGAGCCAGAACACGCACCACGCGGTGCACAGACCTCATGCGAAGATTATCCAATTCGTCTGCGACGAACATGTTGCGCGGATTCGTTGCTGCGGCACGCCGCAAGCCGCTGGACACAAGCGAGAAAATCAGGACTTTGCGAATTTCCTCGGCCACGATCCCAGCAAGTGCGGCCGGATCCACCACGTCGATCTCGTCGGCCCCGCGCATCCTCAGCAGCGACGTGAGCGCCGCGGGGCCGGGCGCGGGCTCGTCGGCGAGTCTGAGGAGCGCATCGCGGGCGTCTCGACCATCCACCGCCGACAGCGCGGTGATCACGCTGCGGCGCGTGGGGAGGGGGAGGTCCCGGCGCTCAAGGAGTGCCGACATGATCGGGACGCGCTCGCTGAGATCGTTCATGAGCATCTTGAGAGCGGGGAGGCATGCACCAAACAGTACGGTTTCCGCTGCCCGGGCTGTGAAAACCCCCAGTGTAGAAACATCCTCAAAGCCAGTAGCTAAATACATGCGGCGGCCCATGGCTAGTGGGGCCTGAGAGCCGCGAATCATCCTCCATCGGCGCGTCAAAGCCACCCCGGCCGGCTAGGCCAAGGACACCCCATTGACCAGTAGATATGTGATGCTTACTGTCTAACTCTGTTGAGAATGGTTCTCAATCTCATTTTGGGTGTCTCCCGGGCGAGGTACGATGACGTGCATAGGGCTTTGCTCGGGAACCCGGCTCCTTCTCGGGGCCGCATTGCTTCTCATGGCCCCGACGCGCGCGCTCTCGTATCAGGGAACAGGGGAGTCTGTGCGTCGGACGACGGTGGTCATGGGCACGACCGCGCGCATTGAGGTCGAAGCGGGCGGTCGAGGTGCCGCTCTGGCCGCAAGCGAGGCTGCGCTGCGCGCTATGGTTCAGCTTGAGCGTGAAATCTCGACGTGGGATGCCCATAGTCAGCTTAGCCTGCTAGGGCACGCTCCAGTCGGCCAGGTAACAACGGCGACGCCTGAGGTCGCGGGGCTGCTCGCCGAGGTCGCCCGCTGGGCTGACCGAACGGGAGGCGCGTTCCATCCAGTCGTCGGGGCGCTGATCGACGCGTGGGATCTCAGAGGAAGCGGCCGTCACCCCTCAAGCGCCGAAGTGCAGGAAGCGCTTTCAGCGACAGGAGACCGAGGCGCTTGGATCGAAAGGGAGTCCGGCGCGCTGATTCGGTACCGGGAAGGCGCATGGATCGACGCGGGCGGCTTCGGCAAGGGTGCCGCGCTGCGGACGGCTCGCGACACGCTGGCTGCCCGTGGCGTTCGGAGTGCCATCATTGATCTCGGTGGCCAGCTCGTCGTCTTCGGTGACACGGCAGTTTCAGTTTCCGTGGCACATCCGAGCGATCGAGCGAGGGCAGTGATGTCCCTCTGTATCGCTGACGCGTCTGTCGCCACGAGTGGCCAAAGGGAGCGGAACGTTGTCGTCGACGGTCAGAGATTCGGCCACATCCTTGATCCCAGGATGGGTCAGCCTGTGCCCCCCTGGGGAAGCGTCACCGTAGTGGCCCGAGATCCACTCGTGGCTGACATCCTGTCGACCGCGTTCTTCGTACTGGGTCCCCAAGCCGGCATGATGCTTGCCGATTCCTTGGCGGACGTCGGCGTGCTCTTCCTCCAAGACAGCGACGGGGCTCTCACGCCTGCGATGAACCCTCGCATGGCACAGATCCTGGGCCGGACCCAGGTCAACTCAACCATCAACACCCACTAGGGCTATGAAGCGCTTCGCGCATTTCTCCACATATCTTTTCGTCGGAGCCGTGGCCGTGCTGGCCACGCAGGCTCCACACCTCCTCGCGCAGTCACCCACCGATTCGGCACGAATCGACCGACTGGAGCGTCAACTCGATGTCGTCACCCAGGAGCTCGAGCGGCTCAATTTGGGTGCTGGTGTTGTCTTGGGTGCTGGTGGCGTCGAGGCCGCCTCCCCTCGGTTTGGTCTGGCACCCGCGGCCTCCAAGGTATACCGCGCGCAGGAAGGCGTTTCGATCGGAGGATACGGCGAATTCCTATACGACCATTACTCCGGCAGCCGTGAGAATGGCTCCCCGTCCGGGAAAATCGACCAACTCGACGCCCTGCGGGGCATCGTTTATGTGGGCTACAAGTTCAACGACCGACTCCTGTTCAACTCGGAGACCGAGGTCGAGCACGCCTCTAGCGGGCAGGCCGGTGAGGTGTCGCTGGAATTCGCATATGTGGATTATCGCATCCGTGAAGACTTCGGTGTCCGAGCCGGCCTCCTCCTGGTTCCGATGGGGCTCGTCAACGAGATGCACGAGCCGCCCATCTTCCTGGGGACAGGTCGATCACTCACAGAGTCACGCATCATTCCGAGCACCTGGCGGGAATCCGGCATCGGCGTGTTCGGCGAGAGCGACAAATGGTCGTACCGTGCCTACGTCTTGAACTCGTTCGACGGGGTCGGCGGCGGGTCGTCGAAGGCGAAGGGCTTCAGCGACGAGGGGCTGCGGGGTGGCCGCCAGAAGGGGTCCAAGGCGTTGGCCGAGGACATGGGACTCGTCGGTCGGGTGGACTATCGCGGCGTCGCGGGCCTCATGCTCGGCGGCTCGTTGTACTACGGCAACACCGGCCAGGGTCGGGAGCTGAACGGCGTAGTGGTGGACGCCAGGGCCCAGATCTGGGAGGCGCATGGCCGCTACCTCGCTCATGGGTGGGAGGGCCAGGCCCTCGTTGCCGGAGCGACGCTCGACCAAGCGGAGCAGCTCAACACCCTGAAGGGGCTGTCGGGAGACGACTCCGTGGGCGATTCGATGGGTGGCTGGTACGTGCAGCTCGGCTACGATGTCCTTTGGCAGACGGCTACTGAGCACCAGCTCCTGCCGTACTTCCGCTACGAGGCGCTCAACACGCAAGAGAGCGTGCCGACTGGCTTCACCACGAATCCTTCCAATGACCTGAATGCCCTGTCTCTAGGACTCGCATGGAGACCGATTGGAGATGTGGTGTTGAAGATGGACTATCAGATTCACAGCAATGCCGCGGAAACCGGCGTCAACAAGTTCAGCGTCGCGCTTGGATATCTCTTTTGACGAGACGTACCTCGACCGCTGTGGCGCTAGCGTGTGCGATCCCCCTGCTCTCGGTGGCTGGTGGCGTGACCCCGGCGACCGCTCAAGCGTTACTCACACAAAATGAGGCACTCGCCCTAGCATTCCCGGAGGCGAGCGGCTTTGAGCGCAGGACCGCGTTTCTCACGGCGGAACAGGCCAGGCGCGTCGAGGAGCGCACGGGTTCTGAGCCCGACGGGATGATCGTCACCTATTACCTCGCGATGCAGGAGGAGACGCCGATCGGAGTGGCCTATTTCGATGTGCATCGCGTCCGGACCCTCAACGAGGTCCTGATGGTCGCGCTCGGATCCGACGACAGGATCGTGCGCGTCGAAGTCGTCGCGTTTTCCGAGCCACCCGACTACAAGTCGCCCGAGGGATGGCTGGCCCTCTTCATGGGGCGGGGGTGGGAGGACGACCTTTCCATGAAGGGCGACGTGCCGAACATGACGGGGGCGACACTGACCACAAGGGCGGCGAAGGGCGCGGTCGGTCGGGTGCTCGCCCTGCATCACGTGATTGACCCGATGGGAAAGGGTGGACGGTGACGCGCTTTCAGCGTTGGTTTCTGTACTGGAGTTCGGCCGTAGCCTTCGTGAGCGGAGTCGCCTACTTCTGGATGAAGCACTTCTTGGAGCCCGCCGAGCCATGGGCGGTGATCAACCACCCGTTGCAGCCCTGGGCGCTGAAGGCTCACATCCTGGCGGCACCGCTTATGCTCTTTGCGGTGGGAATGATCACGACGCAGCACATCTGGAGGAGCTTGCGATCCAAGCTGCCGACCGGTCGTCGGACCGGGGTCGCGGCGGTCCTTTCGTTCGGACCGCTGGTGCTGACCGGCTATTTGATCCAAACGGCAACGGCGACACTCGTGGCCGATCTCCTCGGATGGACTCACCTGGCACTCGGCATCGCGTGTACCGCCGCGATTGGGCTTCATCGACTCTTCGTTCGGGGGCGACGACGGCGGCGTCCTAGCTCCCTGCCCATACTGATTCTCCCCAAGGCCGTCCCGTCGGAAGCAAGCCCTGAGGGTCTCATCGGATCGCGCGCCATCGCTCCCAGAACCCCTACCCACTCGGAGGTGTCATAGAAATGCGCGGTGTACTCGCTCTAAGTCTGCTCCTGATCGGCACGTCGTGCGTGCCGGATGGCCAATCGCAGAGTCACGGCCAACGAGGGGCGGTCGAGGCACTCATCCGCCAGCACGCTCGGGCTTGGGAGGCTGGTGACACCACGCTCTTGAAGCGGATCCTGCACGACAGAGCGCGCTTGGCCTACCCGAAACGTCGTCTCGATAAAGGTGCCTGGCTCAAGGAGTTGACGGACTTCTCGCGCGATCATACCGAGACTCGCATCTACATCCACCAAATCACTGTGGAAGGTGCGGATTTTGCGGTAGAGTGGCAGTTCGCGACCACGCAACGGGAATCAGGTAGACGCATTGTGGTCAGCGATGCGATCATCGGTCGCGTGCAGGACGGGAGGATCGTTCTTTGGAAAGAGTACTTGGACGGGCGGGTTCGGACGCTACAGGTGGACGGGGTGTTGGAGCTAGAAGAGGGGGAGGAGCCATTCCCCTGGCCCCTGGCCCGGGATGATAGCACCGCTACGTGAAGCATCCTTCATTGGGCATTCACCATGCATTCACGGAGCTAGCGTGGTATTGATATGAGTTGGCTGCCGCGTCACCGTCCCTGCGCCACAGTACCTCCTAAATCAGGTCGCATCTCTTGAAAATCCTCGTAGTCGAAGACGACAAGAAGGTCGCAAGCTTCCTTGAGAAGGGGCTCCGCGAGGAAGGGTACTCCGTCGACACCGCCCATGACGGCACGGACGGCTTCCTCAAGGCTCGGGTCCATGAGTACGACCTGCTCCTGCTTGATGTGATGCTGCCAGGGAAGAGCGGGTTCGAGATTGTTAGGGAACTGAGGGCACATCAGGTCACAGTGCCGGTCCTAATGCTGACCGCCCGAGACTCGCGCGACGACATCGTCCTCGGCTTGGATGCCGGTGCGGACGACTACCTGACGAAGCCCTTCGCTTTCGACGAACTGCTGGCTCGGGTTCGAGCCCTCCTGAGGCGGGGCGGTGCCTCTCGCCCGGACCGGCTGATCTACGACGACGTCGAACTCGATCGGGTTATGCACCGAGCTGAGCGGCGCGGCGCACGGCTGGATCTGACCCCTAAGGAATTCCAGCTCCTTGAGTTCTTGATGCTGAACCCTGAGCGGGTCGTGCGCAGGACGGAGCTTCTGGAGAAGGTATGGGATCTTCACTTCGACCCGATGAGCAACGTGGTGGACGTTCACGTCGGCCATCTGCGGCGTAAGCTGCGCGACGCGGGGGATGGCCCCTTGGTTCATACGGTGCGCGGGGTTGGGTACGTACTTCACCGAGACGAGCCCAAGTGACACGGTCCTTTCGTTTCCAGTTGGCATTGCGGGCGACGATCGTCGCCGCCGTCGGCCTGGCGGCGCTTTCTGCGGTGACGGTCATCACACTCAAAGCGCTCTTGGATCGGGAACTGAACTCCTCGATCCTCAACGTAGCCTCGATCCAGGCCGCCTCGCTCGCGGACGGTCCCGGTGGGGCGATGCACTTCCACGAGTGGGAGCTGTCCGCCGACGAGGCGGCATCCGTGCGCGACTTGATTCGTTACGCGCAGGTGTGGTCTGACGACGGACGGAGCCTGCTACGCAGTCAGTACATGACATCGGATCTTCCGACTGACTCCGACGCGCTGGTACTTGCCTCTGCTGGCGAGCTTGTGTGGGCGGAGCAGGAGTTCGAGGGATCCTCTGTGCGCACGCTCTTCTATCCGCTGGAACGCATGGGCGCCCAGCACGAGGCGCATGTGCTCCAGGTGGCCGCGCCGCTGGGTGCCCGCGACGAGATGCTCGGGCGCGCCGGGTACTTTCTAGTGCTCCTCACGGTTGTTCTTGCCGGTGCGACGTTCGCTGGATCGTGGTGGCTCGCGAGCAGCGCGGTACGTCCAATTCACGCGGTCATTGATCAGGCCGAAGAGATTCGGGCGGGATCACTAGGCCGAGGGATACAAGCCTACGCCGACACCGTCGAGTACCGGAGGCTCGTGGAGGTCCTGAACACCATGTTGGCTCGGATCCAGAGTGCGTTCGAGACCCAACGTCGGTTCGCCGCGGATGCGAGCCACGAACTACGGTCGCCGCTCACCGCCATGCGGGGCGAGATCGAAATCGCGCTGCGGCGTGATCGTGATCAGGACGAATACCGCCGTGTGTTGCGATCCACGCTCGAAGAGGTGGTGCGACTCACCTCGATCACCGAGGATCTGCTCACCCTTGCACGCTCGGACGCCGGGGCGATGCATCCACGCCTGGAATCCGCCGACGCGGCCGCCGTGGTCCTCAGTATCGCCGAACGGCTGCGCCCGCGAGCGGTGGCGAAAGGCGTCTCGCTCAAGGTTGACGCTGACAAAGCTGCGGTGGCCGTGTTTGATACCGGCCTGTTGGGTCAGGTGGCATGGAACCTCATGGACAACGCGCTCAAGTTTACGCCGACTGGTGGACGCGTCGAGGTTTCTATCGTTGAGAAGAATGGCTCGGTGGTGCTCACCGTGAAGGATAGTGGGCCGGGGCTTGGCGAGATCGAGCCCGCGACGGTGTTCGAGCGATTCTACCGCGCCGATTCGGCTCGAAGCCATGGCAGTGAAGCGGGTGGCACGGGGCTGGGCCTTGCCATCGTCAAGGCGGTCGCGGAGGCTCATGGTGGCCGGGCGACGGCAGAAAATTTGCCGGAAGGGGGTGCCCGGTTTTCGGTTCACCTACCGTCGGCGCCGTCCATTGAGCAGGCGGACGATTCATGAGGCGCCTGCAGGTGGTGTCCCCGCTCACGTCTCGACTCCAGGGCTAACCGGACCGTCCGTCGGGCCTTTCGGCGAAAAGACCTGTCCGGCCATGGGGGTTCTCATGTGGTCCTACTAGTACGACGACCTCCTTCTGTGAAGGTTTCTTTATCTTTGCGTCATCGGGGCTTCACCCTCGGCTGGGGAACTTCACTCATCGAGACGCACTTCGAGGGCGGCTTCGCTTGGGCCCTGGTCGACACGGACATTCAGCTCACGACCTCGGACGGAAGGGACATCCACAACCAGGGGCATGGAACGTACCTTTTCCGATGGGTGGGTAGTTCGTGGAGAATCGTACACACTCAGTCCGCGAGTTCTCCGGTCCGGGCAGCTGATCCAGAAGCCGGCTGAGCGACGCCGAACTAGCGACGTATTCAGTTGACCGTGATGTATCATGCTGCAGTTAGGGGCTTAGGGAGGAGGAACGTCAGTTGACAAGGGGCCTCCGGCTCGGGCCGCTTTAGGCGGCCCTCGACGCAACCGGCCCCACGGCACGGACTTCGGTCGAGAAACGTGGCGGAAGACCGAGGCAGGAGTTAGAGACTAGGTGCGGGCCGGTTCGGAGGCCCTGAACGGAGTCGTCATGAAACGGACGATCCGAACTCTCTCCTTATCCGTGGCCATTACTGCCCTTCTCGTTACCGCGGGCGTAGCGCGCGACCTGCTCATCAAGATGGATTCTTAGGCACTCCCCAGCGGGACTGCGGTACGGATTGCGATTATCAACGGCACGTTCCATGTGAACGAGAATTCGATCGCTGCGGACCGTGTCGGCGACTTGTCGCTGGTGGTGGACGGGCGGCGTGCCCACTTGGATATGGATGGTGGAGCGCCGAAAGCGACACCACGCCCCTGGGCGCCTCCCCACCGGACTCAGCGTGTGGCGCCCACCGAGAAGAAGTAGCGGCCCTGCACGGAGTGGTCGTCCACGGGCGCGCCGATCCACGAGACGGTGTACGACCCGGCTGGCATCGGACCTTCCACGGCAGCCACAAGGGTCTCGGCATTCTGGCCCAGGTGGATCGCTCCGAGTAGCAGGGGACCGTCAGGACCCTCGACTGTAAAGCTCGACTGCGCCGTGTCCGGAGCCTGTGTGAACTCCAACCAGATCTCAGAGGGTGCTGACGCAACCGTGCCGTCCGCCGCAGGGAATGAAGCCTCGAGCTCTAAGTGGAAGGCCGACGCGATGAAGGCTGTCTAGGTCAGAAAGGCGAAGGCGATGATGGGGAGACGCTTCATAAGTGCGATGGGTCAGGGGTTCGTCTTGCATATCAAGTGGGCGCAGACGAAGATGTCGTATGCGACGCTCTCCTGCCAACCGGCCCGTGCTGGGTATGCTGCTTCTCGTCTTGATGACGTTGAGCACTGGCTTGCCGTCGCATCATCATGATGAAGAAGATGTAGATGGCGGCGCTGAGATCACGGCCGCAGATCATCACGATCATGGGGTGATCCTGACGGAACAGGAGACGCGTCTCCCAAGCGCTTCTGCGACCGGTGTGGCTGTGCCAGCCCGATTGGTCAGTGTGCCCACCGCGCCTGTCATCGCAGAGTCCGGAACCCCGCGGTTCGACTACGTCGCGCCTCGAGAATGGCCGCCACCCTCAGCCTCTCCGCGGGCTCCACCGGTCACTTCCTAGTCATCCGAGCGCTTCCGAGCGCTCGGCCCTAGCCTGACACACCGGACCGTAGACGCTACGGCCCCGGCCGAAATTCGGCCGTGGTGACCCTGGCATGCGCTGGAGCCCATTCGTGAATCGCACCACCAGATTGATCGTACTCGTCATTGCCTGTGGACTTTGGACCGCCCCTTTGGTTGCTCAAGGGGTTGCTCAAACGGCGGCTCAAAGCCAGGCGCGGCGGGTGAGCCTGGACGAGGCCTTGAGCCTATTTGCAGAAAACAACCTCGACCTCCGTGTCGCTAGGCTCGAAGCGCTCGAGTTCCGTGGACTCGCCAGGCAGGCCGGGGCCTTTCCCAACCCGACGCTGAACGTGACGCACGAGCCGCTCTCCGGCGGCACTGCCGACTATTCGGAATCATACGTCACGCTCAGCCAGATGGTGGAGCTTCCGGGTCTGCGGAACGCACGCGCGGATGGAGCGCAGTGGGCCGTACGGGCGACCGAGGCGCGCTTGGCGGCAGACAGCTCCCGGCTCGCCTTTGAGGTGAAGCGGACGTACGTCGATGCGGTGCTTGCCGACGATTTACTTGGCGTGGCCCGACGCGTCACCGACGTCTTCCGGGAGGCCGCGCGGACGGCCGCGACTCGGGAGGCCCAGGGCGACATTTCCCGCTACGACCTGCAACGCATCTTCGTCGAGCGTTCACGCTACGAGAACCTGTTGGCAGACGCTGAAATCCGCGCGGCCTCCGCGCGCCGCAACCTCGCCCTGCTCATCCTGCCTGAGTCGGATGTCGCGGAGGTCACGGTCGCAGGCCTCGATGGGGAGACACCGCCGACTTCGGTCGGTGACGTCATCGCTGAGCAAGTCGCGTCAGGGCGGCAGGAGGTCGACGCCGCACGAGCGGCCGCCGAGGCCGCAGCTGCGGATGTGCGACTCAAGCGCTCGGAGCGGGTCCCGAGTCTGACGGCCACCGGTGGATTCAAGCGGCAGTCGGACGGCATGAATGGCGCGTTTCTTGGTGTGGCGATCCCGCTTCCGCTCTTCAACCGCAATGCGGGTGCGTTGGCGGGGGCGGAAGCCCGAGCCGAGTCGGGGGAAGCGCGCCTTGCCTTGACGAAGCGCCAAGTGGAGAACGACATCCGCCGAGCCGTGGAGAGCTACGAGAGCGCGAGGCGCCGCTCGGACCTCCTCACAGGGGATGAACTGGATGCGTCTTCAGACCTCCTCGAGATGGCCCAAGTGGCCTACGACCTCGGCGAAATGGGACTACTGGAGCTCCTCGACGCGGCGGACGCCCTGAAGGGCGCGCGAAACGCGCAGGCTCAGCTACGCGCGGACCTGTGGATTGCCTACTACAACCTGGAACGAGCGACGGGTGGTTTTGCCCTCGGCTCTGAGACCGACCTGGAGACGCGATAATGACTTGCGAACGATCGTACACACGGAAGGTGAGCGCATCGCGAGCAGCAGCTTCGGTCGCTCTTGTCTTGGCACTCGCAGCCTGCTCGCCCACCGATGAGACACTGGCGGAGCCCGAGCTCGGCGCGGTGGTCGTGACCCAGTGGGTGGAGGGCACCGAACTCTTTCTGGAATACCCCTTCCTCGTGATGGGGCAACAGACCGGGAACTGGGCGATCCACCTGACGGACAGGGAGGACTTCCAACCCATCCGCGCCGGGACACTCACGGTCCGCTTCATGAGTGCCGGGACCGCTGCCGAGACGTTCACCGTGGATGCGCCACTCCGCGACGGCATCTTCTTGCTGGATCCCGCGATTGGCCGGGCAGGCAGCTACGACGTGGAGCTGACGCTGGTGAGTGATCAGGTAAGCAGCCAACACGTCGTGTCGGGTGTTTTGGTGCACGCCACGGAAGAAGAAGCGCTCGCCTACGCGGCCGCCGAAGAACTGGCAGGCATCTCGTTCCTGAAGGAACAGCAGTGGACGATTCCATTTGCCGTCGAACCGGCAGCAACGCACTCGGTCCAGCAAACGATGTTGGCGCCGGGCGAGGTTGTTCCGCCCGACGGCGCCCTCGTGCGTGTCAGCGCCCCGGTAGACGGGATTGCCGCGGCGGATGCGAACCGGGGCGCGCCCTCTGTGGGCGACGCGGTCCGGCAGGGGCAGGTTCTGGCGGTCTTGGCTCCCACAGGCCAGGACGGAGGCTTCGCCCAGTCTCGCGGACGAGTGGAGCGGCTGAGACGTGAAGTGGAAAGGGATGCGGTTCTCCTCGACGCTGGTGCGATCCCAGCCAAACGCCTCGAGGAGGCCCGGCATGATCTGGAGATCGCGGAGGCCGAGTTGCTGGCCATGGGCGGTGGGACGGATGGTGCCTACCATCTCAACCTGCGCGCGCCGATGTCGGGCGTGATCGCGGAACGCACCTTCGTGCCCGGCGGACGGGTGGAGGCGGGGGAGTCGCTCTTCACGATCGTGGACCCGGCCAAGGCTTGGATCCGGGTGCAGGTGCCGGCGGCCGCGGCGAACAGCCTACCTGCTGGTGCGGGGTCGCTCTTCACGGTGGACAATTCTCCAGACGCATTTAGTGCTCGGCTGCGGTCGGTGGGGAGCACCATCGACCCCCAGACGCGGACCGTTTCCGTGGTCTTTGAGGTCGCCGCGGGGCAGCGGCGGTTCGTGTTCGGCCAGTTCGTGCAGGCCACAGTGCCAACCGGTGAGGTCGTGGAGGGGATCGCGATTCCCAATACCGCGATCCTGGACGAGAACGGCACACCCGTGGTGTACGTGCAGGCGGGAGGAGAGACCTTCGAGAGACGCATACTCACCGTAGGCCCGACGGACGGACGGCGGACCATTGTCGTCGCAGGGCTCCAACCTGGCGACATGGTGGTCAGCGTGGGTCCCTATCAGGTGCGGCTCGCCTCCCTCTCCGGCGGCGACTTTGCCGGCGGCCACGCGCACTAGGAGTACATGATGCTAGACCGAGTAATTCGTTGGTCCATCAGCAACTACTTCCTAGTAGCGGGGGCCGCGCTCGTCCTGCTCATCAGCGGGACCATCACGGCCCTGCGTATGCCCGTCGACGTGTTCCCCGACCTCACAGCACCCACCGTGACGGTCCTTACTGAAGCACATGGAATGGCGCCGGAGGAAGTCGAGGCGCTGGTGACGTTCAGGATCGAGACCTCCGTGAATGGCGCCACCGGGGTGCGGCGGGTGAGGTCGTCGACGTCGCAGGGTATCAGCATCGTGTGGGTCGAGTTCGATTGGGGCACGGATATCTTCCAGGCCCGCCAGATCGTGAACGAGAAGCTTCAACTCGTGGCGGCGGGTCTGCCGGGGGGTGTCGGGACCCCGGCGCTCGCTCCCATCTCGTCGATCATGGGCGAGATCATACTGATCGCGGTGACCGGCGATGGTTCGGTCACCCCGATGGAGATGCGTTCGGTTGCCGACTGGACCCTGCGGCGACGCTTGCTCGCCATTCCGGGGGTGGCTCAGGTCATTCCGCTCGGGGGAGAAGTGCGCGAGTACCAGGTCCTTGTCGATCCGAGCCGCTTAAACGCGTTCAACGTCACGCTCGGGGAGGTGCTCAGAGCGGCGGAGGGCTCGAACGTGAACGCGTCGGGCGGCGTGTTCATGGAACGCGGGCAAGAGTACTTGATACGGGCTACGGGACGGGTTCAGTCGATCGACGACGTCGCGCTTACCGTTGTGGCGACGAGGAATAGCACGCCGATCACGATCGGCGACGTCGCGGACGTCCGTATTGGGGCCGCCACCCGGCTTGGCGAAGGCTCGGCGAACGCTTCTAGAGCGGTCGTGCTGACGCTCCTCAAGCAGCCGGGCACGAATACCCTTGAACTGACCGAGCGCATCGATCAAGAGATCGCCCGCATCGAGGAAACGCTTCCAGCTGGCATGACGATCAACCACGGCATCTTCCGGCAGGCGGACTTCATTCGGACTGCGGTGAGGAACGTCATGGTCGCGCTCCGCGACGGGGCGATCCTGGTGGTCCTGATCCTCTTCCTGTTCCTGTGGAGTGTTCGCACGACGTCCATCTCCGTGCTCGCGATTCCTCTCTCGCTCATCACGGCCGTACTCGCGCTCAAGCTCTTCGGTATCACGATCAACACCATGACGCTTGGCGGAATGGCGATCGCGATTGGCGCGCTGGTGGATGATGCGGTGATCGTCGTAGAGAACGTCTTTCGACGTTTGCGCGAGAACCGGCATCAGCCCGAAGACGCCCGCGTGCCGGTGGCGGACGTGGTGTTCAGTGCGTCCAAAGAGATCCTGCGGAGCATCGTCATCGCGACGCTGATCATCATCGTGGTCTTCATCCCGATACTGTTCCTGTCCGGTGTCGAGGGGCGCATGCTCCTGCCGCTCGGACTTGCCTACATCGTGTCGATCTTGGCATCGCTCGTCGTGGCGGTCACGGTCACGCCAGCTCTATGCGTCTACCTGCTCCCACGTTCGAAGGCGATCGACACGGACAAAGAGAGTTGGGTGGTGCGCACCCTCAAGAAGGCCTATGCCGCGACGCTAGTCCCCATCCTCGCCCGCCCGACGACCGTCATGGCGGGCGCCGCCGTGCTCGTGGTGTTGTCCATGGCGGCGTTCCCCTTTCTGGGGCGTTCGTTCCTGCCTGAATTCCAGGAAGGGTCGTTGGTGATCAGTGCCCTGACGATCCCTGGTACGTCGTTAGACGAGTCCGACGCGCTGGGGCAACGAATCGAGCAGATCCTGCTCGCCCACCCGGCGGTGCTCGAGACCGCGCGCCGCACGGGCAGGGCGGAGCTCGATGAACACGCCCAGGGCGTCAACGCCGCCGAGATCGATGCCCGCCTCGATATCGACGCGTTCGACTACGATGTGGTCCTCGAGGAGCTGCGGGCGGACCTCGCCGCGGTCCCGGGGACGCAGATCACGATCGGGCAGCCCATCGGGCACCGCATCGACCACATGCTCTCAGGGACGCGCGCGAGCATCGCCGTGAAGATCTTCGGTCCGGATCTGTATGAGTTGCGCCGGATCGCAAAGGACATCGAGACGGTCGCCCAGGGTGTGCAGGGGACCGTAGACGTGGCCATGGAGCAGCAGGCCGACGTGCCCCAGATCCGCATCGACATGAACCGGGCTGCGATGGCCCGTTACGGCGTCACCCCAGCCTTCCTGGCTGAAGCCGTCGACGTAGCGCTCGCTGGTGAGGCCGTGTCCCAGATTCTGGAACAGCAAAGGACGTTCAACCTCGTCGTGCGGTTTGCGAACGAGCACCGGAAGAGTCTGGAGACCGTGCGGAACGCGCGCATCAACACCCCGGTGGGCTCGCAGGTCACGATCGGACAACTCGCCGACGTGCGCTTCGACCTGGGGCCGAACTCGATCTCAAGGGAGGATGTGCAGCGCAAGATCGTGGTTCAGTCCAACGTGGCCGGCCGTGACGTGGGGAGCGTTGTCGAAGATCTGCGCCAGCAGGTTGAGGAGCAGGTCGACCTGCCAGCGGGATATTTCATCGAGTACGGAGGCCAGTTCGAGTCGGCGGAGGGGGCCTCTCGCACGATCGGGCTCATGAGCCTGCTTTCCGTGGCTGCCGTGTTTTTGCTGCTCCTGGTCGAATTCAGCTCCGTGAGGCAGGCGCTGCTTGTGATGGTGAATCTCCCGTTGGCGCTGGTCGGAGGCGTCTTGGCGGTGTGGCTCACCGGTGGCGTCCTGAACGTTGCCACCCTCGTGGGTTTCATCACACTCTTCGGAATCGCGATACGCAATGGGATCCTCATGGTCAGCCACTTCAACCACCTTCAAGGAGAGGGCGTCGCCCTCTATGACGCCGTGCTCAGAGGTTCGATGGAGCGGTTGAGTCCGATCATGATGACGGCGCTGACGGCCGGGCTTGCCTTGTTACCTCTCGCTCTCGCAGGAGGGGAGCCAGGAAACGAGATCCAGAGCCCCATGGCCGTCGTCGTTCTAGGCGGACTGCTTACCTCGCTCGCCCTCAATATGGTTGTGGTACCGGTACTATATCTTCGCCATGGTGCCGCCCGATGAGGGTGGGCACGGCAACAGCGTGTTCCACGGAAAACACCTTGAAAAACACCTTTCAGTTCTACCCTCAATTCAGGAGATGCACCATTCGCAGACCCGCACTTTCCGCCATGCTGGCGCTGGCTATTCTGGTTCCTGCAGCGGCACACGCACAGCCCAACCAGGACCGCGCGGCGGTGATGGCAGTCATCACCGAGTTCGCCGACGGCATCCACACCAACTCGCTCGGCGATATCGACGCACTCTTCGCGCCGTCCGGGATCCACATTCTCCTCGACGATGTGGCGCTGCATGGTTGGGGCGACTACAGGGACCAATACCTCAAGCCGGAAATGGCGCGCTACCCGTCCCTGCGTTATGCCCATACCGGCATCGAAGCATCTGTGCGCGGCAACATCGCTTGGGCCGCGTTCCGCTGGCAGATGTCCACCGCCGGCGACGGTCCGGCGCCCGTGCTCGGACGAGGCAGCGCCGTCCTCGAAAGGATCGACGGCAACTGGCGCATCGCCCACCTCCACCTGTCGAGGTAGCAGAGAACGATGAGCGTAGCCGCCGTAATGAGGAGAGAGACTACCGAGACTATAGGAGGCGCGACATCCTGGGCCCGGATGACTCCGGCCCGGGTGGCCGCGCTCCTCTTGGTAGGCGTGGTGGCACTCCTGGGGATGCCGGTTGAGGCCTTTGCGCACGGCGTCACAGCGGGTGACAAGGGCTTCATCATGGAGAGCAGCGGCATGCTGCTGGTGCCGTTCATGTACCTGGGCGCCAAACACATGGTGACTGGTTACGACCACCTGCTCTTTCTGCTCGGGGTCATCTTCTTCCTGTATCGACTGAAGGACGTCGCGCTCTACGTCACGCTCTTCGCCGTCGGCCACTCGACGACGTTGCTGCTGGGCGTGCTGACCGGCGTGAGCGTGTCATCGTTCTTGATCGACGCGATCATCGGTTTGTCTGTGGTCTACAAGGCGCTCGACAACCTGGGAGGCTTCCGAGTCCTGTTCGGGTTCCAGCCCGACACACGGGCGGCCACATTGATCTTCGGTCTGTTTCATGGCTTCGGTCTGGCCACGAAGATTCTGGATTTTCAAATGGCGTCAGACGGCCTCGTGCCGAACCTGGTGGCGTTCAACGTCGGCGTGGAAGTCGGACAACTCCTGGCCTTGAGCGCGATTCTGATTGTGATGGGCTACTGGCGCCGCACAGGTGGTTTCTCGCGCCACGCATACACTGCCAACGTTGCCATCATGACGGCCGGATTCGTCCTGATGGGCTATCAACTCGCGGGCTACTTCGTTTTCAGCCAAGGATAGGTACGGACCATGTTTCAAGCGCCCACAGCAGACCCGGATACGCTTCCCACGCCCCGGGCGCTTCTGCGTTCCACTCTGGTCGCCCTGGCCATCGCAACCGTCCTCCTCGTGACGGTCGTGCTCCCGGCCGAGTACGGGGTTGATCCTACTGGGGTAGGGCAGCTCCTTGGCCTACAGCGGATGGGAGAGATCAAGGTGGCGCTCGCGCTCGAGGCCGAGGCGGACGCTGCGGCCGATGCCGCCGCGATGGCCGCCGAGGAGGAGGCTGCGAGGAACTTCGTGGCTTCGTCGGTTGCGGCATCCACCGAAAGCACGCCGGAAGAGAGCGGCGGCAGGTTGGAGATGGCTGAGGTCGTCCTGCAGCCCGACGAAGGGAAGGAGATCAAGCTGGCCATGAAGTCAGGAGCCAGCGTGGAATACGAATGGTGGACGGTCGGGGGCGCTGTGAACTTCGACACCCACACGGACCAACCGGCAGGGACGCATAGCTACAGCAAGGGCGTGGACCAGACGTCAGACGAGGGCGTCATCACCGCTGCTTTCGACGGCATGCATGGGTGGTTCTGGCGGAATCGCACGGGTGAGGTCGTCACCGTCACCCTGAGGGTCCAAGGTGATTTCCAGGAGTTGCGGGAGATGCGGTGATGGGATGAGCCATCGCCAAATGCGGGGCTGCCCGCCTACCGTGCGTGCCGCTCAACGCCAAGGTGGTCACCCGTGGCCAGCGGGCGTCACCCTGCTCGTGCTACGTCCCGTAGGTCTGATCGATCGCCACACGAATCGCGTCGAGGTCCGCGCCGTCCGCGGTCATCTGGTACGCCAGGGCCGCTTCGGACATGCAGATGTCACAGCCGGCGCCGTGGTCGCTGGAGAAGCAGTCGAGCAGAGAGTAGTGCCCAGAGTGTTTGGAGCAATCGCAGTGGCAGTACATGCCATCCAATACCTGCGGAACCGCAGCGGCCATCGAATAGACTTCGGCCACCCTGGGCAGCTGGGCGTAACGGGCGGCTGGCACAACGTCCGGAGCGAGCTCAACGACCCGCGGCGATGGGTGGTGCGACGACGCACTCCCTTGCTGACTGGCCACCGCCAGAACGAGAAACGCAGCGCCGACGCTCAGCCCGAGAATCCAAAAAGGGCGCTTGGACCGTCTTTTGCCTCGAGTCCCGTCGCCCCCGCTCCTTGCCTGACGACGCTGTTCCGCTCGGCCCATGATTTCCTCCGGGAATGCCTGGTTGTTTCTGGAGTGAGTCCTGCCTCACTAAATCTCGCATGAGACCATGACGCTCGCATGAACGTATTGTGAAGGCCGCTTCATGTTGGCTTGTGGTTCAGGGATACGAAAGCGGAGGTGGGCCATGACAGCCATTCAGCAGAATACGCGGTGGCTGTCGCTCACCGGTGACCCTTGAACTTCGGGTCCATCGGCTTACTCGCAACATGAATGGCTGACACGTGTATCAGGAGAAGTCCAAGCGGCATCGGAACCCACTCCTCGGAGGCCGCTAGCCCGCTCCATCTTCCGCCCTGGCAACGCGATGCGCCCCAGACTGGTCAACCTCAGCTTCGTTCCCTCCATCACGCTGGTTCTGCTGATGTCGGGGTGTGTCAAGAAAAGCACTCATCAGGGCACGCTCAGCACCCTTGCGACGGCGGAGAGTGATATCACCACGCTCCGCCGGGACGTCGCATCTTTGGAAGGCCAAATATCCACGATGCGCAGTCAGATGAGGGTCGAAGCGCAGCGACGGGATTCGATCCAGGCCAGCATCGAGGGTCAGGTGACTGCAATGCGAGGCGAGCGCGACCGGATGGACCAGCGCCGACAGGAGGCCGCCGGTCGCTTCGACGAGGCGAGACGGGAAATAGACCGGCTGGAGACGCTCCTCTCGCAACGGGGATCCGAGTACCAGTCACTTCAGCGGCGGCTGGAGTCCCTTCGTGCCGTTGAGCGGGAGGTGAGGGACAGGAATGCCATCTACGAGAGCGTAATCGAGAGATTCCGCTCACTCATGGACGGCGGGCAACTCAGCGTAGCCATCGTTCGAGGACGCCTGGTGATTCTCCTTCCGCAGGACGTCCTCTTTGAGTCCGGCAGTGCGACGCTCGGGCGGGAAGGGCAATCGGTGATCACGGAAGTGGCGTCGGTGTTGTCAGGCTTCCCTGACCGCAGCTTTCAGGTCGAAGGGCATACCGACAATGTGCCGATCGCCACGGCCAGGTTCCCATCGAACTGGGAACTCTCCAGCGCCCGGGCCCTCGCGGTCGTCCGCCTGCTGTCTCAGAAAGGCGTTGCACCCCAGAACCTTTCGGGTGCCGCCTTTGGTGAATTTCAACCGGTCGCTTCCAACGACGATCGCGACAGTAGGCGCAGGAACCGGCGAATCGAAATCGTCATGCTGCCTAACCTCGACGTCATCGCACAGACCCAACTGCCCGGGAAATAGTGTCCCGAACCGACGTCCCCTGGTCGGCCGGGTATCCCGACCGACCAGGGGACGCGGGGTAGATCAGCCGCCGCCGCGGCGCTTCGGAATCTCCATATCGGCGCGGTCGTTGATGTTGAACTTGAAGTCCACCGAATGGACCTCCGCCTCTTCACCCTTCTTAAAGCTGAGAACCGACTCGTACTCCCCGACTTCGGTGAAGATATGTCGGGTCTGGTACCGGCCTGGCGTGCCCCTGACACCGCGCAGGGGGAACGGACCGAAGGTCTCACCGTCACGGGTGATGGTCACTTCTGCGTCTTTGAAATCAGCGTAGGGCTCTTCAGTGGCCAGCGAATTCACCTTCCACGCGAGGAATTGGATCTCCTCGGTGAGCGCGGGCTCAGGCTCTGCCCCAAATACCACGGCGGGTCCGGCGACCTCTTTCCGCTCATGGAAGGCGAGTGACGTATCCGGGGCGATTGCTGCGGTTAAGACCGTGGCGATCCCGAACAATGCGGCGGCGGCCATGACCTTCTTCAGATGTCCGTTCATTGGATCCTCCTTTGTGAGACGCGGCGGTCGATCCGACGAGGCGAGCTAGTGATCCACGGGCGACGAGCGCACCAGGACCGCAGTAACCAGCAAGACGACCTGAGCTACGAGCAACTCCAGAGAGGCAGCTCTGCGGATGGCCGTATTCCCTCGGTCGTCACCCAGGCGCGGCGTGAGGACACGAAAGTTGAGGCCGCCAAGCCCAAGCACGACAGCAACGAAGCCGAGCTTCAGCAGCAACGTCCGACCATACCCTGTCGTGAACAGTGCGCCCACGTCAGCCAGTTGCATCCAGGCTGCGAAACTTCCGGTCACCACGAGTGCCCCCACGCATACCATGGCGACCCTGGAAAACGCTGGAACCAGCTCCGGGAATAAGCTTGTGTTCGGACCAGAGTCGCGGCGCCATCTCCACTCAAGGTAGAGCACGACGGCCAGCCCGCCTATCCATCCACCGGCGGCCCAAACGTGAAGTGTGTCTGCCATGAGGGACAGAAATCGGAGTTCTTCCGCTCCGGCGGCGTGACCCGTGAGGGCCGGGAAAGTACCCAGTGCCAGAATGATCGGTGTGGCGAGCCACCACCCCGAAGCTCGCCCGGAGCGCGCCAGCAGAAAAGCTGCCACTGCCACGAAAGACCCCGCAGTGGCCCACAGCCATGCACGCCCCCACGCCGTTGCGTCCAGAAGCAGGCGGGCCTCCTCGGTCCACGGGGCGAAGGGGTCGCGGAACTCCTGCAGTTGGCGCACGAAATAGAAGGCCATCGCGAACGGCAGCAGCATCGCCCCCGCCGACCCGACGCGCGCTGCGCCCCGTCGAAGCCATTCCTGAGAAGGCTCCTCCGCGACGCCGGCGCGCGGCAGGATGGCCCAACGCGCGACCGCGGCTCCTATCGGCAGGGCGAGCCCTGCGAACAGGAGCCAACCGGTCAGCGCGCTGAATGTGCCGCTCACGGGAGCCTACTTTGCCGTCACGGCAAAGACGAACGTCTCCCTGACCGCGTGTCCGTCCGCACCCATCCCACGCCAGGCGACCGAATAGGACCCCGGTGCGAGTGCGCCATGCAGCTCAACGAAGAAGGCTCGGTCGTCCTCAGGGTCCTGGGTCACCTCACCCGTGTGAATCGGCTCTTCGTCTGAACCGATAAGCCGAATCGCGGTCGTGCCCTCGGAGGGAGCCTCCGTGAACCATAAGCGGATCTCTGTCACCGTCTCGAGAGAGGTGTCTGCGGCGGGCGCCGACTTACTCAGCGCGAAATGGATCTTCGCGTCGGGGCCGGATCCCGCCGCGGCGGAGAGGCCGCCGACCATCAGTGTCAGGAGCATCAGCGTGCGGATCATCTTGGTGGTCATGGTCATTCCTTGAGTCATGGTGAAGTGAGGGTCTTGTGAACCGGGTTAATAGATGAGGCGAAGGCCCGCGCCGAGGCGTAGCCCTTCGGTGTCCGTGAGGCCTGGAACAGGGCTGCGGGGGTCACTTTCTCGCACCCAAGTCAGGTCGAAATAGGGCGCGAACTTTCGGCGGATCTCGTAGCGAGTCCGAAGCCCGAGTTCTAGCGAGCCGAGTCCTGCGGCCAGGTCGAGCTCGGAGTCTGCGGTCACGAGCCAATCGATTTCGCCTTCGAGCGTCAGGACGAGTCGCTGCGTCAGATAAAGGTCGTTCTCCGCGTCGAGGCGGATGCTCGGCTTGCCGTGATCACTAAGGAAGGCGAACAGCCCGACCTCGAACCAATACGGTGCGAGGCCCATGAGCCCGACCGTGAGGTAGCCCTGAGAGGTTGGCTCGAGGTCGTGCCGGTAGCCGACGACCACATCCCAGAAAGGACGCGCGTAGTGGCCGTAGAGGACCATGGCTTCGAATTCCTCAGTGGCGCCACCTGCCCGCTGCCCTTTCATACTCCACCACAGGCGGTCGAAGTCCGTTCCGATCCATCCCGCGCCATTCCACCGACCGACTGTTGGGCCGCTGGAGGTGGCGACGTCCGCCTCGAAGAGCGAGTAGTGGAAGAGCGCGTTGTCCATCTCTTGGGCCGCGGTTGCCGACGGCACCGCGAGGACCAGCGTCGCCAGAATCGCGGCGAACCCCAGCAGGGGTCCGTCGAAGCGGGGGACCGTCATACGCCCTCCGTGGCAGGCCGCGGAGCGACCTCCACCCGGACGAACATCCCCGTCATCATGTGATAGAGCAGGTGACAGTGGAACGCCCAGGCGCCCGGCTCCTCGAACGTCAGGTGCGCCTCGACGGTCTCGTTGGGAGGTACACTGATAGTGTGTTTTCGTGGAGCGAAAGCCGCTGGTCCACCGTTCTGCAGTTCCATGAAGACACCATGCAAGTGCATGGGGTGCTCCATCATCGTCTCGTTGGTCATGAGTAGCCGCACGCGTTCGCCGACCGTCAATCGAATCGGATCCGACTGCGAGAGCTTCTTGTCGTTGAGCGTCCAGAAGTAGCGCTCCATGTCGCCGGTCAGTCGCAGCGCGACGTCCCGAGTGGGCGCGCGCACATCCCGGTTCGGCTCGAGCGCCTGCAGGTCCGAGTAGTTCAGTTTCTTCATGCCTCCAGCCGCCGGCGTGTGACCCATGGCGGCGTGATCCATCTCTGACATGGGCTCCGCCGTAGCGCCCGCCGACATATCCATGCCTGACATGTCGTGATCCATTCCCGGCATCATCGCCATGGTCCGGAGTGGGCGCGGGTCGAGCTCGGGGATTTCGCCTTGGACACCCGGATGCTCGGCCAACGTCCCGCGGGCGTAACCCGAGCGATCCATCGTTTGTGCAAAAACCGTGTAGGCGCGGCCGCCCTCCGGCTGGACGATCACGTCATAGGTCTCGGCGACCGCAATGCGGAATTCGTCGACGCGAACGGGCTCCACATCCTGCCCGTCGGCCTGCACCACGGTCATCTTGAGGCCAGGGATCTGGACGTCGAAGAACGTCATCGCCGCGGCGTTGATGAAGCGGAGGCGGACGCGCTCCCCTGGCCGGAATTCTCCGGTCCAGTTGTCCTCGGGGGAGGTGCCGTTCAGGAGGTAGGTATACGTCGCGCCCGTGACGTCGGCGATGTCCGTGGGATCCATGCGCATCTTGCCCCAACTGGTTCTGTCTCGGATCACCGCCCCCGCATCGTCAAACAGCCCCTCCACGAACTCAGGCAGGGTGCGCTTGCCGTAGTTGTAATAGGCGCCGTCACCCTTGAGGTTGCGGAGCACCTGCATGGGGTCTTCGTCCGTCCAATCGGACAGGACCATCGTGTACTCGCGGTCGTAGCGAACGGGGTCGTCCGCCGCCGGGTCGATGACGAGGGGCGCGTACATCCCCTGCTGTTCCTGGCCGCCGGAGTGACTGTGATACCAGTATGTGCCGGCCTGCCGCACCTTAAAGCGGTACGTGAAGGTCTCGCCGGGTTTGATGCCCTCATAGCTGAAGCCGGGAACACCGTCCATGTCCGTGGGAACGAGTAGCCCGTGCCAGTGGATTGACGTGTCCTCATCGAGGTTGTTGGTGACGCGCAGGACGGCATCTTGACCTTCTCGCAGTCGCAGCAAAGGCCCCGGGATCATTTCATTTATGGCGGGAGCCATGGCCGATCGGTCGCCGAAGCGGACCCCGCGTTGGTCCACAACGAGATCGTACTCAACAGGGGCGAGGGCCGATCCGGCTGGACCGGCGACCGCCGCCAATAGGCGCTCAGGCCGTCCACCCACTCCAGCGGACACCGTCAAAGCGGCGGCGACACGAATAAACTCGCGCCGCCGAATCAGCGATTCGGACTCGTCGATCATTGAGGAGGGTCGGCCCTGTCGGAGACGCGTCGGGGGGAGCGAGTGGATGATAATCGTCGGGGCTTCATGAATGGGGGATGAAGTCGGGGTGAAGAGATCTTCATGAAGCCTTAACAGGTCGCTGAAGAATGGGGGCACCCCGCGTTACGTCGTAACCCACGATACCCTAAGTTCTTGTCATCCATGGTGTTGGGCGGATGGTAGCTTCGCAGTTGATCCATCGCCTCTCCTCCTCACAGTAGCCATGCTACGCCTCGTCGTCGTTCCTTGACTGAACCGCGAAAGCCCCATCCGCGCGGGGTACCCCCATTCTTCAACGACCTGTTTAGTGGCCGCTTCACGTGGCGAGATGTAGGATCGTTGTCATCCTCGCACCCGAACACCCCGACTATGCAGTCGTCAGCCCGCCTTCGACTCTCCCGCACTCACCGCTCGCTCGGCATGCTCGCGACGGTGCCCATCGTGGGATGGATTCTCTCGTCCTTCTTGCTCCATGGCGTCGGACTCACCCTCCGGAACGGTCTGCAGGGGGTGTACGAGCTTGAGCTTTATCACGCCGCGAGTGTGCCCCTTGAGGATGAGACGCTTCTTCCTCCGAGTGCGATCCTCGCCAGCGTAGCTTCGAGCGTCGTCGATCGGGTCTACTGGCTGCGCCTCGAGTCCCTCGGTGGCCGGCCATCGAATATCGTGAAACCGGGTCCGCTCGAGTTGGAAAACGTGTACGATGCGCGTTCCGGGGACCGGTTGGATCCGCTGGATGACACGTTGTTACGTGCCATAGCCAACGAACAGCTCACGGGCTCGAGCGTGGAGGCCCTCCACGAAGGAGATGAGTTCAACCGCTACTACACCACCGAACGGGTTCCTGCTGTTCGCATCGCTATGGAGGGAGAGCAGCCCTCTGAGTTGGTCTTCTCGCGTGCTTCCGGACGCGTTCTCCGTCGAACGGATCCACTCGCCGCGTGGTTCGACAGAGGTTACAAAAGCGTCCACGTCTGGCAGTGGGGCGACAGCCGAGCGCTCTTCACGACGCTCCTTTATGGGCTTGTCGCGGTTGCTGTCACGCTCGGCTATACGCTATGGTGGACGCGTCGTGACACACGCAAGCGGTGGACGGAGGCGGTTCGGCCCTCTCGTCGCATGCACGCGCGCTTTGCGCCGTTTGCTGGGTTCCTGCTCGTCACTCAGATGCTCGTGGGTGCGTTCCTTTGGTTCAACCTCGGGCTCATCGAGCCTCGCTTCAGAGGGCAGGGGTCGTTCCAAAAAGCGTGGACCGGTGGAATCTCGGTCCATGAGCAGCTCGCGCCGCCGGCCACGATTGCCGCAGCGCTGCCCGAGCCCATGCTTGGCGCCGACCGACCGATCCAGAGATACGAATGGCGTGCCATCGGAAATCAGCGCTTCTGGCTCGCCTACACGGCGCGCAACGAAAACGGTGTGCTTGTCGACGCCTCGTCAGGTGAGGCCCTCCAGCGGCTGACCCCCGAGCTTGTGGCTAGCGCCGGAGCAGAGGTCGTCCTCAGAGAAGCGGCCGAAGCAGGGACGGAGTCCACCGAGTACTGGATGGACTTTAACGCCCGCGTGCCGACCTACCGGTTTCGCTTCACAGATCCAGACGAAACCGACGTACACATTTCACAGATCACCGGGGAGGTGGTGCAGCGCCGTCCGGCGGTCTGGCGAGCGTTCGGACCATTCCTCGCCTATCATACGTTCGGGTTCACCAGAAATCCGTGGTTCGATACCGCTTTGCTGACCACGCTTCAACTCACGATTCTCGTGATGGTCGGCTCTGGCTGGGCAATGGCACTCCGCGGCAGGAAGCCGGGAGACACGGACTAGCCCTTATTCACATGCAGACCCACCCCTCGATGGAGTTCCCAATGAAGTTCTCATCAGTTCGCATGGCCTGCGCGTTCGTCGTCGCGGCATCCGTCTTTCTTCCCGCGGTCGACCTTTCCGCTCAATCCGCAGAAGCCGCCGTCATCGCCACCATCGACGCCTATCACAAGGCGCTCGCGTCCGGCGACTCGACCACCGCGCTGTCCATGCTCGCTGACGACGTGACGATCCTCGAATCGGGTGGCGTCGAGAACAAGGAGCACTATCGCAGCGGGCACCTGTCTGGGGATATGCGCTTTGCGGCTGCCGTGCCGCGCGAACGGAGCGAGATCACGGTAACCGTCGTGGGTGACGCCGCGTGGGCCTGGTCGACCAGTGTCACGAAAGGGAAGATGGGCGAGCGAGAGATCAACTCCACGGGAGCTGAACTCGCTGTCTTGGCGCGTGTGAACGGGACGTGGATGATCAAGGCGTTCCACTGGTCCTCTAGGGCCGCCCGTTAGGTCGATACCGTGCTGATGGTTGCCGGGCGCGCTTCGGCGCGCCCGGCCCGGTCGGTCCGTGACCGGAGTCAAACGCCCCCTAGCTGATCACCCGCGGCCTGAAGATCAGCGGCGTGTACTCCCGCATTGCCCGCTCCTTATCGAGGAAGTCCACCCCGTCGGTCATCCAACTCGGCGCCGGCTCACCCTTGAGGTGATGCCCAAAGAAATCCTTCAGGCGGTACTGGAAATCCACCCTGTTCTGGAGCTTGCGGAGGCCGTGCCCTTCATCGGGATACGACAGCCAGATGATCGGCTTCCCGAGGAAGCGAAGCGCGTTGTACCACTCGAGGCCTTGCTCCCAGTTCACCGTCGGGTCCGCCTCGCCGTGCAGGTAGAGCACCGGCGTGTCCATGGTCTCGACCCCTGAAATGGGTGACTGCTCCCAGTACGTGTCGAAGTCGTCGTACGGATTCGTTCCGTAGCGTCCCTGCCCGTAGATGTCGTACGAGTGGTTGTTCTGGCCGCTGCCCACGAAGAGCTGGTTGAACTCACTCACCAAATTGATCGGCGCCGCGCCGTGCGCGACGGCAGCGAACATCTTGGAGCGAGTCGCGATGTACGCGCCTCCGCCGCCGCTGTAGGAATGGCCACTGAGCCCAACCGCAGCTGGATCCGCGTATCCCATGTCGATCACCTTTTGGACCGCTGCCTCGACCGACTCAAGCATATCCGAGTGTGAACTCCCCACACGGAAGTGAATGTCCGGCTGCATGACCAAGTACCCGTTGCTCACATAGTCCGCGAACATCGGGGAATGTCGATACGTCGGGGTCGGGTAGAGATGAAGGTCCTGGGAATACTGCTCGTAGAAGCGCACGATCATCGGCAGCTTTTGCCCTGGCTCGTAGCTGTCCGGAATGGCCAATGTGCCCTGCAGGGGGACGCCGTCGCTGTCCATGTAGTCAAAGAGGATGCGGTGACCCCAGGCGAAGTCGGCCTGCTGCGGATTCGCGGTGGTAACGCGATCACGATCCGCGAAGTCACCGTCGGTCACCCACAGGTCGGGGAAGTCTTGGAAGGTTTGCACCGTGAAGAGGTACCGGTCGGCATCCTCCGCCTTGGCGGATAACCTGAGCTGGGCGTCCTCCCACGTGAGTTCCTTCAGTTCTCTGTCGTCGAGTTCAAAGAACCCTTCCTTCTTGGTCCACTCACCGTAGCCCTCGACGAGAATCGGCTTGGTGAGGTCGATCGTGCGTGCTTCGCGGTCGGTCCGCACGTAGCGCAGGCGGATTTCGTCTGCCGTGCCCTTGCCGCCTGTGATGTTCGTGGCCGACGTCCCATCCAGCGGCTGGAGCCAAATGTCGAAGCGATCGTAGAGTACGACTGCTTTGCCGTCCTCGGTCCAGCCGGCGACCCCGTAGGGCGGCCGTTCGCCGAAGTGGTCGAATTCCTGATCCGTGAAATCCACCGGGGCAGAGGCGGTCAGGTTGTGGTGCTCGTTTCGGTCGATGCTGTAGTCCCAGACGTGACCGTCCTTCCAGTATAAGAAGTGCTGACTATCTGGACTGAGCCCAAGGGTGTTGAGCTGTGCCTCAAGAAAGAGCGCGCGATCACCGGTGCGTGTGTCGATCCGGTAATAGTCCGCGAAATCGGGCTTCCAGTCGGAGATGTAGGCCCGGTCGTTGGCGCCGATGCCCCAGCGCCCGTCCCGCGTGACCTGGACCTGTGGCATCTCATCGTCCGCGAGCGGCACGATGCGCTTGGTGGCCAGATTCGCCGCAGCGACATAGGTCCGATTGCGGTCGCGAGAGGCCGACTGCTGCTGTTGGGCTTGAATGCGATCGTCCTGCCAATGCCAGATGTTCACATCCGCGAGCGGCAGATCCTCCTCCGGCCAGTCTTCGAGCTCGTCATCCTGCGCCTTCGTGGCCACAAAAAGCGACGTGCCGTCCGCATTCCAAACTAGGCTGCCTTTTTCACTCAGCACCCATCCGTCAGGTGCGCCGTCCGCGCTCGTGAACGTGACCGGCGCCTCGCGGTTGCCCAACACGTCTGCGAATGCCAAGAGCGTATTCTCGCGCTCCACCTTCTTCTCCGGCTTGTCACCTCGCAGGACTGCCAAGGCTTCGCCCTCTTCGGACCAGGTGAGCCGGGCGTACCGCTCCTTGGCATTGTCCAACCCTCGGCGAGCCCCCGTGTCGAGGTTGATGAGATAGACGCCGTTCCCGTCCTTGTCCGCTGCGTCGACCGTGAATGCGAGGTGCGTGCCGGCTTTGTCGAAGTCCGCTTCATCGACGCTCCCGATCAACTCCTCGAATCCCTCTGTGAGGTTCCGCAGGATCAGGTCGGTCCCGTCATGATCGGCTTTGTTATCGACCTTGCGCTTCTTCACGAAGAAGTGGCTCGAGGTCTCTGAGAAGCCGAATTCGTCAGCGTCGTCCCACGTGAGCGTCTCACCCGTGTTCAGCTTGAGAAGCCCCGCCTGTCTCGTCACCGGGTCATCGTCGCGCTCGAGCTTCTCTATCTCCAGATACGGCAGCTCAAGGTAGTAGGCCGCCCAATTCCCATCCGGAGAGATCTCCGCTCCGGACGCTCTCGCCACCGTGTGACCAGCGTCTGAGCCGACTGCAGCGACATGCAGCGTGTCGTCCCCCCGGACCCGCTGATAGCTCCACGAGACCCATGTACCGCCGTCGGAAATACGAGCATCTGAGATCGTCCGCCAAGAAGCGTAGTCGGCGACCGTGAGCGCGCGTGTGCCCCCATCTTGGCCGGTGAGATCCCCCGCGGCTGGAAACGTGACAGCGAGCAGCGCGGCCGCGACGATCGTGAGCCGGCGACGAGCCTGACCGAGTGTCGACATGGCGAACATGCGGGTTCCTCAAAAGCTGAGTAAAACCAGGGCGAGCAAGGGCTCCGTCCCGGATAGGTATGACTCAGAAATGTGAGTGCCCTGGGACCGCACGGCTAGAGAGGATAGGCAGGTCGACAGCAGTCCCGGCCCCAGCCCGTCTGGAAGACGCCCAGCAGCCAGCCCAGAGCAGCCGTGCCCCCCCCCGCAGAGTTGTTGCCCCCCAAACGTCGTGGGGCCGACCGGCGTGCGTTCTCACGGCTAGGCTCCAGGCTACGCCTGGGAGCGAACGAGCCGAAAATATGGAGGAGTGGAGTAGTTAACAGGGAACGCCCAATACCCAGCCCCGAGGCAGCGCCCTAGCCGAGAGAACCCACGCCGGTCGACCCCACGAACGCGCCCCTATACCCATCCCTGGCGCCGGAAGTCCATGATCGTCTCCGCCCAGCGCGCCTGCTCCTCCGGCAACCCGAACGACAACCGACTCCACTCCAGCATCGGCGGGAACTGACGACCCACACGGATGCCAGCTTCGGCCATGCGAGCGATGTACGTCCCCAGGTCACCGTTGATTCGGTGCATCATGAAGTTCGCGTTCGTGGGTAGGTACTCGAGCCCGAGTTCATTACAGGTGTCGTGGACGATCTTCTTGGAGGCTTCGTTGACTGCGACGCTCCTTGCCATCAGACCCTGGTCGTTGAGTGACGCAACGCCCGCAGCTGCGGCGAGCACGTTCGGGTTGTTCTGCATCACGAACTCGCGAAGGCGTTCGATCGTTTTCGGATGGGCGATGCCGTAGCCCAGGCGCATACCTGCCATCCCGAAGATCTTCGAGAACGTGCGCACAACGATCACGTTCGGCTTCGATTCGATCCACTTCAGGGACGACCAATACGACGGACTGTTGGCGTACTCGAAGTAGGCCTCGTCCATGAGGAAGGTCGTCGTGTCCGGCGCATCGGCGACCCAGGCGTCGATGTCCGCGCAGTTGGTGATGGTTCCGGTTGGGTTGTTCGGGTTGCAGAAATACACGATCGCTGGCCGGCCTGCACCCTCGGCGGCGTGGCGCATACGATCGAGGTCGTGCTCGTACGTGCTGGTGAGCGGCACCTGGACCAAGTTGAACGACATGGGCCGCTGGTAGCGGGGTACGTCTTCAAAGGTCGGCTCGGCGGTCACGAGCGGGACGTTGGGTCCCTGGTACGCTTGGACCGCCATCTGGAGAACCTCGGTCGATCCCGCGCCGAGTATGAGATTCTCCTTCTTGACGCCAACGAACTTGGTGAGCGCATCCATGAGTGGAGGCGCGAAGTCACCCGGATACCGGTTCGCATTCGGGATCGCGTCGATCACGGCCTGACGCGCAGCGGGAGAGAGCCCGAGAGAGTTTTCGTTAGAACTCAGCCTGATGGAACCGTTGGCAAGTGTCTTTCCTGGGCCCCAGCCGGGTGATTGGGCGAGAAGGTTGGCGAGCGCGCTGCTCGCGCCACTGGCACCTACGAGCCCTGCAGCCATCCCGGTCGTTACGAATCCTCGGCGATCCATCTGTCCTCCTGAGTTCGAATCCACGGCGCTCGGCAGCGTAATCGCGTTGCCAACGCACGGGCAATGTGGGGTGGAGGGGCGGTAGATCGAAAGGGTACGGTCAACTTGGGCCTCAGGTCGGCAGCATCCGAGAGTGCGACAGAAAGGGCTCAGCCTCACGCCAACACCCCACCCAACGTTTCAGCCAACCGATCCACATCATCCTCGTTATTGAAGATGTGCGTGGAAATCCGAATCGCGTTGTATTCCGCCTTTCCGTTCTTGAGCATGAATCCATGATCCTCCAACAGCACACGCCGGACCTCGCGGTAGTCACCCCCGTCCAGCGAGATCGTGAGGATTCCACCGCACAGGGCTTCGTCCCGCGGCGTGAGCACGGTGAGCCCTTCCATCTCATCCAGATGACCGCGTAGCCGCACTCGAAGCTCACTACACCTCGCGGCTACCTTCGCCCGGCCGATGGCGTCGTGGAAGTCCATGGCGACGCCGTGCGCCAGGATCGTCGCGATGCTGCGCGTCCCAGACGAAGCCGTGTAGGCCCCGAACCCGGACTCTAGAAACATGGGCCGAATTCGATCCTGAACATCTTTGCGAATGTAGAGCAGCCCCGTGCCTTTCGGCGCCAGCATCCACTTGTGACTCGAGGATGCGTAGCTGTCCACCCGAAGGGCCCGCACGTCCACGTCCAGCATGCCCGGAGCCTGAGCACCGTCACATACAAGCAGGACGTCTCTGGCCTTCGTTAATTCAGAGATGTCCGCCAACGGCATCACCAGTCCGGTGATCGTAGACACATGGCTGAAGCTGCACACCCGGGTCTTGGGCGTCAGATATGACGCCACGAGATCGAGAACTTGAGCCGCGCTGTCGACCTGAGCTGGCATTGGGATTCTCACGATCTCCGCGCCTACGCGTCGGGCGACGTGCTCCCAGCACACGCTGCCACCTGGGTGCTCGTGATCTGTGGTCAGGATTTCGTCCCCCGGCCGTAGATCGATTCCCTGAGCTACAGCGTTCATTCCCTCGGTGGTGTTCTGTGTGAGTGCCGTCTCCTCTAGTGTGGCGCCCAGGAAGGCAGCTGCTTTCGCCCTGACACCCTCCATGCGCTGAGATGGAGCACCAAAGACCTGATTCTGAGGGTCGCTTTCCGTCTCCCAGAGAAGATCTGTGTGCGCACTGACGACCGGACGGGGTGTGGCACCGATCGTCGCCGAGTTCATGTGGGTGAGGCCAGGCCGCATAAGAAACTGGGCACGCACCTCTTTCCAGAACTGGTCATCGTCGGGGACCGCAGCCAGCGTCTCCTGGAACTCGGAGACGTCACGGGCAGAACCCAACAATCAGGGGGTCGCGGCCGCGGCGGTCATGCGTTGAAGGAAGTTTCTGCGTCTCATGCGATCACCATCACAGCGTCTGGGGTCCATGTTTGATCATCTTCGTTGGGCGCCAGCAACGTCTGGGCCGCCCGGGGGCGCGAGGCTCACCCCGAACACGGCGAATGACACAGACCGCGAGGCGACGGGTCGGGGGCATGATCGAACTCCCTGACATAATCGAACGCCCCGAAAGGGCCACGATCCGCATCTGACGATCGTACGGTTCACCCCATACAGCAGCAAGTTCGTGGCCCAGTCCGGTACTGTCAGCGTGGTCCTGGGTCGGCAGAATCTGTCGACCGGGACCGCCTGGCTCATCGCCTCGTTACAAATGGCCTACGTCATTGTGACATTACGTACGCTATCCATGACGGAGATCCCGTCCAGAGGGGTGCTTGGTATGGTAGAGGCGCAGGGACGCATCTACCCGTACGAGAGGGCACATCATGTTCAAGAAGACGGTAGTTCTCGCAGCCATGTTCGCGGCGGTGATTCCCCAAACTGCCGCAGCACAGCGCCTAGGCTCCGACTCGGAGCGGGCTTCGTTCCAGATGTCGGGGCCAACTCTGGATAGCAAGCACGTGATTCCGCCATTCGCCGAGCTAGGCACCTCGAGAAGCACGATCGGCGCGACCGTGCTCGGCTCCGCAGTAGGAGCGGCCGCCACGCTGGCGTACTTCGCGGTTCGGGACGAAGACAACTACGAGTGCAATGCGTGCGCTGAGATGGCGATCGTAGCCGGTCTTACCACGATGGCCGGAAGTGGGATGGGCGCCCGTGCCGCTGGCGCCAGTATACCTCGATCCATTGTGGCATCGCTCGCAGGCACCGTAGTCGGCATCCTCTTGGGGGTCGCCATGATCGAACCACTCGGCGCCGGTTGGGCGGCGGGCATGGTTTCTTATACGGTCGGGCAGGGCCTCACGGCTGGCATGATCGCCCAGGGCGGGGTCAGATGAGCCTCCCTCGCGTTGTTGACCAGCTCCGAACGGCGGACAGGGGCCTCTTCGTCGTTCGCCAGAGAGCCTACGGGCTAGCGTCCACCAAAGGAAAGCGTGAACTGGCCGAGGAAGTTCTCACCCAGATCACCGGTCTGAAGCGCAGCCGCCGCCGAGAAATTCAACGGGCCTAGAATGAGGCTGGCTCCGCCGCTGTACTGAATACCGTCCGTGATAATCGCGGCGCCGCCTCGCAAATGGATCACCTTCAGACCGCGAAACTCGGCCCCAGCTCCCATATGGAAGTTTGGCGTCAGCGCGATGCCTTCATCGCTGAAGCGCTTATGCACGTCCGCCGACACGGTGAAGTCGCTACTTACATCAATCGCGGCTCCCAACTGGATCGACGGCTTGAACGTCTGCGCCTCGACCAAAGCCTTCAAGTTGGCCGGGGCCCCTGAGTATGCCTCTTCGCTCGACTGGCTGGAGCTCGTTCCCTGGCTGAACTCGGCGCTGATGGGTCGATATCCGAGCTTGGCCGCATCCCAGGCAAAGGTGTTCACGACGTTCTGTACCGAGGCGCCGATCGAGAGTCGATCCTGCTGCAACATGAAACCGAGGTCGAGGCCAATGCCGCTACCCGTGTTGATCGGGTCTTCGTCCTCACTGGTGATTACCAAGGGAAAATCGACATCGACCCGGATGGGGCTGCTCTGGACGCTGCCCGTCGCGCTCCGGCCAACGGCCATTCCGTGTCCGACGCTGTACTTGACCGTGGCCCCGAAGGCCATGCTGCCAGTGGCCGAGGTCATCGGGATGCCGAAGCTGAGGCCGGCCGTGGAAATCGCGAATCCGGTGACCGCGGCACCAGCGAGTGACAGGTCCGCAGCGGAGCCGGTCCGGCCAGCATTGCCGAACAATGCTGCTTCGACCATGCCTGCCGGGAGGTTGATGTCGCTGCCCACCACGGTAGACAACTGCAGGCCGATATTACCCATGGTCAGGGCGATCTCGGAAACATCGAGGCCGAACGTCCCCGATTGCCCTCCGGCGGTGACCACGCGCTGGAGCCAATCCTCTTTCGTAGCAGAGGGGATCACTTGTCCCGCAAAGTCGTTGATGTCGGACAAGGTGATCGGGTCGAGGCCCGACCGGAGCTGTAGAGGAAGAATCGCGAGACTGAACCCGGATCCCGGCATGCCGAGTCCGGCAGGATTCACACTAATCGCACCGAATTCACGGACCGTCGCCGTGTTGTTTCCCGAAAGGCCGAGCGCCGTCGCGCTCGCGTTAGCGAGTTGTGCTTCAAGCGGGGTCGCCTTTAGGACCCCGAGCGAGGCAAGGGCCACCAAAGCGACCGAAGCGAAGTTTGTTTTCGTACGCATGGTAGTCCCCTTATCCGATCGAAATGGTGAAATCGAGCGTGGCTTCGATAGACATTTCCTGGCCTGGCGAAACCGTGACCGAGCCACCTGACGCTGTTCCGGATCCTGAGAACTGCACGTTGGCTTGCCCAAGGAAGGACCGTAGTTCCTCGCCCGTGTAGCTGATCGTGACCTGGGACGTACCGTTCGCTGAAATCGCAAGGCTCTTCGCTGTAGGACCGATGTTGATCGTGCCCGAAATCGACACACCGAACGGGTTGACCACATCCAGAATCACGGATCCCGAGATAATGTGGTTCGTCAGATCTGCATCGATGTCTTCCACGTCTAGATCTACCGGGTCTAGATCCACCGCCTGGCTCGCGACATTCACGGTCACCGAGCTGCCCAAGAGGGAGGTCGTGGTCGCTGTAGCGGTCAATCGTTCGCTGATGTCCATGGTGGCGACCTGGCCACCTGGTGACGTCACGTCAATGGAGGCGAAGAGCGTCGCCCCGATCGTGGCCGAGGAGATCGCGATGCTTTGCGTCGTCGTGCCGTTCGCCGGAAGCGACCCAGAGAAAACGGTTTGGCCGAGTTGCGCGCCGCCAGGTCCATCGCGGAGCGTCACGGTCAAGCTGCCTCCACCCGCGATCGGATCGAAGGAAAAGCCGTTCTGGATTTGGATCGAAATCGCACCGCTGGAGATTACCGTCGCTGAGACGTCTGCCGGGAGACCACCAGAGAGGCTGAAGCTTCCGTTGAACGCAGGAACCGGGGTGCTGAGGCCGTTGAGTGCGCCGCAACTGGCGCAGAGGATGTTGAGTGTCTCGTTGTTCGTAAATGGATCGACGGACACCGAAAAATTGCTCCCCACGACGGTAACCCCGTCTGGGAGTAGTTCGTCGACACCGAGCGTAGTCTTTTCAACGGGGATGACCCAGCGTTGCTCCAGAATGGGCGCCTCCGTTGGGATATCACACGCGCCGAGGAGAAGGGCCCCTGCTAGCGCGATAGGCACCGTCCTAAAACGGTTCATGAGCGATTCCTTGTTGCCTGAGTTGAGTGTACAGCCGGGCTCGAAAAAGCCGCGGCATTTTCTGGCTACCAGGACACTGACTGGCTTTCTCGGATGCCGCGAAGGCCAACGGGTCTGGGGGGGGTACCGTCTAGGCAATAGTCGATCCGGTCAATGGATTTAACAATTTCAGGGTCTTGGGGCAGTTCTTAGCTTGATTTGTGGTGGGGACAAAGGAGACGTAACTGCCTCAGACGTTGAACCTCACGTGCAGAATGTCTCCGTCCCGCACGATGTAGTCTTTCCCCTCCACTTGCAGCTTTCCCGCGTCCTTCACGGCAGCCTCAGACCCATACCCCATAAAGACGTCGTAGGGGGTCACCTCGGCCCGAATGAAGCCACGCTCCAGGTCAGAGTGGATTCGGCCCGCGGCCTTCCTGGCGTTGAATCCTTTCCGAATGGTCCAGGCCCGAACTTCGTCTTCGCCGACCGTGAAGTACGAAATCAGGTCGAGCAGGCCGTAGGCCGTCTGGATGAAGCGGGTGAGCGCAGACTCGCTAAGACCGAGGTCCGCGAGGAAGTCAGCTTGGTCTTCCGGATCCAGCGCCGCGATGTCGGACTCTACGCTCCCGGAAAGCGTGAGCCCCGCCGCGTTCAGCTCCGCGATGCGAGCGGCAAGCGCGGGGGGCATGGGCTCGGACACGCGTTCTTCCCCTCGGTTGAGCGCCACAAGCAGCGGTCGGTCCGTCAGGATCCCAAAACCTTTGAGGTGCTTCCGGTCGAGGTCGGCCTCCGGAATCGTGCGGATGACGCCTTCTGCCTCGAGCACCGCCAGCATGCGCTCAAACGCCGCGATCTCAGCGGCGTCGGCGCGCTCCTTCCTGGCCCGCTCCAGGCGCTTCTCGACGATCTCAAGGTCGGCGAGCACACATTCGGCGTGAAAAGCCTCTAGGTCTCCCAACGGGTTCGGCGCGCCGTCGAGCGCCGGGTTGTCGAAGTCGCGGAGCACTAAACACAGAGCTTCCTGATCGCGAATTTGCTGCAGTCCCCGCGGTGATAGGCCCCTCTTGTCTGCGCCGTGCTCGCCGGGGACATCGCAGAAGCTCATTTCCGCGTACGTCGTCTTTTTGGGCGAGAACATCTCGGAAAGCTTCGTGATACGCGGGTCGGGGACGCGCACCGTTCCCAGGCGCACATCCCCTCCGAAGCCGACTGGCACGTCCAGCCCGGTCATCACATTGAAGACAGTGGTCTTACCTGAGCCTGCGAAGCCGACGAGTCCGATCTTCATCTGATCATGTGTGAGGCGCGCAAGAGAAGCCGTATCGGGCTAGTGTCTGACCTAGGACACTAGCCCGCCGCCGCTGCCTCTCTATGCGCTCGGGGCGCGGCTGGCGGCAGACCCTCCCACTCCCGGTCCACGCGATCGACGTAGACGCTGGCAGAGATGTCTCCGCACACGTTCAGGGTCGTACGGCTCATGTCGAGGACCCGGTCTACACCCAGGATGATCGCGATACCCTCCGGTGGCACCCCGACCGTAGCCATGACGAGCATCATCAGCGGCAGGGAACCGCCCGGGACGCCGGCCGCGCCGACCGCAGTCAGCACCGACAGAATTATGACGACGATCTGCGAGCCAAAGGAGAGTTCGACCCCAAATACTTGGGCCAAGAACAAGACTGTCACACCCTCAAACAGAGAAGTGCCGTTCATGTTCATCGTGGCCCCCAGGGGGAGCACGAAGCCCGCAATTTTGGGTTGGATGTCGAGTTCTTTCTCCGCGGTGGCGATGGAAGTCGGGAGCGTCGCCATGCTCGAACTCGTGGAGAACGCAGTGATGATCGGCGCGTCCACTGACTTCCAAAATGTGATGGGATTCATCTTCCCAAAGATCTTCACGAGCGCCGAGATTCCGAACGCAGCGTGGAGGATGAGTCCCAACATCACCACGACCACGTACATACTGAGCTGCGCGAGAATCGACCACCCGAACTGCGACGTGATCACAAAAATCAACCCGAACACGCCATATGGGGCCAGCTTCATGGCCATGTCGATGATGGCGATAACGGCGTCTCCGATGCCCTCCAGGACGTCGATCACCGGCTTGGCCTTCTCCTTCGGGATCATGGTCAGCGCGGCACCGAAGATCAGGGAGAAGAAGATCAGCGCGAGCATGTCCATGTCCGCGGCGGCCGCGACGGGATTCCGCGGGACGATGTTCACGAACGTCGATACACCGAAGTCCGGGGGGCCGGCAGACGCCATGTCGGTTGCGTTGCCCGCGAACTGCGCCATCAATTCGTCGCGCGTCTCTGCCGGGAGGCCTCCGCCAGGTTTGATCGTATTCACCAGGGTCAGGCCGATGGTGGCCGCGATCAGCGTCGACAAGAGAAAATAGCCGAAGGTGCGCCCGCCGAGTCGACCGAGCGTCTTCATGTCGCCGATACCCGCAACGCCGAGCGCGATCGAGGTGAAGACGATCGGCACCACGGTCATGAACAGCATCCGCATGAAGATCTGCCCAACGGGATACATGAGGTTGTCGGAGAGCATCACCAACCAACGTGAGTCCGCGAAAAGCGCGTTGGACCCACCGCCCGCTATCCCACCGAGTACGAGCCCTAGGGCGATTTTCGTGTGAAGCTTCACGCGATTCTCCTCAAGTCAGTATTTGTTTTGGACGGCGGGAAAGTAGGTGCGCCCCAAGAGAGGCGCCACGCCGTCAGTTCCCGACACGAACCTCGACCCGCTCAATGACGTCTCCTTCGACCACGTCGTCGACGACCTCGATGCCGTCGGCCACGATTCCGTAGACGGTGTAGTCGTGATCGAGGCGCACATTATCAATCAGGTTGACGAAGATCTGAGCGTCCCCCGTATCGTGGCCCCGGGTCGAAACACCTACAGTTCCACGCCAGTGAGGCAGCAGGCCGACTTCGTCTCGCGTGAAAGGGCCATCGCCGAAATACTCGTTCGCGCCCGGACTCCCGCCCTGGATGACGAAGTTCGGAACCCATCTGTGGAAGGTCAGTCCGTCGAAGTACCCCTCCTTGGCGAGGCGCACGAACCGGTACGCGTTCGTAAGGGCCAAGTAGGGAAGTGGGCGGATCACGATCTGACCACCTCTGCGCATGTGGAGGGTCACGGTCGTCTGCTCCATGTCCCTCAGTTCGGCGACAGTCGGTAGCGCGATGTGCGACAAGGGCTGTGGGCGCGGGATATACGCCTGTCCCGTCCATCGACGCAAAGTGCGCGCTACGTCGCCCGCGATGACCTCGTCGAAGTCCGTGAGAAAAGGCTCAAGTCGGCTCACGAGCGAGCGGTCGCCCAACTCAGCGACTCGGGTCAAGAGCGCTCGGCGGGCGTCGCGTGACGTCTCGCGACGGCTGCGAGAGATGCGCTCGAACGCGGAAAGCGTGGCCGTCGCAGCCACAACGCCGTAGTCGGAGCCAGTGAGCATTCGGGCGGTGGTCATCAAGAGCTGAGGGTCATCGCTCGCAAGTTGGCTGATGAGAACCTCGTGCAGCGGGACGCCATGGGGCGCGAGCAACTGGAGGACGACCGTCCGGACATTGGCGTCCGGATCGGCGGTCAGGGCCCGCAACGTCTCAACCTCTCCAAGCAGGTCGGCTGCCCTAGCCCCGTACGCACGGACGAATGGATTCGAGTGCGCTACATACACCGGCACCAAAGGCCGCGCGAGGTCGGCGTCGAAAGTGGCCAGTGCCACGAGGGCGTGAGCCGGCACCTGCCAGTCGTCCACGGTCTCGGGTCCGAGCGCCGAGGCCGCCTCCATCAGGGTCTGGCGCTGCACCTCAGGGTCCCCACATGACTCGCCAAGGCCGTCGAACGCCAGGATGCGAACCGCCCGAGTCATATCCTGAGTCGCCGCGGCAATGAGGCGGCTGCACCCGACCTCGTTGCGGCCGTCCCTGAGGATCTGCCTCACTACGCCGAGGCGGACACCGACCACGGGGTCCCCGAGGCCGCGACGGATGAGTTCTGCTCGGGCCTCAGGCGCAGCCGCACTCAGGTGGCTCGCCGCCACGACACGGACGCGAGACGAAGGGTCGCGTAGCGCGGGTTCGATGTGCTGGACGGTCAAGGAACCGGACTGACCAAGCGCGGAGAGTACCAACGTGCGCACCTGCCCCGACTGGGGTTCGTGGTCCCTCTCAATCAAGTCGAAGAAGAGTAAGCTGGCGAGCCGTCCCTGGGCGCGCTCTCCCAGGGGCACACCCGCGCGGACGAGCGATTCTATGCCCAACGAAACCCCGACGAGCTGTTCGATAGGTGCATCGAGCGTGCCCACGCTCGTAAGATCGAGGAGTGTCTGGAGGACCGCCGAGCGTGCGGTCGCATCCACATCCAAGCGGCCAAGAGAACGGGCGATGATGCCCCGCACACCGGGGTCGGACTCGACAGCCAACCGACCCCTCAGAAGTTCTAGGACTTGAGTCCCGTCGGCTCTGTGGACGGCCTGTGCGATCGCGTCGGCGCTCTCAGCCCGCACTTCCGTCGCGGGATCCGAAAGATGATTGGCGATTTCTTCTACCAAGTCTGGGTTCTGCAACCGTCCCAGGGAGCGAACTGCCGTTTGTTTCAGGAAGACATGATCAAGGCGAGCGGCCGCCAGCAGCGTCTCGAGTGCGCGCCCCTCACTCGGGCGGGAGTCTTCGGCCGCCGAGATCTTCAAGTACGTCGTCGCGACTCGATTTGGTCGGCCCCGGTCGGGAGGTGTACAGGCGCCGATGCCGAGGATCAGAAGCGCAGCAATCACAACTCTCGGTGCGTCACCGTATTTTATTTCGGGCGCACGAGCGCCGCCAAGTGAGCGGTTCAGGATCATGAGCGTCTTGGTGTGCGAGGCGATTAAGGTGCAGCGCGATGACCGCGAACAGTAGGTAGGCCGCGGAGGCCGTGGAAGGTCCACCCGGGCGTGCTTACCGTTTTTGGGGAAGCCCCGGGGCTGGCGGACCGACTGCTAGAATCTCGTCCACGTATCTGTCGGCCGGACCCTCGAGCAGATCATGCAGGTCCTGAAACAGCACTCGCGCGGCGTCGCCGTGCCAGTCTTCAGGCAGAAGCGTGCGCGGGAGGTACGGGTCTTCAAGCGGGAACACCCTGAACTCGTGGATCAAGTCGAAGCGCAGTGTGAAGCACTCCTCGGGTGTGACGTCTTCTGACGAGACGCCCGCGCGGCAGCGGTCCATTTCCCGCTGCCATCGCCCTGTAAAGTCGATGTAGCGGGCGTCGATCGCAGGGAGGTTCCAGCACTTCTCGACCAAATCACTCACGTTGTCTTGGCGGACCCGAGTCGCCCGGAAGCACTCGAGGTGCTGGTTAATGCCCAGCATCCCGGAGATCTCGGTGACCCGTTCCTCCACATCGTGAGGCGAAATCCACAGACCGTTGCCCAACGACCCGAACCCCAACCAGGCGAGGCGGTCGCGAAGCCGATCACGAAGCTGACGCACGTCCTCGGGAATCGAATAGGACAGCAAGAACCAGCTTCCGTCCCACTCGGTGTCCCATGACGGATGGAAGATTTTTGCCTGGCCTTCCTCGAGCAGGTGGCGCCCCTGGAGCGTCAGGTCGTAAAACGCATTCTTCCCCAATCGGTGTGCGTCGAGCCAACCTTTGCGTGCCATGCGCGACAGGACCGTGCGCACCGCGCCCTCGGAAAGCCCGAAGGGCTGAAGGAGCGAGATAAGGCTCCCCACCCAGATAGGATCGTCGCGGTGCAGGAGGTACTCGCCGTAAAGCGTGAAGACCAGGTCCTGGGGCCGCTGGGTCGATCCGTTACCGCTCACGGATCACCGATGTGCACCGAAGCGTTCGACGATCCAATTTCCGACGACTTCAAGCGCGATCGGACTCATGGTTTGTTCGATCTGCTGATATTCGGCGGGAGATCCCGTGCCGGCTTCTTGAAATAGGTGATTCAGCCCGGGAAGGGTGCGCACGGTGGCGTCGCTGTTCCCCCCTCGCTCGAAGGCAGCCGTGATTTCAGGAATATTCTGTTCTGCCGGTACCTGCAGGTCCTTGCCGCCGATAAGCGCAAGAACCGGGACTCTGGTGGCTTCAAGCGCCGGGCGGGGGTCATAGTGCAGGAAGAAACGGAACCATGGCGAGTTCATCTGCTGCACCGTCTGGTCGATCGCCGCGTCTCCTAATCCTTCTCCCGCCATTTCACGGATCTCGGGAGTCAGTTTGTCGATCTCCGAGCGCATCGCCTCACGGAGCAGAGGAGCTGCGGCTGTCGGATCGGAGACCCGCGATACGATTTCCGCCAGCGAACTCTGGATGCGCGCGTTGAGGTCCACGATTTCCGCCGGAGTTCCGGCGGCCTCATTGATGAGTCGTCCCTGCTCCACCAGGATCTCCAGGCCGGTTACGCCTGGGCCGGCGAGCATGACCACGAAGGCCACGGCATCGGAGCGACTCGCCGCCATCGGCCCCACGATGCCGCCCTCAGAGTGGCCGGCGATACCCACCCGGTCGGCGGCCACGTTGGCATGGGCGGCGAGAAAGGTCACGCCGGCGGTCGCATCGGACGCGAAGTCTTCCGAGGTGGCGGTGGCGAACGACCCGGTCGATTCCGCTACGCCACGGTCGTCGTAACGAAGGACGGCGATTCCCTGGCGGGTGAGGTAGTCTGCCAGCACCCAAAACGGCTTGTGCCCCAGCAGAGTCTCGTCGCGGTCCTGCGGGCCAGATCCGGATACCAGAACCACACCGGGGAAGGGGCCGCTTCCCGGTGGCAGGGTGAGTGTCCCTGCCAGAACGACGTCGGCGGCCGCATTCGTGATCGAGACATTTTCAACGGAGTACGGAAAGGGTGGCTTCGGCTCCTGGGGACGTTGCGGCGGAGTGGTCGCCGCGCCGGAGAACTCCAGCTTCATGGGGAACGCCTGCCCCGCCTGGGTGAACGTCCCGGAAATCCCGGAACCGTCCTCGTTACGCGTGCCCTCGTACGACCCGCCACCCGGAACGGGGAACGTCAGGGTGATCTTGCCATCGCCGATGTCGACCGTGCTGAGCGCGAGTCCCACCATCCCCTGCGTTGGAACGTCCATTGTGCCGCCTGGGATGCCGTCGTCACCGCGGGTGATGTTGAACAGGATGGCAAGCTGCATCGTCCCAGCGATGAGGGTGCCGTTCCAACTTCCGAGAGCCCAATCGGTCTCCATCTGTGACTCCGCATGTGAGGGAGCCATCAGTAGGGCCATCGCAGCCAAAAGCAGCCAGACGCGAACGTTGTTGATCTTCACGAGTTGCTCCTGTTCGGGAACTGCCAGTTAGGGAACTGCGAGTCCCACGTCATCGGGACCGATGCTGATCTCTACGCTTCCCGCGGGTACGATCTTCAACGGTTCACCCTCATCGCAATCCGCACCCTCGTACCCTCCCGACAATCTACGAAACGACCCCGCCAACCGCTCGGGTCGACGGGGTCGCCTACTTCCGAAACTGAGCCAGACTAAAAGGCTTCCAGCTTGTGGAAGATCTCAGTCCCGTTCTTGAACCAGTGCTCCCGGAATGGGCTGTCGGAGACCTCACCCAGGAAATGTGGTGCCGTCATTGCATGAGGAAAGAGCGTCATCTTGCCTTGCTCATTTTCGTGCATGGTGTAGTCGCCGCTGATCTGCAGCGTCGTTCGGAGACGCTCGTCGCCATTCATCATGAAGCCCTGCAACAAGTGTGTAGTGGTCTCCCACGAGCCCTCTGTCACGCTGACGTCGACGATGGGCTCACCGGCGCCGAACACCCTCACGCGCATGCTTTCGTCGCTCTCAATGAACTGCGCGTCGATGTCCTCATCGTGGTACGGAAAGTGAAAGCGTTCCGACTTGATTCGTCGTGCTTCCGCCGAACTTGTGGCCGCCAAAAACGGGAAGAAGCCAGCCTTCGCGTGCTGGCCCCATTGAGCGACCATCGGAGGCACGATGACCGAGAACATGAGCTCGGTATACGGGCCGACCACGCTGTCATCGAACAAGAAAGCCGTCACGGAAAGAATGCTCCGCTGGTGCCGTACTTCGATCGGTTCAAGGTGCTCGGGGAGCACACTTCGCGCGTCCGCGGTCGCCATCTCGAAGAAGGCGCTCACCCCGGTGCGGAATTGGTAGCTGCCTACGGACATATCTCGTACCTCCGCAGGACCCGCGAGATCGTCGCCGCTCCCTCCTCAAGTTCTTCCTTGGAGTGGGCCGCTGAGATCGACATGCGGAAGCGCGACTTGTGCTTTCCGACTGCCGGGTATTTCACCGGATTGATGTAGACCCCTTCTCGGAAAAGCTCTTCCCCCATCGCCAGAATGCGCGCGTCGTCGCAGACCATGATCGGGATGACCTGGGAGGTTGAGTCCCCAGTCGGGACGCCGGCGTCTGCAAGCAACTTCTGCATGTAGGCCACGTTCTCCCAGAGCTTCGTGCGCAACTCGGGTTCGTCGCGGGCGAGCTCCAGAGATTTCCGGATTCCGGCTACAACCACCGGCGCTAGCGCACACGAGAAGAACCGGGAACGAGAGAAGCCCCGCAGATAATTGATCAGTTGCCTAGATCCGGCAGTGTAGCCGCCCTGGCCGCCGAGGCTCTTCGAGAACGTGCCGAGGTGGATGTCGACCTCGGCATCGAAGCCCTGATCTTCAGCGACTCCCTTGCCCGTCGGGCCGTAAACGAAGGCCGAATGCGCCTCGTCGATCATGAGACGCGCGCCGTTCTTTTTACACACTTCGACGATATCGCCCAGCGGGGGCACGTCGCCGTCCATTGAGTACACACCTTCGACGATGACCAGCTTCTTGCCGGAAAAGCCACTGAGCTTCCGATCGAGGTCGTCGACGCGGTTATGACGGAAGAAGCGTGACTTCGCCTTCGACAGGATCATGCCGTCGACGACGCTTGCGTGCGCGTACTGGTCCGCGACAATCAGGTCGCCCGAGCGCATCAGCCCGGCGATCGTTCCGACGTTGGCGCTATAGCCAGTCGGGAAGATCATTGCGGCCTCTTTGCCTTTGAATGCCGCGACTTCCTCCGCGAGCTTCTGGTGTAACACGGTCGTACCGCTCAGAATCGGCGAACCTGAGGAGCCACCGCCGAACACGTCGGCGGCCTCTTTGATCGCCTGCTTGACCTCAGGGCGATACGAAAGACCCAGGTAATTGTACGAAGCGAAGTTGACCAAGCCTCGGCGAATCTTGCCGGTCTTGGTATCCTCGACGTCTACACGAGTCCCAGGCTGGGAGTGGAGGGGAAGCTCAAACAGGTAGTAACCTGCCGGCTTTACCTCGGCCCACCAGTCGTCAAACGGCTGCAAAAGGGCGAAGGCATCATCGCCGGAGCCGAAATAGAAGTTCGTATAGTCGTATTCCATCGCGCCCGGAACGACGGGGGGCGATTCGATTGATGTTTCGTCCATGGATATGCGACTCGGCGCTGACGTGGGCACGACCGTTTCGGTCTCTACGCTTACGTTTTTTTGTTTCGACATATTGGGTTATCCCGTTGCATACACCTTCCCAACCGTAAATCTCCCGAAATACACCCTATGTTTCAAGGAGAAAGCGACAAATGACTGACTGGTCGGATCGCCTGAACAGTTGGGTCCCGCCAGACAGTTGGCGGCGCCTAGTTACCGTGGACACCCATACGGCCGGCGAGCCGCTCCGCATTATCCTGGGTGGCTTCCCCGAGTTGCCGGGGGCGACCATGCTGGATCGGCGGCGTTTTGCGAAGGAATGGCACGACGGGCTGCGCCGCGCGCTGATGTGGGAACCGAGGGGTCACGCGGACATGTACGGGTGCCTCGTGGTGCCACCCACGAGTCCACGGGGGGACATCGGTGTGCTCTTCCTGCACAACGAGGGATACAGCACCATGTGTGGGCACGGCATCATCGCCGTCACCACTGCGCTCCTGCAGACAAACGTACTGCCAGCCCACGAGCCCGAATCGTTGGTCCGAATCGACACACCCGCCGGATTCGTCGAGGCGTGGGCCAAGGTGAAAAAGGGTCTCGTGGAAGAGGTCTCATTTATCAACGTCCGATCGTTCGTGTCGGCGCTGGATCAAGAGATCGAGGTCCCTGGGCACGGGACGGTGAAGTACGATCTCGCCTACGGCGGAGCGTTCTACGCATATGTGGATGCGGAGCAATTCGGCTTCAAGCTGCTACCGGACGAGGCCGAGGAGTTGATCAAGTTGGGTCGCACGATCAAGGACGCGGTGCAAATCAAGAACCCGCCGACCCACCCCCTCGACCCCGAACTCGCCTTCGTCTACGGGACGATTTTTGTCGGAGCCGCCCACGATGAGGGTTCTCACAGTCGCAACGTTTGTGTGTTCGCGGACGGGGAGGTCGACCGGAGTCCCACCGGGACAGGTGTCGCTGGCCGGCTCGCGATCCATTACGAGCGGGGCGAGGTCCACCTGAAGGAAGAGATCGTCATTGAGAGTATTCTTGGGACCAAGTTCCGAGGACGTGTGTTGGGAGAAGCCCCGGTCGGGAGCCGCAATGCGATCACCCCGGAGATCACGGGGCAGGCCTATGTAACAGGCCGAAACGAGCTGATGATTGATCCTCGGGACCCGCTGGCCGACGGCTTCATCTTTCGCTAATGCGATCGACATTCTGCGGACTATGCCGTGGAGTCCGCATGGTGACGCAAAAAACCCGCCGGCCCAGCGTTGAGCTGGAGCCGGCGGGTTTTTCCTATTCGCGAGCCCTAGTTGGCGGTGATTGGCCGCGCCTCGAACGAGTTATGCATCAGATTGTCGTCCCACCCACCGGTTACGTGGATGAAGGCCTTAGCGTCGAAGAGGAACGCCTTGATCAGGTTGTGGTTTAGGTAGGCGTAGACGCCGTCCTGCTTGAAGGTGTAGACCGCCGCTGCGGTGCCACCAGCGACCACGTCCCATGACTCTAGGTTCGCATCCGGCTTGTTGCCGAACTTGCCGTATGGGTACACCCAGTCGCCGTGCCCACCAATCAGGTGCGGGAATGAAGGGTTGTTGGCTTGCGAATGAAGCATGAGCACCGTCTCGCCGACTGCGGCCTCCAGGCGGATGTCCGCCGTCAGGGCGCCGTACTTGCCGTTGAACGCGATATGCGTCGGAGTCAGGCCACGCATGACGTCGAGCATCGGGGCCATCTGGTCTATGAAGTTCGTGGGCCGGCGCCACGTGCCGTCAGCGTTCTTTGGGACGTAATAGTCCTGCTCGCCGAAGTAGAAGACCTTGTCGTAACGGAGTGGATCGCCAAAGCCATCACGGAGACCTTCGCGCGGAAGCACGAGCAGAGCGCCATTCCCTCCGGTGACCACATGGTAGGGGACCATCTCGCCGCCCGGGGCACAGTGGTACACGAAGAAGCCCGACTTAACGGCTCGCCATTCGAGGCCAATTTCTTCACCCGGCGCGACCACCGTCAGGCCGCCGCCACCCAGCGCGCCGGTCGACGCATGGAAGTCGATGTTGTGCGCCATCGTGTTGGACGATTCACCGAACCGAACCGTGTTCGTAGTTCCGTTGACCAGCGTCAGGTTCACCCAGTCCCATTGGAACACGACGGGCACCGGACCCGGAACGCTGTTGTTGAAGGCCATCTGCCAGACGAATACGCCAGGCGCGATTTCGACTTCCCGCTCGATGATCTCTAGGCGGATGTTGACGACCCGTGGCGGCCCACTCGCCACCTGGTCATGCACCGGCAAGAAGGGAGGATCAACGAGTTCTTGATCGACCGACACCGCGTTGGCGCGGTCGAAATTCACGATCGCTGGATCGTCACGGAGTTCCCACTGTGCGGGCGGTTGCGCGCACGAAGCCGCGACGATCGTCAAGAGTGCGAGAGGCAAGAGCTTATTCATTTAGCTACGATCCGAAGGGGCTTACTGAATTGTTGATAACATAACAATCACAGCGTCAAGGCGGCCGTTCTGTCGGGAGGAGCCGGAAGCGGTCGTAGGGATATTCCTTTACCCATAGGTGATGATTGCGGCCACCGCACAACGGAAGACGCACCCCACCTGACGTCCCGCCGGATTTGCTCTGTGCAGGGTCCGTAGAGGCCCAACGCGAGCACCCGCTTCTGAGAGCGCCGCATGCCAGATGCCTCCGTTGACGTTGCCAGCCTCCTTCCGTTGACCCCGGTCGCCTTCGAGATCCTATATCAGGAGCGTGCACGAGATGCCCGCGCGCCTTACCGGACAGACTTCTCCCAGCCCACGGTGAGTACCCAGTCTGTCTCAAGCTGCGGCCCATTGAGGTCCTGGTGCAGCGGGATGTGCCACTCCGCGGCTAGGCGGTGACCCATGAGAGGTCCTTTCCTGAAAATGTAGCTCAGGCCGAGCGGCAGGTCGACGCGGGTGCCGCCGCTCGTCTCTTCCCGGACCGCCGGGCTCAAGGTGCGATCGGGGTACACCGCATCGTGACCGGTGATCTTGGACCAGTGCCTCGCGAGTAGCCGGCCGGATACGGTAAATCCGGTCAGCGGTTGTGCCACAACCCAGGCGGTGGTTTCGACGGCGTTGCCGAGCTGATATCCGCGATTGTTCGCCCCGACGCGGACCGTGGCGTCGGCTTGCAGACCCCAAGCGACTGCGTACGCCGTGCCCGTGACGGTGACTCCGGGCGTGAGGTCCACGGTCCCGGAGCCCAACTGAAGGACATAGGGCTGCTGCGCGGTGGTTTCGCTCAGGGGATGTGTGCCGGTTTTCTCGATAGAGCCGGTGGGGATCGAAATTTGGGCGCTCAGATGTGCCCGGGTTGTTCCGCCGTTCATGAGCGCGAACAGTGCCCCGAGGGTGGCATCGCCCAACCCGGATGAGGCCGCGGTGAAGTTTCGGTTCTGTCGTGTCACGTGATCCATCGACAGCTGTCGGAGGTCGACGGACGCGGTGAGCGTCAGTCGCTCGCTCGGCGCGAATGCGAGCGCGGGCGTGTGTGTTGTGGCGGTCAGGTCCAGTGGCGCGAACAAGAAGCTGGCCAGCACGTTGTGTGGGGTGACCTCGGCCGTTCCGTTGCGATTTCCACCCAAATAGGCCCGGCGATAGCGGTACGATAGGGTCCATGAGCCACGTGTGGCCATCCGCGCCGCGAGGACGCCTATGGGCGGCTGCCCGTCGGTCGGGAAAGATGACAACTCGCTTTGGGCCCCCAACGGCACCGTTGCGGCACCTAAGAGTGCCATTACGGCAAACGCTGGTGTGAGTCGGATCATCTTGTGTGGCTGTCCATGGCGGGTGAGTCGGACAAGAGTGTTCAGCTTGAGGCCATCTATACGACGTCAGGTACCCCGGGGTAACTCTGTGACCCAGTGGAACCCCAGACCCTCATTGTGTGGTTCCGCCCAGAAGATCGAACGCGGTGACCCGCGGCGGGCCTGAACGCGAAACCGCCGGGCGACCCTTGGGTCACCCGGCGGTTTGGAGGGGACTCCGACCCGGTGGCGGGTCGTGAATCGGCTTCCCTCACCCAATAATCCAGCCGATAAGCGTCGTGATTCTGGGCCCGCCTTCCGCAAATGCAGCGGCGATATTGATTGGGACGTAGATGTCTCCAAAGGGTAGGGTGCTGCCAGCAGCGACCACCATCGAAGTAGTGGAATTCCCATCCTTATTCACCCCGATGTTCGGACCGACGCCGAACTCGAGGCCGTCTTCGGTCCGGAACCCGGCCATCCACGAGACGCCCACGTTCAGTTCGTCCTGCTCGACACCGCCCACGAGGAAAATCCATTCCATGAGCGCGGTCACACCGCTGTTCGTCGACATGACCTGAGTTTCGAACTGCCAACCGAACTGACTCATGATGTTGCTCATATCGGCCTCCGCGCGTTGCTTCGCCAGGTCGCCGGTGAAGGTTGTGAATCCAAAGCGCGGACCGGACAGATGCTGTCGATGTAGGACCAGTGCGGCGCGGTCGGCGGGGACTTCGGGACGCTGTTGGGACATTGCCGGCTGCACAGCCGTAAAGGTCATCAACGCGGCGATGGTGAGCGGGATCATCTTGTTTGACATGGTTCTATCTCCATGGTGCCGGGGTGGACTGCCTTGTTCACGGATGAACGATGCCGATTTGGGCTTGGCTCCTCTGTACGTCGCGACACTCAGATCGCGGTCGCGATTGGGTAGACATGACGTAGGCCGACCCAGATGGGCGTGGGGCGTCTCTCCTGCCCATCCCTGCGACCCGCCCTCTGCCTTAGCTTCAGCCGTCCTGCTCCTCGGATCCCGCGTCCTTGTGCCCGCTCCAGACCCACTCGTAGTCCTCCGCGAAGTCTTTGGTTTCGACGGGTTCCGTCCTGGCCAGCGGGAGGTCGTGGATGCCGTGCTTGCCGGTCGCGACTGCATTGCGGTCATGCCGACCGGCGCGGGGAAGTCGCTGACGTACCAACTGCCGGCACGGCTACTCGAGGGCACCGTCTTGGTGATCTCTCCGCTCATCAGCCTTATGAAAGACCAGGTGGACGCGTTGCACGCGCTGGGCTTCAAGGCCGTCGCCATTAACTCGACCCTCGATAGGGAGGAGCGCGAGGCGCGACTGGACGGAGTTCGTCGCGGGGCATACGAGTTGGTATACCTGGCACCGGAGGCCTTGGAGGGACGCCTGCGTGACTTCCTGGAGGGCTGTCCGATCTCGTTGTTGGTCGTCGATGAAGCCCACTGTATCAGTCAGTGGGGCCACGACTTCCGACCGTCCTATCGGCGCCTACAAGGGCTGAAGGACGGCCTCGATGTACCTGTGCTGGCACTGACTGCGACGGCGACTCGGGCAGTTGCCCGAGACATTCTCAAACAGCTGGGAATGCGAAAGCCTGCCGGGTTCAAAGGTTCGTTCTTTCGCGCCAACCTGAACGTGGCCGTGCGGAAAAAAGGTGTCGGTAACACCCGTAACGAGATCCTGGCGCTCATCCGGAGACGGAGCGGCGACAGTGGGATCGTCTATTGTCTGAGCAGGAAGGGTGTCGAGCAGACGACCGACTTTCTCAAAGAACACGGTGTGAGGGCGCTTCCTTATCATGCCGGACTCTCTGCCCAGGAGCGGATCAGGAATCAGGAAGCGTTCCAGCGCGATGACATCGACGTCATCGTGGCGACGGTGGCCTTCGGCATGGGCATCGACAAATCGAATGTGCGCTTCGTCATCCATCGGGACATGCCGAAGGACGTCGAGTCGTGGTATCAGGAGATCGGGCGGGCCGGCAGGGACGGACTGGATAGCGACTGCCTGCTTTTCTATTCGTGGGCCGATGTGAAGATGCACGAGCGCTTCTTGAATGACATCGATGACCCGGATGTTTGGCATATCAAACGTCAGGCCACGGTCGATCTCTTTCAGTTGGTCGAGACCGGGCGCTGTCGGCACCAAGCCATTCTGGCGCACTTCGACGAGGCCATGGGTCCATGTCACACGTCGTGCGACGTGTGCTCAGGTGTGAGTGTCGCGGAGATGGCCGCGGATTACCTGCCTGCCGGGTCCAGCGGCAAGGCTCGGTCTACGGCCCGCCACGTCAGCTCGACGGCGGGCTCGCTCGATCCCGCGGAGGAAGCGCTCTTTCAAAGGCTCCGCGATGTCCGGAAGGACATCGCAGACCGCCAGGGTGTACCGGCCTACATCGTGTTCAGCGACAAAGTGCTGCGTGAATTGGCATCCGTCCGCCCCAAGACCGCTGGCGAGATGCTGGATGTCTCAGGAGTAGGCCCCGCGAAGCTCAACAAGTACGGCGACACCTTCCTGGACGCGCTTCACGGGTAGGAGTTCAGAGGCTGCTTTTCAACAGCCTTCTACGTCAGCATGCCGCACTGAGGTCGCGCTCTTCAAGCGGCAATACCGTGAGCCTGGTCGGCCGGTCAGCGATCGTCCGCATGATGTCCGCGACGAAGCGTCCCAGCCGAGCTCCGTGTTCGAAGTCGATATAGCGGGCTTCATCGCTCGCTTGATGGTAGTCCTGTGCGTATCCCAATGAGAAGTAGGTCACGGGAATCGCGAAGCGGAAATAGTTCACCTGATCGGAGCGGCAAAAGCGATTCAGTTTGTTCGTTCGGTCCCAGGAGTAGTCGATGGCCATCGGCTCATCACGCACGGCATTGAGCGAGTCGATGATGTCGCCGAAGTCAGAGGAGAGCCTCCTCGCCCCGAGCATCTGCACCGAGTTTGGCCCCCCGAACTGCACGTCGGTGACACGTCCTTTCCCGAGCATGTCCATGTTGTGCGCGGCTACGATGGAGTCGAGAGGGATCGTGGGGTGGTCCGTGAACCACTGCGACCCCAGCAGGCCTGATTCCTCAGCTGCGTGCGAGATGAACACGATCGAACGCTTCGGTGCTGGCCTCGTGGCGAAGTGTTGCGCGATTTCCAAGAGAACCGCCGTGCCCGAACCATCATCGTCCGCCCCGTTCATGATCGAATCGAGCGTCGGCGGACGGATCGAACGAGCAAACGCGATGAGGGAGTCGATCTCAGCCTGTTGCTCTGAGGTGGGCGCGCCGGGTCGATCGTTGGCGCCCTGCGGACGCATGACCCGGTTGAAGGAGCGAAGCGAGTCGTGATCCAAGGGGGCACCGTTAACCATACCTACGTGGTCGCTGTGCGCGCCTACGAGCACATATTGCCCGGCCAACGCGGGGTCGCTTCCGCGCAGTACCGCGATCACGTTACGCGTTGGGTATTCGGTCGGACGCAAGGCGTAGTGCCAGGACCCGCTGACGGGCGCTCCGGTCGCGCCGACCTGAAGCGCCACCGCCGATTGGCCGAAAATCCCGTCCACCGCAGAGTCTGAGATCATGGCCCCGCCGATCACTGACGCGACATTGGGCATGAGGCCGGTGCGTCCGCCAAAGGCCGCGTTGGTAGCCGCAGAACTGAGGATCTCTGAAGCGATCATGACCAGCGCGGCCCCGGCAGCCTGAGCGCGCGTGTCGGTCGTCAGGCCACCACCACGACGTCCGCCGCCTCTGCCACCAGTTGGCGGCGGCGGACCCATGAAAACCACGGCCTTACCACGTACCAAGGCGGAGGGGAGGGGCACCTGAGTGTCGCCCCACATGCCACCAAATACGGTCTCGATATTCTCGCCCGTGAAGTCACCCCCGAATCGGTTGTTCGCCGACGGCGGCACTGGAGCCCATTCGAGTCCGGTGCCGAAGCCTCGTGATTCGGTCGTCAGGCTTGCCGCGTCTGGATCAAATGCAAGGGGGCCGTATGCGAGGTCCTGAAACCAGCCGTCATCCCCGCCAGGCTCGAGCCCCAGGCTCTCGAAGACACCGGCGATGTACTGGGTGGTCTTCCAATTCCCGAGCGAGCCCGAGGCTCGCCCCTTCATGGAGTCGTCTGCGATCTGATACAGATGCGTGCGCAAGTCGTTCGCGACGATTCCGGATTCGGTGGGGCGTGGCTCCCACGTCAGGGGTCCTTCGTCCGACCAGACGATGGGCGGGTCGTCAACGCGGCCCGAGTCCGCCTCGTTGAGTCCGATGAATCCGACCAGAGCCACGACTAGAATTGGAACCCAGCGTACCACGAGCGTTCTCCTTATGGGCGAGCCCCTGAGGCTTGCAGTTAACTGTCTAACTCCACGACACGCCGGGCCCCGGGTATGCTGGCACCCTCAGGGCGCAAGTTAATCCTAAAGAAGCTTGCGTTCGAGTTCTGGGTGGCCTACTTGCGGCGTATGTTCGGGTATACTGGGGATTGTATTCATATTTCCGGGGATGATGACGATGCATGGTGCGATGATGGTTCCGGAGTTCGACCAAGAGATGGCGAACACCAAGAAAATGCTTGCCCTCGTGGCCGATGAGCACTTCGGCTACCGGCCCCACGAGAAGTCTTGGACGCTGGGTGAGTTGGCGGCGCACTTGGTTGAGGTGCCGAATTGGACCGCGCCCACGTTCACGATGGATGCGATCGACCTTGCCCAGCCTTGAGAGCGGACCCTCGCGACCAACAATGCGGAGCTCTTGGCCAAGTTCGACGCTGCGGTCTCAGGCGCCCGTTCCGTGTTGGAAGGGGCGACTGCTGAGGTTTTGCAAGAAATGTGGACGCTCTAGACCGGCGACGAGGTGCACTTTTCGATGCCGAAAGGTGTCGTCTATCGCTCGTTCATCATGAACCACCTCGTACACCACCGCGCGCAGCTCGGCCTCTATCTCCGCATACTGAATATTCCAGTTCCGGGGATGTACGGCCCGTCTGCCGACGAGAAAATGTAGGCGGTCGAGCTCGGGAGGTCTTTGGCCCTGCAGCGATCGTTGGGTCGCTGCGGGGCCTTTCCTTTTGACCTCGGACTTCTCGGGGTCAAGTGAAGTGGTTCTGGTGCCCCTCCTGCGGCATCGGGACCTCCCGCCTATCTTGGCGATCTCGAATCGTCCCACGTACTCCTGAGCAGAGCTATGTCCGTGAAGCGTCTCGCAATTTCGATTGCCACAACGTTCGCTGCGTTCGCCATGTTGTTTGTCGCGAGCCCGACCCTTTCCGCCCAGTCGAGTGACGTCACGCTCAGCGAAGAACTCCTCGAGGGTTATCGCTGGCGTAACCTCGGCCCCGATCGTGGCGGCCGCTCGATCGCCGTTAGCGGTGTGGTGGGCCAGCCGGATGTGGCCTACTTCGGCGCGGTCGGTGGTGGCCTTTGGAAAACGACCAACGGCGGCAACGACTGGAACTCGATCACCGACTACAAGATCACTGCGTCTTCGGTGGGCGCCGTAGAGGTCAGTCGGTCGAATCCAGATCTGGTCTTCATCGGGACCGGCGAAACGTGTATTCGCGGCAACATCCTTCCGGGTGATGGCGTCTACCGTAGCCGTGATGCAGGTGAGACTTGGGAGAAGGTAGGTTTTGCCGACTCGCATGGGATCTCGAAGATCCGCATCCATCCGACGAACCCTGACATTATTTGGGTCGCATCGTTTGGTAAGTACAGCGCGGAGAGTGAAGAGCGAGGCATCTTCAAGAGCACGGATGGGGGAGATACCTGGAAGCGGACACTGTTCGCGAACAGTTGGTCCGGCGCGATCGATCTCGCGGTGGATCAGAACAACCCAGATGTGCTTTATGCCGCGCTTTGGCGTGCCTACCGTAAGGAGTACACGATGTCCTCGGGTGGTGAGGGCAGCGGTATGTACAAGAGCACGGACGGGGGCGAGACCTGGACGGAGATGACCCGCAACCCTGGCATGCCGCAGGAAGGCCTAGTGGGTCGCATCGGACTTGCGGTCTCGAGCGCCAACTCGAACCGCGTGTATGCGCTCTTCGAGAACGACAATGGCGGTCTTTTCCGTAGCGACGACGCAGGCGCGACCTGGGAGCTCGTCAACGACAGCCGTGAAATCCGTCAGCGGGCTTTCTACTACACGCACGTCTACGCCGACCATCAGGACGAGGACGTCGTCTACCTGCAGAACACTGGCCTCTATCGCTCGGATGACGGCGGGGAGACCTACACGAGTATCTCCAACGGCACCCACGGCGATCACCACGCTTTCTGGATCGACCCGGACGAGCCGGCCCACCTCATTGTCGGCAACGACGGTGGTGGTGCGGTAAGCACCACTACGGGTGGCGCCTGGACCGACCAGGAGTATACGACCTCTCAGTTTTACCATGCGGTCACCACGGACCACATCCCCTTCCACGTGTGCGGTTCGCAGCAGGACAACAGCACGCTGTGCGTGCCCTCTGACTGGAACGCCGGCCGCTTCGGCTTCGGTGGTGGCGGTGGCGGACGGGGAGGCGGAGGAGGCGGTGCAGGCGACCGCAGCATCACAGAGGGCTCAATGGACGTAGCGTACCGCGTGGGCGGCGGCGAACCGGGCTATATCGCGCCGGATCCGAAGGATCTCAACATCTTCTATTCGGGGACGAACAACGGGCGTTACATCGACAAGTTCAACCGCACGTTGAACCGCTCTAGGGAGGTGAATCCCTACCCTTGGTTCTACTCAGGCGAGCCCGCCAACGACATGGTAGAACGGTGGCAGTGGACCTTCCCGATCGTCTTCTCCCCGTTAGACGACAACGTCCTCTTCGTGTCATCGAACCGACTCTGGAAGACGATCAATGGCGGCAACAGTTGGGAGCAGATGAGCCCTGATCTGACGCGCGCCGACCCGGCGACGCTCGGCCATTCAGGTGGACCGATCACAGGGGACATGAACGGCCCCGAGGTCTACGCGACCATCTTCGCTGTGGGACCGAGCAAGGTAGACATCGATGTGATTTGGACTGGATCGGATGACGGCCTCGTGCATGTCACCCGTGACGGTGGGGCGAACTGGAGCAACGTGACGCCGCCAGACATGCCGGACTTCGGTCGTGTCAGCCAGATCGACGCCTCGGTGTTTGATGCGGGCATCGCCTACGTCTCCGCACGTCTTCCACTGCTTGATGACTTTGCTCCGTACATCTGGAAAACAAACAACTACGGTGAGAGTTGGACGAAGATCGTGGGTGGCATTCGCGACAATGCCTACGTCAATTCTGTGAGTGAGGATCCCAACCGTCGCGGCCTGCTCTATGCGGGCACGGCGCACGGCGTATACGTCTCCTACAACGACGGCACGTGGTGGCAGGGGTTGAACCCGAACCTTCCCGACATACCCATCGTGGACGTCATTCCGGAACACGACGAGTTAGTGATCGGGACCCACGGTCGCGGCTTCTGGGTGCTCGACAACGTGGCGGCTCTCCGCCAAGCGACGGCCGGCATGACGGATAGGGGCGTTCAGCTCTTTGAGCCAGCGGCAGCGTTTAGGTCGGCCTCTGGGGCAACCTTGTCCTGGTGGTTCAAGGAAGCTCCCGCAGAGGCGAAGCTGGAGATCCTCGACGGCGCTGGTTCTGTATTGCGCACGATGACGCCGATCGTGGAGGGCGAAGAGCGCGACCGCTGGAGTGGTACGTCGCTTCCTCTGGCTGCTGGCCTGAACCATGTGTCGTGGGACCTGAAGACCGACCCTGCGCCGGCCTTCCCGGGCATGATTCTCTGGGGTGTGGGCACGATGGGCGCCACTGTGCCGCCGGGCACGTACACGGTTCGACTGACTGCGGATGGGGCGAGCCAGACAACACAGCTTGAGGTTCGTGCCAACCCGTGGATGACGGACGCGACTGTCGCTGACATGCAGGAGCAGTACGCCTTTGCCGTGGAGATCCAGGCGAAGGTCCGAGAGGCCAACTCCGCGGTCATCGCAATCCGAAGGGTGAAGTCTCAGCTCAACGATCGCCTAGAACAGTCCGACGACGGCGCGCTCGCACGGGCAGGTGAGCGGCTGGTGACGAACGCTTCAGGGGTCGAGGCCGATGTCTACCAGGTACGCAACGAGTCGGGTCAGGACCCACTCAACTTCCCGATCAAGGTGAACAACCGTCTCGCGAACCTGCTGTCGATGGTAGAAAACGGGGACGGTGCGCCGAACGCGGGGATGCGCGAGGTCTTCGGCATTATGGCCGATCAATTGGCCGGCTATACAACCCGGCTCAGTGAAGTTTGGGAAACTGACCTTGCTGCGGTGAACGCTGAACTGCGCCGCCTCGGTCTCGATCCACTGGATCCGACGGACACCAATACCCGACTCATATCAGAGTAGGTACGCTCTTCAATGGCACACACTCGGGAACGACCTATGCGAACGGGACGACTACATGCGCTCACCCTTGCCGCGGCGCTAGCCGCGGCGTCCTGCACATCCGGCCGCGAAAGTGAGTATCGCGTTGCGGTCATGAAGTTTCAGCAGGAGACCTGTACGTTCTGCCCGGGTGGAGACGCGCCGGCCGAGGACTGGGTGACGCTGGGCCCGCTTCTGGTAGCGGATCAGGTTCTGACCGCCGGAGGCGGGTACGTTGAAGGCTTCGTGCGGGAGGCCTCTGACTATCCAGATATGGAGTTAATCGGGCTCACGTCACCGGACGAGATCTTCGGTGGATCATCGCGTTCGTGGAGCACACAGGAGTCCTTCGACACGTTCGTGGGGGGGATGCTTCAAGAGTTGCGGGCGTCGCTGCCGGTAGACGGCGTGTATCTTGCGCTTCATGGGGCGCTCGCGGTGCGCGGCATTCCGCGTCCCGAGGCCGAAATCGCGCGGCGCTTCCGAGAAGTCGTCGGCCCTGACGTCCCTATCGCTGGGACGTTCGATCTCCACGGGAACGAAGACGCCGAGTTCCTCAGATACGCAGACTTCGCGTTTGTTACGAAGCGCTTTCCGCACTACGACGATGGTATCCAGGGCGCGCGCGCAGCCCGGGCCTTGCACCGAGCGATGTCAGGTACGTATACCGCCACGACAGCAACCCGGAAGCCCGGCATTATCACGCCGACGGTGCTGCAGTGGACCGGTGCGGCACCCGCGAGCGAAATCATGGAACGGGCACGTCGTTGGGAGGCCAGGGAGGCGGACGTCTTTGTCAGCGTCTTCTTCGGTTTTCCGTGGTCTGATGTGCCGGATGTAGGCATGACCGTGCATGTGATGACCAACAACGACCAGGCGCTCGCGGATGAGATCGCCGACGACATGAACGAATACATGTGGCGGGTGCGGGAGGCGTTCGCGAACGGCCGTTTCCCCAGGCCAGATGAAGCGGCAGCGCGAGTCACGCGCGCGATTGCTGATGGGCAGATTCCGGTGGCGATCGGCGACTATTCCGACCGCCCTGGGGACGCGACCCACATCACGCGTGCGTTCGACGCAGCAGGTATTGGCAAGGTGCTTTATGGGGCCATCTCGTCCCCGACGACGCTCGAAGCACTACAGGCGGTCGGTGCTTCAGTGGGTGATCCCTTCGACCACGAGATCGGTGGGTTCACGGCGTCAGGTGGAGATCCGTACCGGATTCAGGGCACCGTGGCCTATGTCGGTCCTTGGGCTGGGTACGAGTACACCGCAGCGGTTGCGTACGGTGATGGCAACCTGGTGTTCTTGGTGCCCGCTTATACGCAGATCATGTACCCGGAGAACTTCGCCGTCGGCGACATCGACCCGTCCGACTATGACGTGTTCGTGGTGAAGTCACGAGCGCACTTCCGTCGCGGCTTCGATGAGACTGGCTTCGCCAAGACCATCGTGATTGTGGAGGCGACCGGCCCCTTCATCGGTACCACGTTCTTGGATGCGTTGCCCTACGAGAACGTGGATCTATCCAAGCTCTATCCGTATGGAATGCCCGACGGTCGATGAACCCAGTCGAATCGGGGGTGTCTGCCTCGCCAGACGCGCTCGTCACGGCCGTTGAGGACATTCGCAGCCTATTCCCCGCGCTTGAGCGCGAGCACGCGGGACAACCTGTAGCATATTTCGATGGGCCTGGAGGCACGCAAGTCCCGGCCTCGGTGACTGACGCGATCACGGACTCGTTACTGCACCACAACGCGAACCGCCGCTGGGCCTACCCTGCGAGCGCAGAGGTCGACGCCACAGTGGCCGGGGCCCGCGTCGCCATGGGCGACTTTTTCGGTTGTGGCTCGGACGACGTCGTGTTTGGGGCCAATATGACCACGCTGACCTACCATCTCAGCCGGACCTTGGGTCGCAATTGGGGCGAGGGGGACGAGGTGGTGGTGACGCGTCTTGACCACTTCGCGAACATCTCGCCGTGGCGGGCGTTGGAGGTCGAGCGCGGAGTCACTGTGCGCGACGTGGGCTTCCACCCGGCGAGTGGCACGCTCGACATGGGCGCCCTCGCCGAAACGATCACGGAGCGAACGCGCCTCGTGGCGATCGGCTGGGCCTCGAACGTCCTTGGCACGATCACAGATCTCGCCCCGGTCGTCCTCCGAGCCCGCGAGGTGGGCGCCTTGGTGTTCGTTGACGCGGTGCATTCAGCGCCCCACGTCCTGCCTCATGTGTTGGAGTTGGGCTGCGATTTCCTCGCTTGCTCGCCATATAAGTTCTACGGGCCGCACGCCGGTGTGATGTATGCGCCAGCGCCGCTCCTCGATCAGCTTGACGTGCCGCGCCTTCCTTGCGCCCCGCAGGTGGCGCCAGAGCGTTTCGAGACTGGCACGCAGAACCACGAAGCCATGGCAGGCACCACCGCGGCCGTCGACTTTTTGGCTTCGTTGGCGCCTGGCAACTCCCGCCGGGACCGACTCGCCTTGGCCTACCAGGCCCTCCACTACCGCGGGGACCACCTAGTGGGTCATCTCATGAGAGGGCTAGCCGAGCTGGACCCGGTCACGATATATGGCCCCCCGCGCGGACAGCCGCGGACACCGACGGTGGCCTTCACCGTGGACGGTTTCGACGCCCGTGCGGTCGCCAGTCATCTTTCAGAGAATCACGCTGTCTTTGTTTCTCACGGCCACTTCTACGGGGCGCACGTGACGGAAGATCTTGGAGTTTCGGGTCTCGTGCGGGCGGGATGTGCGTGTTATTCGACCGAGCCTGAGGTCGACCGCTTGCTGGCCGGGTTGCGCGACCTGTAGGTAGGCGCCTCCTCGAGGCATCGCGATCGCTGGGTGTCGGCCTGGGCTTCAGTCACGAGCCGCCTTGGGACAACGCCCCACAGCCGTGCAGGGGAGTGCCCGACGGCGCCCCCGACGCAGCCGACGATCTTCCATGTGGAGTCCGTCACCCCGTCTAGGACTGTTCGTGTGTCTATGTTGACCCCTGAAATCGGCGCTCGTCTCCATGGCTTGCAGCGTCTGATTGGAAACACCCCGCTCCTGGCCACCGACTACCGCTTTCGCGGCCGAGCAGGGCGTATCTATGCCAAGAGAGAAAACCTCAACATGACCGGGAGCGTCAAGGATCGGATGGCGCTCCACATCCTGCGGCGGGCCTGCGAGCGCGGGACGATCGTCGCCGGTGCTCGTATTCTAGAGGCCACGAGCGGTAACACCGGAATCTCGTTTGGGGCGGTGGGGCGTGCTCTCGGCCACCCGGTCACCATTTTCATGCCTGACTGGATGAGCTCGGAGCGCATGAATCTCCTTCGGTCGTTTGGTGCTGAGCTGGTTCCAGTGAGCAAGGCTGAGGGAGGCTCAGTCGGGAGTATTTGGCGTGCAGAAGAACTCGCTACGCAGGACGCCAGCCTATTCCTCCCGCGCCAGTTCGCGAATGAAGACAATTCTGAGGCGCACTTTCCGACCACTGGCCCGGAGATCCACTGGCAGCTGGGTTCGCACGGGTTGGCTCCCAGCGCGTTTGTCGCCGGGGTTGGGACGGGCGGGACGGTGATGGGCACGGGTGAGTTTCTGAGGCAACATCATCCTGGGCTCACGATTCATCCGCTGAACCCTCGAATTCACCGACTATGTCCAAGGGACACCGAGTCGGGAAGCACCGCATCCAGGGTATTTCGGACGAGTTCGTTCCGCCGATCGTCCACCTCAAGGACCTCGACAACATCATCGCGGTCGACGATGGGGACGCGATCCGGATGGCCCAGGCGCTGGCGAGTAAGTTGGGGCTTGGGGTCGGCATCTCGTCCGGGGTAAACTTCCTCGGGGCGGTGAAGAAACACGAGAAACTAGGGGAGGGATCGGTGGTCGTGACAGTATTCTCGGACAGCAACAAGAAGTACCTGTCCACGGATCTTCTCCACGATGAGCCGCGGCATGATGTTCACATTGAACCCGAGATCGAACTCCTCGGCTTCACGAGCATTAACCGATCTTGTCAGGCCTGCGACGCCGGGGGCGAATCGGCCCTCCTTGCGGGTGTTGCCGGCTGACGCGGCTAGCCCGGGGGAAGCGTCGGGCTAGTGTCTGATCCCGGCACGGCCAGCTTATCTACACCGAGGTTGATATCGGTGACGACCTGTCGATGACTTCTCGCATAGCGCGTCGACGAAGGACGAATGAGGGACGCGGCGCTGCTCTGGCAAAACACAGAATACGCTCACCAGGACGCGGGTCACCCTCTCATTCCTTCAAAGGCGGAGCCTAGGCAGAGTTGTGGCCTCTGCGCAGCCCTTGCGTTCAGTGCGACGTATACATTGAAGTTCTAGTACCTCCGCAGTATGCACCCCCCATAGGAGCTGTTTGGGCGATGGAAATCACGGATAAAATGAGGAACGATTTGCTGGGGCGGTCGGGACGCCGCTGCGAGTGCGTGAGCAAGAAATGCCGACACCACCGACCCGCGACCCGTTGCCCGAAGGGCTTACGTACTGATGGTTGGAGCTCTATTATCGGGCGGCGTCTGCTGGCGCCAATCTATGGAACCTAGAGGCCTGGTGCCTCCAGTGTTTCGAAAACAACTACGGCTGAGGACTCAATGAGCAAGCCTGCCCAGAACTTCGAAAATCACGCCAAGTTCGTTCCGGTTTTCCACTATGTCATGGCCCCCCTACTGATGGCTTCAGTCCTGTACTTCGGATACCGGGCGGCGACCGCGTTCAGCGTTGAGAATTTGATGTTCTTTCTCTTCTCAGTCGGAACTTTCCTTGCGAGCTTCATCGCTAGAATCTTCCCGCTCGGCGTACAGGATCGGGTTATCCGTCTTGAGGAGCGTATGCGGATGGAGCGCCTACTGCCGGACGACATGAAGGCCCGCATTGGTGATTTCTCGACCGCGCAACTCGTTGGACTACGCTTCGCCTCGGACGACGAACTCCCAGACCTTGCGCGCCGCGTGCTCGACGAAGGCATGACGGACCGTAAGGCGGTGAAAGGGGCCGTTAAGAACTGGCGCGCTGACGACCAACGCATTTGAAGCCCAGGCGAGTACGGTGACCCGCCCGTCGAGGTGCCGGGGGCTGGCGGTGTGCGTCGCAGTGACGCTGTTGGGCGCCGGGTCGGCAGCGGGACAATCGAGAGCCTTTCAGATAGGACCCCGCGGCACGCTCGGCACGCGCACGGATCTGTCCGCGTCGATGTCCTTTGCTGACATCGACGCGGACGGAGACCTGGACATCCTCGTCGCTAACGGTCGTCACTGGGCCCAAGCGAACGAGATTTTTGTCAACAACGGGCGGGGGCGCTTTAGCCTCATGCGTATGCTTGGCAGTGAATCGGCGACTTCCTACGGAATCCCTGCGGGCGACCTAGACGGAGATGGCGATTGGGACGTGGCGGTGGGGAATGACCAAGCCCCCAATATGTTGTTCCGCAACGATGGGGGAGTCTTCGTCGCGGCGGGGACGTTTGGCGGGGTCAACGAACCGACCCGAAGTATCACGCTTGCAGACGTCGACTCGAACGGCACGCTCGATATCTTGATCACCAATCGAGGTGCGAGCAACGAGATTGTGCTGAATGGCGGCAACTGGGACTTCACTAAAGTCGTTCATTTCGGCACCACCGACGATTCGACCATCTCTGTAGCCGTCGCCGACATGAACGAGGATGGTTTCGCCGATTTGGTATTGGCGAACCGTGACGGACAGGCCAACGCGGTTTACTTCGGCGATGGGCGTCTAGGGTGGAACTCGTCGGCGGCCTTCGGAACGGGATCGGACGAGACCCGCGCGGTAGCGGTGGCGGACGTGGACGGTGATGGGCATCTAGATGTCATCACGGGAAATATTGGTGAGTCCAACGGAGTGTATTTCGGAAATGGCCGCGGCGACTTCGACGCTGAACTCCTCTTTGGGGCGCCGGACGGCGAGACGTTTTCCTTAGCTGTAGCGGATCTCGACCTCGACGGTACACCGGACATCGTCGTTGGCAATGTTGGGCAGAAGAACGTGGCGTTTTTCAATCGGGGTGGACGCCTAGGGTTCGATGCGGTGGCGTTCGGCCTGGAGGACGGGGCCAGCTATGGCGTTACCGTGGGAGACCTGAATGGTGATGGCTACCCCGATGTGGGCGTGGCCAACTCCGATGGCCCCAACGTCGTGTACGTCAACGTCGGGCGCTGAAGCGGACCTTGTGCACCCGAACGTTGTGACGCGGTATCCCGTTCTGTTGCACGGCTTCACGGGGGCGTCGACCTCATGGGGTCACCGGGTTGTCGATGGCCTCGCCTCGGCGGGACTTGCCCCCGTCCTGGTCGACCTACCCGGCCACGGCAGACACGCCGCCGAGGTCGACCCGAGCAGCTTCACACTGCGTGCCGCCCTCGACCTAGTTTCTCGGGCGGGCGATTGGCCAGCGGACCTGATCGGATACTCGATGGGCGGGCGGCTGGCACTACACTTCGCGGCCGAGCGACCTGCATCGGTCAGGCGGCTCGTGATTGAGTCAGCTTCGCCAGGATTGGCAACCGAGGCCGAACGATGTGCGCGCCGTGACGCGGACGAGGGTACGGCGAGTCATATCGAAACGGAGGGGGTTGAAGCCTTTATCGATCTATGGGAACGGCTACCGCTCTTCGCGAGCCAAGTGAGTCTTCCCTACGAAGTCCGTCTCGGTCACAGGTCGCACAGACTCCGTAACAGCGCGACCGGCCTGGCCGGCGCGCTTCGGGGACTTGGCACCGGAGTGCTCCCGTCGCTCTGGGATCGCCTGCCCGAAATCACGTGTCCCACTCTTGTGCTAGTCGGCGAGCACGATGCAAAATTCGTGGACGTCGGCAAACTCATGGCGGCTAAGATGCCGCGTGCTACCCTCGTTATCGTCCCTGACGCCGGGCACACCGTGCACCTAGAGCGCCCCGAGGCGTGGTTGGCGGCCGTGGGCTCGTTCCTGGCTGAGGCTTCCTAGCTTCGTTCAGTGTGCCCCCGCGCTCAGCCTTCCAGCGCGCGAGATCAATCCTCCGGCACTAAAACAGCGAGAGCTGCCGGGCGTACTTGATAATCAACCCGCGTTGGATAGGCTCGCCCCAATTACTGAGGCGAGCGGCCCGTTGTGCTCCGTTGTAGACCACGTAGAGCCCAGTCCCGGCGGTGCTCAGCCAGGCGAAACGAAGGTTAGCAGACCAGACCTGGGCCTGGTCGCTGTACTGAATGAGGGACTGTACGAAGATGTTGGGATTGAAGAAATATCCGAGCCGTAGGCCCAGGAGTGTCGCTTCGAAGTCACCCTGCGGCAGGTGCACGATGTTGTGATCGATGAGGAGCGATGATGCGAGGGTCTCTCCATGACGCGCCGTAAATGTCACGTTGCCGCCGTAGCGATTGCCTGTGAAGAACTCCCCGAGTTCGGCCCGGCCCAGGAGGGAGAATCGCTTGCTGGGGTCTGACCCGAAATCCCACGAGTTGTTGATAGACGAGTAATCACCTGTCGGGATGAACACACCCGGAGACACCTCGAACGGCTCCGCCAGGCCCTCTTGAACGACATTAAGTTCGGGTCCGAAGCGGCCACCGCCTTCGAATTGGATTTCAGCGTCGAAGTGGAGGAATCCCGACTCCTTAAGGCCGTTGAAGTCCCAGAAACTCTGGTAGGTCACATGAGGATTCGATTCTCGCCACCAAGAGATGTTCGGGAAGCGGAATATGCGCTGGACTGATGCCTCCAGGTGGCGGTATCCCACTCGGTTCACGAATCCAACTTCAGGGTTGAAGTCCTCACCCACCTGCATCATGCGGAGCCTGCCGCTCCAGGTCCGACTCTGGTATGTGGTCAGGAGACTGTATGCGGATTCCCGCCCGAACTCCCTGTCGGTGGGAGACGTCTCGGTGAGCGCTGCCCAGCCATCGAGCGTCCAGGATTCACCCAGCCCCATGCGCCCGTCAACGCCGTACGTCCGGTTGAAATCGCTGGCGTCATGGGTCCCGCGCCGCTGGACGAAGATGGCCCCCACTCGAGACCGATTGGGCAGTTCGCTTGCGACTCTTGCGACCGTGAATGCGTTCTCTGCGACATCGCCAACGACGGCATCTGTGAAGATCTGCATCAAACCGACGTTCATTCCAGCGGCCTTACCACTCACGCGCGCGCCGCCCAGAATCGGGACGGGCGCTCCGTTGGGGCTAATGCCGATCCGACGACTGAAGAAGAGGTCCGCCGCCTGGGGCGTGCCGGCGGAAAATACGCCCGCGTTCTCAAGGAAGAACGGACGTTTCTCTGGGAAGAACAGGGGGAAGCGGGTCAGGTTGGTACGCTGTTCATCGACCTCGACCTGTGCGAAGTCGGTGTTGACGGTCGCGTCCAGCGTGAGGCTGCTGAAGGTCAGCTTCGCGTCAAAGCCGGCCTCGCCCGGGTAGTCGGTCGTCAGGGGCGTGGCCCCGTAGTCCCGCTCCGCAGCACCGAGTAGGTACGGCGTGACCGTCCCAGACCTCTGCAGGGGGACCTCAAGTCCCACTAGGTCACCCGCGACCGACAGGCGCATCATGTCGTACTGCCGCGGCACCGGTGCCCACAGCGCCTCTTCATTTTTGCGGCGGATGCGACGTACCAGATTCATACCCCACGTCTGCGTCGGCCCAGCCCCGTAGCGGAGGGTCGAAAACGGGATCCGCATCTCGACGTACCACCCGTTCTCGTCGCGGGTTGTTGCGACCTCCCAACTGCCGTCCCAATTCACGTTCAGCCCGCCCATCGCGCCGGCCTGCTGGCGGTTTTGGCCTCGCTGAAAGACTCCTCCGCCCTGACCCTCTTTGACCACCTGGGCGTCGTATTCGATGCCCGCGGGCGTCGTCGAGAAAATGAAGCCGTTTTGTCGATCTCTGTATGTATCGAGAATGATCCCGAAATAGTCGCCCCGTTCCAGGTCCGCATCACGAATGCGTTCCCCTAGAGAAATCGCTCCTGCGTCGCTGTCGAAGAGTGAAGCCCCTATGTAGAGTGCCTGTCCGTCGGTCAGGATTCGGACTTCTGTGCGCTCTGACACGGGCTGGCCTTCGATCGGCTCCCGCTGCACGAAATTGACAATCGGATTGGTCTCGGCCCAAGCCGACTCATCCAGTCGCCCGTCGAGCGTGACCGGACCGGACAGGCGATGTGCGGGGGTGACGGGGCGAGTGTCGCTTTGTGCCGAGAGCGCCCTGGCTTGGCTCGAAAGGGCGACGGTGACGATCAACGCTTGAAGTACTGCGGAACGACCGATCACGCGCGACTCCTCCTCAGGGCGGTGGGGCTCGAAAGATGGTATCAGCCGTTCTATCACAAGCAAGTACGCCGACCCGAGTCCTTCTCTATGGGGTGGCGTATCCAGCAGCGGTGAAGCCGCCATGAGTAAGAGGGTGCCCCCGCGCGTGACGTGGCCCAGAGGCGCCGGGTGCCTGGGGCCTGAGGTTCAACACCCCACCGCCTGGGATTGTCTAGTTGGGTAGTTGATTCCCAAGTTGGCGGTCCCCGTCCGTGGGGATCCCACGGCCTCAGAAGAGACGTAGAGAAATGCGAGCAAAGACGTTCGCCGCGGCAGCGTTGGCACTAGCCCTTGCCGCCCCGAGCCTCCAGGCGCAGCTGACGCAGCCCCTGGGCGACATGATCGATGACTTCCAGTGGCGGTCCATCGGGCCTACAAATATGGGCGGGCGCGTAACCGACGTGGAGGGAATCCCGAGTCCGTCGAAGACCTTCTTCGTGGCCGGTGCGGGTAGCGGCATCTGGAAGACCACCAATAACGGTACGACGTTCAAGCAGGTCTGGAGCAACGAGCGCGTGATCTCCATGGGTGACCTGGCGATTTCGCCCTCCAACACGGACATCGTTTGGGCGGGCACTGGAGAGGGGAACTCCCGCAACTCGATCTCAGCTGGTGGCGGCATCTTCAAGTCGACCGACGGCGGTGAGAGCTGGATGGCGAAGGGCCTGGAAGCCACTCAGGTGATCACCCGCATCGTGGTTCACCCGACCAACCCCGACATCGTCTACGTTGCGGCGCTGGGGCATATCTGGGATTCGAACCCGGAGCGTGGCTTGTATCGCACCCAGAACGGCGGCGACAGCTGGGAGCTCGTGAAGTTCATCAGCGACAAGGCCGGCTTCGTCGACGTTGTCATGCATCCCCACCATCCAGAGCAGTTGTTCGCTTCGGCGTGGGAGCGCGAGCGTGGCCCGTACTACCTCCAGAGCGGTGGCCCGGGCTCAGGCTTGTGGAAGAGCATGGACAGCGGTGACAGCTGGACTGAGGTGTCCGGCAACGGCTTTCCGACGGCAGAGAAAGGGCGGATCGGACTCGCGATGAGCTTGTCCAATCCCCATACGATGTACGCGTTGATCGAGGCACGGGGGGAGGGCGAGACGACCGGGTTTGCCGGTAGCGGACTCTATCGCTCGACCGACACGGGTGCGAACTGGGAGAAAATGAACAGCGTGAATACGCGCCCGTTCTACTACTCCCAGGTGCGCGTGGACACGCAGGATCCTGACCGGGTGTATTTCTCTTCGACGCCGGTGCAATTTTCCAATGACGGCGGCAAGACCTACGGTAGTACGACCAATGACGTGCACGTCGATCACCATGCCATGTGGATCGACCCGAACGACGCGGACCGAATTGTGGTCGGTAATGACGGCGGCGTCGCGATCAGCTACGACCGGGGCGGCAACTGGTCGTATCTGAACAACGTCACCATGGGTCAGTTCTACGACATCAGTGTGAACATGGATATGCCGTACCGGGTCTGTGGTGGTCTTCAGGACAACGGGACCTGGTGTGCGCCCAGTCGTCTTCCTTCCGGACAGCTCAGTGCCTACCACTGGGCGACGGTCGGCGGTGGTGATGGCTTCGTGAGTGACCAGGACCCCATTGACCATGACCTCGTCTGGGTCGAATCGCAGGGCGGCAACATGGGCCGGTCTAACCTCGCGACGGGTGAGCGTCAAACGGTTCAGAAGCCCGATTGGCGGAGCGTGTGGCTGCCGAAGCAGGACTCGATCATCATGCTCATGGATGACGGCGCCGAGGAGAACGACGCACGCGTCGTTGATCTGCGAAATCGCGCTACTGCCGACTCCGCAGCCTACGCCGTGGATCGTTGGAACTGGAATACGCCGTTCTTCCAGTCGGATCACGACCGCAACTGGTTCTATGCTGCAGGCAACAAGGTTGTGAAGAGCACGGATCAGGGGTCGACGCTGATCCCGATCTCGCCCGATCTCAGCTATGCCGATCCCATGAAGGTTGAGGTCAGCACGCAGACGACAGGTGGTGTGACGCCTGATGTGACCGGAGCCGAGACATACGCAACGGTGGTGGCATTAGATGAATCGCCGCTCATGTCAGGCAAGTTGCTTGCTGGCACAGACGACGGGCGCGTGTGGATGACCGAGAATGACGGTGGCGACTGGACGGAACTCACCAGTCGATTCAGCGGCGTTCCCGCGGGACACTACGTGAGCCGCATGAAGGCGTCGAGTCACGACGTGAACCGCTTCTACGTGACGTTCGACGGGCACCGCACCAACGACTTTATGCCTTACGTCTTCGCCACGGATGACAACGGAGCATCGTTCAGGTCCATCACGGCGGACCTGCCGACCGGATCGGAGGACTTCATCCACGTGATCGAAGAGGACCCGATCAATGCCGATCTGCTGTTTGTTGGCACGGACGTGGGCGCGTATGTCTCGACCGATCGCGGTATGTCGTGGCAGCGATTCATGACCGGACTAGCCGCGGTACCCGTTCACGATCTCGAAGTGCATCCTAGGGACAAGGAACTGGTTGCTGGGACGCACGGTCGTTCGATCTGGATCGTGGATATCGCGCCGCTTCAAGGACTGACGAATGCGGTGATCGCAGATGGGGCGCTGTTCGCTCCGAAGCCGGCGTTCCAGTTCGGCTTCCCGGCGCGGGGTGGTGAGTCGACCGGCCAACAGTATTTCGAGCGACCGACCCCCGGGGCTAATGCTGAAATCACCTACTATTTGACCGCCGAGCAGGCGCAGGCCGTTCGCGCCGCAGGTCGCGGTGGCGCGCGTGGCGGTGCAGCTGCAGGCCGAGGCGCTGCGGGTGCCGGTGCGGGCCGAGGGGCTGCCGGCGGCGGCGGTCGTGGTGGTCGAGGTGGCGGGGGCTTCCCGGGCGCCGCTCAGGTCCAGATCGTAGTGACCGGCCCGGACGGGCAGACGTTCGCGACCGTTAACGGCAGCGCGAACGAAGGCATTAACCGCGCCAGTTGGAACATGCGCGGTGAAGCGCCCCCTGCGGCTGAGCCGAGTATCTACGAGGAGCGTGAGCAGGCTCGTGTTCGCGAGAGGGCCTTGGTTCTACAGGACTCGTTGCTCGCTGAGGGATGGGACGAGGCCACACTCACTCCACTCATCCAGCGCTTCACCGGTGAGGCCACCGGTTTCCCCGGCGGCGGCGGCTTCGGTCGTGGCGGTGGCGGTGGTGGAGACCCTGAAGCGTTCAGGGACCGTCCCGGTGAGACGGCTCCAGGGGCCGGTGGCGGTGGCGGTGGCGGATTCGGTCAGCTTCGCGAGCTCGCCGAGATGATCTCCCCAGGTGGTGGCACACAGGGTCTCTTCCGTCGCTTCGGTGGAGGCGGTGGTGGTGGCGCTCCGTTGGCCGAGCCCGGTACGTACTCGCTCACCATGACTGTGGGTGACGCCACCTTCACTCAGGAACTGGCGGTCGACCGGGTAGGCAATATGTCTGGCAACAACGCTCCATTCGAGAACGAGCGGAATGAGGACGCCGACCTGGAATGGCTGCTCAGTTGGATGGCGCGCCGATAAACGCCGCCTGAGAAGAGATGCTACGGCCGCTCGGTCCTTCGGGACCGGGCGGCCGTTTGTTGTTGCCCCCTGTCGTTATCTTTGCTGCCTATGTCCGATTCTAAGCCGCATGGACCGTTCGTCTCGCCGGTCTCCGACCATGACCGCATCGTGGTCTTTCTTTCGATTCTGCTGGCCTTGTTTCTGTCAGCGCTCGATCAGACGATCGTCGCAACCGCATTACCTCGTATGGTTGCTGACCTCGAGGGCGTCGAACGATACGCCTGGGTGTCCACCTCGTACCTGCTCGCCTCGACCGGATTGGCTTTGGTCTACGGCAAGCTCGCTGACACGTATCCGAGGAAATTTGTCACCCTCGGTGCGGTCGGTCTCTTCCTGGCCGGCTCTGTCCTGAGTGGCATGGCGGGGGAGTTCGGCGATCTACCGGTTCTTGGCGACGGTATGACCCAGCTGGTGCTCTTTAGGGGCATTCAGGGAGCCGGCGGCGGCGGGATCTTCGCGATGGCTTTCATTGTGATCGCGGACCTGTTCACTCCCTCGGAGCGTGGCAAATACCAAGGCTTTGTGGGCGCGGTGTTTGGCATCGCGTCGGTGCTGGGCCCGCTCATCGGGGGGCTCCTGACGGATCATGCGGGAGCATGGATCCCCGGTGTCGAGGGCTGGCGCTGGGTGTTCTACGTGAACATCCCGTTGGGTGGATTGGCGCTGTGGTTCATTATCCGAAAAATGCCTCGCCTTGATCCGCCGGAGAAACAGGCTCGCCCTGATTTCCTGGGGGCGATGCTCCTCTTGGGTGGGCTCATCCCGCTGATCATGTCGCTGCAAATAGACAAGCGGCGTTATCCCTGGATTCCGGGAGCCGCGCCTTTGGAAGGCGCCGAGGCTTGGCAGTCGTGGGCGACCCTCGGCCTCTTCCTCGGGGGCGTCGCTCTCCTGTCCCTATTTGTGCGGAGGTCTCGGACGTATCCGGGCCCGATCCTCGATCTGAGACTTTTTTCGGAGCCGGTATTTCGCTCGGCGACGGCCGCGTCTTTTTTCGTGGGCGCGTCGTTCATGTCTGTGCCCATCTTCTTGCCACTTTTTCTGGTAAGCGTCCTCGGCGTGTCAGCGACCCAGGCCGGAGCGGCCCTGATACCGTTTTCCATGGGACTCGTGCTAAGCGCGACGCTCTCCGGCCAATTCGTAAACCGAGTGGGCTATCGCCGACCGATCGCGGCAGGTGCGGGCATCTTCTCTCTGGCGGCCGTGCTTCTGGCGCTGATGGGTCCAGACGTATCCTATGGGCGCGTTACCGTTTTCATGGTCATGACCGGCTTCGGTGTGGGGCCTAGCATGCCGTTGCTGACGTTGGCGATTCAGAACGCAGCCGACGTGCGCATGATCGGGCAGGCGACGAGTGCGTCTCAGTTCTTCCGGCAAATTGGAGCGACGGTCGGTACGGCTGTGATGGGGAGTGTGCTGGCTGTCACGCTTTCGGTGTCGTTCGCCACAATTGGCCAGGACGTCACGACGCGGACGAATGGTGAGGTTGTGGCTCAGGAGTACGTCGCCACAGGTGGCGCACAACTACCCGAAAGCATTCGAGCGAGCTTCGACGCCCGTGCTGCCGCGGAAGATGATGCGGTCCAGGCGGACCTGCTGAGGACCGAAGGCGTTCGTGTGTCGGAACGGATCGAGGGGGAGATCAAAGGTGCCTTTGCACGGGCTACCCGGAGGATCTACGCGCTCGCCGCGCTCCTCATTGCGATCGCCGGCATCCTTGCGATGCGCATTCCCGAGATCCCGCTCCGCACCACGCACGACCGTGCCGAGCGGGCGGTTTCAGACGCTCAGACATGACCGCCCGGTGAGTCTCTCTGACGAAATCACTGGTCAGAGTTGGCCTAGACAATGAAGTTACTCATAATCAATCTCCCCGCCGGATAACTTAGCGGATGAAAAGATGAAGACGATCTTCATGGTGCTCTTGGTGCTGTTTGGCGTGGCTCTGGCTATCCCGAGCAGTCGCGCGAAGATCGAGACGAATGTGTTCCATCCGATTCGGGACAAAGTCAATTACAAATTGACGCCTCCGCGCCTGGAGGAAATGGCCGACCAACTCGATTGGCGTCTTGGACGAGCAGAAGGCTTCCCTAGCAACTGGGAGGGATTGGCTAAGGCGCGACTATTCAGGCATTCCTGAGGACCCTTGGGGAAACCAGTACTATCTGCAGGCGGGGCGACGGGATTATTCGTTGGGTTCTATGGGGCCGGACGGGATACAAGGAACCGAGGACGACGTCGCTGTCGTGCGGAAGCTGAAGGGCTCGTAAGACAGCCATCCGCTCTCGGCGCTCATCTCAGCGGTGTGTGGTATTCCGCTGGCCATAATCCACTGGCGATAGTCCGCTCGCCGTACCCCGGTCGCTAAAGCCTCGACCTCTCTGTCTTGGAGGGTAAGACGCGTTCCGGCGTGAGCCTGTCTCGGTTGGCTCCGCCCGAGGGCCTGCGTCCGTTCTTGGTCGAGTCGGACACCGTGGGGTTTATCCCCACAGTGGCGTCGACGGACTCCCGACGGTGCCGCGAAGCGCTCCTGAATAGCCTTCCTCATAGAGCGGCCCACATCGTGTCGCCCTTTGGCAACATCACGAAGGTGGACGTGCTTTAGATAGAAAAGAGGAGACTATGAGGCTGAACCGATTGTTGGTATTGCCTGGAATCTTTGTTTTTGCGGCTCCCGTCGCGGCTCAGGACATCACCATGACTGGCCAGGTCCGGCCGCGCTTCGAGTTCCGAGATCCCAGTGGTGGCAGTAAAGATGAGTCGACGTCCATGAGGGTACGACTGGGCATGAAAGCAGTCGTGGACCCAAACCTCATCATCTTCGTCCAAATGCAGGACGTGCGGACGTGGGGTGAGGAAACACATCCGCTCTTCGACTACACCGCCGACCAACTCGATCTCCATCAGGGTTACCTGCAGTACAAGGGCAAGTCGCTCGACTGGCTGACGGCGACCGTGGGTCGCATGGAAACGAACCTTGGTGGTCAGCGCCTTGTGGGGGCCGTGGACTGGACCCAACAGGGACAGAGCTTCGATGGCGTCCGACTCAATGTGGCCAAGGATTGGGGCAAAGTGTACTTCGTCGCGTACAAGATCGGTGACGAGACTGCGCCCGCGATCGCTGCGGACAACGAACTTTATGGCGCGTACGCTACCGTGAGTGACGTCGGACCGGGTGCCCTCGACCTATACGCATTGTATAACCGGACCGAGGGGGCCGTTGAGACCGACCAACAGTCGTTCGGAGCGCGGTATGCCTTTGATGGTTCCGTGACCGGGCGCTTTGAAGGCACGTTGCAGACGGGCACCCGCTCAGGCGCCGATGTTTCGGCCTACATGTTCGGCGCGCGCCTCGGCAAGGGCTTCGCGGACGGTAAGGCGGCGATGACGCTCTGGTACGATTACCTGTCCGGTGATGACGCCGCGACGGCCGAAAACGAGGTGTTTCACACGTTATACGCGACGAATCATAAGTTCTATGGGTACGCGGACCTGTTCCTGAACATCCCGGTGCACACGAAGAATGCCGGTCTTCAGGATATGGCCGTCAAGCTGGCCTGGCGTCCCCAGGCGGACATCAGCTTCGGGGCGGACTTCCACTCGTTCAGCGCGGCCGAACAGGGGACGCTGTCCACCAGCCACTTCGGTAACGAGTTGGACTTCACGCTCAGCCACCGTTACTCAGCGAATATGAGTGCGACGGTCGGATTCGCGCGGGTGCTTCAGGACGATGGCTTCGCGGAGATCGGAAGACTGTCCGAGGACATGACGTGGTTCTACGTCATGCTGAACGCCATTTTTTGAGCTATTTGGCTCGGTGTAGGCTGGAGCCGCCCACCACCCCTTGCGGTGGGTGGCCCTCACCTTCCGATTGCTCCTTTCAAGGTCCCACCGAGAGGAGTTTCCATGTTCCGCCGCTCTATTGTCACAGCGCTTGCGGTGATCGCGCTGTCGCCGCCCGCCGTCAGTGCCCAATTGTCCCTCGCTCAGGCTCTGGACGGGATGCCGTTTCGAGAGATCGGCCCGGCCATCATGGGTGGCCGCGTGGCGGACGTCGCACCTCTTGAGTCGAACCCGGCCAAGTTCTACTTGGGACTCGCGACCGGCGGTGTGTGGCTCACGGAAAACAACGGCATGTCGTGGACGTCGCTCTTCGATGATCAGCCTTGCTCGTCCATCGGGGACGTGACGGTCAACCAGGCCAACCCGAACGTGGTCTGGGTTGGCACGGGAGAGCCGCAGAACCGTCAGAGCTCTCCCTGGGGGTGCGGCGTCTTCAAGTCGATGGACGGCGGGCGCACCTGGGCGGATATGGGCCTGAACGACACCCGCCACATCGGTCGGATCATGGTGCACCCGAGCGATCCCGACATCGCGTACGTCGCGGCCGTCGGTCACCTGTTCGGCCCGAACGAGGAACGTGGCGTCTACAAGACTTCGGATGGGGGCGCCACCTGGGACAGAATTCTGTACATCGATGAACACACGGGCGCGATCGATCTGGTGATGGACCCGTCTGATCCGCACACGCTGTTTGCCGCGATGTATCAGCGCGAGCGAAAGTCGTTCGGCTTCAGTGCCGGGGGCGGTGGAAGCGGCCTGTACCGGACCCACGACGGCGGCGAAAGCTGGACCGAACTCACGAAAGGCCTCCCTGAGGGGGATAAGGGTCGTATCGGGTTGGACGTCTACCGACGCGACGGCAATCTCCTTTACGCGCTCGTTGAGTCGGATCCGCGAGGGACAGGCCTCTACAAGTCGACCGACCGAGGCGACAGCTGGGAGCAGGTGTCAGACCGTAATCCGAGGCCCATGTACTTCAGTCAGGTGCGCATAGACCCGAGTAATCCTGAGCGAATCTACCTGGGTGGTGTGTCGTTTTCGGCGTCGGACGATGGCGGAAAGACCTGGTGGGAAGGCGATGCCGCAGAAGGGGTCCACGTTGATTCCCATGCGCTGTGGATCGACCCCAACAATTCGAACTATGTGATCCTGGGTACCGACGGTGGTATTCACACGAGCTGGGACGGCGCCAAGACTTGGCGCCACCATAACAACCTCGCCATCGGCCAGTTCTATGAGATCGGCGTGGACAACAGTGACCCCTACCGAGTGTGCGGCGGCCTCCAGGACAACAGTTCCTGGTGCGCCCCCAATCAGACGACCACGCCGTACGGCTTGAAGAACCGTGATTGGGTCGACGTGTGGGGGGGCGACGGCTTCTACAACAAGATCGACCCCAACAACCCGGACATCGTCTACACGGAGTCCCAGGGTGGAAACTCGGGTCGCGTGAACCTCGCAACCGGCGAGACGCTGACCATGCGACCCTCGCCCAGACCTGAGGGAGACGAGGACGTTTCGTATCGCTACAACTGGAATGCGCCCATCGCGGTGTCAGAACACAATTCGAACACCGTGTATGTTGCGAACAACCATGTTATGCGCTCGCGGGACCAAGGCCTGACATGGGAAGAGGCCAGCCCAGATCTGACACGACAGATCGATCGTGACTCGTTGACCATCATGGGTGAACTCGTGACCTCGACGACACTTTCCCGTCACGATGGACAAAGCGAGTTCGGCACCATCTCGGTGGTTGAGGAATCGCCAATGTCTGCCGACGTATTGTACGCGGGCACGGACGACGGCAACCTGCAGGTCACCCAGGACGGTGGCTCCACGTGGACGAATGTTGTGGGGAACATCCGCGACTTGCCGGCCATGTCCTACGTGAGTCGAATCGATGCCTCCCATCACGTCGCGGGGAGGGTGTACGCCTCGTTCGACCGGCATTGGCAGGACGACTACCGCCCGTTTGTGTACGTCAGTGAGGACTTCGGCGCCTCTTGGCAGAAGATCACGAACGGATTGCCGGACTGGTCAGTCAACGCCGTGAGGGAACATCCGCACAGTGAAGGACTTCTTTTCGTTGGCAACGAAATCGGGGTGTTTGCGTCCATCAATCGCGGCGAGTCGTGGAGCCGCATGACCGGGATGCCGACGGTGCCTGTGGACGACATCGTCGTGCACCCGCGTGACAACGACCTCGTGCTCGGCACACACGGACGCAGCATCTGGATTCTGGACGACCTCTCGCCGCTGGAACACATGAGTCGAGGTATGGTGGCCGACCAGCCGGCGTATGTCTTCCCGGTCGAGACGGCGACCCAGGTATTCCGGCTGGGAGGATGGCCTTTCTGGGGCGATCTCTATGAAGCAGACAACCCGCCGGACGGTGCCATCGTCCGTTATTGGCTCGCGGCGGAGACGGAAGACGTCACGGTGAAGGTCCTGTCACCGACCGGGCAGACCGTGCGGGAGCTTGAAGCGTCGGGGGACGCGGGTCTCAATCAGGTCATCTGGGACATGCGCGAAGAGGCCCCCGTCAACGTGCCACCGCAGGCTGGCGGCGGTGGCCGGGGCGGTGGCGGTGGTGGCGGTCGCGGGGGTGGGGCACCCAATGGACCCCTCGTGCTTCCCGGTACCTATCTCGTGCAGTTGGAGGCTGCGGACCAGGTCGTCCAGCAGGAAGTGACGATTCGCCTGGACCCGCGTGCCGAAACCAACATGACCGCGCTGCGCGCGCGCCAAGAAGCCGCACGTAGTGCCGCGAGCATATCTGGCACGATCACGCTTGCCACGCGGGCGTTACAGAGGCTCACGGGTCAGATCGACGACGCAAAGGCGCTGCTGAAAGACGTCGACGGCTCTGACGAGCTGAAGGCCGAGGCCGAGGCGCTGAGCGCGGCCATCGACTCCGTGCGGAGCGACCTGCAGAACGCGAATCCAGGCCGAGCCGCATCCGGGGTGGAGAGCAACGGCGGGGCACCGAGCGGAGACGTAGTTTGGGCCTTGGATCGGGCATGGGGAGTCCTGCCGTCGCTGGTTGAGCGTGTGAATGAATTGATTACCGCTGACGTACCCGCATTCAATAGGAAGCTCGATGACGCGGGGGTGCGACCGGATCCCGGAGAGCCGGTCGTGATGCCGCCTCGGCGCGGCGGCTGACGCCGATGACAGCGAAACCAGGTAGCCCCACAGCAGCGATGCACAGATGACAGCAGGCGATCCACAGGGAGGAACGCCGAACAAGCCCGCGCGCCCTGGGCGTCGTTCCGGTGACGAGGAAGTTGGGGCGATTTTGGAGCGCGCTGCGGACCTACAAGGTCGGTCCGTTGCCGTCACGGATGGGGCCGCCCGCGGCCTGACGTTGGCGGACCTTCGCCAGATCGCCGAAGAGGCAGGCATCGATCCGCGGTTTGTCGATTTGGCATCTGCGGACCTTGCTGCTCCGGTGAAAGGCACCGGAATCGCCCCTAGCCGGCGGTGCATACAGATGGCGCTCGAACTCAACCATTCCCGGCGAAATCGACGACAGCGATCGCGATCGGATTTTGCAAGCCATTCGCTCCGTCTTCGGAACAAAGGGTGAGGTGGCCGACGTGTTCGGGCGCATGGAATGGAGCTTCGATGAGGGGACCGGCCCCGTGATTATTGGTATCACGAGCCGAGACGGAGTCGTCGAGATCGACGTCGCTGCGGAGAAGGCGGGCGAGGTGGGTCTGATCTATGGAATGATCGTTCCGTTCGGTGGAATTCTAGGCGGAGCGGCGGTTGCGAAGTTGTTCGTTCTGACGGGTGGCCTCGCAGCGATCCCGGTCGTCGCGGTCGCGGGCTTGTCGTATTTGGGGGTCCGGATAGGCTGGGGGATGCGTTCCAAGTGGTGGGAGCGTCGCATTGGTCGGATCACGGAGCGCATTGGGTCCATCGTACAGGAAGTGACAGCGCTGCCACCGGCGTCAGGAGAGGACGGGGTGTCGTGAGGAGCACTTGAAATGGGCTGGTGGGGCCGGGCGACGAGGCTGCTCGTTGGCCTGTTTCTTGGCGGGACGGCGCTCGCGGTCACGAGCTGCAAGGCGCCGCCGGTCGCCCAGAGCCCGTCGAGTCTGCAGGGGGCGATCTCGGATGCCGATTTCGCGGCTCTGGTCGCTCGGATCTCCGAGCCAGGTGGCTTCTTCGATACCGATAACCTGATCTCGAACGAGGGTGGGTATCTGAAGGTCGTCGATGCCTTGGCTCGACTCGGCCTGAAGGGCGGCGCGTACGTCGGCGTGGGTCCGGATCAGAGCTTCTCCTATATCGCCGAGCTGCGCCCCGACATCGTGTTCATGACCGATGTCCGTCGGGACAACATGCTGCAGCATTTGCTGCTAAAGGCGCTCATGGAGCGGGCGCCGACGAGGGTCGAGTTCCTTGCTGGGTTGCACGGCCGTGTCCCACCGAGCGACGCCGTCGACTGGGGTGAAAGATCGGTAGACGACGTCATGAGTTACATCGATCAGTCCGGGCCGCTGGTGGACCTAGAGGCCCTGCGAGATGAGGTTGCGACCGCGGTGCGCGAGTACGGCCTCCCCCTCACAGTGGAGGACTATGCCACGATTGGTCGTTTTCATCAGACCTTCATAGACGCAGGCCCGAGCTTGCGCTTCACGAGCTTTGGCCGCCCTCCGCGGCCGTACTATCCGACCTACCGACAGCTAGTGCTGAAGACCGACTTCGATGGAGATCAGTCATCGTATCTGGCGTCCGCTGAGCGGTATGAAGTGGTTCGAGCGCTACAGTTGTCGAACCGGATCGTCCCGGTCGTCGGCGACATGTCCGGCCAGCGGGCGATTCGTGAGATGGGTGTTGTGATGCGGGCGATGGGCGCGGAGTTGGAGGCATTCGACACGTCAAATGTGGAGTTTTATCTGTGGCGCGGAGGCACGTTCGAGGCGTGGCGCGCCAATCTAGAATCGATGCCCTTGGCGGATGATGCGGTCATTATTCGCAGTTATTTCCCTACCGGGGGCGGCTACCACCCTTCCACCGTGCCGGGTTATTACAGCGCGCAAACCTTGCAGCCCGGGTCCGTGCTCATCGAGGGCGGATTTCGCAGTTATTGGGATGCAGTGACGCGTGGCATCATCTCGCTGGGCCCGATCGGATAGGCGGCTCCGTGATCTTGACTGAAACTATATCGAAGATATATCGTACGATACACTGTACGACCTATCGCACATGAGATCGAATGATCAAGCCGCTGGATATCAGATAGGAGCTACGAAAATGAGAGCACGAGCATTCTGCGCGAGAAGTCCCTTTGACTTCGATTGGTTATTCGATTGGGACATCGGGGCCGGCCCTCGCACCAAGAGTCGTCGCCCCGGCCGAGGCCCGGGCCGTCGATTTTTCAAGCAAGGCCAGGTCCGCCTTGCCCTCCTCTCGCTGATCCAGGAGAAAGCTGGCCACGGCTACGAGCTGATGAAGCGCCTGGAAGAGCGCTCCGGCGGCACGTACAAGGCGAGCGCCGGCACCGTCTACCCCGTCCTGCAACAGCTTGAGGACGAAGGGCTCATCAAAGTCCAAGAGGAAGACGGTAAGAAGATCTACCACCTCACCGACGCGGGCGCGGAGGAAATGCTCCTGCACGAAGATGCCATCGACGGCATCTGGAAACGGGCGACCGGCTGGAAAGATTGGGGTGCGAACATGGGCCCCGAGTCCGCTGAGATCTGGGGCAGTTGGGGGCGACTGACCAAGGCGGCGTTCAAGGCCTCGGCGCGCTCGGACTTCGAGCAGACCGAGAAGATTCGTGAGGTCTTGGACAAGGCTCGGAAGGAACTAGAGGATCTGTAGCTTCCGGTAGGTCGGGGTCCGGTGTGAGTTCCAGCCGACAACGACGATCGAAGGCGGTCCCTGAGTACGGGGACCGCCTTCTTTCGCTCGGTCGCTTCGCGTAACCTTGACGGAGTCATCCGCGCGCCGGGTGGCCCTTACGCTGACTGTCACGAACTCAATGGTTACACAGCTTTCTGGTGTCCGGTATCGCAAGCCGGAACAGGCCGACGGATTTCCGTTCACGGTTCCCTCGATCGCGAGCTTCAATGAGATGGAGCTTGAATCTCCCGTTACGGTCCTTGTTGGGGAGAACGGCACGGGCAAATCAACCTTCATGGAAGCGTTGGCGATCGCTTGCAAGCTTCCAGCCGTGGGCTCGGCCCGGCTCGAGACCGACCGGACGCTCGGGGCCCAACGTGAACTCGCGAGCCGGCTTCGGCTCATGTGGCGAGGTCGCACACACCGAGGCTTCTTCCTGAGGGCGGAAGACTTCTTCGGCTTTCAGAAGCAACTCGCGTCGGCGCGGGCCGAGCACGAGGCCGAGGTTACGCGCATCGACAAAGATCTCGCCAGCTCTTCACTCTATGCCCGAAACCTCGCAAAAGGGCCGCATAGGGCATCGATCGGTGCCATGGAGGGTCGTTATGGCAAGAACCCAGACGCGGCATCTCACGGCGAGGCGTTCTTGAATCTCTTTCTTCAACGCCTCGCCCCGCAGGGCCTCTTTCTCCTAGATGAGCCTGAGGCAGCGCTCTCAGCTCAGAGTCAGCTCGGCTTCTTGTCGATGATTCGGGACGCAGTGCAGACCGGTTCACAGTTCATCATCGCGACCCACTCGCCGATCCTGATGGCCATTCCGGGCGCGACGATCTACTCGTTCGACCACGGTGCGATTAGCCCGGTCGCGTACGATGATCTCGAGTCGGTAACATTGGTTCGGGACTTCCTGCAGGCCCCCGAACGCTACCTGCGTAGGATTTGGGGGGATGCAGAGTAGGCAGGCCTTGGTTGCGCCCGAGGGGATGGTTCGCCCGATTGCGGATGTATCAATACGAGGAGACGGATGCCGGAACTTCGTTTCCAGAGGATCGGTTTCCAGCATCGATCCTTGGAACGTCGACCCTCGTAACGTCGATCCTCGTAACGTCGACAGCCATAGCGTCGATACGCACTTCCTCGATTCCTCCAGTGAGCGTCGAAAACGATGAAAGGTTTTTGCCTAGCCCTTTTCCTCGCGGTGTCCGTGCCGTGTTTTGCGTCCGCCCAAGGGCTCACGCCTGAACAAGCCGGCCGCCTAGACGCGGTCTTCTCTGACATGCAAGCGCTCGATGCCCCCGGCGCCTCCGTCGCGGTGATCCGGCGCGGGCAGATCATCTATTCCAAGGGTTTCGGTAGTGCCCAGATCGAATACCAAGTGCCGATCACGCCAACGACCGTCTTTCACGTGGCATCGGTCTCGAAGCAGTTCACCGCGATGGCGGTCCTGCTCTTGGTAGTAGACGGCAAACTCGGCCTCGATGACGACATTCGGGAGCATATGCCGGACGTCTCCGACATGGGGGCGGTGGTCACTCCGCGACATCTGCTGCACCACGTGAGCGGTGTCCGAGACCAGTGGGAACTCCTCGCGATGGCGGGCTGGCGGCTCGACGATGTGATCACGAAGGAGCATGTGCGGAGGCTTCTCTTGCTACAAGAGGAACTCAATTTCGAGCCCGGCGCTGAGTATATGTACAGCAACATGGGCTTTAGCCTCGCCGCGGATCTCGTGGAGAGGGTGGCCGGAATGCCGTTCTCGGAGTTCGTAGACGAGCGCATCTTTCAGCCGCTGGAAATGCACCTCACGCATGTGCACGACGATCATGAGATGGTCGTCCCCAACCGAGCCTATTCCTACAGGGAGACGCAGGACGGCTACCGGAACGCGGTACTCAGCTACGCGAATCACGGCGCGACAAGCCTCTTCACCACCGCCGAGGATCTGGTCAATTGGCTGGACAACTTCCGTGTGCAGACAGTCGGCGGTCCAGCGGTCTTGGAGGAGATGACCACGCGTGGCGTGCTCAACAATGGCGACACAATCCCCTATGCGTTGGGAATAGGATGGGGAGACTACCGGGGCCTGAGGAATCTGGGGCACGGTGGATCTGACGCGGGATTTCGCAGTCAGGTGATGTGGTTTCCTGACCACAATGTCGGGATCGCTGTGCTCTCCAATTTCGGGTCTGCGAACCCGGGGCTGCGCGCCCGTCAGGTCGCTGATGTGGTGCTCGGCGACGTGCTGGAGCCTGCGCCGGAGCCCGCGGAGGCTGCGATCGCGCCGGAGTCGGAGCAGGACCAGGCTCCCGTGCAATCGAATGTGGACCTATCCCAGTTCTTGGGCACCTACTACAGCCCGGAGATCGAGACCTTTTATCAGGTTAGGGAAGTGGAGAGCGGGCTCGTCGTCTACCATTTGCGCTTCGGTGAAATCAGGCTCGTTTCCGGCCCCGACGATGACACATTCCTGGGCGGCCAATGGTTTTTGAATAGCCTCGCGTTCACGAGGGATGCCGCCTCAAGAGTCGACGGCTTCCGGCTGACCGGTGGCCGCGTACGCAACCTCCGTTTCGTGAAAGTGGCCACCCCGTTGCCGCGTGAATAATGACCCCTCCGCCTCCGACGAGGCCGCCGACTTCCAGGTCCACGAGAATTTCGAACGCTTCAGCCAGAAATTCGATATCTACTCGCGTGCGTTTTGGGACTCTGAAATACGCACCGAAAAGACCGATCGCTTCTTCGAGACGTACCGGACGCCACTCAAGAAGTGGAAGACTGTAGAGGGCTTTTCCCAACGCGACTACGCGCTGCGCAACGCGTCGTGGCATCTTCCGGATATTTTTGCGGAGTTGAAGGAAAGCGAGAATCGCCGCGAGGGATTCCTTGATCCCTTCACGGTGCATCGACCCGGGCCTGAGGATCGTGTCCCTGTCGATTCGCCGGAGCAGATGAGTCGAGAGGTCAAGCACGTGGCCAAGGCCTTTGGCGCCGACTTGGTCGGCATCACGGGCTACGATGAACGGTGGGTCTACACGCATGCCTACAGTCGCTTGGGCGAGACCGAGAAGCCGCAGGAACTGCCCGAGGATCTGCCCAACGTGATCGTGATTGCCCAGGAGATGAAGAAGGACCTCCTCGACACGGTGCCCTCTGCGCTCAGCGGCGCAGCGACCGGCATCGGCTACTCGGCTGACACGCTCGTCCTTCTCGGGCTCACACAGTACATCATCAACTTGGGGTATCGAGCGGTCGCGACCATGAACGACACGGCGCTCGCTGTCCCGTATGCCATCAAGGCCGGCCTCGGGGAGTATGGTCGCCTGGGCCTACTGATCACGGAGGAGTTCGGCCCAAGGGTGCGCATCGGCAAGATCTTCACAGACCTACCGCTGTCGCACGACGTGCCCAAGTCCTTCGGCGTGAAGAAATTCTGCGAGACGTGTAGCCGCTGCGCGGACGCCTGCCCGGTGGGCGCAATCCCTAAGGGGCCGCCGACGGACGAGGTCTACAACAAGTCGAATCTCGTCGGCATCACGAAGTGGACCGTGAACGCCGAACCGTGCTTCAAGTTTTGGTCGAACCAGAACTCGGACTGCTCCATTTGTGTGCGGGTCTGTCCGTACAACCAAGACTTCACGGGCTTCTGGCCCCGCGCGTGGCGGTGGCTCGCGGGTACACGTCTACGACGTCTTGCGCTGTGGCTCGTGAATCGATTTGTGCCCGGCGACCGTGTGAGTCCCGCAGCTTGGTGGCGACGGGGGACGGAGGCCTAGGTTCCGACCTTCCTTAGGCCGTCACCAACGCCAACACGCCAGCGGTGACCCACTCCCGTTCACAATCTTGAGCGGCGCGGCGATCACGACCGTCCCAGTGGCCGGCAGCGCGTCCAGATTGCACAAACTCGTGAGCCCGAACTTCCCCGCGCCGTGCATGATCGTGTGGTTTGGAAACGGCGGATCGAAGCCACCGGCCTGGCCCGCGTCCGTGCCGATGGTCTCGACCCCGACCCCAAGAACGTCGCGGTCCTTCGCGAGCAGCTCCGAAGCGTCTGCCCGGAATCCCGGCGAGTGCGGTCCGGTTTCGTCCACATTGAGGACGGCGTCGCCGGTGCGTTTCGACCAATCGGTGCGGAGGAGGACCCAGGATGCCGCCGGAATGCGGCCGTGCTCCGCCTCCCAACGTTCGATCCATTCCGGCGTGAGTACGAAGTCAGGGTCGGCTGCCGTGTCCGCGCTCGCATCGAGTACGCACGCAGGCCCCACGAAACGGCCCACGGGAATGGTCTCAGTCGTATTCGCGGGCAGTTCCTTGCCCGTAATCCAGTGCACCGGGGCGTCGAAGTGGGTGCCGGTGTGCTCGCCCAACGTGAGCGTATTCCATTACCAGGCAGGCCCCGCATCGTCGTAGGCGCTGATCAGGTCGATGCTCAACCCCGGCGACTGTCCGAACATGTCAGGTAGTTGAATGACGGGTGTCTCGGGGCCGAGCGGCTGCGTCAGGTCGACGACACGGATCGTGCCGTCACGGAGCTCTTCGACGAGTTGGTTTAGCACGGATATGGAGGTTGGTCCGGAATATTTTCCTAGGTTGTACCAGGCCCTACTGCAGTTCAGGCAGGGGAAGTCGGTAGCCTACGCTTTGAACCCCATCGCCGCCAACGCTTCCGCCTGCTGCCGCGCCGAAGGAACGCCCCAGCCGGGTTCGTACTTGAAAACTTCCCGTAGTGGCCGGCTGCCGAAGTTCCCGTCCAAGATCTCCATGTGGTCCGCGGTAAGAAGCCCTGGATGCTCGCAGCCGCAGGCGTGAGTGAGGCGCACGAATTCCTTCCGCAGCGTGACCACATAGTTGGCCAGGCGAGCGGCCTTGTGGGTCGGGTCGAGTCCTCGCACGAGCCACTTGTTCTGCGTTGCCACGCCGGTCGGGCAGTGACCCGTGTGGCAACGTTGCGCCTGAATGCACCCGATGGCCATCATCGCCTCCCTCCCTACAGCGATCATGTCAGCTCCGAGGCAGAATGAGAGCAGACCAGTTTCGGGAAAACCCAGTTTCCCCGAACCGATCCACACGACGTCGTTCTGTACCCCCCTTTCCGCGAACACCCGATAGACCCGACTGAATCCCACCTTAAATGGGAGAGCCACGTGGTCGGAGAACGCAAAAGGTGCGGCGCCTGTGCCGCCCTCCCCGCCATCGATCGCGATATAGTCCACGCCACGTTCCTCGCTCGCCATGCGGTCGGCGAGTTCCTCCCAAAAGCCCAACTCGCCCACAGCGGACTTGATCCCGATCGGGAGTCCGGAAATCTCACCCAGCTCTTCGACGAAGTCGAGCATCTCGTCCACGGTGGAAAATTCGCGATGCCCAGACGGGCTGATGACGGTCTCGCCCATGGTAACACCGCGGATGTTCGAGATCTCTGCGGTCACCTTTGCCCCTGGCAACACCCCACCGAGCCCAGGCTTGGCGCCTTGACTGAGTTTGATTTCGATCGCGCGAACGGGGTGTTGCTGGACCTTTCGCAAAAATTCCTCGCGGTCGAAGCGGCCGCCCGGACCGCGCGCGCCGAAGTAGCCCGTCCCGAGCTGCCAAATCAGCTCACCACCATGCAAGTGGTGTGGGGAGATCCCCCCTTCGCCTGTGTTTTGCATACAACCGGCGATCATCGCGCCGCGGTTCATCGCTTCGACGGCGGCCGACGACAGTGAGCCGAAACTCATCGCGCTGGTGTTCACGGCGGAGGGTGGCCTGAAGGCGTGTTTCCGTCCGCGATGTCCGCCCAGGATCTTGGCGCACGGGAGCGGATACATTTCATCGTGGGGGCCGTCGTCGGCCTTACCTAGCGTATTGTGCTTGATGATCAGGTAGTTGCTCGACCGCTCCATGTCGTTGTCGGTGCCGAACCCTGAGTAGTTGTTCTGCTTCTTCGACGAGGCATAGATCCAGCGGCGGGAGTCGCGGGAGAAGGGCAGTTCTTCGTCGTTTGATGTGACGATGTACTGACGCAGTTCAGGTCCAATCGCTTCGAGGATGTACCTGAAGTGCCCAATAATCGGGAAGTTCCGGAGGATCGCGTGTTTGGTCTGAATCAAGTCGTAGACGACGACGAGTACGACCAGTGTGATCAGGGTGCCCCAAAACCAAGTCAAAGGTCAGCTCCAGCCAAGGAAATTGCGCCGAGTCAACGGCGGGCAGTCTCTGCACCCGCCGTGTTCCCTATGTTGAGTCTACATGTCGCCGCCGCCCCCCGCATCCGCCCATCACAGGGTTAGATTTTGGGGTCCTCCAAACCTCGGATCGATCACCACGATGTTAAAGCTTTTCGCAGCAGCACTGCTGATCGCCGCGCCCCTCGGCGCCCAACACCCTGAGTCGACCCGAGCCGCCCCCGTGGAGGGTGCGGATTTTCGCGTTTACGACAGCCGCGGGAAGGATGCGTCCTTCGCGGCGGTTCTCGCAGCGCTGCCCCAGTACGAGGTCGCGCTGGTCGGCGAACAGCACGACGACATGATCGGTCATGGCTTCCAGGCGTCGCTCCTCGCCGCGGCGTTCCAGGGCTTGCAGCCGGATCGGCTGGTGGTCTTGTCCATGGAGATGTTCGAGCGTGACGTGCAGTACATCGTGGACGAATATCTCGCGGACCTGATCTCCGAGGAGCACTTTCTCAGTAGCGCGAGGCCGTGGCCTGACTACGAGCTCCGGTACCGCCCTCTCGTGGAAATCGCACACGCCCACGGCTTGCCGGTGGTAGCTGCGAATGCCCCCCGGCGATACGTGAACAGAGTCTCCCGCGAGGGTGTCGAGTCCCTGGCTGATCTCCCTAGTTCTGCAAAGCTCTTCTTGCCTCCGCTGCCGTATCCCGGTCCGTCGGACGAGTACCGTGCCCAGTGGGATGCCGTTATGGCTGAGGCGATGGTGTCGATGAAGGCGCAGATGGACTCGGCGGCGGCCGACAGCGCCGCACCCGAGCCCGAGACGGAGCCCGAGACGGAGCCCGAGTCAGACGAAGAAAAGACGCCCCCGCAGCACTACATGGTCAGCCCCAACGTGATCTACTCGCAAGCCTTGTGGGACGCGGCCATGGGGCACGGAGTCACAGCCGCGCTGGGTGCACATCCCGGCTCGCTCGTGATCCATATGGCCGGGTCATTCCACGTCGCACGTGGGACGGGTATTCCCGAGCGTATTGCCGACTATCGCCCTGGCACGCGAGTACTCTCCATCGTGATGGAGGCGGTCGACGACATCCACGCCTGGGACAACGAGAAGTACCGGGAACTCGGTGATTTCGTGATCCTCACCAAGAAGCCGGCCGCATCTGAGGGCAACTAGAAGCCCCGCAGCAGCTGGGCCTTAGGCGCTGCTGTACTTCTTCAACAGCCTTCTAGCCGCCGCTCGGCAAGAATACCTGCGTGCGAATGGCCCACGTGCGACCGCGCATCAAGTAGATGGTGACAACGGGTCCAGTGAGGGTCTTTCCTGCCTGTTCGCCTGCTCTGACCTCGATCATATAGTTCCCGAACACCTGGGCCATCCCGCCGCTGGCATCGAAATCGAGCATGAAGGCTTCGACGTCTCCGTAATCGCCGGCGACCTCGGCGAAGTATTCTCGGATCGCTGTTCGGCCGCGTATGGGCGTCCGGTCGTGTGGAATCAAGACGGCGTCGGGCCAGTAGCTTTCGGCGAGCGCGTCGATGTCGTCCGTACTCCAAGCGGTGCTCCACTCGAGGAGTACGTCGGCGATGCGGTCGAGCACCTCGGCATTGTACTCTGCTCGGATAGCCCCGATGTCGATCCGTTGGTACCCGGGCGCTTGAGCGCCCACGCACGAGGGTGCGAACACGACGGCTGCCGCGATGAGATAGGCTGAGCGCTTCATGGGGCGACGTCAGGTCCTGAAGAAGGCCGAGGGAACCAGCTTCTACGGGGACAGGTCAGCCGGGTCAAGCGTTGAGAGAACGCTGCCCAACCAGCGTAGAGGACGTGCGCTCACGAGCGAGGCTCGAGCCTCAGGACCCTTCCGTCTGTGGTCGTCACGTACAGTTCGCCCCGGGCGTCTTCGCCGAACGAGGTGATGCCCCCAAGCGGGTCGACTTCGAGTTCCACGGGGTCGGTGGCGCCTCCGTTGTTATCCAGCCGGAAGGTTCGTATCCAACCAGCGCAGTAGTCCGAATACACATAACGGCCGGACAAGGCTGGAATCAGGAGCCCGCGGTACTCGAAGCCGCCGGTGACTGAGCACCCGTCGGCATGCCCGTAAACAGCAACGGGGAAGGTCAGTCCGTCCGCTTCACACCCGCCGCCCCCGAAGCATTCAGCTCCCTCCATGACGTTCCACCCGAAGTTCAGTCCCGAGGCCTTGATGGGAACCGCGTTGATCTCCTCCCACCGATCTTGGCCAACGTCGGCGACGTAGAGATACCCGCGGCCATTGGGTTGGAAGGAGAACCGCCACGGGTTCCTAAGGCCGTAGTGCCAGATTTCAGGCGCGTGCGTCAAGCTCCCAACGAACGGGTTGTCCGGAGGAATGCGGTAGGGCGGACTGAAATCACTGACCACGTCGACGCGGAGAATGCTGCCGAGCAGCGTTTGGGTGTTTTGCCCGTTACCCCGAGGATCGCCACCACCGCCACCGTCGCCCAGCCCGATGTAGAGCATCCGGTCCCGACCAAAGGCCAGCTGGCCGCCATTGTGGTTGGGAAACGGCTGCGCGACGGAGAGGTAGAGTTCGGCGCTGTTCGGATCAGCCCGATCCCCTTGATCGATGTCTCGATAGCCTTCGACGCGTGTGTTGCCGTCCAGATCCGTGTAGTAAACGAAGAAGCGCCCTGTTGCTCGAAAGTCGGGATCGAACACGAGCCCAAGAAGGCCCTGTTCTCCTTCGTAAAGCACGCGGTCGGTGATGTCGAGGAACGGGCTCGAGACGAGTTGTCCGTCGCGGATCACGCGGATTCGGCCGGGCTGCTCCACCACGAACAGCCTCCCGTCAGCCAGCGGGGAAGTGGCGTAGACCGGTGCCTCCAGTCCGACCGCCACGGCTACGAATTCGACGTCGAGCGGAAGCGCGGCGGGATCAGACCCGCCGGGCGCGGTCGTTGTGCTACACCCCGTGAGCGAGCAGATCGCGAGGGCTAGGGTGGTCCGACCCGTCTTCCCCGTCTTCAGGACCCGGAGGCTGATCTGCCTCGACCCGTCAGTGGAAAGTTGACTCCGAAGGTGATCGTTTGCGGGTCGAACGGGACGCCATCAAGAAAAACCCAGCGGAGTTCGATCTGAGAGCCGAAAAATTCTGCTACCGTCCCAGACTTGAGTCCGAGCAGTACGCTGAAGCCTCGTATCGTCTCGCGCGGGCCTCCGGGTCCGGACGTGAAAATGGAATTTCGCCAGGCCACGCCGCCGCCGGCGTAGAGCCCACCGCGACGCCCCCCCGGAATGACCACCGCCTCGAGGTTGTATTCGCGCTCCCTGAGGCCACGGACAAAAGTCAGGTCAGTGTTCGGCGCGAATTCCAGCCTGCCGTTGCGCAGGAGGGGGATGCGCGCCTGAACCCCGATTATGGCGCCGTTGGATTTGTCGTCGTACCCGAAGTGGATGCCCGCCAGAATTTGGGGCCATGGCAACTTCACTTCGTCCTGCCGGCCTCGGCGCTGTGCGTCGGCCGCAGTCGGGAGGAAAAGTGCGAACGCGGTGATGATCAGGCCACCGCGAAGGGACCACGTTTTTATCGGGTTCATGGTTGGAAGTCCGGCGCGCTCACGTGCGTCAAGATCGGGCGAGCCCTTGGTGAAGAGTCGAGTGGCCGCTGCATGCTGGTGGGTCTGAGCCTCGCCTCAAGAGACGAATCCATGCTGTAGAGTCGCACATTTGCTCCTGCGGACCAGAAGCAGTGTGGTCCCCCGGCGTCTCGAACAGCCAGGGGGACGTCGGTCCAATGGATTGTGTGAGTCATGTGTTGAAACGCGGCGGCTCGTGATCTCGTCAGGAGTGAGGAACGTGGGGACAGCGCGTGATGCCCCGCTGCGATGCGGACGCGATCCAACCTTTGTCTAGGTGGTGGCGTCCAAATCGCTACAAGCGCAGGAATGACGGTCCACCGAGGGGGGGAAGGATGATGATGAGCGGATTCAGAGTAGCGTCGCTGTTCCTATGCTATAGTGTGATTGGACTTGGCGGTGACTACGTGGAGGACGCCTTCGCGCAGACCGCGTACGACGATGATCGCTTCGAGTACGACTTCGCGCAGGACTTCGATGTAGACGTCGACGTTCAGGTCGAGGTAGACCCCGAAATCGTGGTGCATGTCCGCAACGGCGGCGGTTCGTGCTCGTTCGAAGTCGACCGGACCTTGAACATCCCAGCGTCGCTCGCAAACCAACTCGCTGTTCATGCGGGTTCTGGCGAGTTGAACATCGAAGGGCGTCAGGGGCTCAATCACATTGAAGTCGTCGGCGCCGTCTGTGCTTCGCGAGAGGAGTACTTGGACGACCTCACGCTCAGCGTCGATCGCAACGGCTCTGAGATCATCCTCTCGGCGCATTATCCTGAGAGCAGCCGCCGGAGTTGGAGCGGCAACAACACCGCCAAGATCGATCTGACCATTCTAGTGCCCCTCGGCATGGACTTGGACATCGAGGACTCCTCGGGTGGCATGGAAATCTCAGGGTCAGGTGCACTCCGCATTGATGACTCGTCCGGAGAAATCGAAGTCCGTGGCGCGAGCGGGTCCGTTTGGATTGATGACTCGTCCGGGTCTCTCAGGGTCTCCGGTGTCTCTGGCGACCTCGAGGTCATTGATGGCTCGGGGTCGATCACCATCGAAGATGTGCGTGGCTCTGTAACGCTGAATGACGGTTCAGGCTCGATCCAGGTCAGTGAAGTCGGTCAGGACGTCCTGGTGGACGACGACGGTTCAGGCTCAATCAGCGTCACGAACGTCGCGGGCAACTTCACCGTCAGCGATGACGGTAGCGGCAGCATCAGCCACAGTGGCGTCGAGGGCTCGGTCAACGTGCCTGCCAAGAAGGAACGCCGGCGTCGCCGCGGGAACTAGTTTCCGCCCCGAGTAGCAGAAGGGCCCGACAGCTTTGGCTGGCGGGCCCTTCGTGCATTCAGCCCTCCCGGCAGACCGAGGTAGGTCAGCGCAGGCGTTCAGCTAACTGGACGAGGTGGTCGAGCACGCCGGTAGCCCCGTAGGCGATCGTGCCGTCGCCCTCCACCAGATACACGAGCGCGGGGTGCGCCACGTCGCCGGTCTGCTCGTCCCTCTCTCGCACCATTTGGAGCGCGTCGAGGGCAGCGTTCACCGCTTCGATCGATCCACTCACCACGAAATCCCGGTCCGGGTCCAGTTCGAACTGTTCTACGAGTGCCGGTAGCCTTCCCGGCGTATCCCGCCACGGGTCGAGCGTGAAGACCACGATCGGCATATCGCGGCCGAGTTCGAGGCGCGCGCCGCGAGCGCTGTGAACGACCATCGGGCAGATGGTCACGCAGTGTCCGAACGCGAACGTCACGAAGGCCTGCTTGCTCGAGAGGCTCTCTAGCGTGAACGGGTCACCTCTCTGATCGACCAAGTCCGCCATCACCGGCCAAGGGCGATCCAGCCGTGGGTACGTCTCGGGTAGTGGCTCACCCACCGCCATGCCCATGGGGTTGAGCGAAGGCGCCGGCAGCTGGGCGTCGACAACCTTCAGGCCAGCAAGCGCGAAGCCAGTGATCACGAAGACGACCGTGCCCCCTAGGAGGCCGCGGCCGGACGGTTGCGTGACCAGATGGGCGAGCGTTGCCCGCACTTCAGTGCTCCAGCCTGTGTAAAGCGCGAGGAGCATGGCCGGCGGCTGACCGATCAGAAGGAGCCAGCCCTTGGCGTCAGGCAGCCCGTTGTCCGTGACGTTGAAGCAAACCGCACGCGCCCGTGCGACCCACTCCGGGACCCCGGGCAGGGTGAAGAGCGCGAAGCCCCACCACGCCACAGAGACAACTAGGATGAATCCGACCGCCCCTAGAGGCCACCTGTCTTGATTTCGAATCATGATTGAATATCGCCCCTATGAACACGGAAGGGGCGGGGCCGTATGACCCCACCCCTTCCAACCCATTTCACTGTTGTGCTACCCGATCTGCCACATCGCCGACAGAAGTTTCCAGTTGGCGAAGTAGTAGACGATAAAGGCGACCAAGAAGATCATCACCAGGATCATGGTGCCGGGCATCATGCCCAACTTTCCATGTTCCTCGAGTTCGACGTCTTCCGTCGGCAGCTCCAGGAACGGACGGTTATACACGCCCGGAGGCACGGTGCCTGCCAAGGCCACGTCGGTACAGTCATCCCCAAGCGGCTTGCCGAAGAAGACAGACCAGACGGTGATCAGGATGTACATGCCACCACCCACCGCGCCGAGCAGGCCACCGATGGCCATGATGCCCAACAGAAGATCGACCGCCGGTGAGAACGCGACGTCGAACGGCGCACCCGTGAAGGTGATGTCCCAGTGCCGCCGCGGCACGCCGAAGCTTCCCGCGAACGTCATCGACAGAGAAAAGATCAACATGCCGATGCTGAACACATAAGGTTGCCACCTGGCCATCCCGTAGAACGCCACTTTCTTTCTGAAAATCAACGGAATCAGGTAGTAGGTGATGCCCATGAAGGCCATCGCCGTTCCGCTCACGACCGTGGCGTGGAAGTGCCCCGGAATCCGCAGCGTATTGTGCGCGATGATGTTGATCTGCTCGGTGCCGAAGGTCACGCCGGTAATGCCGCCGACGAAGCCGAAGATGACCACCGAAAGAACCAACGAACTGAAGCCAGGGTCACCCCACGGCGCCCTCCGCAGCCATCCGAAAATGCCCTGCGTGAAGCCGCGCAGCCTCATGCCCATCTCGATGCCGGCGGGTACGGTGAAGCCGTGGAGCATCGACGCGAGCACCGCCATGTACATGAAGTACGACGTGTTCACGATCTTCCACGCTGGACCGAATCCTGGATCCACGAGAAGGTGGTGCGCAGACGCCATCGAGATGAACAGGATGTAGAGCACGAAGGCCGTGCGACTGATCTTCTCATTGACGACCACCGCACCGACCGTCAGCGCGCCAAGCAGATACCAGATCGAGACCATCGCGGCCACGTTGATCTGCTGAGATGAGTGCCCAAGGCCCCACCACACCATGCGGTAGACCTCAGGGTCGACCGTCAGCCACTCGGGATTGATCGACCAAATGAAGGTCGGGATGTAGATCGCGGCACCGTGCAGCAGCGTGATCGCCGCAATGATCGCCGCGGTGATCGCACCGAAGGTGACGAGCGGCACAGAGCCCTCGTAGGTCTTCTCTCGCTTCGCAATCACGATGGTGCCGAAGAAGACCGCCGTAACGATGATCGCGCCCACAGCGAAGAGAATCACGCCGAGGTAGAACAGTGGGTGAGCCCTCAAGGGCACGTAGGACGTGAACAGCACGTCTGCCCGGCCTGTGAACATGGTCCACTCGACCATGCCCATGCCGATCACCATGAGGGCGAACGCCACCCAACCAAATTTTGGTGTCGCCACTCTAGAGCTGAGTATCACCGCCGACGCGAAGTACAGGACCGCCATCTCAAAGAACAGGATGAAGAAGATGAGCATGTTCATCCCGTGCACCGTCAGGATCCGGTAGAACCAGACGGCGTCGAGCAGATGAACCGCCTGCCAGCGCGTGAGCAGCACGAGGATCGCTGCGATGCCACCAATAAGTAGCGCCACCGTGGCGACAACTGCATTGGCCTTGATCAGAGCATCGGCGGCTTTGTGGACCTTAAGCCCTGTCGTAGGACAGGTACGGAATTCGCCCGCAGGCGCGGTGGTGCTCATGGCTGGCCTCCGGCTTCCGTGACGAGAATCTTGCCGACCATGAGGTGGTGGCCCACGCCGCAAAATTCGTTGCATACGATCCGATAATCGCCCGCTTCCGTTGGCGTGACGCGCAGACCGTAGTCATAGCCCGGCACCACTTGGAAGTTGACGTTGAACGGATAGAGGTTGAATCCGTGGTTCACGTCCCACGAAGAGAGATGGAGTGTGTACTCAGATCCCTGTTGGAGCTGCAGGATCGGAGTCCATTGCCACATCTGTCCGAGCAGGTACACCTCTGCGCCGGCAGGCGGCGCCACGACCGGGATTCCGTTTTCGGTACCGACCTGGTAGTCCGCCACGAACTGGTCGTACCGAGCCCGATAGGCAACGGGATCAACCCTCGCGCGGATACCTGACGGATTCTGGCCTCCGCGGAAATGCCACAGCGGCATCATCGCGAAGAGTACCATACACCAAATAAAGGCGATGGTGGCCCAGATCTTCTCGGACTTGTGGGCGGGTTTCCACCAGATGCGTTCGGGAGACGTTACGCCTGTAGTGTGCATTGCGTATCCCCCCTACGGCAGGGTAGCTGTGGGGAGACTCAAGATCTCCCACAGCCCCCATCCGGTGAATACGACCAGCATGATCGTCATCCCCAGCGCGAGCAGCACAAAGGGTCGATCATAGAATCGCTGGCCCCAAGGAATCTCTTCCAGCCCGTCTGGGCCGGGGGTCGTTTCATCCATCGTTTTGGCCTCCAAGTGGTGTTGGTACCGCTGCTACAAAACCACTGGATCCGCGAAGGGGAGGGTCGCGTGGGCCAGATCCAATTACTTCAAAATCAAACTATACGGGGGTCACCTCGGTGCGCGAGAGGTCAGCAACTGTTGTGTCGTTAAAAAACGAGCGTACGGCGATCGAGGTGCTCTTCCATCGTGTATGCGCGGCGCAGGGGTCGGCGTCACTACATTCGCTACGCCCGAGTAGACACGGAGAGGCATCAACGAGGTCGTCGAAGTTCTCGACCACCTTCGTGAGCAACATGTCTTCGGGGCGGAGCGCGAGCTCAAATCCACCATGCGGACCCCGTGTGGACCGCAGCACGCCTCCCCGAGCAAGCACATGCAAGATCTTGGAGAGATAGTTGCGAGGGACATCGAGGGCGACGGCAATGTCGTCCACGCGGACTGGGCCGCCGGCGCCATGCGTGGCCAGATGGATGACTGCTTTCAACGCGTACACCGAGGTCTGCGAAAGAATCATGGTGGGGTTGTAATTTGCATTGATGTAATTAACATGATGATATGACCAATAGCTTTCCGACACAAGCATGATCCGGCGTTTTCGCGCGTGGGGGCGTATCGTTCTCGCCCGCCTCGACGGTTGGTTCAATAGCCTCTACACCTGGCGCTACAACCCCCTGTATCACTCAGGTGCGTTGGTTGTGGGGTGTTTCGTGATCCTGCTGTTCACAGGCCTTTATCTGCTGCTCTTCTACCGCATTGGCAGCCCGTACGAATCCGTGGGCAACATCACCGCCCAGTGGTGGGGCGGGAGGTGGATTCGGGGACTGCATCGGTACATCTCGGACATGGCCATTGTGGCGACGGTCGTTCACGCCGCCCGGATGTTCGTACAGGGCCGTACATGGGGTCCCCGAGCCCTCGCGTGGATGTCAGGCGTGGTGCTCCTGGGCGTCTTCTTTCTTTGCGGCTGGACCGGTTACGTCATGGTCTGGGATGTACATGGGCAGGTGCTGGCGACGGAGGGTGCGCGAATCATGGATGCCCTCCCGATTTTTGCCGGGCCGATTCGTCGGACGTTCGTGGGAGAGGAAGCGCTGCCTCAGGCGTTCTTCTTCTTGAACCTCTTCGCCCACATCCTGATTCCCGTCGGGATCGCGTTGGTCCTGTGGATTCACGTCTCACGGCTTGCGCGCACCTACTTGATGCCGCCCAAGCCCCTCTTCTGGACCATGACGGGTCTGTTCACCTTGGTCGCGATCGTGTGGCCGATCGGGATGGCGCCAAAAGCTGACCTCTTGAGGCTTCCGACCGAGGTCCCGTTTGACATCGCGTACGGGTTTTGGCTGCCCTTCACGCAGCAGATGGGCCCGGGGTGGGTTTGGCTGGCCGTCATAGCGGCGGTTGCGTCAGCGCTTCTCGTCCCGGCGCTTATGAAGCCCAAGGCTGAGAAGGCGCCGGCCCCCTCATGGGTGAACCCCCGCTTCTGCACTGGTTGCGAGCAGTGCTACCACGACTGCCCCTATGAAGCCATCGACATGATCCGCCGAGACGACGGGCGGGAAGGCTTCGTCGGCTTCGTGAATCCGGACAAATGCGTGAGTTGCGGAATCTGCTCGGGCTCTTGTGCGCCCATGGGCGTGGGCCCCCCGGAGCGCACCGGGCGTGACCAGATGGTCGAGGTGAAGGCGTTCATGGAGGAGGCTTCGCTAGGCGGCGACGACATCGTCATCATTGGGTGCTTCCACGGGGCAGCGGGGGAGGGCATTCGAGAGGTCGCCGGGGCCAAGGTCTATCAGATCAGCTGCGTCGGCAGTCTGCACACCTCGGTCATCGAGTACTTCATTCGCGCAGGCGTCGGGGGCGTGATGATCGCCTCGTGTCCGCCGAGAGACTGCTGGAACCGAGAAGGTGTGACGTGGCTCGAGGAGCGCGTCTACAACCAGCGTGAGGCCGAACTAAAGGACCGGGTGGACCGGCGTCGACTCCGCATTGTTTATGCTGCCGAAGCGGAATTGAGCGTGCTGGAGCGAGAGGTCGCGAGCTTCCGGTCGCAGATGTCGGCGCTAGACCGCGCCCTTTCCGAGCAGAATATCGAAATTGATGTGGCGTGCGTCGTGCCGGAAGTATCCGTGGGCGAGGAGATCGGGGCGTGAGCGCGGCAAGAGTATTTGGCGCGGGCTTGGCGATTGCGATGACCTTCGCTGTCGCGTGGTTGTCCCGTGCGCCGACCGACTTTGCCGGCGATGGGGATGCCTTGATTCGCCTCTCTTGGCGGGTTGATGGCGTCACGGTCGAGGCGTGCGAAACGCTCAGCGAAGAGGAATTGGCGAAGCGCCCGATTCACATGCGAAATCCCCAGGCGTGCATTGGCACGATCGCGCCGTTCGAGCTGGTCGCCACCCTGGGTGGGCAGACGATCGTGCACGATACGATCTGGCCTGGGGGTATACGCGGCGATCGGCCGATTTACGTGTTCCGGGATATTCCGGTCATTCCAGGCCGAAGCGTGTTGTCGGTTCGTTTCGAGGCCGTTGTTCCCGAGGGGACGGAGGTCGATAGTGCCGTTTCCCGCCTCACCTGGGAGGGCGAAATCGAACTCGCCCCGGACGATGTGGCGCTCCTGACCATGGACGATCATGGTGCGTTCGTGCTGAGAACGCCTGGTCCGGCTGCAAGCGATTGACGCGCAGATGCGGCTCGCCGAGGGCCAGATCGACAGATAGGCGGCGCGTTTGACGACCCATTATTACCTCATGGTCACGGTGCACGTCCTGGCCGCGATCGTGTGGTTGGGCGGTATGCTGTTTTTCGCGTTGATCGCCCCGATTCTGCGCGATATCCCGGACGATTCCTTTCGCGCGAAACTGTTCGACCAACTCGGTCGGCGATTTCGCACCGTTGGCTGGGTGTGCATCGGCACGCTCGTGGTCACCGGCGTCGGCCAGTTGCACGTGCGCGGGTGGTGGGGTGCCGACTTCTTGGGCGCGTCAGCTTTTTGGACGACGCAGGTTGGCATCGCTCTGGGCTGGAAACTTTCCCTTGTCGGGTTCATGGTCGTGGTCCAGGCCGTGCACGACTTTTGGCTCGGTCCTAGGGCCGGTGCGGCCACGCCCGGGTCGGACGACGCCAAAGCGCTACGCAAGCGGGCGGCGTGGTTGGCGCGCGGGAATGCGCTTGCCGGCCTATTGCTGATCTATTTTGCCGTGCGGCTGGCTCGAGGCGGCTGACCCGACCGGCCTGATCCACTGGCTCGCCGGCCCCGCTGACTGACCCGCCCGATGGACCTCGTGCCCTCCCAAGAACGACTACCTGCGGTGTCCCCTCACGAAGACCTGAATTCCGTCTGGCCGGGGGTTGATGTACTGAATGCGGGTCCTGCCGTCCTCCATTTCGTCGATGATGCCTGGAATCGAATTCGCTGTCAGGCGCCATCCTTCGGGGAGCACCACGGTGTTGCGCGCACGCCCAAAGTTGCGGTCCCAGACGAAGTCATCGCCGTTGAGGACGTACCTGCCCGGATCGGTATAGGTCTCCCAGATCCGCAGGCGGGTCGATGCACCCTCCGCAACGGGCTCGAACCAAATGACCACGACCTCCGTTCCCGCATCGGCCTCGCCACCGATGTCGATCCCCTTCGCGGTGATGGCCGCACCTTGCAGTTGCTCGACCTCAAGTCGCGCACCCGTGTCGAGGTTATAGGCCTCAGGATCCGAGGCAGAGCTGCCCGCGCGCACGATGTTCACGTAACGATCCATGCCTTCTCGCGACTCCGTGTAGTCGTGGAAGAGGCGGAACGAATTCGTTTGGGGCTGTTGAAGAAAGTAGGTGATGTCGCGGTCCTCGAAGGCGCGCTCGGACACCACGTAGTTCACGCGTGCCCTCACAGGTGAGCCACCGCCCTCGCTAGGCACGCGTTCTCCTGTGGAGGGAGGGCGCACGGCGGCGCTCCCAGACTGCAACGGGCGCGCTCTGACCCGAAGAGGGACGCCGGCCGGCCCTGGGTTCATGAAGCTCACGCGAATGCGGGAGTCTGCCTCGGTCTCAACCTGTACCGGGTAGTTGGCGCTGACGAGCTCATAACCAAGTGGGAGGACGACGGCGTTGCGCCGGATGCCTAGCGAGCGGTCGAAGACGATGTCCTCCCCGTCATCGAAGTAGCTCTCGTGGTCCCAGTAGGTCTTATCGATCCGGACTCGACCCTGACCACCCTCAGGGACAGGGCGCGCGAGCGTCACCTTAATGAAGCGACTGTCCAGGCTTGCACGCGGGTGTCCGTTGGCCCGGGCGTGAGCGCCGTCCACGACCTCCCATGCGAGTGGCTGGCCGGAATGAAGGTCTGTGACGCTATGGACCTCTTCTTCGGCACCCGCACGGATTCCGTTGTAGAAGTAACGGGCTCCGGCGGTCGTTGCCGTCACGTCATAAATGATGTGGAACGCCCCGCTGCCTCGCTCTTGGAGCTCGTACCGGGTGTAGTCATCGGTCTGCGTTTGGGGCGGTTGTTGCGCCGCTAGAGCCGAAAACGACAACGTGGATGCGAGCGCGAGCGTCGCCAATGCGGAACGAATCAAGGGGCCTCCAGGGTTCGGCTTCAGCAGTGTGCGTGTGCCGTCCTGATCAGGCTACACGGTCAGGCGTCTGTCGGCCACCGTGCGCGCAATAGGTCGTTGGATGTGACGATGCCTACGAGGCGTCCATCCTCGAGCACCACCGCCCTGTGGATTCGGCCACGTACCAAGAAGTTCGCGAGTTCGGGAAGAGACGTGCTCGGCGGGACCGAAAACGACACGGGGGTCATGATCTCGCCCACAGTTACGGTTTCGAAGTCGCTCTCTGGCAGTGCATCCAGAAAGCTCTGAGCTGAGAATGGGGAGTCTTCGGGAAGGAAAAAATCGAAGGGGTCACGCTCGGCAGCCTCCTCGTCCGGGTCTTCAATGAGTCCCACCCCGCCGCGCAGAGCCGAGGCTGTTAGATGGACGTTGGACTCTTCTGCAGCCAGCCGCACCAAGTCGGTTTGCGACACCACTCCTTCCACTCTACCGTCCTTCCCGACAACCGGGACACCGCTGATCTCCTCGTCTGCCAAGATCCGGGCAAGAGCCCGGGCGCTGATATCAGCTGTGACCGAAACCACCTTCGTCTGCATGATGTCTCGGACGGTGACCATTCGGACGGTGACCATGATAGTCCTTCCTCCCCGGGGCTCAGGCCGGGACTGGAGGCCGATAGAGCAGGATGGGTACATGGGAGCCCCGGACCACTTTGTCGGTCACGCTACCAAGGATGGCCCTTCCCAGGCCTTCCCGTCCGTGGGTTGCCATCGCGATCAGGTCACACCCGACCGCTTCAGTCTCCTGCAGAATTCCGTGACCCGCCTGGGCGTCCACGAGCACTGACGTCGTTACCTGCAGGCCACGGCGCCGCATAAGGTCAGCGCGCTGCTCGAGGTACTCTGCGCACCCGACTTTCACCTCGTCCACGATCTGCGCGTTCATGCTGACCGTGTGAGGTAAGTAGGGGCTGGCGACGTCAATCGGGTAACTCACCACTCGGCACAAGTGGTACGAAGCGTCGAACAACTCACCGAAATCCGTGGCGTGCGACAGCGCACACTCGGAGACGTGGGAGCCGTCCAGCGGGACGATGATCGTGTGAAAGTCTTGAGGTGTAGCCGTGTCGGGAGGGTTTTCCTCCGCCGGCCGCACGAGGATGACGGGTAGGTCGGTATGGTGGAGGAAGGCGTCTGCGACGCTCCCTAGCCACATACGGGACAACATTCCGCGGCCGTGCGTGGCCATGACCACGACGTCCGCGCCCTCGTTACGAGCCTCCTGCCCGAGCACCTCTACCACGTGACCGGTGCGCAGGGCGGTCGTAAGTGCGCCACCCGCAGATTCACCCACGCGTTCGACTACGTTCTTTAGGTACTCTTGGCTCCACTCCTGAGCCGCCGACTCCCATTCGTCATATGCGAATGATGCAATTGGCTCTAGCACTGTGACACAATGCACGGCCGCGCCAGTCTTCCTGCTCAAGGTGAGTGCCAGGGGCAGGGCAGACTCAGCGAATTTCGATCCGTCGAGTGGGACTAGGATCTTCGTATACATGGATACTCCTTTTCCAACTACATTTTGGCGGTCCTAAAGGACTACGGCTGTCAGGGACCTTGCCCGCAGGCTTGTGGGGGTTTCTCCACGCCGGCCAAATATTCCGGGAAAGTGCGTGCTTTCTACCGAAGAGTATCGAGCCATATTCGAGGCCTCCCCGGACGGCACTGTCGTGTTGGATGAGACGGGCTGCATCCGGGCGTTGAATCCGCAAATTGCGCTGCTGTTTGGGTGGCCGCGCGAAGAGTTGATCGGCCAATCGGTTGATGTTCTGGTCCCGGACTCCTTGCGCTCGGGTCATGCGCGACACCGCGACCGATTCAACGAAAAGCCCCACAATCGTCCGATGGGGATCGGGCTCGACCTCTACGGGCAACGAAAGGACGGCACGAAGTTCCCCATAGAGATTAGTTTGAGCCCCTGGCGGCCGGAGTCGGGGGAGCACCGCGTGATCTGCTCCGTGCGCGACATCTCGGTGCGAAAGCGGATTCAGAACTTCTCGGAAGGCGCGATGAGGGCGACGGAGGAAGAGCGTCAGCGCATAGCCCGAGAGCTGCATGACGACACCGCCCAGAGTTTGGCGACGCTGATTCTGCGAATTCGAGTCCTCGCAGACGAGGCCGACGCGAATCGACGCTTGCGCCTCTTGAAGGAGATCCGCGAGGAGATCGTGCATGCGGCGGACGGCGTGAGGCGACTGGCCCGAGGTCTGCGTCCGCCGGAGTTGGAAGAGGTCGGCCTTACCGCCGCCCTGACCGCGCACTTCCGCAGCTTGAACGAGGGCACCGGCTTTCACGTGAATGCCGACCTCCACCCGGTGGACGATTTCCTTGATCTGACCGCCAGGCTCGCCCTGTACCGGATCTGTCAGGAGGGTATCTCCAACGCGATCCGGCATGCCGGGGTCGTTGAGGCTACGGTGTCGCTCCGGCACGAGAATGCGCACGTTGTCGTGGAGATCTCGGACGCGGGTCAAGGATTCATTTCGTCGGCCCATGTCGGTGATGGGCGTGGCCTAGGGTTGGTCGGAATGCATGAGCGCGCGGCGATGATCGGTGCGGGCTTCAATGTCGATAGTGTGCCCGGGAAGGGCACGCGCATCCGAGTCGTGGTTCCCTGTAACGGAGAGGAAGCATGAGTGACGTGATTAAGGTCCTGCTCGTTGATGATCACGCCATGTTTCGCGCAGGCATCAAAGCGCTCTTAGAAGCACAGGGCCGAGTGAAGGTGGTCGGCGAAGCGTCGACCGGTGACGAGGCTGTCGATAAGGTGCGTGAACTGAAGCCCCACGTTGTGGTGATGGACCTTTCCATGCCGGGCTCAAACGGCCTCGAAGCGACGCGACGTATCGCCGCGCTTGAGCTCGACACGAAGGTGCTCGTCCTCACGGTGCATGCCGAGGAGGAGTACCTGGTGCCTGTCGTCGAAGCCGGTGCCAGCGGTTACCTCACCAAGACGAGTGCCGACACAGACCTGATGGAGGCGATCAAGGTGGTCGCACGAGGGCAGGTGTTCCTGCCACCGAAGGCCACCACGCTTCTGCTGCAGCGGTACAAGGCCGCGGAATCCGAAGACTCGGCCGGGCTACACGACCTCAGCACCCGCGAGCAGGAAGTCCTCGCGCTCACGGCTGAGGGGTTCAGTTCGCGAGAGATCGGGAAGAAGCTCTTCATCAGCCCGAAGACCGTGGACACCTACCGGTCTCGGATTATGGACAAGCTTGGGCTCAGCCATCGCAGCGAGCTCGTGAGGTTTGCCCTGAGGGTCGGGCTGCTCAAAGAGATGTAGGCGCGGCAGCCATCAAGTAGATCCGGTCAACCTCCTCCATGACGGCGTGGCTCGGTAACCTTCCGCTGGGCCGGCTCGGGGGCCAGCCTCGTTGTCGGAACGAATCGACGGCACAGCCCAGGCCTGGGATGGCAATAACCGCCAGCGCGTGGCACTCTTGGCTGCCGTCGATGCGAGGTTCTGGCTCGACGAGCACGGCGCCGAAATCCATACCCCACGCGGAAATCTCCGATGTATCGACTCCTGTTCATGGCCGCAGCCGCCACGCTGCTCGCTTCCGCCCCGCTCGCTGCCCAAACCGTTGAGCAGAACGACAGCTCCGCCCGTGCGGCGAAGAAGGGCAACTCGCTGCCTTTGGTGCCGACCCGCACCCTAGAGTTCACGACCGATGAGGGCACCTGGATCTCGCTCGATCTCACGCCCGACGGCGAGACCATCGTCTTCGAGTTGTTGGGGGACCTCTACACGCTCCCCGTCGCTGGTGGCACTGCAACTCGGATCACGAGTGGCCTTGCCTACGACATGCAGCCGCGGTTCTCGCCGGACGGCTCCAGTCTCGTTTTTGTGAGCGATCGCGACGGCTCGGAGAACCTGTGGATTGCGAACGCGGATGGGACGGACCCACGTCAGCTGACCGACGGGGACAGTGAGAGCTACCTATCGCCGGTCTGGACGCCCGATGGTGAGTACGTGATGGCGTCCAAGGGATCTCAGCTGTGGCTGTATCACCAGAACGGCGGATCTGGGGTCCAAGTGACCGGTCACACACAGGAAGGCACGCCCGCGCCGGCCGCACACTTCGGCCCCGCCTTCTCCGATGACCCTCGCTTCGTATGGCTGAACCTGCGCGGCAATCTTGGCGGGGGCTTCGCGACGTCGAGCGCGGATGCCCCGGACGTTGGGCTCTTCAGTCCTGACCATGAGCTCCGCAGTAGCGCGCGCCAGGTGGGGCCGTACCAGATCGGCTTGTTGGACAGAGAGGTAGGCCGAGTCTTTGTTCGAACCCATGAACTAGAGGGCGCTTTCCGCCCGGTTCCGAGTCCTGACGGACGTTGGTTGGTCTACGCCACGCGTTTCGACTCTAGAGAGGCGCTCAAGCTACGCGACCTGCAGACAGGGGAGGAGACCTGGCTCGTCATGGACGTCCAGCGTGATGACTCGCAGGGTGGCGGCACGCGTGACCGCGACGTTTATCCCGGATCTACATTTACGCCTGACTCGCGGTCGCTCATCACGAGTTATGGCGGCAAGATCATGCGGGTCGAGGTGCCGTCGGGTCAGGCGCGCGAGATCCCGTTCTCGGCCCACGTCGAACAGGAACTTGGTGCTCTTTCCAAGTTCGAGTACCCGATCAACGACTCCACGATGACGGTCTCCCAAATTCGCGGGGCGAGACCGTCTCCGGATGGAAGCAAGGTGGCATTCGCGGCCATCGACCGACTTTGGGTGGCGGACATCCCGGAGCCCGCGGGTGACCAGGACGAGGGCTTCCCCCTGATCGACAACGCCCGCAGGCTCACTCAGACGCGGGATGTAGAGCATGCCCCGATTTGGTCACCAGACGGGCGCTTCATCACGTACGTGACTTGGAATGACTCGGTGGGTGGTGACATTTGGCGTGTGGCCGCGGACGGCCGAGGTGCGCCCGAGAAACTCACGCCGACCTCCGCCTTTTTTGACAAGATCGCGTACACGCTGGACGGGTCCCGCATTTTGGCGGTGCGCGGCTCGAAGATGCACCGTATGCGCACGCTCGAGGACTTCGGTAACCACAGCGCGGCCTCGGAGCTTGAGTACGTGTGGTTACCCGCGAACGGCGGCGAGCCGAGTCGAATCGCTTGGGTCGGACGGGGAACAACAGAGCAGGGTCGCAACGCGCCCCACCCCGGACCGGACCCGGACCGGATCTACGTGTGGGCCGACAGCGACGGGCTTTTGTCGATGCGCTTCGACGGAACCGACGTCCGCACGGTGGTGAAGGTGAGCGCTCCTTCGTCGGGCCGCGGTAGCGGGACACCGGACGAAGTGGTGCTGTCGCCGGACGGCCGGCGGGCGTTAGTGCGGGTGAACCGGAACGTGTTCATGATCACGGTACCCCCCGTCGGCGGTGAGGCCCCAACGGTTTCGGTGTCGTCCTCGTCCTCTATGCCCACTCGGCGGCTTACGCGCATCGGCGGAGACTTCGTGGGGTGGAATGCGGATGGCTCCGTGGCGCACTACTCGATCGGTAAGAGCTTCTTCCAGTATGACATTGCCACCGGCGACGCGCTGATTGCGGACTCCGTTGCGACCGCTCGCGCGGAAGAAGCCGCGAAGGCGGCCGCTACGCCCAGCGAAGAAGATGCTGATTCAG
>ERZ890510.12-NODE-12-length-154015-cov-7.534392_pt1 | contig 154015 bp, 139 predicted proteins | sample MGYA00521265_ERZ890510 | MGnify/ENA primary metagenome ERZ890510 (study PRJEB32303, sample SAMEA104408624) | aquatic metagenome | biome: Brackish water; feature: Chemocline; material: water | place: Baltic Sea | collected 2014-10-26T21:54:00 | depth 110 m ... | reverse complement strand
GGACGACGCGCCATGCGAGGTCGTTCAGTGCCACCAGACGGTCAGCCAACGTCATCGAGCGCAGCGTCGGCGCCGGGTCGCTGTTGATATAGTGATAAATATCGGTGCCGCTGAGCTGCAGGATCACCGGGCGCCCAGGGAATTTCGCCTTGAACTTCTCGATCGCGCCGCTGCTCCGCCAGGCATGGACGGCCACCATCAGATCGGCGGGATGCCCGTCATAGTCGGCCGCGATCCGCACGCGATGGCCGAGACCGCGCAGGATGCGCGCCCAGCGCGAGGCGGCGATGCGGTTGCCGGTGCGTGAGGTCGGCCCCTCGGGTGTGATAAGCACGATCCTCATGGACCACACCCATTCGCACCGACCGACCAGCGGTGCATCCGCTGCCGAACTCGTGGCGCAACTGCGCGAGGCCCGTCATCGCACCCGGCGTTTGACGGAAGATCTGTCATTGCAGGAATTGATGGGCCCGCGACTGGACATCGTCAATCCCGTGCTCTGGGAGATCGGCCATGTCGGCTGGTTTCACGAGTACTGGACGCTGCGCCACAGCCACGGCCATGCGCCGCTGATCGAGCGAAGCGACCGGCTGTGGGATTCGAGCGCCGTGCCGCATGCCACGCGCTGGCAGCTCGACCTGCCGGATCGCGCCGGTACCTTCGGTTACATGGCCGATGTGCTGGCGCGCCAGGAGGAGCTGCTGGGCGGCTCGCCCGACGATGAGGTCCTATATTTCTACGAACTCGCGATCCGGCATGAGGACATGCATATCGAGGCGCTCACCTACTCACGCCAGACATTGTCCTTTGCGTCGCCGCAGGGGTTGGGCAACACCAGGCGACCTGGCGCCGGCGACCTGCCCGGCGATGTCGCCGTGCCGGGCGGAACGTGGCGGCTGGGGTCGACCGCCGCCGGTGATTTCGTCTTCGACAACGAAAAATGGGCGCACGAGACGGCGTTGGCGGCCTTCCGCATCGCTCGCGCTCCCGTCACCAATGCCGAGTTTGCGGCCTTCGTCGAGGCCGGCGGCTACGGCATGCGGGAATTCTGGAGCGACGCCGGATGGGCGTGGCGGCAAGGTCGGGACGGGGGCCGCGAGGAGGGCCGCGACGCCCAACGTCCCGTCTACTGGTTGCCCAAGCGCGACGGCGTCTGGAGCGTTCGGCGCTATCGCGCGACCGAAGAGCTGGCACCGCATGCGCCGGTCGTGTTCGTCACCTGGTTCGAGGCCGAGGCGTGGTGCCGATGGGCCGGGCGGCGCCTGCCGAGCGAAGCCGAATGGGAAGCCGCGGCGGTTGGCTCACCGTCGCCGGACGGCACCCGGCTTGCAGAGGGGCGCAGGCGATGGCCGTGGGGCGAGGCGCCGCCCACATCGTCCCATGCCAATCTCGACCATGCCTTCGACGGGCCGATCGATGTTGCGGCCTGTGCCGATGGCGATAGCGCCTTCGGCTGCCGGCAGATGATCGGCAATGTCTGGGAATGGACCGCGTCGGATTTCCTGCCCTTCGCGGGCTTTGCCGCCGATCCCTACAAGGACTATTCGCAGCCCTGGTTCGGTACGCGCAAGGTCCTGCGCGGCGGTTGTTGGGCGACCAGCGCGCGCATTGCCCGCCCGGCCTATCGCAATTTCTTTACGCCGGACCGCAACGACGTCCTGGCCGGCTTCCGAACCTGCGCGCTCTTGTGACGCAGCCGGAAGGATTTGCATTACAGCAGGTTTCAGGTTACTTTTCAGGTAGCCTGGCGCCAAGTGCGCGGGTTTCTTTCATTCCGGCAAAGACCTGCCCGCGGCCGCCCGCGGGTTCGCGTCCCAGAACGCAGGGTCGCCGCCGCGGGTCCTGACCCGTGGACAGACAAAACCACAAGCCCGCGCCTCCTTCCCACCCGGCCCCTCCGGTCGGTCGTCAGGGAGACGCATGGAACGACGCCGGTCCACCGGCGCGCCGGGCACGCTTCCCGTCGGGGATGACGGCCGAACGCAAGGATCGAAAGAAGAGATCCCATGACCCCAATCGGGGACAGGTCCGGGCCCAACTTCGGGCCCAACACACCGGCGTTTCAGGTGGGCCCTCCGAGCGCGCGGAAAGGTTGGATTTGCTGGCTTTCAGGCGGCTGAAGAGCCGAATTTCTGTATGCCGTGTCGGGCCAAATTTCCGAAGTTGGGCCCGGCCGTCGGCTCGGCTTCAGTTTCTGGCGGCGAGACTCTTGAACAGCGCGTCGCTGCGGTCGTCGGCAGGAAAGAAGCATTCGATGCGGACTTCCTGCAGCGTGACATCCTGCGGCGTGCCCAGTGTGGCGATGGTGGTGAACACCGACAGCGCCTTGCCGCCGACGATGTAGTCCAGGGTCAGCACCGGCTGCGGACGGTCCTCGAAGCGCAGCTTGCGGAACGATGCCGGTACGTCAGGATAGGCCATAACGTCCTCGACGAAGGCCAGTGCTTTGGGTTCGCCACCGTCAGCCAGGATCTCGGCGTAGGTGGTCGAGACGAGGTGGCGGGCGACTTCTTCCCAATTGGCGAGTTTCGACCGCAGCGCCGTGGGGTCGAGCAGCCAACGCAGCAGGTTCGGTGGCTGACCTGCCGGCGGTGGCGGGGGCGGCCCCTCGAACAGGAATACCGTAAAAGCCTGGGCCGCGTCGTTGGCCTGGATGAGGTTCCACAGCCGGTCGATGACGACGGCGGGATAAGGCTCCTGCTGCCGCAGAATGCGGTCGATCGCCTGACGCACCGGCGCCAGTTCGGGTGCGGCGAGGTTGCTCTCGCGATAGACCGGCGCAAAGCCCGCCGCCAGCAGCATGGCGTTGCGCTGGCGCAGCGGCACGTCGAGCGCGGTTGTGAGTTGTACCACCATCTCGCGACTGGGCTTGGCGCGGCCGGACTCGAGAAAGCTGACATGGCGCTGCGACACACCCGACTGCAGGGCGAGCGCAAGTTGGCTGGCGCCACGGCGGCGGCGCCAGGTCCGCAGCATGGGACCGAACAGATCGGGCGCGGTGGCGATCGAGGCGGATGTGTTGCTCATCATGGCCGCAAACCTAGCACCGGGCCGCGGCTCCGCCGATTACCTCGCGCGTAATTGAGGACAAGGTGGCGGCATGCGATCTCCGGAGCGTCCACAACACACAAGGAGGACGTCATGACCGCTTCATCCGACCGCCTGCTCCGCCGCACGCTCTGGGGCAACGCCGTTTTCTCCGTCGTTTCCGGGACGATGCTCGCTGTCTTTGCCGGCCCGTTCGCCGCTGCCGCCGTCGATCAGCCGGTCTCGGTACTTGGTCTTGAACTCGGCATGGTGCTTGAACTCCTGGGCGTTGGCGTCGTGGCCTTTGGCCTGCTGAGCGCCTGGGCGGCCTCGCGCGAGCAGCTGCCGCAGGTCTGGGCGCGAGCCATCTTCGCCGGCGACGTTGCCTGGGTGGCGGGCAGCATCCTGGTGCTGGCGCTTCCGGCTTCGTGGACCATGGCTGGAATTGTCGGCATCGTTGCCTTGGCGGTGATCGTGGCCGACCTCGCCATCCTGGAGTATCTCGGCCTGTGCCGGCTCGGCACGGCCCATTAGACGGAGACGACGATGGACAAACTTCAGTTCCTGAACGACCGCCAACTGCCTTTCGCCAAGGTGCTGGGGCTGAAGTTCACGGCCGCGAGCGAGACCGGTGTGAAGGCCGAGATGGTCGTCAGGCCCGAGCTCTGCACGCGGCCCGACATCCTGCATGGTGGCGCGGTCATGGCCTTCGCCGACACGCTGGGCGCCGCCGCCACCGTGCTCAACCTGCCCGAAGGCAAGGGCACGACGACGATCGAGAGCAAGACCAACTTCGTCGGGCCGGCGCCGGTCGGATCGACGGTCGTGGGTGAGACCACGCCGATCCATCGGGGTCGCCGGACCATGGTGTGGACGACGCGCATCACCACGGCCGAGGGCAAGTTGGTGGCGGTGGTGACGCAGACCCAGATGGTCCTGTAGGCGGTTTGACGCTCCGGGGCGATTGGCCGATCCTGCCGGCCACCGATCGCACGTGGGGGATTGTCATGCCATCAGTCGACCAGCTTATCGTATGGATCGTCGTCGGACTGATCGGCGGCGGCATCGCCGGGCGCCTAGTCGCCTGGGATCGCAAGGGCTTCGGCCTCGCCCGCAATCTCGGCATCGGCCTGGCGGGAGCGGTGATCGGCGGGCTGGCTTTCCGCCTGTTCGGCCTGCTTCAGGGGCTCGACAAGTTTTCGATCTCCCTGCGCGACGTCGTGGCGGCCTTCGTGGGCTCGCTGGTCGTTCTGGCCGTGCTCTGGATCTGGCAGCGGTCCAAGCGCGCACCGTGACGCCTTGCGGCCGGCGCTTCCGGCGCGCCGTCAGACGTCGAGGTTGGCGACCTTCAGAGCGTTTTCCTGGATGAAATCGCGCCGCGGTTCGACGACATCGCCCATCAGGGTCGAAAAGATCTCGTCGGCCTCGTCGGCGTGGTTGATCCGGACCTGCAGGAGCGTGCGTGCCTCGGGGTCGAGCGTGGTTTCCCAAAGCTGATCGGGGTTCATTTCGCCCAGACCCTTGTAGCGCTGGATGGTGACGCCCTTGCGGCCCGCCTCGAGGACGGCGGCGAACAGCTCGGTCGGCGAGAAGATCGGTGTTTCTTTTTCCTTGGCGATAAGCAGGCCGGGCCGCTGGTAGACGGACTGCAGTTCGAGCGCCAGTCCATCCAGCTTGCGCGCCTCCGCGCTCCTGACCAGAGGTCCGTCGATAACGTGGCGTTCCTGCACGCCGCGCAGGCGGCGGCTGAAGGCCAGGCCACCGTCGGGTGTCGGCTCGCCGCTCCAGCCGCGCTCGAGCAACGGGCTGACGGCGTCGAGGCGGCGGGCGATGTAATCGGCAGTGGCCTTCGCCAGTTCGGCATCGTTCAGGATATCGGGCTTGAAGGCACCGGCGATGGCGGCCTGCTCGATCACCGCCTGGCTGGTGACGCGGCGCGACAACGACAGCGGCTTCACCAGGTTGGTAACGGAACGGGCGATGTCGACGGTGCGGCGCAGGTCGTCGCTTGCCTGCACGGTGCCGTCGCCCAACTGGAGCCGCGCGTTCTCCAACCCGGTCTGGATCAGCTGTTCGTCGAGCGCACGCTCGTCCTTGAGATAGATTGCCGATTTGCCTTTGGCCGCCTTGAACAACGGCGGCTGGGCGATATAGAGGTGGCCGGCGTCGATCAGTGCGCGCATCTGGCGGTAGAAGAACGTCATCAGCAGTGTCCGGATATGGGATCCGTCGACGTCGGCGTCCGTCATGATGATGATCTTGTGGTAGCGCAGCTTGTCGAGCGTGAAGTCGTCGTGGCCGATGCCGGTGCCGAGTGCCGTGATCAGCGTGCCGATCTCGGCCGAGCCCAGCATCTTGTCGAAGCGCGCGCGCTCGACGTTCAGGATTTTCCCACGTAGCGGCAGAATGGCCTGATTGGCGCGGTTACGGCCCTGTTTGGCGGAACCGCCGGCCGAGTCACCCTCGACGATGAAGAGTTCGCTAAGTGCGGGGTCGCGCTCCTGACAGTCTGCCAACTTGCCGGGCAGCGAGCTGATGTCGAGGGCGCCCTTGCGGCGTGTGAGCTCACGCGCCTTCTTCGCGGCCTCGCGGGCGGCCGCAGCCTCGACCACCTTGGTCAGGATCTTGCGGGTCTCCGAGGGGTGCTCCTCGAGCCACTGGCCGAACTTGTCGCCCACCACGGATTCGACCACCGGACGAACTTCCGAGGAGACCAGCTTGTCCTTGGTCTGCGATGAGAACTTGGGATCCGGCACCTTGACCGAGAGCACGCAGGTCAAGCCTTCGCGCATGTCGTCGCCGATGAGATTGACCTTCTCCTTCTTGGAGAGGCCGCTTTCGTCGGCGTATTTGTTCAGGGTGCGGGTCAGCGCGCCGCGAAAGCCTGCGAGATGAGTGCCACCGTCACGTTGCGGGATGTTGTTGGTGAAGCACAGCATCGTCTCGTGATAGCTGTCGTTCCACTGCATGGCGACTTCGATCGAGATGCCTTCCTTTTCGCCACGGATCGACACCGGCGGGCTATGCAGTACCGTCTTGTTGCGGTCCAGGTACTTGGCGAAGGCTTCCACGCCGCCTTCGAAATAAAGTTCGGAGGTCTTGGGTTCGGCAGTGCGCTCGTCGGTCAGCAGGATTCGCGCGCCGGAGTTCAGAAAGGCCAGTTCGCGCAGCCGGTGTTCCAGGGTGGCGAAATCGAACTCGGTCTTGGTGAAGGTTCCGGTCGAGGGCAGGAATGTCACCTCGGTACCGTGTTTGCCCGGGGGCGCGTCGGCGATGACCGTGAGGTCGCCTTCCGGCTCGCCGTGGTGGAACCGCAGGAAATGCTCCTTGCCGTTGCGCCAGATGTGCAGGTCGAGTTGCGACGACAGCGCGTTGACGACGGCGGCACCGACGCCATGCAGGCCGCCCGAGACCTTGTACGAGTTCTGGTCGAATTTCCCCCCGGCATGGAGCTGGGTGAAGATGACGTTGGCGGCTGAAATGCCTTCTTCCTTGTGGATGTCGACCGGCACGCCGCGACCGTTGTCGCGCACCGTGACCGAGCCGTCGCCGTGCAGGATCACCTCGACCCGGTCGCAGTAGCCCGCCAGCGTCTCGTCGATCGCGTTGTCGACGATCTCGTAGACCATATGATGCAGGCCGGTGCCGTCGTCGGTGTCGCCGATATACATGCCCGGGCGCTTGCGCACGGCTTCGAGGCCGCGCAGCACTTTGATGGAATCGGCGCCGTATTCCTCGGCTCCCGGCGTCACGTCGTCATTGTCGCTCATGTTGTCCGGCTTCCAGAAAAGGTTCAGACCGCCACGATCGATCCGTCGGCCACGCACAGGATCTGCGCGCGGCCGCCGAGCGGCGCGAATAGTTCGGCATCGGTGCCCGTCATCCAACTCTGGGCGCCGAGCGCCACGATTTCGTCGAACAGTGCCACGCGACGCTCCGCATCGAGATGAGCCGCGATCTCGTCGAGCAACAGCAGCGGTGGCCGACCGCGGGATAGCGCCACCAATCGGGCATGCGCCAGCGCGATCGACACCAGAACAGCCTTCTGCTGGCCGGTCGAGCCCTCGGCCGCAGGCAGGTCGAGATCGAGGTGCCGTACCGCGAGGTCGCTGCGGTGCGGTCCGCAGGATGTGGTGCCGGCCTCGGCGTCGCGCAAGCGATTGGCCGCCAATTCGGCGCGCAAACGGTCCTCGGCATCGATCGCGGCCATGGCGGCGATCCAGCCGTCGATCTCGCCCGCCATGGCAAGCGCGGCGCGCGGGAAGGGGCCGATGCCCAGACGGGCGGCGGCGTCGAGGCGATGGACGGTATCGGCACGCGCGGCGGCAAGCGCCACGCCATGGCGGGCCATCGTATCTTCCAGCGCCGTGAACCAGTGCGGATCGCGGTTGCCTTCGCCCAGAAGGCGGGCGCGCTGGCGCAGGGCATTTTCGTAGGCGGCGACGTCGCCGGCATGCTCGGGATGCAGCGCCGTTACCAGCCGGTCGAGAAACCGCCGGCGCTCGCCGGCGCCGTCGAGAAACAGGCGGTCGAGTTGTGGCGTCAGCCAGACGGCGGCGACATGCAGGCCAAGGGCGGTCTGGCTGGATGCCGGCTTTCCGTCGATCCGCACGACCCGGCGCGGCAGGCTGCCTTCGTTGCGGCCAGGCTCGAGCCCAGTGCCGATGACGAGCCGGCCTTCCGGCGTGTCGAGCGTGGCGGCGACCGCCCAGGCGGTGGCGGCTGGCTCCTCGCCGCCGGATGCCCCACGAACCTGGCGACGGCAGACATCGTCGAGGCGGGCCCGGCGCAGCCCCCGGCCCGGTGCCAGGAATGACAGCGCCTCCAGAAGGTTGGTCTTGCCGGTGCCGTTGCCACCGACCAGCACAACCGGCTCCAGGCCGCAGTCGAGGCGAAGTTGGCGATAGTTGCGAAAATCGGTCAGGCGAATCTGACGGACGGCCAGCATCGACCGGGCTGAGGACTCGTTCAGTTTTGCCGGCGCGGGATCGGAGCCGGCGTCGGGAGAAAGGATGCGGGGACTGCCGGGCTGCGCAGTCATACCCGCATCGGCATGAGCACGTAGAGCGCGCTTTCGTCGGCGCCGTCACGCACCAGCGTGGGCGAGCCGGCATCGGCCATCAGGAAGCGCGCCTCGGCCCCCACGATCTGCTCGGTGATGTCGAGCAGGTAGCGCGAGTTGAACCCGATCTCCAGCGCCGCGTCCTTGTAGTCGACTTCGATCTCCTCGGTGGCGCTGCCGGCGTCGGGGCTGGTGGCCGAGAGCGTGACCACGCCATTGGCGACCGCGACCTTGATGGCGCGCGACTTCTCGGTGGAGATGGTCGAGACGCGGTCGACGGCGTGCGCGAACTCCTTGCATGGCACGTTCAGGACTTTGTCGTTACCGGTTGGGATGACGCGTTCATAGTCGGGGAACGTGCCGTCGATCAGCTTGGACACCAAAGTGACATTGCCGCTGGCGAAGCGGATCCGGGTATCGGAAAGCTCGATGTCGACCGAGCCATCGCTTTCGTCGAGGAGCTTGCGGACCTCGCCCACCGTTTTGCGCGGCACGATCACGCCAGGGATTTCGGCGGCGCCCTTGGGCAGGGGCACTTCCACCCGGGCAAGGCGGTGGCCGTCCGTGGCGACGCCGCGCAGTACCGGGGTGGCGCCCGACGTTGCCGCATGGAAGTAGATGCCGTTCAGGTAATAGCGTGTTTCCTCGTTCGAGATGGCAAATCGCGTGCGGTCGATGATGCCCTTGAGATCGGTGGCCGGAAGCTGGAAACGGTGTGGCAGGTCGCCCTCGCTCATGGCGGGGAAATCGGCCGGCGGCAGGCACTGCAGCGTAAAGCGTGAGCGGCCGGCCCGGATCGTCAGGCTGCCGCCATCCGAAGCCGCCTCGAGTTCAACTTGTGCGCCGTCCGGCAACTTGCGGACAATCTCGTACAGCGTATGGGCGGGAGCCGTCGTGGAACCGGTCTTGCTCGCGTTGGCATCCACCGATTCGGTGATGGCGAGGTCCATGTCGGTCGCCGCGAGGCTCAGCCGGCCTTTTTGAGCGGTGATCAGCACGTTGGACAGGATGGGGATCGTGTTTCGCCGTTCGACCACACTCTGCACATGGGCCAGCGCCTTAAGAAGGGCTGCCCGTTCAATCGTCAATTTCATGGTTTGGTCGCTATAACGAGGGGCCAAGAATATGGTTCAGACACCCCGTTTCGCAGGCTGGGAAACACCCCGGCGGAACGGTCGCGGACTATACCACGGAGGTTGCGGGCGGAAAGCGATTTCGCTCGTGATTTGAGGCCTTTAGGGACTGATTTCTCAACGAGAACGGGGCCCGCAAGGGCCCCGTTTCACAGTCCCAGCAGGGAATTTGCTAGCCCTGCAACTGCCGCTTGAGAAGCTCGACGTCCTCTGCAATCGACAGATCGGAGATCTTGAGTTCCTCGATCTTGCGCACGGCGTGCATCACCGTGGTGTGGTCGCGGTTTCCGAAACGCTTGCCGATTTGCGGCAGGCTGAGCGTCGTGAGTTGCTTGGCGAGGTACATGGCGACCTGACGCGGCCGGGCCACCGAGCGGGCACGGCGCGGCGAACTCATCTCGGCGAGCTTGATATTGTAATGGGCCGCCACCCGCTGCTGAATCTCATCGACAGTCACCTTGCGGTCGGCCTGGCGCAGCAGGTCGTGGAGGACGTCCTGCGCCATTTCGACGGTGATCTCGCGGCCGATCAGCTGGCCGTGCGCGACGACCCTGTTCAGGGCACCTTCGAGTTCGCGGATGTTGGTGCTGATCTTGTGCGCCAGGAATTCCAGCACGGCGGTCGGCACCGGCACACGCGCGGTCTCGGCCTTGGTCTGCAGGATGCTGAGGCGCAATTCGTAGGTCGACGAATGGATGTCGGCCACAAGACCGCTGCCCAGTCGAGAGCGCATGCGCTCCTCGATGTCTTGCAGTTCGCTCGGAGGCTTCTCCGACGACAGCACGATCTGCTTGTTCTGCTCCACCAGTGAATTGAAGGTGAAGAAGAATTCATCCTGGGTCGCTTCCTTGCCGCAGATGAACTGGACATCGTCGACCATCAGGACATCGACGTTACGGAACAGCTCCTTGAACTGGCTGGTGTTCTTGGTGCGCAGCGCCTGGATGAAGCGGTTCACGAAGCTTTCGGCGGTCAGATAAAGCACGCGCGTCTGGGGCGCGCGATCACGAATGGCGTGCCATATCGCATGCATGAGATGCGTCTTGCCGAGGCCGACGCCGCCAAAGATGTAGAGCGGATTGCGTTCCGGCAGCGGCCGGTCCTGTTCGGCGATGTTGCGCGCGGCGGCGTAGGCGAACTCGTTGGGCTTGCCGACCACGAAATTGGCGAAAGTGTAGCGTGCTTCCGGACCTTGGGCGGCCTCGTCCCCGCCGCGGCCGATCGATGGCCCCATGCGCGGCATCGGCGGTTGGTAGTTCTGCGACGACGGCAGCGGCGGCACGGCGATGATGTCGTTGGCCCTGCGCGGCGCCGGCGGCGGCACGAGATTGACTTCGACATTCTTCACGTCCGGCGCCACCGCCTGCCAGTAGGCGAGCACGCGGTCGCCGTAGTGGCGTCCGACCCAGTCGCGGACGAACCGCGTAGGGGCATAGAGACGAAGTTTGCCGGCCTTCAACTCGCCCAACTCGACCTCGCCGAACCAGGTATTGAAGGCCTTGTCGCCGATTTCCTTGCGAAGCCGGTCGCAGACACGCACCCAATGCGTCTCCAACTCCTTGCGGCCCGCAATTTCATCCATTTCGGTCCCCGCCACGCTTTTTTGTTCGTAGGAAGCTTCTTTGTTGCCTGAGATCGGTGATTGAAATCGGTTCACGTTTGTCTCCACGGAAGTCCTGCCGTCTTCCATCCCCCTGCCGAGCCGCGTTTGGCCTCGCCATCCAGGGGCCCCTCGAAGCCGTCTGCCACATTGAGACATCTACTGTAGCCGGCCGCGGTCATGGCTTTCGCCGCCGCGGCCGATCGGGCTCCACTCCTGCACAGGAAGAGCAGCGGTGCGTCCTTGTCCATGAGCGCGCCTGCCAGCGCGCTCACGAATTCCGGATTGGGCTGCATGCTCGGGAAGACCTGCCACTCGACCAGCACCGGTTTCCTGGCCAGCGATGCGAGGTCGGGCAGGCCGACGAAGTTCCATTCAGCGCGAGTGCGGACATCCACCAGCATCGCGTTCTTGTGTTCTCCGAGAATCTTCCAAGCCGTCGCCGGCGCCACGTCACCGGCATAACCGGCCGCAGGGAACACCTCATATGTGCCGGCGATCTTGTTGTCTTTCGGCATGGCCCCCGCTTTTCATTTGTCTTCGCAAGGCGTCGAACACTGAGCCAACGATCGACGGAGGATGTACAGCGCAGCAAGAGCGACAAAAATTCTTGATGAGCGTCGTGGTCGGGACGCTTGATTTTTTGATCGTCGCTATCGCGTTGCGGCTTGCCCCCTCGTTCGTTCTATCAGCGAAGAGGAAGCCCCCCGTCTCCGCCCTGGCTCGCGTTCCAGCGCCCCACGCCCGTCGCGATGGGCCGACTCTTAGCAGACCCGATGATCGGCGCAAACGATTCAGACCAGGAACGTCGCACGCTATTCAGACTGTTCCCCGCGCGACTCGATTGACAACTCTCGCGATTCGATTTCTCGACATGCGGTGCACTCGATGGCGCTCAATATCTAGCGGCTGCACGCTCGCACGATGCGATAAACGCGAATCGTATGTCGTTCGCCCAATTGGCGGACAAATATTCTTCGTCGAATGCGCGCGAAATTTTTTTTGATTCTGCGGCATGTGAATGCCGAAAAAGAAAACGCCGCTCAGGCGAGCGGCGTTCACATCCACTGAAGGTGGCGAGCGTGTCAGGCCATCGCCTTGATGCGCGCCGCAAGACGCGACACGCGACGCGCGGCGGTGTTCTTGGGCACGAGGCGCTTGATGGCGCCGCGCTGGATCTCCGGCTGCGCCGCGCGCAGCGCCGCCTGGGCGGCATTCTTGTCGCCGGAGGTGATCGCCTCCTCGACCTTCTTGATCGAGCCGCGCACGCGGCTGCGGCGGGCGGTATTCACGGCTGTGCGGCGCTCGGTCTGGCGCGCGCGCTTCTGGGCCGACTTGTGATTAGCCATTTAGTCCTCGTTGCTCGAAGGGCGGGCTTATACGGGCCGTATGGGGGCGGGTCAAGCGGGCCGGAACCATCCAATCACCGGTGTTTCCAGCCTGCTTTACGCTTCTCCGCGAAGGCGGCCATGCCCTCCGCACGGTCGTCGAAGGCGAAGGTTGCATGGAAGGTACGGCGTTCGAAACGAACGCCCTCCGCCAGAGTCGTTTCGAAGGCCCGGTTGACGGCCTCTTTGGCCACCATCGTCGCGGGCAGCGACAGACCCGCGATCTTCTCGGCTGTGGCGATGGCATCGTCCATCAGGTCGCCAAGCGGTACGACGCGGCTTACCAGACCGCAGCGCTCGGCTTCCGTTGCATCCATCATGCGACCAGTCAGGACCAGGTCCATCGCCTTCGACTTGCCGACGAAGCGCGGCAGGCGCTGCGTGCCGCCGGCCCCCGGGATGGTGCCCAGCGTGATTTCGGGCTGGCCGAACTTGGCGTTGTCGGCGGCGATGATGAAGTCGCACATCATCGCCATCTCGCAGCCACCGCCCAGCGCATAGCCTGCCACGGCGGCGATGATCGGCTTGCGCACCTGGCTCACCTTTTCCCAGCCGACCGTGATGAAATCCTGCAGAAAGACATCCTGATAGGACTTGTCCTTCATCTCCTTGATGTCGGCCCCCGCCGCGAAGGCCTTGTCGCTGCCGGTCACCACCATGCAGCCGATGCCGGGATCGGCCTCGAAGATGTCGAGGGCGTGACCCAACTCGCGGACCAGATCGGCGCACAGCGCATTCAGCGCCTTGGGCCGGTTGAGACGGATGATCCCGACCCGGCCCTTGGTCTCGATCAGGATGTTTTCGTATGTGATGGCCACTGGCGTCCTCCCGGGTATGGGGCCGCTCTTAGCTAGCGCTGGCAACGTGCGCAATAGAAGGTCGAACGGCCCGCCTGCACCAGCCGGCGCACGGTCCGGTCGCAGCCGCGGGTCGGGCAGGCGATGCCGGCGCGGTCGTAGACATTGAAGCGAGTCTGAAAATACCCGAGCTCTCCGCCGGGCTGGACATGGTCACGCAGCGTCGAGCCGCCGTCCTCGATCGAGCGGTGAAGCACCTTCTTGATCGCCGCCACCAGCCGGTCGGCGCGCTCACCCTGGACTGTATGGGCCAGCCGGCGAGGCGAGAGTCCCGCCAGGAAAAGCGCCTCGCAGGCGTAGATATTGCCGACGCCGACCAGCGTCTTCTGGTCGAGCAGAGCGGCCTTGATCGGTGTTCGTCGGCCCTTGAGGCGGCCGGCGAGGGCGGCGCCGTCGAAGGCCTCGTCGAGTGGTTCGGGCCCCAGCGCGCTGAACAATTTGTGGCCCGGGATCGCTTCGTCGGGAGCCAGCAGCATCAGCCCGAAGCGGCGGGCATCGTTGAAGCGGACCTGCCAGCCCGCGTCGGTCTCAAACACGACATGGTCGTGTCGGTCGAAGGGATGCTCAGCGGCACTCTCGGCATCATGCAGGGTCATGCGGCCGGACATGCCGAGATGGGCGATCAGGGTGTTGCCGTCGTCCAGCCGGATCAGCAGGTACTTGGCCCGCCGGTCGATGGCGCGAACGGTGCGACCCTCGACCCGTTGGGCGAAACGCGCCGGCAAGGGCACGCGCAAGTCGCGTCGGCGCTGCTCGAGGCGCACGATCCGGCGCCCGACCAGGCGCGGGATCAGTCCGCGGCGAACAGTTTCAACTTCGGGCAGCTCCGGCATGTCTAAGGGCGGGCGCCGAACAGCGCGCTGCCGACCCGAACATGGGTGGCGCCCAGCCGCACCGCCGTCTCGTAGTCGGCGCTCATGCCCATACTGATGCAGGACAGGCCGTTGCGCGCGGCGATCTTGGCCAGCAGGGCGAAATGCAGGGCAGGCTCCTCGTCGACCGGCGGGATGCACATCAATCCGACGACCGGCAGCTTGTAGGTGTCGCGGCAGGTGGCCACGAAGGCATCGACGTCGGCCGGCGCCACGCCCGCCTTCTGCGGCTCCTCGCCGGTATTGACCTGGACATAGCAGGCCGGCCGGCGGCCAAGGTGCGTCATTTCCTTGGCGAGTGCTGCGGCGATCCTGTCGCGGTCGACCGACTGGATGACGTCGAACAGCGCCACCGCATCGCGCGCCTTGTTGGTTTGCAGCGGACCGATCAGGTGCAGTTCGAGGTCGGGATAGTCCGACTTGAGGGCGGGAAATTTTTCCTGGGCTTCCTGCACGCGGTTCTCGCCGAACACGCGCTGCCCGGCCTCGAGCATCTCGCGGACGCGGTCGGTGCCATGGGTCTTGGAAACGGCCACGAGGGTAACGTCCGCCAGGCTGCGGCCGGCGCCTTGTGCGGCGTCCGCGATCCGCTGACGCACCTCGGCCAGACGGTCAGCCCCCGGGCTCATGCCCCGCCTCTCATACGTCGTTCCTCACGCATCTGCGTCGAGGCCGGCCCGGGTTGCCAGCGCCTCGGCATTGTTGGGATCGGCCGCCAGCGCCGCATCAAGGGTTTCGCGCGCCTTGTCGCGCTCGCCCAGTGCCGCCAAGCAGGCGCCGTAGTGACCCAGCAGCCGCGAATCGCCCGGCAGTCCGCGCAGCGCGTGTTCATGCAGTGGCCGTGCTTCGGCGGCGCGGCCGAGGTCGACCAGCACGCGGCCGAGGTTGGTCAGTACCAGAGGATCGTCACTGGCCAGCCGTGACGCCCGCTTCAGCGCTCGCCGCGCCTCCTCGAAACGCTTGAGGCCCCGCAGCGCCAGCGCCTGATTGTTGAGTGCACGCACGTCGTCGGGTGCGGATTTCAGATGTCCGTCAAGGGTTTCGAGGGCTTCGGCGAACCTTTCGTGCGCGATGTGCAAAAGGGAAAGCTGCAGCACGGCATCGCGGTCCCGCGGGTTCGCGCGTAATGCCCGGTGCAGCAGGTCGACGGCTTCGTTGTTTTTTCCGGTGGCGGCATGAGCCAGGGCAAGGGTCTTGAGGGCCGCCGTGAAGGCGGGATCGATCTCGAGCGCCCGTTGGATCGGGGCGATCGCGTCGGTGGGCCGGCCGGCGTGATAGAGCAAGTAACCCTGCACATGATTGAGCGAAGCGCTTTCGGGCGCCAGTTCGAGCGCCTGCCCGGCGCCGGCGATGGCCTCGTCATGGTGACCCAAACCGCCAAGTGCCAGGGCGCGGTCGCCCAGGATCTGGCCGCGGCGGCCGGGATCTTCGCCGGCATCGACCATGGCCATGTCCAGCACCTCGATCGCCGGGGAGTAGTGGCCCATGCGATAGAGCGTATGTCCCAGCATGTTGCGCGCCCGCGCCTGCAGCGGCTTCAGACCCTCGCCTTCGGGCTGCTGGATGGCGTTGTCGATATTGGCGATGAATTCGGCCAGCTCGCGCTCGGCAGCGGCAAAGCGGGCCATGTCGATATGGACGGAGGCCAAGGCCAGTCGCGCCTCGACATGGGCTGGCGTGCGGCGGATCGTGTCACGAAACCGCCGGGCGGCCTCGTCGAGACGGCCCTGCCGGCGCGCCACCAGGCCGAGATTGTAGGACAGCATCGGCTCGTTCGGGTCCTTGGCCAACGCCTTGCGCCACAACACTTCGGCCTCGTCCAGCGCGCCGCGCTGCGACAGGCAGACCGCGAGATAGTGCAGGATGTCGGGCCGTTCGCCATGGCGGCCGAGGGCGGCACGAAACAACGGTTCGGCGCGATCGAACCAGCTGGCGCGCAGATACTGCAGGCCAGTCTGGAGATCGGGGTCGGGCTGGAGGGCCGGTGTATTGGAAGGCTGGGCCATGTCGGGCTGTGTAGACCCGCCCCACGGCCAAGGCTACACCAAACCCATGGTCAAGGACGTCGGATTGTTCTCGGCGGCGATGGCCGATGTGAAGCCTCTCGACGGCCGGCGCCGGGCGGCGCGCGCGTCACTGGCCAAACCATTGTCGGTCGAGAATGGGCCTCCGCCGGCCAAGATCGTACGCGCTCCGGCGGTCGGTCCGGACCTCGGCATCGACGACCGCAGTTTCGACCGCGACGTCGCGCGCGCCCTGTCACGCGGCAAGCGCGCGCCCGAGGCCACGCTCGATCTGCACGGCATGACCCTGGAGGCCGCTGAACGCGCCGTCGGCCAATTTCTCGAACGGGCGACGGAGCGCGATTTTCGGGTCGTGCTGATCGTCACGGGCAAGGGCCTGCGCGAGGAACGAGGCCGCCTGGTGGGGGGCCGCATTCGCGCCGAATTCATCGGCTGGCTGAACCGGGCCGACAACCGCGCCCGGGTGCGCAGCGTACGTGTCGCCCATCCCAACCATGGTGGCAGCGGCGCCTTCTACGTGCTGCTGCGCCGGCGTTCCTCGGCAAGCAGCCGTTCCTTGCGGGGCACGCCCCAGCGGTAGCCGGTGAGCGTTCCATTGGCGCCGACGGCACGATGACAGGGAATGACGATCGCTGCCTGGTTGGTGGCGCAGGCCCGGCCGACGGCGCGGGCCGCCTTGGGTTCGCCGATGCCCCGGGCGATCTCACCATAGGTTCGGGTCTGCCCGGCCGGGATTTCGGTCAGTGCCTTCCATACCTTCCACTGGAAGGCCGTGCCGATGATGTCGAACGGAACGTCGGCGGCGTCGAGCGCCGTCGGCTTGCGGCCGTAGAGACGTGCCAGCACGCCTTTCACACGGGCGCCGAGACTGCCGTCGTTGCGCGCGATCCTGGCGGCCGGGAAGTCGTTGCGCAGGGTCTTCTCGAGGGCGCGGTCGTTGTCGCCCAGGAAAACCGCGGCGATGCCCTTGCGCGTCGCCGCCACCAGCACGCGGCCATAGTCGGAGTCGACCGTCGTGTAGTCGATATCGGCGCCCGCGCCGCCCTTGGCATAGGTCGCTGGCGTCATACCGAGCGCCTTGTCGCTGCTTTCGTAGACACGGCTCGGCGAGCCGTACCCGGCGCCATAGAGCGCCTCCGCCACCGTCTCGCCGCCGCGCAGCGCCTTGCGGAAACGCTGGCGCTTGCGCGCCACCAGCCAGTCGCGCGGATTGACGCCAAGCTCGGCCACGAAACGCTTGCCGAGCGCGCCGCTCGACAGGCCGACCTTGCGCGCCACCTCGGCCAGCGAGGGCGGCGTGTCGGCATCGCTGGAATCGAACAGGGCACAGGCCCGTGCCACCGGCCGGCTGAGGCCCGCTCCGGCCTGCCAGTCGCGCGGCTTGCAGCGCTTGCACGCGCGGAAACCCGCCGCCTCGGCCGCCTCGGGCGAGGTGTGGAAGGCCACGTTCTTGCGCAGCGGCGGCCGGGCCGCGCACGATGGCAGGCAATAGACCCCGGTCGACCGGACCGAGAACCAGAACCGGCCATTATGCGACCGGTCGCGCCGCTGGACGGCAGCCCAGCAGGTGCTCGGATCGGGAAGAGCCGGGGTGGCCAGCGTCAGGGTGGGAAGTGCGAGAGGATGTTGGGTCATGAGGCCATCAAAGCACCATGACCGAACCTGCTCTATCCGGCTGCCGCCGGCAATTGCCGCCTACGACCAGAAACCCTTGTCGGCCTCGAACCGGGCAGTTGCCCGGTCGAGCCCGATGTCGCGCAGCAACCGGTCGTCGAGTCGGGCGAGCTGGCGTCGCGAGCGGGCGAGTTCGCTGCGGGTCATAACGGCCTCGATCCCGACGGTGACCGCACCTGCCACCAACGCGACGGCGCGGCCGAAAGAGAGGGACGGGGTTTCTGCGCGGGCAAAGGACCGCACGCTGGACAGGGTCGACATGACTTAGCTCCGCTTGAGGCGAGGGAGGCTCGACAGAGTCTCATGATCCTCGTTTCGGTGGTGTATTTGGGCTATAAGGAGCCGGGGTTCAAAGGATGAAACCTCGGGGGAGGCATAGAATATCTATGACCGGCTGTCTCACATGAGTCGCTCGCAACTGCCGCTCAACGCGCTACGTGCCTTCGAGGCCGCCGCCCGTCATTCAAGTTTCACCCACGCCGCCGAAGAACTCCACGTCACCCAGGCGGCGGTCAGCCATCAGGTGAAGGCGCTCGAGGAGAGGCTGGGTATTGCCCTGTTCGTCCGCCGGCCGCGAGGATTGGAAATCACCAGCGAGGGTGAGGCACTTCTGCCGGATTTGCGCGACGCTTTCGATCGCATGACCAATGCGCTTGAACGCGTCGGCCGCAAGGCCAACTCCGGCACGCTGAACGTCAGTCTGGTCACGACCTTTGCGCTGGGTTGGCTGGCGCCGCGCCTGCACCGCTTCCAGACCAAGCATCCCGAGATCGAAGTGCGCATGACGACGACCCATAGGAGGGTCGATTTCGCGCGCGAGGACTTCGACTGCGCCATCCGCTTCACGGTGCAGCCCGAGCCTGAGGTCCATGCCACGCGTCTGTTCAGCGACGTGCTGACGCCGCTCTGCGGTCATCGCTACCGCGACAAGCTGAAGACCCTCGACGATTTGAAGCGCGTACCTTTCATCGACATGACCTACGATCCCGAATGGGCGATCTGGCTGCGCGCGGTCGGCATGGGCGATTTCAAACCCAAGCGCGTGCTCACCTTCGACTCGACGATGATTGCCGTGGAAGCGGCGATGGAGGGCGCGGGCGTCGCCCTCGGCCCGCCTCAGCTCTTCCGCGAGGAACTGGCGGCAGGTCGCCTGTTCCAACCGTTTCCGCAGATCGTCGACAGCGGCAAGGCGTGGTGGTTCGTGTGTCCGCCGGCGTCGGTGAGCCGGCCCAAGACGAAGGCCTTCGAGGAATGGTTGGTCGAGGAACTCAGCGCGCCACAGGTGCGGTCAGGCCGAACAGTCCTCGCCGTGACCGGCCGTCGTTGATCGGGGGGTGGGGCTGCCCCCCGCCTCTTGCGGCACACCTGGGCGCGCAGCACGGCCGTCCTACGAAAAAAACTAATCCAGTATCGTGCGAGCTCGATAAGATAATTTTGGCGTATTGGGTTCGCTCAGCACCATAAGAGGCTTCCATGGCTTGGTTCCGTCGTTCGCCTGCCCCCGTTTCCGACCTGCCCGCCGCCGCCACCTCCCTAGACTACGCTTTGGGCGGGATCGAAATCGGCAGCGCCTGGGCGCGCGCCTCTTTGAAGGAGGCCCGGACCGGCGGTGGCTACTTCACGCTTGCCAATAAAGGTGCCGCACCGGACCGGCTGGTCGCCGCCAGCAGCCCTGCCGCGGGACGGATCGAGATCCATGCAATCAAGGTCGTGGGCAGCGAACTGCGCATGCGCGAACTTGCCGATGGGCTTGCTCTTGCGCCGGGCACCACGCTGACACTGAAGCCCCGCGGCTATCACCTGATGCTGCTCGACCTCAAGGCGCCACTGGAGCCAGGCGCCCGCACGCCCGTCGTGCTCACCTTCGAGAAGGCCGGCAACATCGACATCGAACTCATCGTTGCACCCGCCGGCCCGGTCGGGCGGGAAGCCATGTGATGGAGTTGCGTCAGCCGGGATAGCGATGCGGCTGCCCGAACGCATCCTCGATCGTGAGGGAATTGTCTGTGGCCGCTTCCGGATCGTCGCCGATGTAACCCGGACCGACTGGGACCTTGCCGTGGCCACCAGGGACATCGAGCACGTAGGTCGGCTGGGCGAGTCCCGACAGGCGGCCGCGCAGCGCCTTCATCAAGACCTGACCGTCGGCGATCGAGACGCGGAAATGGCCGGTGCCGCGCACCAGGTCGGGATGATGCAGATAGTATGGCTTTACACGGGCGGTCACCAACGCCCGCATGAGTTGCTCCAGGGTCTCGACATCGTCATTGATGCCGCGCAGCAGGACGGTCTGGCCCATCAGGGGAATGCCCGAATCGGCCAGGCGCGCCAACGCCTCCCGCGCCGGGGCGGCGAGTTCACGGGCGTGATTGCAGTGGATGCCCAGCCACAGGCTCGCCCGCCGCGGCTTTAGCGCCTGGACTAGTTCGGCCGTCACCCGCCCCGGATCGACGACCGGCACGCGGGAATGGACCCGGATGACGGCGACATGCGCGATCTCGTCGAGGGCGGTGATCAACTCGCCCAACCGGCGTGACGCCAGCATCAGCGGGTCGCCGCCGGTCAGGATCACCTCCCAGATTTCGCGATGATTGCGGATATAGGCCAGCGCCGCCTCCAGTTCGGCGGCCGACAGCGCCTCGCCGCCAGGGCCAACCTTTTCGCGCCGGAAGCAGAAACGGCAGTACACCGGGCAGACATGAAGCGGCTTCAGCAGCACGCGGTCGGGATAGCGGTGGACCAACCCCTTGACCGGCGAGCGCGCCTCGTCGCCGATCGGATCGGCAAGCTCGATCGCCGACACCTCGGTCTCGGCGGCACTGGGAACGAACTGGCGGGCGATGGGATCGGACGCCAGTCGGGCGCGGTCGATCAACGCCAGCATGTCGGGCGTGATCGCAATCGCCATCGATTGGGCGGCGGTGGCCAGCCGCGGGTCGGTCTCCACCAACCCTTCGCGTTCCAGTGCCTCGAGCGAGCGTAGAGATTGCATTGCGGCGTGAAATAGAAGGCTCGCACCGCTTTGACGAGTCATTTCGCCTCCGCCAAGCTCAAAGCCGCTCAACATTGCCTGCAGGGACGCCATCCATGCTCGATGCCGCCATCAAGACCAAAATCATGAGCGAGGTCGACCGCCGGTTCGACGATCAGACAAGTGTGCTGGCCGACCTGGTGAAGATACCTTCGACACGTTTTCAGGAAGCCCCGGCCCAGGACATGATGGCCCGTCTGTTCCGCGAGGACGGGCTGGGCATCGATCGCTGGCAGATCAAGATCGGCGATCTGAAGCATCTGCCCGGCTACTCGCCGCATTCCCAGGATTACGACGATGCCTGGAACGTCGTTGGGGCATGGCGACCGGGCAATCCCAAGGGCCGTACCCTGATCCTCAACGGCCATATCGACGTGGTGCCAGAAGGCCCGCACGAGATGTGGAGCCGGCCGCCGTTCGAGCCCGCGATCAAGGACGGCTGGATGTACGGTCGCGGCGCGGGTGACATGAAGGCAGGCCTGATCCTCAATGTCTTTGCCCTGCGCGCTCTGCGCGGCCTTGGCTACCGGCCGGCCGCCGACGTCTATCAGCAGTCGGTCGTCGAGGAGGAATGCACCGGCAACGGCGCGCTCGCTTGTCTCCAGCGCGGCTATCGCGCCGCCGCGGTCCTCATTCCCGAACCGTCGTCAGGCGTGCTCACCGTCGCCCAGACCGGCGTCATGTGGTTCCAGGTCAAGGTCACCGGCCATCCGGTCCACGTCTACAAGGCCGATGCCGGCTCCAACGCCATCGAATCGGCGTTCCGCCTGATCCAGCAGCTGCGCGAACTGGAGAAGAAATGGAATGCGAAGAAGGCGCACGACAAGCATTTCTGCGACCACCATCACCCGGTGAACTTCAACGTCGGCAAGATCGCCGGCGGCGATTGGGCAAGCTCGGTGCCGGCCTGGTGCACCTTCGACATGCGGGTGGGCGTATTGCCGTCGCAGAACCTGAAGGAGTGCCGGCAGGAGATCGAGGATCTGGTGCGCGGCGCCGCCGCCAACGATCCGTTCCTCGGCAACAACTTGCCCACGGTGACGTGGGAGGGCTTTCAGGCCGAGCCGTTCGTGCTCGAGAATCACGAGCAGGTGCGAGAAGTGCTGGCCGGGGCGCACCAGACGGTGTTCGGGGCCGCGCTTGAGGACAAAACCTCGACCGGTACGGCCGACAACCGCTTCTTCGGCCTCTATGCCGGTATTCCGGCGCTAGTTTACGGCCCGCAGTCCGACGACATCCACGGCTACGACGAGCGCGTGAACCTCGAGTCGGTGCGCAAGATCACCCAGGCCACGGCGCTGTTCATCGCCGAATGGTGCGGCCTGCAGAAGGCCTGATTTGCCGTTTCGACAGGTTTTTGCTAGTATTTTTGCTACGATGGGAGACGCCCGGCGGAAAACCGCCGGGCGTTTTTTGTGGTCTGGCGGGCTGGAATTTCCGGACACTCATCTGCGATAGCGGCCGGCGCCGGCGGCATAGTTTGTCGGGGGGCGATTGGCCCGCTGGATCAGGGGCTTGGCCGTGATTTTCGGCACAGTCGAATGGACACCGCGTGGCACAACGAGCTGTGCCAGAAAAGTGCCCTGCAAGGGTCCGCTCAGCGCAGCCGCCGGCCCGACGCGAACACGCCGATCGCTACGCCGCCCAGCACGACGGCGACGCCCAGCAGGCGCAGCCCGCCGATCGGCTCGTCGACCAGAAGTGACGCGAAGAACAGTGCCGCACAGGGTACGAGCAGCGAGATCGGCCCCACCTTGGCGGCGGGATAGGTGCGCAGCAACGTGCCCCAGATGAGGTAGCCCAGCCACATCACCGGAACGACCGTGTAGAAAAGCACGAGCCAGCCGCGCCAGGTCGGCGCGAGGACCGGCGTCAGGATCGGACCGGGCCCCTCGATCAGGATCGACGCGATGGCAAGCGGTATGGGCGGCAGCACGCTTGCCCATACCGTGACGGCGAACATCGACACGCCGCGGGCGGTGCGGAAGAAGAGATTGCCGGTCGCCCAGGTGAGTGCCGACAGCAGCGCCAGCCCGATGGCCAGCACGTTCGCCGTGTCGTCGACGGTCTGGGCGATCACCACGACGCCGACCGTCGCAACGGCGAGGCCGGCCCACTGGCCGCGCGTGGCGTGCTCACGCAGGAAGAGGGCGGCCAGCACGACCGTGAGCGGCCCCTGCAGTTGCACCAGAACCGATGTCAGCCCCGGCGGCAGGCCGGCCTGCATGGCGAAGAACAGGAAGATGAACTGGCCGGTGAACATGAAGCCGCCGATGCCGGCCAGGACGCCCCATGAAACGGCGGGCTTCGGGACAAACAGCACGGGCAGGGCGCCAAGCAGAAAGCGCCAGGTGGCGAAGGCGAAGGGCGTGAACTCGTCGAGGCCGAAGCGGATGGCGGTGAAGTTGAGGCCCCACACCGCCACGATGACAAGAGCGGCGGCGGCGTGGAGCGGTGTCACAAGGCTACAGCCAGACCCATGGGCGGGCGGTCTTGTCCGCTGTCTGCCACGCCTCGATCTTGTCCTTGGCGCTCATGGTCTGGGCGATATCGTCGAGGCCGTTCAACATGGCGTGCTGGCGTCGCGCGTCGACCTGAAAGGGGATCACGCGCCCGGTGGGCGACACGACGGTGCAGTTCTCGAGATCGACCGTGACGCGGGCATTGCCGGGCGAGGACTTCATCTCGTCGGCGAGCTGTTCGATCTCCGCGATCGGCAGCGCCACCGGCAGGATGCCGTTCTGGAAGCAGTTGTTGTTGAAGATGTCGCCGAAGTAGGGGGCGATCACCGTCCTGATGCCCATGCCCTTGAGCGCCCACACCGCGCCCTCGCGGCTGGAACCGCAGCCGAAATTCTCCCGGCTGAGGATGATCGGGGCGTCGCGATAGGGTTCCTGGTTGAAGATGCAGTCCGGGTCCTCGCTGCCGTCCGGCTTGAAGCGGATCTGCTCGAAGCAATAGGGCCCGAGGCCTTCGCGGGTCACATTGTCGACCAGTCGCTCGATGCGGATGATCAGGTCGGTGTCGACGTTCTGGCGCATCAGCGGCGTGGCGACGCCGGTAACCTTGGTGAACTTGTCCATGATCAGATCTTCCTGACGTCGGCGATGGCGCCCTTGATCGCCGCCGCCGCCGCCATGGCAGGGCTGGCGAGATGGGTGCGGGCACCGGGGCCCTGGCGGCCCACGAAGTTGCGGTTGGAGGTCGATACGCTGCGCTTGCCGGGCGGCACCCGCTCGCCGTTGGAGGCGAGGCACATCGAACAGCCGGGCTCGCGCCACTCGAAACCTGCTTCGAGGAACACGCGGTCCAGTCCTTCGGCCTCGGCTTCCTGTTTGATTCGCACCGAGCCGGGCACGACCCAGGCGGTCACATGGTCGGCCTTGTGCCGGCCCTTGGCGATGGCCGCCGCGGCACGCAGATCGGAGATGCGGCTGTTGGTGCAGGAGCCGATGAACACCCAGTCGACGTGGGTGCCCTCGATCGGCTTGCCGGGCTCGAGGCCCTGGTACTTCAGCGCCGCTTCCCAGGCCCCGCGCTTTTCCTCAGGCCCCTTCGAAGGATCGGGGATGGCGCGATCGACGGCGATGACGTGCTCGGGGCTGGTGCCCCAGGTGATCTGTGGTGCCACGTTCTTCATGTCGATCGTATGCTCGCGGTCGAACTCGGCGTCGGGGTCGCTGGGCAGCGTCCGCCAATGAGCGACCGCGCGGTCCCACATCGCGCCCTTCGGCGCATAGTCGCGGCCGGCAAGGTATTCGTAGGTGGTGTCGTCGGGCGCCACCATGCCGGTGCGGGCGCCCATCTCGATGGTGAGGTTGCAGAGCGTGAGGCGGGCCTCGACCGACAGAGAGCGCACCGCCGAGCCCGCATATTCGACCGAGTAGCCCGTGCCGGCGGCGGTGCCGAGTTCGCCGATCAGGTGAAGGATCATGTCCTTGGCCGTGACGCCGGGCAGCAGCGCGCCCTCGAAGCTGGCGCGCAGGCGCTTGGGCTTCCTCTGGATCATCGTCTGGGTGGCGATCACGTGCACCAGTTCGGACGAGCCGATGCCGAAGGCCAGTGCTCCCATGCCGCCGTGCGTCGAGGTGTGGCTGTCGCCGCAGACCAGTGTGGTGCCGGGCAGCGTCAGCCCCTGCTCGGGGCCCATCACATGCACAATGCCCTGCCCGTCCTGGCCGAGGTCGAACAGCTTGATGCCGTAGGCGCTGGTCGTTTCGCGCATCGACAGGATCAGCGGCTCACCCGGCGCATAAGTCTTCTCGGTGCGGCCCGGTAGCGTCGACATGGTGTGGTCGGGCGTGCCGTAGGTCAGGCGCGGCTGCGCCGGCGGATAGCCCTTCTCGATGGCCTCCTTCAGCGCCTTGCCGCCCGACATGTCGTGCAGCAGCAATCGGTCGATATGCATCAGGATGAAACCGCTGCCGAGGTCGGCAATCACATGGCCATCCCAGATCTTGTCAAAAAGTGCCTTGCCCATCAGGGGTCCCTCCGCGTGGCGCGGATATCAGCACCTCTCAAGCCACGCCGCCAGCTTCTCGTCGTCGTCCTCGGCAATGACGTCGAGGCTCGGATACCACGGCGACGGTCCGCGCCGCGGACCCCACAGCCAGTCTGCAGAATTCGGCAACAGCAGGAGCGTGGGAATGCCAAGCAAGGCGGCGACATGGGCGATGGAGTCGTCGTTGCCGACCACGAAGCCGCAACGCGCAACCTCGTCGGGATTGCTGTCGACGACGATGCCTGGAGGTGGTGCTGTCCGGGCAAACCAGCCGATGCGGGACGAAGCTTGCCCCTTCAGCCGCAGCGTCCCGGGTGGTGGCAGCGACTGCAGCGTCCAGTCCAGCCGGTGCGGTAGGCTGCGCAGCGGCAACGCCACGGTGAAGCCTTGCGTCGGCTCGTCACGCCGCATGGTGGGCAGGTCGATCCAGTCCGCGACCCTGGCGGCACATTGAACGGCGACATCGAGGCCGCGCGTGCGCATGGCCTCGGCGCCGCGCAACAGCATCAGGGTGTCGCGCACCGCGGCGTCGCTCTCGATGTCAGGTTGCTCCGGATAGACCAGCAGGCGGCCGGATGGCTCTTCGCCCTGCCACAGCGGCAGTTCCGGGACCCAGAGGTCGCCGTCGGTTAATTCAAGCCGGGCCTCATGATCGGCCAGTCCGCGCCACCAGTCGCCCTGCCCAAGCAGCAACTCGCCGCGCCGCAGGCGCAGCCGGGCATCGTCGGGGCGGGCGGTTAGCGCCATGTCGAGATCGGCCAGCGCGCCCGCCCAATCGCCGCGCGCTGCCAGCAGGCCGGCCCGTGCCGACAGGCAGGACAGCATCCGATGATCGATCGCCAGCGCCGCGTCGTAGGCGCGCTCGGCCTCTTCACGCCGGCCAAGCGCTTCGAGGGTCCGGCCTCTGTTGTGGGCGATGGCGGTATCGTCGGGCTTCAGCCGTGCCGCCCGCTCGAGCGCGGCCAGCGCGTCATCATGCAGGCCCAGTCTGCCGAGGCAGCCTGCAAGGTTGACTTGCGCCGAGGGGTCCTTGGGCAGGAACGATGCGGCGCGTTCCAATGGTTCGCGTGCCTCGGCAAAGCGGCCAAGCTTCAGCCGGATCTGCCCGAGGAAATGAAGGAGCTGACCTGAATTGGGGCGGGCCTCGGCGGCCTGCGCGAACAGCGCTTCAGCGCCGGCAAAATCGCCGGCTGCCGCGCGCTGCAGGGCATCGTTGCCGAGCGATTGAATCTGTTGATCGGAAAGCGCCACGCGCGGGCTCTAGCAGAGCGGCCGGCGAACGCAAAGATCGGCGGGCAAGAAAAAGCCGGCGGTCGACAGGGAGGCTGAAGGTCGACCGCCGGCCAGTATCCGGAGGGGATGGGCCCGCGCAGGGTATGGAACGGGCCCGCTCCGGAATTGAAGGTCAGCCGCGCCAGAACGGCTTGTTGGCCTCGAACCGGATATCGCCTGGGCTGAGGCCGAGGTCGCGGATCGTGCGGGAATCGAGGATGGCGAGCTCGCGCCGCTCCCGGGCACGGCGGCGCCAGACCGCGAGGAGTTCGCCGATGGCCGACACAGTGGTCATCAGGGGAACTTCGGAACGGTAGTACAGCGAGATGTTGGCCATGGGACTTCTCCCGACAGGGGTTGCGTCTTGTGTGATCTGGATTTGCGCCCCGGCGGAGCCCTTTACAAACGACCCTTTGTCCTGTTTTGATAAGAATACCTCATGTGATGGAATTGCCATGAAACGCACCCTGCCGCCACTCAACGGTCTGCGCGCCTTCGAGGCCGCCGCACGCCATATGAGCTTTACCGACGCCGCCGCGGAATTGAGCGTCACCCAGGCGGCGATCAGCCATCAGGTGCGTGGCCTTGAGCAACGACTCGGATTAAAATTATTCGTGCGCCGAAATCGCTCTCTGCTGCTCTCGGAAGCGGGCCAGGCCTATCTTCCGGCGGTGCGCGGTGCGTTCGATCAGCTGAATGAGGCGACCGAAAAGCTGCTGCAGAAGGACCGCGGCGGCCATCTCACGGTCACCACGACGGCATCGTTTGCCATGAAGTGGCTGGTACCCCGGCTCGGCGGTTTTCAGCGCGCCAATCCCGAGATCGATGTGCGGATCAGCACCAACACCGGCCTCATCGACTTTTCGCGCGAGGATGTCGATATCGGCGTCCGCTACGGTCGCGGCCATTGGCCTGGGCTGGTGGCCGAGCGCTTGGTCGGTGAGGATGTCACGCCGGTGTGTGCGCCGTCGCTGGTCAAGGGTCCAAACCCGCTGAAAAAGCCAATCGATCTGAAGCGCTATACCTTGCTCCACATCGGCTCTTTTCCGGACGATTGGCAGGTTTGGTTGACCGCGGCCGGCGTGAAGGGAATCGATTCTTCACGCGGCGTCTCCTTCGACTTTACGCTGGCGGCCTATCAGGCGGCGATGGATGGCCTTGGCGTGGCACTCGGCCGCCAGCCGCTGGTTGCGCCCGACCTCAAGGCCGGGCGTCTGGTGGTGCCGTTCGATTTCAAGATGGCGACCGAACTCGCCTACTACCTCGTCTATCCGCCGGAGGCGATCCGCCGGCGCAAGATCAAGGCGTTCCGCGATTGGTTGATGCCGTTGGCCGAACTCGGCCCGCCCATCGCCTAAAACGCTCTTCGGAATGCGGTGATACAATTATTTGTATTTACAGATAAATCTTGCCAGGCGACCCTCTGACTCCGGAGGAGGCACCATGCAGTTCGGATACTTCACGCTGAGCGACAATCGGTATCCCGGCAATCCGCGCACGCCGGAGCAGTTCATCAAGGACATCTTCGCGGAGGCGTTGTGGGCCGAGAAAGTCGGACTGAACTCGGCCTGGATCGGCGAGCATCACTTCAACCTTCTGGGTGTCAACGCTTCGCCTCTGGCCATTCTGGCGCAACTGGCCGGTGCGACGACGAAGCTGCGGCTCGCTCCCGCCGTCACATTGCTTCCGGTGCATCATCCGCTGCATGTTGCGGAGGAATGGGCAACGCTCGACCTGCTGTCCGGCGGCCGCGTCGACTTCGCCGCCGGCCGCGGCTACGACCGCAAGGAATACGAGCCATTCCAGGCGCCGTTCGCCGAATCGGCAGAGCTGTTCGCCGAGGGGCTCGAGATCGTGTGGCGCGCCTGGACCGAATCCGGGAAGTGGTCGCACAAGGGCAAATTCTACGAATTCAAGGATGTGGAGGTGCGGCCACGGCCGGCACAGAAGCCGCTCCGCCCCTACGTCGCATGTTTTTCTCGGCCGTCGATGGAACTCGCCGCCCGCAACGACTGGAACGTCATCTATGCGCCGTTCGCGGCGGCCATGGTCTACGGCTCGCTGACCGATGCCGTGCGCGTCTATTGCGAGACCTGCGAGGCCGAATTCAAGCGGCCGATGCGGCGCGCCATGTGCTCCTATTTCGTGCACATCGCCTCGACGCCGGAGGAAGAGCAGTATGGCAAGCAGGCGCTGGTGCGTTATTTCCAGGACGCGTTGATTGCGGCCTTCCCGTCCTCGTCGGGAGAGAACGTGCCGCCGACCTACAAGTACTTCGTCGAAATCGTGAACATCCTGCGCGACATGCGGCCGGAGAAACTGACCGACAAGTCGATCCTGTGCGGCAGCCCGCAGCATATCGTCGACACGCTGAAGCAGGTCGAGGCCGGCGGTGTCGCGGAGGTGATTCTCTATTTCAACTACGGCCAAAAGCCCCATACCCTGGTCAAGGAGCAGATGGAGCGCTTCAGCGCGAGGTAGCGCCGCATTTCGCGGCCTGACGCCATGGGTCCGCTCGATGTCTATCTGCCCTATCTGCTGAACCGTGCCGGTGCACGCATCGCCACGGCTTTCAGCGAGGAAGTGAGGCCGCTCGGGGCCACCCTGCAGATCTGGCGCGTGCTGGCGGCACTCCATGACCGCGACCGCCGCCGGATGGGCGATCTGTCGGAAACGACCTCGATCGAGGTCTCGACCTTGACGCGTCTGGTCGATGCCATGGAAAAAAGGGGGTTGGTGGTCCGCCGCCGTGACGCCGCCGACGCCCGCGCCGTCACCCTCGAGGTCACCGCGGCCGGACGCCGGCTCACCCGGCGCCTGACCCCGATTGCCGAACGCTATGAGGCGGTGGCGCTGCGCGGGTTCGAAGCGCGCGAGACGGAGGCGCTGAAGGCCTCCCTGCGACGGCTCTACGCCAACATGGGTGCGTTGACAGTCCACCGCCGCCGACCTGGTTGAACTGAAGGCCGGGCTGGCGGATGGTTCGCCCAATCGATCCACTGGGAGTTCCAAACCATGGCGCGCATCGCCTCGACCGCCGATCTCCGACGCATCCTCCCCGAACCGCGCCAGACGACGCGTGCCAAGATCCTGGATGCCCTGGACGAGCAGTCGATCGCCTTCCTGGCCCGGTGCCCATTCGCCCTGATCGGCACCGTAGGCGCCGACGGTACAGTGGAGGTCTCGCCCAAAGGCGACGATCCGGGTTTCATCCGCGTCGAGGACCCCAAGACGCTGCTCATTCCCGAACGCGCCGGCAACAATCTGGCCTTCGGCCTCGGCAATATCCTGGCCACGGGCAAGATTGGCTTGATCGCGCTGGTACCTGCGACCGGCGAGACCTTGCGTGTGTCGGGTACTGCCGAGATTTACGATGATGCAGACTTGGTGGCTTCGCTGAGTTCGCTTGGCAAGCCGGCACTACTGGCCACCCGGGTCCGGATCGAGCATTGCTATTTCCACTGCGCCCGGTCGATCGTCCGTGCCAAATTGTGGGACCCCAAAGCATGGCCCGCGTCTGGCCGCGTGTCGTTCGGCAGGATCATCGCGCCTCGTGTCGGGGCCGGCGCCGACGTGGCAGCCGAAATCGATGCCAGCGTCGAAGGCGCCTACACCACGCGCCTGTGGCAGAATAGCTGAACGCCGCCAGCGAATCCTGGCCGGAGTCTGTCGATGAAGCGCAAGGTCGGGTTGTTTCTCCTGGCGGTGATGGTGGCCGTCAGCCTCGGCGCGACCGTAGTGGTGTCGCTCGCAATGTATCGCCTGGTGTCCGAGAAGCAGGCCGAGGAAATCCGCAACCTGGAAGCCAGCCTTACCGACCGCTTCGCGATCTTCGAAGTCTTGCTGCGCAGTCAGCATGGCCGGATCAAAGCGCACATGGAGAAGGTTCTGCCGCAAATCGCCGATGAGCTCGCCAGTACCGGCCGCAATCCCGCCGACCTGTCGGCCGAAGAACTCGGCGCCGTCGCCAGAAAGTACGCCGTCGAGCACATTTACTTCATTGACCGGTCGCACAAGGTATTTCAGACCAATCTGCCGTCGGACATGAATCTCGTGTTTCCCGAGAGCCCCTTCACTCGGTTTCTCGACACCGTGTTCGAGAACGGCAGGGTCATGAGCGACGGCATCGACATGTCCTCCCAAACCGGCACGTTGCGGACGTACAGTTACTTCGGCCCCCGGGGCAGCAACTACATCGTCGAGACATCGACCGGCATTCGGGAAAGTCTCAGCAAGGGCGACTTCGGCTGGATGGGCAAATACTTCTTCGACGACATCTTCGTCGATGCCGTTCGATCGAACGAGTACGTGAAGGATGTCGATATCTTTCTGGTTACGCCTGCAGGGGCGTGGTCCCTGCTGCATGTTGGCCGAAAGCTCGCTCCGGACCTTGTCGATCATGTTGCCAAGACAGGTCGCGAAGAGATCGTGGACGCTGACGGCCGGCACGTCACGATCTACAGTCGCTACACCTCCGCCGGGGTGCCGGCGAAGGACGATCCTATATCCCACAAGCTCGTCATTCGGCAGATTACCTACGACACCGGACTGGCGCGCGAAGCGGTCATCAAGGTGTTCGTCAGCTCGATGATCGTGCTCGCCTTGATGCTGCCGATTGTGTTCTGGATTTCCTCCTGCCTTCTGCAGAGGCAGATACTGGATCCTCTGTTCAACTTGCGTGGAGAGGCCGGCGCGATCGCCGAGGGCGATCTCGAACACGCCATTGCCAATACCGACCGGCGCGACGAGATCGGGCATCTTGCTCGCAGCTTCGAGGCGATGCGCGGCGCCGTTCGCAACACGATCTTCGACCTCAAGGAAACCAACCTGTCGATCGAACGCTTCGTGCCGCAGGCCTTCCTGGCCATCATGGGCAAGCCGTCCATCGTGTCGGTCATGCTGGGTGACAACAAGCGCCAGAACATGACGGTGCTGTTCTCCGACATCAGAAACTTCACCACCCTGTCGGAGAAGATGACGCCCGACGAGAATTTCGCCTTCATCAATTCCTACCTCGAGCGCATGGGGCCGGTCATCCGCGACCACAACGGCTTTATCGACAAGTACATCGGCGACGCGATCATGGCCTTGTTCGAGAATGCCGATGATGCGCTGCGCGCCAGCCTCGCAATGATGGATACGCTCGCCGGCTTCAATGCGGAACGCCGCGCGGGCGGCCTCGAACCCGTTGGCATAGGCATCGGTCTCAACACCGGCTCGCTCATGCTCGGCACGATCGGCGAGAAGCACCGCATGGACGGCACCGTCATTTCCGATGCAGTCAACCTCGCCTCGCGCGTGGAGAGCCTTACCAAGGTCTATCAGGTCGGCATCCTGATCTCGCGGCACACCTACGATGAGCTTGCCGACCCCAAGGCCTATGACATCCGTCCGATCGACGTCGTGGTGGTCAAGGGCAAGACCGAGCCGGTCACGCTGTTCGAGGTGTTTGAGCGGAACGACCCGGCCGTACGGGCCGCCAAGAAGCAGACCCGCGATCTTCTTCTCGCCGGCGTCGAAGCGCTCGTCCGCAACGACACGCCGACCGCGCGTCGGCATTTCGAGGAGAGCCTGGTGCTACTGCCGGGTGACCCTGCCGCTACCAATCTGTTGAAAAGCTGCGTCTGACGGGCGTCGACGATGTTCAGTGCGACGCTCGGACGTCGCGGAACGAAACCAGGCGACGTTGTGTCTCGTCCCACAGCACGAGGCGCACGCAGCGGAAGCTCTGGAGCAGCGTCAGCCGGCCGACATCGCGGAGTTCCGGATGGTCGCGCAGCACGTGCGGCAGCCGGTAGTACGGAATGCGGCTGCACAGATGATGCACGTGGTGCACGCCGATGTTGCAGGTGAACCAGCGCAGGAACGCCGGAAGGTCATAGTGCGAGCTGCCATGCAGGGCGGCGTCGTGCAGGTTCCAGTCGCCGTCGTTTGCCCACACGGTATGTTCGAACTGGTGCTGGACGTAGAACAGCCACACGCCGACCGAAGCCGCGAACAGCATGATCGGGAGGTGGATGAGAAGGAATGCCTTGATTCCGACGAGCCAGATCAGCAGGGCGGCGATCGACGCGATCGCCAGGTTGGTCGTCATGGTGCTGGCCCACGGCCGCCAGCCGTTTCGCATCAACCCGACCGGCAGGCGATGCTGCAGGATGAAAAGATAGGCGGGCGCCACGCCAAACATAAACAACGGGTGGCGATATACGCGATAGCGCAGCCGGCCCCAGAACCCACGCGAGCGATATTCGTCGACCGTGAGCGTATCGACGTCGCCAAGGCCGCGCCGGTCGAGATTGCCGGTGCTGGCATGGTGGGTGGCATGAGTGCGGCGCCAGACGCCATAGGGCGTCATCGTCGCCACGCTGACGACGCGGCCGATCCAATCGTTCGCCAGCCGATGGCGGAAGAAGGCGCCATGGCTGCAATCGTGCTGGATCGCGAAGAGGCGGACCAGGAATGCAGCGGCGGCAATGGCGAGCGGTAGGGCCAGCCAGTAGCCAATGTCGAGCGTCGCCCAGGCCAGCGTCCAGAGTGCGACCAGCGGCAGGACGGTGATGGCGATCTCGACGATACCGCGCCCATTGCTGGGCTGCCGGTAGCGCGCAAGAATTTGCGGCCAGATCCGCGCATCCGTTACGGCTGCGGTGGGGGTCGCGGGATCCTGGCTGTTGCTCAATCGAGTGAACTTTCCTGTCTCGGTCGCGGACATTGGATCACGTCACGCGCTTGGCCTTTAGGCGGAGCCGGCGACAAAAGCAACGAGGCGAAGCAGCCCAATTACCCCTGTCGCCGTCAGGTTTGGCGCGGCCGCCGGGGGGCGGGCGCGTTCACCGCCTTGACGCGGGGCTTGGAGCGGGTCGTCGGCTTCGCCCGGATCCGTACGGCCCTGCCATCCGGCTGATCCAAGTCGAACGCGCCGGTTTGCCGCACCAGGTCGCTGAGCTTGCGAAAACCATAGGTGCGTGGATCGAAGTCGGAAGCGATGTTGGCGAGGCGTTGGCCCACGGCGCCCAAGCCAACCCAACCGTCTTCGGTCTCCATCTGGGCAATCGCCTTGGTCAGGATGGGCACGGGTGCAGGGGCGGAGTGGAGGGCTTTGGGAGAGGGGCCTTCTTCGGGGGTCGCCACTTCGGCCTCGGGCAGCAGGTTCTCGGTGTAAACGAACCTTCGACAGGCTTGGCGGAAGCTCTCCGGGGTCTTCTGCGCACCAAAGCCGTAGACATCGGCGCCCTCTTCACGAAGACGCGAGGCGAGGCGCGTGAAGTCGCTGTCCGACGAGACGAGGCAGAATCCGTCGAACCGGCGACTGTGCAACAGATCCATAGCGTCGATCACCAGGGCGATGTCGGATGCGTTCTTGCCCGTCGTATAGGCAAATTGCTGGTAGGGATCGATCGCGTATTTCTGCAGGATGTCCGCCCAGGACCGCAGGCGCGGGCTGGAGAAATCGCCATAGATCCGCCGGACGCTGGCCTCGCCGAACTTGGCGATTTCCTCGAACAGTCCCGCGGCGATGCGAGGCGACGTGTTGTCGGCATCGATCAGGACGGCAAATCGGCGCAAGCGATTGTCTTCGGCCATATCTGGTAGCCTGCACCCGATTCTCAGGTTCTGCCAGCCCAAGGTTTGGTGTTCGCGGTACGCGACCCGGACCGTGTCGGCCAACGGGGTGTGACGAAAAGCGACCCTGCGAGGACTGTCGCGCCGACGTTAGAGTTTGGCAATGCATCGGGTAGTCGTCTTTGGAACGACGGGGTCGGGAAAGAGCGTGCTGGCGGAACGGCTGGCGGCGCGGACCGGCTTGCGCGTCATCGAGCTCGACGCCCTGTTCTGGGGGCGGGACTGGCAGCCGGCGCCGGTCGACCTGTTCCGCCACCGTGTCGACCGCGAGACCAGCGGAGAGGGCTGGATCGTCGTTGGCAATTACGGCCAGGTGCGCGACCTCGTGTGGCGACCGGCCGACACCCTGATCTGGCTCGACCTGCCGTTGCCACTGGTCATGTGGCGTTTGCTGCGCCGCACGGTCCGGCGGGTGGCGACGCGCGAGGAGTTGTGGGGCACAGGCAACAGTGAATCGATGCGCCAGGCCTTCTTCAGCCGCGATTCGATCCTGTTGTGGGCGCTCAAGACACATCGCCGCAATCGCCAGCGGTTTGCGCTCGAATGCGAATTCCTCGCCAGGGAGAAGCGGGTCGTGCATCTCAAGAGCGCCCGCGAAGTTGAGCGCTTCATGGCGGCGGCGTAAGCAGGTCCCATGTCGGGCCATGTTTTCTCGCGCCTCGATGGCCATGCCTGCGGCAACCGGCGCGGCTGGTGATGGGTGGCGCGCCACTGTTCGTGGGCACCAGCATGAGCGAATGCCGTCAGGATTTCATGGCGAATCACGACTGGATCCGCCGAGCACTGATGTTTGAGCCACGCGGCCGCGACGTCATGTCGGGCTCGAATCGACGGCGGCTCGCATCAGCATCTGGGACGCCATCGTGCCATCGATGTCGGGCTGGTCCCGCCAGCGCGGTGTCAACACGATCTTCATCGCCTCGCGCGATCCCTTCGCGCACGGGTTTCGGGTGCCGTAGCGACCGAGGTCGCCTGGTTTATCGAGTAGGGACGCCCGTTCGAGCGGTCAAACCATTCTGAATGTCTGCCAGTGCTGTTGCCAGGACACTATCCACGGCTGACGTAACTGCGGGCATGCCGTCGGCACAATGAACGCCTAAAATAAAGCCGATTGGAACTTGTTCGGTAGCGTCCCTCGAGGCTGTCACGATGATCTCACGCCCACCCTGATCGTTCCCGATCGCGGCCAGGCTCAGGCTCGCATCCGCGGCGCAATAGCTGCTGAACGCGCCCGCGCCCGCTGTATGACACCGAATACGTACCTTTAGAGACTGGATGTCCAATTGCAGTCCGCCCGGCAATGCTGACGCATAACCTTGAAGCGCTCTAGTGATCGAGGCCTGTGTGGCCGCCTGCCGATCAGTCATGTAGCTGAACGATCGGCAGTGGTCGCTGACGACCTGGGCGGTCTGACGAAACTTTGAAAGTCCATCGATCCGTATGGCCCCTTCGCTTGGTTCGATGGCTTGCGGCACGGCCGTTGGAGATGACGCTGGGGGTGGAGGAGGTCCGTCAGTGACGTTAAGGCACCCAGCCAAAGTGCCGATCGTTGCCACGGCAGCGAGCCATTTCATGTTTGTCAGCATTTCGATCTGGATATTCCTAAGGAAGGTTGAAAGAATATACTACATACTCGTCAACCGTTGCGCGTTCGACAAATTAAGACGATCTTCTCGGGGGAGTTACCAAAAATGCTGAGTCGAATCGCGGCAGCGCTAACTGTCGTTCTATTGGTTTCTGCTTGCGCGGAACCGGTCAAGCCGATCCAGGCTTGGAGTCCCTCTGCGGCTGCGGCTGCGTCGATCGGAGTCGTCACCATCGCTAATCGATCGCCGAACGCCAGCGAGGAAGACATTCAGGCATTGCGGACGGCCCTTGAACAGAAGATAGCGCAATGCGCACGAGGCCCGATCAAGTATGACATGCAAGTGCGACTCGACAACTTCAAGCTGGCAAATACCGGTATGGCCATGCTTCTCGCTGACAACCACGAAGTCGCCGCGGAGGTAAAGCTAGTCAATCCCGAGAACAATACTGTTGCTGCAGAGTACTATGTCCAGGAAAGGACGCACGGAAGTGGCTTGATTGGATTAGCCAAGCTGTCCGGCGGCGCGCGGGCCATCTCTGGTGATTTCGCCGACTCCGTTTGCTCAAAGGTCTTCTTGAAGAAATAGTGATTTACTCGGCTGCCTGGGCTGTCGGCGCCGGGGCGCACACGCCGCCCCGTGACTGCATCGCCTCGATTTCGGTGGCGCCGTAGCCCAGCTCGCGCAGGATATCCGGCCCATCCTCGCCGATATGTGGCGCGTGCTGCTGGGGTTCGTGCGTCGAAGCTGGCGGCAGGCCCGGGATGTTGGCGACTGGCATGCGGCCGAAGCCGTCCTGCTCGATCCAGTCGATCGCGCCCGATTCCTTCACATGCGGATGGTCGAGATAGTCGGAGTAATTGTTCACCCGCTCGCAGAACACGTCCTTGGGCTGCAGGATTGAGATCCATTCCTCGGTGGTCTTGGTCGGCATCGTCTCATTCAGGGCCTTGATGATCCTTGCCGCGTTCTTGATGCGATCGTTGTGGCTCTGCAGGTCGGGATCGTCGGCGATGTCCTGGCGCCCGATCAGCTCGAACAGCAGGCGAAAATGATGCGGCCGCATGGCGCTCACCATGATGTAGCCGTTCTTCGACTTGTAGCTGCCGGCCGGCATGTAGAGGACCGGCGGCGCGCCCTTTGAGAACACCCACTCCATCAGCTTGGCGCCTTGAAAGGCGGCTGCCGAGCGCATCAGGCTCGAATCGATGAAGCAGCCTTCGCCGAAGCGGAACTGGCGGATGATGGCGGTGCTGAGCGCCTGGAAAGTGTAGAGCCCGGTCGTCACGTCGACGGCGATCATACCCTGACGCCACGGCGTGCCGTCCGGCATCTTGTTCATCACCATCATGCCGCTGAAGGCCTGGATCAGGCCGTCGACCGTCGGCCGTTTGCTGTAGGGCCCGCTCTGGCCAAAGCCCGAGATCGAGCAATAGACGACCTTGGGATTGAGCTTCTTCATCTCTTCGTAGCCAAAGCCTAATCGCTGGATCACGCCCGGCCGGAAGCTTTCCATCACGACATCGGCCTTGGCCGCGATCTTCTTCACGATGGCCAGGCCGTCGGGCGACTTGAGGTCGACTGCAATGCTGCGCTTGCCGCGATTGAAGGCGACGGAATGGGCGCAGTGGTCGCCCTTCAGTTCGCCCAGGGCCCGGCCCCAGTCGCCTTCCGGCGGCTCGATCTTGATGACGTCGGCGCCATGCAGGGCGAGCAGCATCGAGGCGTGCGGGCCCGCGATGCCCTGCGTGAAGTCGAGCACAGTGATGCCGTCAAAGGCGCCATTGATCATCGGTACTTAACCCTCCCTGATGGGCTGAACGTACGTTTACCACCGCTATCCGCGCAAGGCCGACCTCGCAGGGAAGCCATGCGTTCGCCCGGTGCATGAAGAAAAGTTACGGAAGGCAGTACGCAAGTTCGTTTGAGCAATCGGGTTGGTGCGACCAATTAGGTGCAGATGCACTTATGGAGAAAACGTGCCATGTCCGCCCTTTCGTTGTCGATCGCGGCCCTCGCCGCAGCCAGCCGCGTGGTACCGGTCATGGTGGCGCCGGTGTTCCGCCGGATGATGCTGAACCCGCGCCGCCACGTTCGGCCGCCACCGCTGCATGACCTTCCGGCGGCTGACGAGCGACTCGCGCTTGATGAAGGTTTGATCGCCTGGCGTTGGGGTACGAGCGGCGCTCCGGTGGTGCTGCTGGTCCACGGCTTCGAGGGCAACCGCGCGCAGTTCGGGGCGATCATCGATGCGTTGCTGGCGGGCGGCTTCGCCGCCGTAGCGCTCGACGTTCCAGCACATGGCGAGTCGGCGGGAAACGAACTCACCGCGGTGAGATTCATCGATACGATCGAGCGCACGCTGGCGCACTTGGGTCCTGTACACGCGGTGATTGGCCACTCGATGGGTGGGGCCATGAGCTTGTTCTCGGTCGCCCACCATGGCGGCGCGCGGAAGGTCGCATTGGTTGCCGCGCCCTCCGGCCTCAAGCGTGAACTACTGCGCTTCGCCCAGTCAGTCGGTCTATCCAAGCGGGGTGCGGCGGCCTTTATCGAGTCGGTCGAAAGTCGCGTCGGTCGTCCGGCCGACGATTTCGATGTTCGCCACATCGCTGCCAGGCTCGATCTGCCGGTTCTGCTGATCCACGATCAGAACGACCGCCGGGTTCCGGTACGCGAGGCTGCGCGGTCGGCACATATGCTCTCGACTGCCAAGCTCATCATCACTCGGGGCCTCGGCCACAATCGGTTGCTCGCCGATCCGGCGGTCGTAACCGCCCTGGTGGATTTCGTTTCCGATCAGGAAACGACGGGAAGCGCCTCAATGTCGTAGGCGTGGGAGATCTTGCGGCCGAGCACCGGATCGTCGAGCTCCATCTCAAAGCGCGGCGACGGGCGGATCGTGCCGATGGCCGGCATGGTGCCGCAGAACATGACGGTGCCCATGGGCAGGCGCTTGTCGTCCCGCCAGCCGAAGATCAGTTCGCGCGGATCGCGAATATGGGCCAGCGGGCCTTCCTGATAGAGAACCCGCTTGCCACCCTCGTGGACGAAGCTGCGCAGCAGCAGCCTGTCCCAATGTGGTTCAACTTCCTCGAAGCGCCAGGCGACGCGGCCGATCGGCTTGGCGCACATCTGCTTGGAAATGGCGATGCCGTAGCTTTCGACTCTGCGGTCGGTATGGTCGGCGCCGACGGTGACCCAGAGGCGGCCGGACGCGCCGATCAGCACGGGCTCGACCTCGCCCGAGCTGTCGTCGCCCAGCACCTGGATGGCGTCGGCCTGGGTCAGCATCTGCGCCGCGGCGCGGTAGTAAATCGGCACCCGCGAGGGCGGCTGGACGCCGATCGACTTCAATTCCTCGATGTGTTGATTGAGCGCAGTCACGTCGCGACCGGTCCAGCCGGCGATCACCAGGTTCTCGATGTCGACAGTGACACTCTCCACGGCGCCCTTGGCGTGGCCGTCAAATGCAAGACGCGCCATCATCAGAGGACGGCAAGCCGCGAATTCAGAAGGTCGGTCACCAGCATGTAGCCGGGGGCATGGGTGATGCAGAACTCGGGCTTCACTGTAGCCACGACCGATTGCGGGGTGACGCCGCAGGCCCAGAATACCGGGAATTCGTCGTCACGCACCGGCACGGCATCGCCGTAGTCCGGCTTGGCGATATCCTTGATGCCGATCAGTTCGGGCTTGCCGAGATGTACCGGCGCGCCGTGCACCGAGGGAAACCGTGTGGTGACCTGCACGGCACGGATGGCATCGGCGGGCTTGAATGGGCGCATCGAGACGACCATCGGCCCGTGGAACGGGCCGGACGGCGTGCACTCGATATTGGTCCGGTACATCGGCACGTTGCTGTTGCAGGTCTGGTGGCGCAGTTCGAGGCCGTTCTCGATCAGCGCTTCCTCGAACGAGAACGAGCAGCCGAGCACGAACGATACGAGATCGTCGCGCCACACTTTCTTGAGGTCGTTCACTTCCTCGACGAGTTCACCCTTCTTCCAGATGCGGTAGCGAGGGATGTCGGTGCGGATGTCGAGATCCTCGCCCAGCGCAGGCAGGCGCGGGTCGCCCGGTTCCGAAGACGCGAGCAGCGGGCAGGGCTTGGGGTTAAGCTGGCAAAAGCGGGCGAAATCGGCGGCAAATTCCTTGGGCAGGATGGCGAGATTGCCCTGCACATAGCCCGGCGCCATGCCAGAGGTCGGCAGGCGGTGGCCGCCGGCGCGGATTCGACGGCGGGCGTCGCGACCGGTTTCGCCCCGCAGCGTTGTGATCGTGGTGTCCATCATCGCCTCCTATACGTGCTGGCCGCCGTTGATCTGGATCTCGGCGCCTGAAACGTAGCTTGCCCCTTTTTCGCAGAGAAAGTGAATGACGTCGGCCACTTCATCCGGCGTGCCGAGGCGGCGCATCGGAATTTGTTCCTCGACGATCTGCTCGGTTCCCGGCGAAAGGATCGCGGTATCGATTTCTCCCGGCGCGATGGCATTTACGCGAATGCCGCGCGGACCGAAGTCGTGCGCCATCTCACGGGTCAGCGCGGCCAGCGCCGCCTTCGAGGTGGCATAGGCCGATCCGGCGAAGGGATGGACGCGACTGCCGGCGATGGACGTTACGTTGACCACGCAGCCGCGTGCCTCGGCCAGTTCCGTCATCAAGCCGCGTGCCAGCGCGACGGGCGCAAAGAAATTGACGTTGAACACCCGCTGCCAGAGATCGAACTGGGTGTCGATGGCACCCAACCGGCGGCCGGCCTCATTCTTCGGCGAGATCGCCGCGTTGTTGACCAGGGCGTCCAGACGACCACCACCGAGGCGCTCGCGAATGTCTTCGATGCCGCGGCCGACATCGTCTGGTTTCGCCAGATCGATCTGCACATGATTCTTGTCACCGCCCGGCCACGGGCAGAGCACGCTGAAGGGCTGGCGTGAAACCGTGATCACCCGCCAGCCGCCGGCGCTGAATTTTTTGACCGTGGCGTGCCCGATGCCACGGCTGGCACCGGTCAGGACCAGGGTCCGGGCATTGTCGTATTGGGTCGCGGGCTTCATGGCGGGCTCTTTTCCCAACAAGTGAGAGGCGATCCTACTCCGCCTCGGCGTCAATATCGCGGCCGTTGTTGGCGGCGCCTCGCCGACCTGGTCGGGTCGGACGACCATAAGCAGTGGTCGCAGCGGCATCATACCGCGACCTGTTGTGGGCTCCAGTTTTGTCGACGAATTGTCTCGTAACCCATTGGGATTGAAACATTTTATTGAATTCAAGTACCTTCGAGGATATCTTCTTTTTGGGGCTAGCCAAATATTTCGGGCTGTTCGGCTGTTTTTGACGAAGCAATTTTGGGAGTGGTTCGCCATGTCAGACGAACGCCGGGCACACGAACCGACGCCATACTTGCAGACACGGCCTGCCACCCTGCTGACGGCCATAGGGCATTGCGCGGCGATCATAGCCATGCAGCTGGTTTCCGAGATGCGCGATTTTGGCTCCGGCCGGGCGGCTGCGCCTGTGGTTGCCGGCATACGCTGAGCCTGAGCGGTTGAAGTTCGGAGCGCGCTGCCTCGGGGTGCTTGTGCGCCTGCCCGGGAACGCGCATCTAGGGCATCAGGTTATGCGTGCCCATGTCACATGAAAACGATCAGGCCCTGCCGCTCGGAACGCGGCTCGGCGACTATCGGCTCGATGCAATCATCGGGCACGGTGGATTCGGTATCACCTATCGTGCCTTCGACACCCAGCTCACCAAATTCGTAGCCATCAAGGAGTACTTCCCGGTTGAGTTCGCCGTCCGACGGCCGGATGGCGAGGTGGTATCGCGCGGTGCGCGCTTTGCCGATGATTTCGTCTGGGGCCGGGAACGGTTTCTCGACGAAGCCCGCGCCTTGGCGCGGTTTCGTCACGCCCACATCGTCCCGGTGCTCCGCTACTTCGAGGCCCACAGCACCGCCTACACAGTCATGGAGTTCGAAGACGGCCGCAGCGTAGCGCAGCTACTACGGGAGCCGAAGCGCCGGTTGCAGCCTGACGAAGTGACCCGCCTTGCCGAGGGGCTGTTGAGTGGGCTGCGCGCCGTGCACGCTCAAGGTTTTCTTCACCGTGACATCAAGCCATCGAACATCATCGTCAGGCATGACGGCGTACCGGTCCTCATCGACTTCGGTGCGGCACGTCAGGCCATGGGGGGGCGCACGCGAACCCTGACCAGCATTCTGACGCCGCAGTACGCGCCCATCGAGCAGTACGCCCTCGACGGCAAGCAGGGTCCGTGGAGCGACATCTATTCCGCTGCGGCGGTCTTGCATCACGCTGTCGCCGGCATCCCGCCGCCGGAGGCGGTGAGCCGGGTCGGCGCCGATCCGTATCGACCCCTGGCAGTGACGCAGGCGGATCGCTTCGATCAGACACTGCTCGTTGCCATTGACCGTGGGCTTGCGTTCGCGCCGGATCAGCGACCACAGACCGTCGCCGACTGGAGTGTCATGTTTGGCGCCCCGCTGCCGCAGGCCGATGATGCGCTGACTCAGCGGTTGCCGGGTGCGACCGCTGCACCACGCCTCGGTGGTGTTCGCCGTGAAAGCGGCAAGCCCGTTTCGTCTGTGCCACTGCCGTCGCCACCACCACCGCCGCGCTCACGGCGATCTTGGGCAGGACTCTGGGCGATCGTCGCGCTGCTTGCCGTTGTGGCCGTGGCGCTTTGGCGAATTCAGCCGGAACTACGCGACGTATTTGCCGTCGCCCCGCCGCCGGATCGCCCCGCGGCTGAGGCACCGCCGATTCCGGTCGTGACACAGTCGCCGGCTTCGCCATCGCCATCGCCTTCGTTGCCCGCCGGGCCGTCTGTCGCTCCTGCCGCGACTTCGCCGGCCGCGGCGCCGACGCAACCACCTTCTCCGGATCGTTCGGCGCAGAAAGCGTTGATGGACCAGGCCCAGCGCTCGGCGTCCGAGGCACGTGCGGTGCTCGATCGTGCCGACGAGGCGTCCAAGGCCGCGCGGTCGATGGCGGGCGAGGCGCGCATTGTGGCGGCCCGCGCTGCCAGCCCCGCCCTCGAGAACGTAGAGCGGCTATCGTACGATGGCGGCGCCAGCTATGTCGGCCAGGTCGTGGCCGGCAAACGCCAGGGTCTTGGTGTTGCCGATCTGACCAACGGCGAGCGTCAGGCGGGGGACTGGGATGCCGATCAGCTGAACGGTCTTGGCATCGTGCGGCTGGGTAACGATACGCGCTACACTGGACAATGGCGCGCTGGCCAGTCGACGGGGCTCGGTGTTCGTGAGAGGCCGGGCATCGAACGCGCCGAAGGAAACTTCGTCGCGGGGCGTCTGGAAGGCTTGGGCGTTCGTCGTACGCTGGCTAAGCCCAGCCTCGTGCAGTCCGGTGAATTCCATGCCGACATGCTGGATGGCCCAGGGGTCGAAACGCTCGGTGACGGCGAACGCTACGAAGGCGGCTTTCGCGGCAACCGGCGGCAAGGCTACGGTCAGGTCACTGGTGTCGACGGCCAGGTGCGTGCCGGCTTGTGGGAAGACGGAAAGCTCGTCGATTCAGCGCCCTGAGCAGATGGCATGGAAGTTGCGGCTCCAGGGTCGCAATCCACTCCCCTGGCCCCTGTGACAAAAACGCTGTCCGTACTGCTGATCGACGACAATCCTGCGCGTGCCGACATCGTCGAGACAGGCTTGCGCAACGCTGGCTACATCCTGCTCGCGCGACTCGACGGCACGCATGACCTTCCCGCGCGGGTCAGCGCCCTGCGGCCGGACGTCATCGTCGTAAGTATCGACAGTCCCAGCCGCGATTCGATTGAAGACATGCGTCGCAGCACTGAGCAACAACCGCGGCCGATCGCGCTGTTCGCCGATCGGTCGGACCCCGCAACAATCGCCGCGGCCATGGAGGCGGGCGTCTCGGCCTATGTCGTGAAGGGATTGGCCGAAGACCGTGTGCGGTCGGTCGTTGATGTGGCCGTTGCCCACTTCAATTGCTACCACTCGATGCGCGAGGAGCTCGATCGTGCCCGGCTTTCCTTGGTAGAGCGCAAGATGGTCGACCGGGCCAAGGGGCTGCTGATGGAGCAAAAGGGGCTCGCCGAAGAGGCCGCCTATCGACTGCTGCGTAAGCTCGCCATGGATCAGAACAAGCGCATCGGCGAAGTTGCCCAGGACATCGTCACCTACGTCAAAGTGCTCAAATAATAAGCTCGCCGTGATGGCTGCGAGATGGTCATGCTGCGCATGCGAGCGCCATGCCGCGCCTGCTGGACCCGCCCGGGGTCGCCGGTACAATCTCCGCCAAGAGAATAAAATACATTATAAATCAACTAATTAGATCGTCGACGGCGCGGCGATGGCCGATCTGAAACGACCGAAGCTGACGCTGAGGATCATCCCTCTCGTTGACTGCGCGCCGGTCGTGCTGGCGAAGGAACTGGGTGTGTTCGGCCGCCACGGACTCGAGGTCGAGATCTGTCGCGAGGCATCATGGGCCACCAAGGTCAATGCCATCATCAACTGTCATCTGTTGACGGGGCGTATCGGTCGACCGGGTATGGGGCCGTTCTCGATCACCGGCCAACCCAACGCCATGGGCGGCAGGGAGGTTGGCGCGCTCAGCAATACGCTGGCCGCCCACATGGACTTCACTCCCGAGGATGTCGCCCGCGTCGGACGCTTTTGGAAAAGCTCCCGGATGGCGCAACGGCCGGGGTTGAAGGCAGTCGAGCTGTTCGAGGCGGTGAAGTCCGGTCGGATCAAGGCGGTGTGGGTCATGGCGACCAATCCGGTCGCCAGCCTGCCCGATGCCGCATCCGTGCGTGCGGCGCTGCGGGATTGCGATCTGTCGATCGTTTCCGAGGCGGTGCGCGCCAGCGACACGGTCGATGCCTGCCGTATCCGCTTGCCGGCACTGGCGTGGGGCGAGAAGGACGGCACAGTTACCAACTCCGAACGCGGCATCTCACGCCAACGCCCGTTTCTGCCCGTACCGGGCGAGGCGCGTCAGGACTGGTGGATTGTCGCCGAGGTCGCGCGCCGCCTGGGTTTCGGACAAGCCTTTGAGTGGACAAGCGTTGCGGACATCTTCCGTGAGCATGCCGCCCTCTCCGCTTTTGAGAATGGTGGAACCCGTGGCTTCGATATCGGCGCTCGCGCCGACTTGAGTGATCGCGACTATGCGTCCCTGGCACCGTTCATCTGGCCGGCCCGCGCGGACCGGGCGTGGACCGGCGCGCGCTTCTTCGCCGACGGTGGCTTCCTTCATTCCGACGGCCGGGCGCGATTCATCGCGACGGTGCCACGCGAGCCGGCCCACGCGCCGAGCGCCGCGCAACCGCTGCGCCTCAACACCGGACGAGTGCGCGACCAGTGGCACACCATGACTCGGACGGGGAAATCCGCCCGTCTCGCCGGCCATCGGCCCGAGCCGACGGTCGAGCTGCACCCTGCCGATGCGGCCGTCCGCCGGCTTGTGAACGGCGATATTGCCGAAGTGGCGAGTGACTGGGGACGGGCCGTGCTGAAGGTACATGTGACGGACGCCGTGCGGGCGGGCGAGGTGTTCGCTCCCATGCACTGGACGGCGCAGATTTCGCGGGCCGGTGCCATCAACGTCGCCGTCAACCCGGCTGTCGATCCGATCTCCGGTCAGCCCGAGCTGAAGCACACACCGGTCGAAATTCGCCGTCTAGATATGCGTTGGCATGGCACGATTCTCGCTATCAGGCCGGTGATGCTGCCAGAAGTGACCTATTGGACGCGAGTGAGAGGCGCCGGCTATCACGCCTATCTGTTGGCGGGGGAGCAGCCGCTCGCACTTGCACAACAGGCCCTCTCGGCGGCCGTGAGTGCAACCAATCCCGGACCGTGGCTGAACGGCGAACTCGGCGTTCGTGCAGTGATCAGCGATGGCCGGCTCGAAGCCATGGTGATGCTCGGCGAGTCGCGGGACGAAGCGGCGCGCCAGCGGCTGGCTCCATTTATGACAATGGACCAATTGCGCGTCGAAGATCGCAACGCGCTGCTGAACGGGGGCAACGCGGTCGATCGTGGCGACGATATCTGTGCCTGCTTCGGAGTGTCATGTGCGTCGGTAAAGGTGGCGATTGCCGACGGCGCGATCACGCTCGATTCAATTGGTGCTGCCACTCGCGCCGGCACCAACTGTGGTTCCTGCCGCCCGGAACTCCGGACACTTCTGCGCGCTGCGCGGACTATGAAGGCTGCGTGATGCGGACGTTCCCCCTTTTCATGTCGTTGCAGGAGCGGCGCGTACTGGTCGTTGGCGGCACCGAGGCTGCAGCGCGCAAGGTCGAGTTGCTGTTGTCCGCCGGTGCCCATGTAACGTTGATCGCCGACACGGTCGTGGGTGAGATCGCCCAGCTTATCGACGAAGGCCGCATCTCCTGGTCGGGCCGGGCTTTCGGCGACGAGGATCTGGTGGGGGCGTCACTGGTCATCGTTGCGAGCGACGACGAGGCTGTGCAGGCGCGCGTGTCGCACGCCGCGCAACGGAGCTGTGTTCCGGTGAACGTCGTCGACCGACCCGGTCTCTCCAGCTTCATCATGCCGGCGATCGTCGACCGCGCGCCGATCACCATCGCCATCTCGACCGGCGGTGCCGCGCCGGCGCTGGCGCGGCGGCTGCGGGCCGAGATTGAGCAGGCGATGCCGGCAGCGATCGGCCGACTTGCGCGCTTTGCCGAGGTCTTTCGCAAGCAGGTGCGCCGTACGCTCGATCAGTCGCGCACCCGCCGCCGCTTCTGGGATCGCGTGTTCGAAGGCCGCATCGGCGAACTGGCGCTGGCCGGCGACGAGATCGGCGCGCGGCGAGAACTGATCCGGCTGCTCGATAGTACGCGCCATGAGACCGGTTCTGCTGCCGGCCCAACGCAGGGGATGGTACATCTCGTCGGCGCCGGTCCCGGCGATCCCGATCTGCTGACGTTGAAAGCCCACCGCCTGCTGCAGCGCGCCGATACGGTCGTCTACGATCGCCTGGTCTCGGCTGAAGTGCTCGCCATGGCGCGACGCGACGCGGAGCGGATATACGTCGGCAAGCGCCGGGCGCATCACTGCGTACCACAGGAAGAGATCAACGATCGCCTGGTGGCGCTGGCCCATGCTGGCAAGAGTGTCGTGCGCCTGAAGGGTGGCGATCCGCTTGTTTTTGGCCGCGGCGGCGAGGAGATCGAAGCGCTGACCCGGGCGGGCGTGGCCGTCGAGGTCGTGCCCGGCGTGACGGCTGCCTTGGGCTGTGCGGCCAGCGCAGGAATCCCGCTCACCCATCGCGATCATGCGCAAGCCTGCGTCTTCGTGACGGGGCATCTGAAGGATGGCAGCATCGATCTTGACTGGCAGATGCTTGCACGACCGCGACAGACCGTTGTCATCTATATGGGTGCCGCGACCCTGCCGGTGATCGTCAGTCGGTTGATCCAACATGGACGGTCCGCAGCAACGCCGATTGCCCTGATCGAAAATGGCACGACCGATCGCGAGCGCCGCGTCGTTGGTACGCTCGCCACCATCGAACGCCGGGCGACGCACGCACGACTGACGGGGCCGACGCTGTGCCTGGTGGGTGAAGTGGTCGGCTTGGCCGGGGCCCAGTCTGGAGAGACCCAGCCTGGGGATTTTCACTTTGAGTCGCGAGTCGGTCTCTGATATGTATGTCCGTGATAAAAATACAACAACCCGGGGCGGGGATGCGGTTATTTGCGTTGAGCTTGGCGGCAGTGCTGGCGTTCGCTGGCACCAGCGCCGCCCAGACCAAGTCCGCGGGATCGACCACGCCTGAAGTCGTGCGCAGCACGCCGGCCAGTGCGAAGACGGCGGTCCCTTCCAAGAAAGTCGTTGTCCGAAAGGCGGCAGCTGCTCCGACCGTGCAGCGCGGCTCTTCTCGAAGCGCGGCAAAGCAGCGAACGACTCCGGAGACCCTGCGCGCCGCGCGCTACGGTGGTTTCGCACCGGCACAGCCGCCCGGACCACCGCCACCGCTCGACACGGTGAGTCCGCGCAGCCTCAGCCTGATCAGCTTCAACACCAAGGAGACGCTTACCGTCACCTATTGGTCGAACGGCGCCTACCATCGCGATGCGCTGAACCAGTTGAACCACTTCCTGCGCGACAGCCGCGACAACGCCCTGACCGAAATGGATCCGCTACTGTTCGATGTGCTGTGGCATACGGCGCGGATCGTGGGTTACGGAGGTTCGATCGAGGTGCTGTCAGCCTACCGGTCGCCCACGACCAATGCTTGGCTGGCCAGCGTCAGCCGCGGCGTGGCGCGTGACAGCCAGCACATGAACGGCAACGCCATGGATATCCGCCTTCCCGGCGTGTCGGTGTTCAAGATCCGCCAGGCCGCACGGTCGCTCCAGATGGGCGGGGTCGGCTATTACCCGCGCTCCGGCTTCGTCCACCTCGATACCGGTTCGATCCGCTACTGGTAGGGCCGGTGGCGGCCATCGAGATCGTCGAAGGCGACATCACTCAACTCGACGTCGACGCCATCGTGAACGCAGCCAACGAAAGCCTGTTGGGTGGTGGTGGCGTTGATGGCGCCATCCATCGTGCAGCCGGTCCGGATCTGCTGGCCGAGTGCCGCAGCCTCGGCGGTTGTCCTACCGGTGAAGCCCGGATTACCAAGGGCTATCGGCTGATGGCGCGCCATGTGATCCACACCGTCGGCCCGGTCTGGCGAGGCGGCGTGGCCAACGAGCCCGAACTTTTGGCGAAATGCTACACCAACAGCCTGGCACTTGCTGTTGTCCATGGCCTGAACAGCATTGCCTTTCCGGCGATATCGACTGGTGTTTACGGCTACCCGAAGGAGCCGGCGACCAATATCGCCGTGCGCCAGGCCCGCATGATCCGCATGCCTGAGCGAATCATCTTCTGTTGCTTCGACGCGACGACCGCCGAGCTTTATCGCGAGATCATTGCCCGTACCGCTTAGCGTCGCGCAGAAATTCCAGCTCTTCCGCCGTGCTCGTGCGTCCCAGCACTTCGTTGCGATGGGGGAAGCGGCCGAAGCGGGCGACGACATCGCGGTGCTCTGCGGCTGATTGCAAATTTTCTTCGCCGCCGATCGTGTCGAACAGCGCGCAGGCCATGAGCTGGTCGGCCAGCACCTCGCTGTGGCCGAACGGCATATAGAAGAAGAGCCTGTGGTTGGATCCGAAGGCTGCGGGATAGAAGCGGGCGAGTGCGAGCCGCGCCGTCTCGATTGCTTTTGTATCGCCGCAGAAGGCGCGGGCGGAACGACGGAAGCAGTTGCGTGGGAACTGGTCGCACAAAAGGATCAAGGCCAGTGCCCCTTCCGGCGAAGCCTTCCAGGCATCCAACCCGCCAGCGACCGCGCGCTCGGTCGCGGCCCCGAACCGCGATACGATCTCGGCATCGAACGCGGGCGTGCTTCGCCACCAGATGTCGCGCGGCAGGCCGTGGTCGGGATCGGAAAGCGGCAGAAACCAGAAATCGATGATGTCGCGGATGGACGGAGTGTCGGTCATGGGTTTTAGATAAGCCCAAGAAGCCGAGGAGGGAAGCCGCGTGGCCAAGGTCAAGAATGTTCTGTTCATCATGTGTGACCAGCTCCGTGCCGATCACCTGTCATGCGCCGGCCATCCGCATCTCAGGACTCCGGCAATCGACGGGTTGGCAAAGCAGGGAGTGCTGTTCTCGCGTGCCTATGTGCAGTCCGGCGTCTGCGGCCCCTCGCGCATGAGCTATTACACCGGCCGCTATATGACCAGCCACGGCGCCACCTGGAACCGCGTGCCTCTCTCCTTGCGCGAAAAGACCATCGGCGACTATCTCCAGCCCGCCGGCATCCGCGTGGCACTGGCCGGCAAGACCCATGTGCTGCCGGATCTCGACGGCCTCCAGCGCTACGGCATCGAAGGCGGTTCCGCCGTTGCCGCTCTCATGCGTGCCGGCCGCTTCGAGGAGCTCGACCGCTACGATGGCCACTCACCGCCCGGCGACGAGAGCGGCTACGCCGCCTACCTGCGCAGCCAGGGCTACAATTCCGACGATCCCTGGAGCGACTATGTGATCGCTGCCACCGGTCCGGACGGCGAGAAGGCCTCCGGCTGGCACATGCGCAACGCCGGGCTGCCGGCGCGCGTCGCCGAGGAGCATTCGGAAACTGCCTATATGACTCGCGAGGCCATGCGCTTCATCGACGGCATGGACGACAAGCCGTGGTTCCTCCATCTCAGCTATGTGAAGCCGCATTGGCCCTACATGGCGCCGGCGCCCTATCACAACATGTACGGTGCCAAGGACTGCCTGCCGCTCAACCGCGACAAGTCCGAACTTGAGGGGCAGCATCCGGTACTTGCGGCCTACCGCCAGCACGAAGAATCGGTGTCGTTCGGCCGCCCCGACGCGCGGGCGACGGTCATGCCGACCTACATGGGCCTGATCCGCCAGATCGACGACTGGCTGGGCCGCCTGTTCGATCACCTGAAGAAGGCCGGCCGCTTCGATGACACGCTGATCGTCTTCACCGCCGACCACGGCGATTTCCTCGGCGATCACTGGCTGGGCGAAAAGGAGATGTTCTACGAGGAGGCGCTGCGCGTGCCCTTCATCGTCTACGATCCGGATCCTGCTGCCGACGCTTCACGCGGCACCGTCGACAGTCGATTCGTCGAGGCAATCGATGTCGTGCCGACGGTACTGGCCGCGCTCGGTTTGCCGGCCCACGAGCACCTCGTCGAAGGCCGTTCGCTGCTGCCTCTGCTGCGTGGCGGCAAGGTGGAGGCCTGGCGCGACGCCGTGTTCTCCGAACTCGACTATTCCTTCCGCGAGGCGCGGTTGATCCTGAAGCGCGGCCCCCGCGATTGCCGCGCCATCATGGTTCGCACCGACCGCTGGAAATACGTGTGGTGGCAGGATTTCAGGCCGATGCTGTTCGACCTCGCCAACGATCCGCAGGAGCGGAGCGACCTTGGCGCCAACGAGTCCTACGCCCACATCCGTCGCGAGATGGAAGGCCGCCTCGATGGCTGGCTGAAGGCGCGCAAGACGCGGGTCACGGTCGACGACGCCTACGTCGAGGCCCGCACCGCCACCCACAAGAAACACGGAATCTTCTTCGGGGTCTGGTAGGCGAAGGGCGCGACGGCGCGCGGGGTCACGACCACGGCCGTCCCGTTCGCCTACCGGCTCGACTTGACCGGGTGTGCCCGCAGCCCTGCCTCGTTCACTTCGATGCCCCAGCCAGGGCCGGTCGGCAGGATGAAGTCGCCGTTCTCGATGACCGGCGGGGTTTTCACGAAGTCGTCGCGCCAGGTCACGCTGTCGATGTCGATCTCCATGATGCGGAAGTTGGGCACGGCGGCGCAGAAGTGCGCGCTGATGGCGCTGGCAAGATGACCGTAGAAATTGTGCGGCGCTACGTTCACCTCGTAGACCTCCGCCATCGCCGCGATCTTCAGCGACTCGTAGAAGCCGTTCCAGATCACGTCGACGATGGCGGTATCGAACGAGTAGTTCTCGAAATAAGGCCGAAAATCGCGGCGTTCCAGCAGGGTTTCGCCCGAGGCGATCGGGCAGGGCGAGTCGCGACGGATCAGCGCGATGGATTTGGGATCGTGCGCGTCGAGTTCGAGCCAGGTGAGCCCGGTCGGCCCGACGGCCTCGGCGATGCGCCTGAAACCTTCGGTGCGGAAATGGAAATTGAGGTCGAGCATGATGCCGACATCGGGCCCGCAGCCCTTGCGGAAGGCCTCCACGGTTTTGGCGGCGCTGCGGGCGATGTAGGCGTCCCAGTTGCGCTCGGGAAAGCCGCGACCGACGACGAAGCCCGGCCGGTAGGCGCTGATCAGCCCGTCGGTCTCGATGGCGATGTTGGTCTTCAGGGCCGAGAAGCCGCGCGCCTTCACTTCGGCGCCGACCTTGGTCATGTCGTCGTAGGTCCGCACCGGCGGCGTGCCGACCAGCTCGGCATTGCGCATGCGGTAGGAGCCGCAGTGCGACCAGTAGACCGGGATACGATCGCGCAGCTTGCCGCCGAACAGCTGATAGACCGGCACTCCCAGCGCCTTGCCCTTGATGTCGAGCAGCGCGTTCTCGATCGCCGCGATCGCCTGGCGCACGAGCCCGCCGCGCGACTGGGTCGACTTGGTCGCCAGCACGGCATTGACCAGCTCGAGGTCCATCGGGTCCATGCCGATCACATTCGGCATCAACGCCTCGATCACGGCGGAAAGACCGGGACTGCCGAAGCTTTCGTTGTATTCCGACCAGCCGACGGGACCGGAGTCGGTCACGAGCTTGAGAAACGAGAAGCTGCGCCATCCCGCGTCGCACTGAAAAACCTCGTAGGCCTGGACTTTCATCGTTTCCCCCGATGGTATTGTTGCGGTCCAGACTGGAGCATCGCTGCACCCGGGACAACCTTGCCCCGCGGCCGAAGATTTCTGGCCGACCCGGCCGCGGGGGACGTAGACTGCGGCCGCCACGATGGGCGGGGAGTGACGATGAAGTTCGATGACGTCCGGCGGTTTTGCCGCATGATCGAGGCGACCAGCCCGCGCTGGGTCCGGGTGTTGTTTCTCGCCAGTCTCGGTGCCGTGTGGCTTGTCGAGCTGGATCGCCGCTTCTACAGCCTTGGCGAATTCAGCCTGCCCTATATCTTGCTGAACTATTTCGTGGCGGCGTCCACCGGGATCTTCATCGCCACCCGGACCTGGGGCGCGTGGCGCCGCGACCGGCAGTCGTTGCGATAGGCCGGATCGGCGGAGAGAAGCCTGGCGATGTTCAAGTCCATTCTTGCGATTTCCGAAGGCGGGCCGGAAGCGGCAATGTCGTTCGGTCTCGCCGCCCGGATCGCCTCCATGTTCCGCGGCACCGTCGATGCCATTCATTTCTCCGAATCCCGGCCCGGCGATGCCGACATCGCGGCCCAGGCCATGCCGTTCCTCAAGCGCCAGACCGACGACCGGCAGAAGGCGCGCGCGCGCGAGTCCGAGCGCGCCTATTGGGAACTGATCGCGCCGCTCACCGGCACCACCTTCGCCGGCGGCCGCGGCGTCACGCGCGACCAGCTCGTGGCGATGGCGCGTTACGCCGACCTCCTCCTGCTCGGCCGGCCCGGCGCCGACGCCGAGAACATCGCACCGGCGACGGTGCACACCGCCCTCCACGATTGCGTCTGCCCGCTGATGATCGCCCCGCCCAATCCCGACCCCGCGCCGATGACGTCCGTGGTCGTGGCCTGGAACGGCAGCGCCCCGGCAGCGCGGGCCGCAGGCTTCGCCCTGCCGTTTCTCGAAAAGGCCCGCAAGGTCACGATCGTCGTGGCCGGCGCCGCGCCGGACGATGTCGGGACACCCCATCTCCTGCGCACGCTGGACCGCCATGGCGTCGCCGCCACGGTCGAGACCATCGATCCCGGCGCCGTCTCCGGCCGTGCCCGCGGTCGCGCGCTGCTCGACTACACCCGGGCCAAGGGCGCCGACCTGCTGGTCATGGGCGCCTATGGCCATGGCGGGATGTCGACTTTCCTCGGTCTCGGCGGCGCCACCGCCAAGGTGATTTCATCCTGTCCGGTACCGCTGCTGCTGGCCCACTGATGCAGGCCCATTGACGCAAACCCCTGCTGCAACACGGCAACTTTCTCCATCGGAGGCGAACGATGACCAACCAGTACGACCGCAGCGCCGAGGACATCGGCAACATCGTCGAGCTCGAGCACGTCAATCTCCGGGTCGCCGACCAGGGGCTGGCGACGCTGTTCTACGTCAGCGGCCTTGGCCTCACGCGCGACCCCTACATGATGACCAGCGTCGACAACATGTGGATCAACGTCGGGCGCAGCCAGTTCCACCTGCCGACCGGCACCACCGCGCAGCTGCTGCGCGGCCGCGTCGGGCTGGTGCTGCCCGACCGCGAAGCGCTGCTGGTGCGGCTGGGCAATATGCGCAAGGCGCTGGCCGGCACGCGCTTCGATTTCGTCGAGCATGAAGACCATGTCGCCACCACCTGCCCGTGGGGCAACACCATTCTCTGCCACGATCCGGCGCCGCGCTTCGGCGGCATGACGCTGGGCATGGCCTATGTCGAGTTCGACGTGCCGGTCGGTGCCGCCAAGGGCGTCGCCGGCTTCTACGACAAGGTCTTCGCCACCCGCGCCACGGTCGAGGACAAGGCCGCCCACGTCGCCGCCGGCATGGACCAGGAACTGGTCTTCCGTGAGACCGCGCGGCCGGCGCCGGCCTACGACGGCCATCACATCCAAGTCTATGTCGCCAATTTCTCCGGCCCGCACAGCAGGCTGGCCGAGCGCGACCTCGTCACCGAGGAAAGCAACCAGCACCAGTACCGCTTCGAGCACATCGTCGATCCCAAGTCCGGCCGCAAGCTGTTCCAGATCGAGCACGAGGTCCGCAGCCTGCGCCACCCGCTGCACGCCAGGCCGCTGCTGAACCGCAACCCGCGCCAGACCAACCGCGCCTATGTCCCGGGCCGCGACGGCTGGGTGCCCGAGGCAGCGCTGGCCGAGATGGACGATCCGCGCCGCGCCGCCCGCGAACGCCGCTTCGAGGAAGTCACCCGCCGCCGCGCCTCGTAAATCCAAGCCAGGAGCAACGACCAATGCCCGATCTGTTCGAGACCATCGAGAACTGCCGCGCCATGCGGCGGCTGAAGCCCGATCCGGTGCCGGATGAATTGATCGCCAGGATCCTGCGCGCCGGGGCCTGCGCGCCCAACGGCGGCAACACCCAGAAGTGGCGCTTCCTGGTGATCAAGGACCGCAAGATCAAGGACGCGGTCTCGGTCTGGTACAAGAAGGCGTTCGACGAGGTGATCGGCCCGCGCTACCGCACCGGTGAACCGCCGCCGGGCGTGACGAAGGAACGCTACCTCCGCCAGGTGGCCGCGGTGGAATATCTCACCGACCACTACGCCGAGGCGCCGGTGTGGATCGTGGCCTGCCTCGAGGACGGCCCGACCCCCAACCGCATGGCCGGCGCCTCGATCTATCCGGCGGTGCAGAACATGGTGCTGGCGATCCGCGCGCTGGGCCTCGGCACCACGCTCACCACCCGGCACATGCTGCATGAGAAGGAAGCCGATGCCGCGCTCGGCCTGCCGGCCGGCGTCCACTCCTACGCCATCCTTCCGGTCGGCTGGCCGATGGGCAAGTTCGGCCCGGTCGGCCGCGGCCCGCTCAAGGAGATCGTCTACCAGGACCGCTGGGGCGAGCCTTACGCCGGCGTCTAGCCACTCCGGGATGCCGGTTTTTGGCACAGCTCGTTGTGCCACGCGTTGTCCATTCCGCTGTGCCAAAAATCCTGGTCAGGCCGTTGATCCAGCAGGCGAATCGCCCCGCGATCGGCTGTGCCGCCGGCCCCGGCGACTTCGGCTCATCGGTGTCCGAGAAAATGACGACGGGTGGGGCGCTCCATCGGGAGCGTGGGAGATGCGGGTGGCCGCGGGCAGGTCTTCCGGAAACGAAAAAGGCCGGCGCATTCCAAGCGCCAGCCTGACATGAACATAGTCCAGGACCTGCTGAAATGTCAAATATCGACTCAGCGCAAAACCTCTGGATATTTCGACGGATCGATTTGATAATTGCACTTGTGGCGCAATAACGATCGGTGGAGGGTTTCATGCGACGCCGGGTTTTCGTTGCAACGGCGGCGGCGGGTGCCGCGTTGCTGCCGGGAAGGGGCATCCCGCAGGCCCGGGCACAGGCGCCGGCTCCGGCGTGGGAAGACATCGTCGGCCCGGGCGGGCTCTACCGGCTGCGGATGCCGAAGGGCTACCGCTTCCTGGCCAACCCGCGGCCGGACGGCGGCACCTTGCGGCAATACACCTTCACCTTCGCCGACAGGGTGTTGCTCGATTTCATGGTCACCGACTTCGTCGGCAACGAAGCGCACCTGCCGGCGCCGCCGGCCGAGCTGGCGAAGCGCCTTGTCGCCATCCAGGGCGGCATGGAGAAGAGCTGGCCTGGTGCCACCGTGCTCGAGCAGGGGCCGATCCAGCTTGGCGCGGTCCCCGGCCGCCGCTTCGTCCTCGGCGTCGAGCAGGGCCGTGGCGTGCTGAGCGCGCGTGTCTATTTCTCGCCCAAGGCGCTCTATGTCCAGGTGGCGCACGCGCCCGCCGGCGCGCGCCAGGATCCGGCCATCGCCTTGTTCATGGATTCCCTGAGCCTCGCCGGATAGCCGGGCCGTCTTTGTCCTCCTGCACTCAGGAGCCGCCCAGGATGCGGATGCCCGCCATCAGGGTCGCGAGGTCGTTGGTGACGGCGATCAGCGCCTCGTCCGGGCTCCGGACATGCTCCGGCAGGCTCTGGCCGGCGGAATCGCAGGCGGCATCGGCATTGAAGGCGAGGAAGTCCTTGAAGCCCGCGATTGCCGGGATCAGCAGCTTGAAGCCGCCGTCCACATCGTAGGCATATTTGACGCTACGCCAGAAGACGCCGCTGCCGGTGTGATAGTTGCTGGGATCGCCGCCGGGCGCGTTGGGATTGTTCGGATCCCACCAGTCCCTGAGTCGGCCGCCGGGCACCAGCGCGCCGGTCCCGTCCTTGCGTTTGGCGGCGATGTAGTAGAGCGCACCGCGCAGCAGGGCGGCGGTGCGAATCTGCAGCAGGTTTCTCAGGTCGTTGTCGTTGGGGTTGGCCTGCAGGTAATCAGCGAAGGCCGCGACGACGAGGCCTTGGTCACCGGCCCAGGCCAGCTTCGGCCGGTAGGCCCACACATTTTCTTTCGGACTCTTGTAGGCGGGCACCCGTTCGCGGATGAAGCCGACGACATGGCCGTCGTTGTTCTTCCAGGAATGGATGAGGCCGTCGTCGTCGGGCCCGTCGCTGGCCTTGATCCAGGCGTCGAAGAAACCGTACGCCCGCTTGGCTTCCGCCGCCGCCCCCACCCGTGCGGCGAGATTGTAGTAGAGGGCGTTGGTCACCGTGTTCTGGAAGCCGCCGAGCCCATCCTTCGCCCATTGGCGGTTCGGATTGCTCAGGTCGTAGATGGGTAGGCAGAAGCAGGGCTCTGCCCATTTCATCTGTGGGATATTGTAGCTGTTGATCGTGTAGCTCCAGTCGCAGTTCCACACCCCGCCCGGGAATCGCGGCGCGAGGAGGTCGTAGAGCTTTCCGGGGTCGCCGTTTGGAACCTTGCGGGCCTGCTCGAACACGTTGGGCGCCCCGGCCATGGTGACGCCGTTCGAGGGGTGCTGGGCCTTGCAGCACTCGATCGCCATGTCGCCGACGTCGCCCTTGTCCATGAAGGCCCAGCACTTGTCGCGGACGAACTGAAACTTGCCGGTGAGGTCCGTGCCGAACAGGGGCGCGCGCGCCATGGCCCGGGAGGCGGCGAGGCCCCACCATCCGTAGTCGTCGTACCAGTGCCCGCGCGTGTCCTCGAAGGCGTTCAGCACGTCCCTGGCGAACGCGATCGCGGGGCTGGGTTGACCCTTTTCAGCCAGGTAGTCGATGGCGGTATCGAAGGAATGCCCGAGCCGCCAGAAGTTGCCCGACCAGCGATAGAGGAAACTGAACTTGGCGAAGCAGTCGTCGGCTGCCTTGCGGTAGTCGGCGATGCTGTGGCGCGGCGCGTACGGCGTGATGGCCTGGTCTTGCATGCGAGCTCCCCGGGATGTGATCGATCGACCAAGGACCGGATCAGAAACCACGCCACCGCCGGATGCAACCGGAGAAGAATCCGCGCTTCGAGTGACAACTCATGCGTGCCGCCACTATGCCTTTCCCCGGACTGGGCAGAAGAAACTAAAACTCCATCGGATCGCGGGCATTGCGCGGCGGGCAGCGGCGCGATCAGGTTGGCGATCGCGCCCCTGACGGATATCGACGCCGCCCAGCGCCTCGCCCACGAAGAAAGCCGCGTCAGCGCTTGCGCACGAACTCGGCGCGCAGCACCAGGCCCTTTATGCTGTCGTGGCGGCAGTCGATCTCCTGGGCGTCGCCGGTCAGGCGGATCGACTTGATGACCGTGCCCCGCTGCAGCGTCTGGCCGGCGCCCTTGACCTTGAGATCCTTGGTCAGGATGACGCTGTCGCCGTCGGCCAGCAGATTGCCGACCGAGTCGCGCACCTCGACGACCCCGGCCGAGGCGATCTCGGCGGCAGCCTTCTTCGCCGCCGCTTCCGCGGCCGGAATCCATTCGCCGCTGGCGTCGTCATAAACATAGTCGTCGTCGGTATCGGCCATCCGTGTCGCGCTCCTGCAGGGGAGCAAGCGGTCTACAGGCCGGGCAGTACGCCGTCACTGTGGCGATTTGGGATGAGTAAATGTCCGCCCGTCCCGCTCATGTGTCCTCTCCGCCGTACCCACCACCACCGGCCTCACTCTTCGAGACGGCCCTGTGGGCCTCCTCAGGATGAGGTTGGTGCGTTTGCGAAGGACTAGAACTCCATCGGATCGCGGAAGTGCGCCTTGAAGATGCGGTCGCGGTGTTCGACCAGCACCGGATCGAGCGCCGCCAGGATCAGCGGGTCGGTCGCCGTAAAACCCGCGCGCGAAGCCTCGCGCATCGGGCACTGCGCGGCCGGCAGCGGCGCGATCAGGTTGGCCACCGCCACCCAACAGATATCGACGGCGCTCAGCGCCTCGCCCACGAAGAAGGCAGCACCACGCGCCTGCTGCGCTTTCAGCTCGGCCGCCAGCATGCCGAGCGTGGCCGCGACCCGCGCGCCGGCCGCCGCGGCGTCGGCGGTGTTAAAGCCGTATTTGTCGATCAGCGGCGCCAGCCGGCCGGCGTTGCTGGTGGCGACGGCGCCGGCAAACATCTGCAGCCGGCGGTTCCAGCCGATGCCGCGTTCGCCCATCATCTCGTGGCAGAGCCCGACCGCCAGCGCCCGCTCCCGCGGATCGGCCGGCAGCAGGGCCGGGTCCGGTGCCAGCCGCTCGGCCAGCAGCAGGATGTCGAGCCAGCGGTTCAGCGGTTTCTCGTCCTGCCAGGCGACAACGGGCGCGCTGTTCTGGCCCGACCAGGCCGCGATCTCGGCATTGGCGCCGCCCACGTCCAGCGGGGCGGCGAGGTAGGGCAGGCGCTTGATCTCGAAGATCGTTTTGGCCGCTTGCGACCATGGGCTGGGCACGCCGCGCACCAGGACGATGCGGAGGCCGGGGTGGGCGACGATGTCGGCGGGGGGAAGGTAGGTCAGCATGGGCAACTCCTCCGGATCTTACATCGGCTATCCGCCGTCGGCCCGCCGAACTGACGCGGGAGGATAAAGCAATCAGGAACAGTTGCTATCGGGAGCCGGGCTTTCGGTCGTCCCGGTCGCCGTACCTGGGAAACTGAGGTCCAGGCAGGGGGTGTCCTTCACAGGGTGTGAAGGGATTGCAATCGCCCTTGTGATTCAACTCATGATGGCAAAGAATTGCCGCGCCGATTGAACGGCAGGGTGTGGCGACACCCGAAAGCATGTCCGCCGAATTGACGCAGGAGGGCAAATTGGAACAGTCACTATTGGGAGCCGGGCTTTTGGTTGTTTCAGTAGTCGTACTTGGGAAGTTGAGATCCAGGCAGGGGGCATCCGCCATAACGTCTGAATGGATGCAAACCGCCATTGCGCTGGGATTGACGACCATGGTGACCGCGGGCGTTGGGCTCATTGTGGTGCGGCTGGTGCAGTAGGCCTCCGTCACAGTCAGAACTGTCCCTCCGGGTTGGGGGCGCCTCGCGCGGTTGTCGCTGGGAGCGAGTAGAGACGGCTTGGGCGATGCGTCCTCCCCGGTTTTGCAAGCATTGTACTTTGAGTTTTGCCTTCGAATTAGCTCCCTTAATCGCGAACTGGAGGACTCGAATGGCGCCACTAAAGCGCATCATTGTGATTTTGGCCGTTGCTGTCGCGGCGTTCGGTTCCAACGCTGCGATGTCGCAGACTATGGAGTTTTCATGCCCGGCAGCCGGTACGAAGATTTCATTTAATAGCGGCGACTCGACCACGATCACAGGTCAAGAAGGGTTCTTCTGCAAAGCGCAGCATAGCAAGTTTGGGGCAGGTGAAACTTACGCGCTGCTCTACGGTTTCAATGCCCAGAGGCGCAGCGACCCCAACTGGGCTAAGTACATTAGCCCCATAGCAGTGGAGCGCATATGGCCGCTAGCGGTTGGAAAAAACCACAAAGGTCAGGTCACTCTGGGCGGCGCAACGTTCTTCCTAGAGTACACTGTAACCGGCATGGAAGTGATATCGACGCCCATGGGGCCGCAGAACACTTTCGTCTTGGAACTCAAAGAGACAAGCTCAGCAGGCTATCGAGCCAATCAGAAGTGGTGGATCTCGCCAGCTCTTAAGTATGTCTTGAAGGGTGAATTTGGCGATAGTATCGGGAAGCGGTCGAACTACCATGTCACCGCTGTCTCGACTCAGTAATTAAGAAGAGCGCACCGAGACAGTATATGGCGGGCGCGACTGCGGAGACGATCCTCGCATGATGCAAGCTCATCTTCTTTGCGTGAGCTTGCAGGTCAACTCAGCAGGGTTTGAGGAAATGCCATTCAGCACGCACAAGATGACCATTGGAGGATCGATGAAATTCGGCGCTTCCAGGCATTGCCGTATACGTATTTCTTCGGCGCTGTGATCGGCGGCTTCGAGTCAGGAAAATCGCTTGCCACCCTTCCGATAGGGGCGCGTCCCGTCCGTCATCAATGCGAATTCACGCGCGACGTTCGCCACAACGATGGTGCCGATAGCGGCGAGGTTCGCCTTGTCGATATGGAAGGAACGGACAGGTCCGCCGCGCTCCACCAGAGACAGAACCGCGCGCCTGTGCTGAGTGCCGTGAGACGGAGTCGTGCCTTCCTTGTGGCCGATGAACGTCTCAGTACAATCCACCTCCTCCCCTTCCGGCGTTTTCTGGGCGTTTGAGCGAGCCGGAGGCTCGCGGTCCGCCTGAATCTGATCCATCGGATCGCGGCTTGTGCGGCCGCTTGGCGAAAATTCGTCGTGGCACGCGCGGCGGGCGGCTCCTACGATACCCCTCGCCAGCGGACTTGCCTCACCAGTTCCAGCCACCGACGGGAGCGCGCCATGCAGCACAAGCTCATCTCCGGCGACAACCACATCGATCTCACCTACTGCCCGCCCGACCTGTGGTCGGCCGATGCGCCGGCCAAGTGGAAGAAGAACGTGCCGCGCGTCGAAGAGCGCAACGACGGCCAGCACTGGTTCGTCGACGACAAGGACCGCGGCATGTGGAACGGCGTCGGCCCCGGCTTCCTGCCCTACACCAAGGGCTCGTTCGGCCATGTCGACGAGATGAAGGAGGCGGGCTTCGAGTGGGACAGCTACCCCGGCGCCAGGCCGCGGCCAACCACGCCCGAGCTGCGCATCGCCGATCTCGATCGCGACGGGCTGGAGAAGGAGATCATCTACGGCTGCCTGATGATCAACGACCTGATCGACGAGGTCGATCTGCGCGTTTGGTCCAACGCCCGCTACAACGACTGGGCGGCCGACTTCGCCAAACGTTCCGACCCCAACCGCGTCTTTCCGCTGGCCATCATTCCCAACACCGATCCCGCCGCCGCTGCGGCCGAGGTGCGGCGCTGCGCGAAGATGGGGCTGAAGGGCGGCGATCTCGCCTTCAAGCGCATGGGCCTGCCGCTCTATCACCGCGGCTGGTTCGCGCTGTGGGAGGCGGCGGCGGAATGCCATTTCCCGATCTCGTTCCATTCGACCGGCTTCAAGGCGATCCGCGCGCCCGACACGCCCGAGATGGAAAAGGAATATGCCGTCCAGCACCGGCTGGTGCGCTCGGCGCTGTTCCAGCTCGACACCATGGAGGTGCTGGTCTCGGTGCTGGCCTCGGGCGCCTGCGAGAAATATCCCGACTTCAAGTTCGTGCTGGGCGAATCGGGCGTGACCTGGCTGCCCTATGTGTTCGACCGGCTCGACACCGAATATCACGACCGCGCCCGCAGCCTCGGCTTCAAGATGAAGCCCAGCGACTATTTCCGCCGCCAGGGCTTCGTCACCTACCAGCAGGACAAGTTCCTCGAGCCGATCGTGCCGCTGATCGGCGAGGACACCATCATCTGGGGCGCCGACTATCCGCACCCCGATTGCATCTGGCCGAACTCGCGCGACACGCTCACCCGCAATCTCGCCGGCCTGTCTGAGGGCGTGCAGAAGAAGATCGTGCACGACAACGTGGCGCGGCTGTATGGGCTGAACTGAGCGGCGGTTACCACGGCTACAACCGCTACGGCGGGCGTGGCGTCAGCTCACGCGACGCCAGATCGGCGCGCGCGTCTTCACCGGGTCGAGCAGCGACCAGTCGCCCTGTTCGACGTCATGGCCCCTGGGAAACGGCGAGCGCGGCTCCTGGCCGAGCGCGCGCATCACGCGGTCGTCGCGGTAGTAGCAGAGCAGCACCACGCGGTTGAGCGCATGGAGCGGCGCGCCGCCTTCAGCCTTGAAGATCGCGGCGACTTCGGCCTGCCGTGCCGGCGCGAGACCGGCGAAGGTACCGCCGGAGAGCTTTGCCAGATGGGCGAGGGCGGTGCGCGCATCGTCGAAGTCGCGCTCCAGGCTTTTCACGATGTCGGCGAGGATCAGATCGTCGTCGGCGCCGGGCACCTTGTAGGCGGCACTCGCCGGGATCATGTGGCCCGCCAGCGCGCGCAGGTCGCGGGCTTCGGCCTCGGTGAGGGTGGGGATGATCATTCGAACAGCGTCCCTTCGCCGAGGTGTTTCTTGATACTGTCGGCGATGTAGAGGGCGAGGGCCTGGATGGTCGAGGTCGGGTTCACGCCGCCTGATGTCACCCAGATGCTGCCGTCGACGATGAACAGGTTCTTTACGTCGTGGCAGCGGCCCCATTCGTTCACCACCGAGCGTTCGGGGTCGGTGCCCATGCGGGCGGTGCCCAGAAGATGCCAGCCGCCGTTCAGGATCGGGCTTTCGGTGCCGATGTTGGTGGCGCCGGCCGCCGCTAGGATCTCGCGCGCCCGGGCGTGGCCGTGCGCCATCATCCGGCGGCTGTTGTCGCCGATCGTGTAGTCGATGCGCGGCGCCGGAATGCCGTTGGAATCCTTCAGCACCGGATCGAGCGTGACGCGGTTGTGCTCCTCCGGCAGGTCCTCGCAGATGGCGCTGAGTCCGATGCGATGGTTCATCAACGTGCGATAGACCCGGTGATGGTCCTCGCCCCACGGCAGCCGGCCGGCGGCGGTGCTGGTGATCGCCTCCAGGATCGAGGGAATGCCGCGGTTGAACTGGAAGGCATAGCCGCGCACGAAATCGCGGCGCCGGTCGGTCTCGTAGAATTCGTGGCTCCACAGGCAGAGCGGCGGGCCGTGATTGCCGTCCAGCGGCTCGTCGACATAGCCGTAGGTCTGGGCATAGGGGTGGAACATCAGGTTGCGGCCGACGAGTCCGCTGGAATTGGCGAGGCCGTGCGGCGCCCGCGCCGAGGCCGAATTCAGCAAGAGCCGCGGCGTGCCGACGCCGTTGCAGGCCACGATCACCATCTCGGCCGCCTGGAACTGTTCCGCGCCCTTGTCGTCGTAATAGATGACGCCGGCCGCCATGCCGCGTTCGTCGGTGGTGATCTCGCGCACCCGGCAGCGCGTGCGCAGTTCTACGCCGGCGCGGATCGCTTGAGGCCAATAGGTGATGTCGGTGCTGGCCTTGGCGCCCTGGGCGCAGCCCGGCGTGCAGTGGCCGAGGTTGATGCAGCGCGCGCGGCCGTCGTAATCGACCGTGGCGATGGTGCTGTCGGAGGGCCACCAGTGCCAGCCGAGCCGGTTCATCGCGGCGCCGAAGCGGGCGCCCGACTTGCCGAGCGGCAACGGTGGCATCGGCGGCTGCTTGGCCGGATAGGCGGGATCGCCCGCCAGGCCGGAAACGCCCATCATGCGATCGTTCTCGGCGAAGAACGGCTCCAGCGTGGCGTAGTCGACCGGCCAGTCCTCGGCGACGCCGTCCAGCGTCCGCACCTTGAAGTCGGAGGGATGCAGCCTGGGATAGTGCGCCGTGTACATGATGGTGCTGCCGCCGACGCCGTTGAAGTTCACCACCTTGATCGGCGAGTTGGCGTCGTTGATCGGATAGTCGGTCTCGCGGCGGCGGCGGTTGGGACTGGTGGCGAAGTCGCCGAACAGGCGGGCCTCCCAGTCGCGGCCGTTGCTGGGATAGTCGGTGGGTTTTACCCAGTCGCCCTGCTCCAGGCAGACAATCCGCATCTTCGTGTCGGCCAGGCTCCACGCCACCGCCGCCCCCGAGGCGCCCGATCCGATGATCAGGACGTCGACCTTGTCGTGCATCTTGCGCTTTCTCCCGTGCGGCAGCGGCAAAGCCTAGCGTGAAGCGGGCGCCGGGTTGAATGATATTCATCACGCAGCTCACATTTCTGTGAACATTCCCTGCGCGGAAATCGCGTAGTTATCGATCCCCCAACCACCGACGGTAGGTCATGTCACCCCTGACCCTTGATGGCGCCGATGCGCGTCTGCGTGTTCGTCTGCGCGAGGAAGAACAGAACGGTTCGGCCTTCGCCTTCCGCGGCCGCCTGGTCGCCCTGGGCCTGGTTGCCGTCTGGCTGATGTTCGCAGCCGGGCCGATGCGCGTCGGTGTCGGCGTCGGTGCCTGCGTGGCGATGATGGCGTCGGCCTGGCTCGTCTATGCCGCGCGAGCCTCGCGATTTGCCAAGCCGATCCTGATCGGCGTCACGTTGCTCGACGTGACGGTGATCGCCGTGGCGACCCTGGTGCCCATCCCCGGCGCGCCGGACGGTGGCCTCTGGCTGGAACAGGTCTTCGGCCGCCGCTCGCTCTTCCTCTATCTCGTCATCTACCTCACCGCGAGCGCGCTCAGTTATTCGGCGCGCACCGTGGTCCTGACCGGTGCGGCCTCGCTTGTTGCTCTGGTGGGAAGCTTCGTGTGGACCGCGCTGGACCTGGCGCGCGCCTCCGGCATCGACCTTCTGGCCACGGCCGATCAGCTGATGGATCTGTGGCCGACGGTGCGGCTGTTGTTTGCCCGGCTGATCGGTCCCGGCTTCGTGACCCCCGAGGCCTTCCTCATCCAGCAGCTCGTCTTCATGTCGCTGTGCACCGGCTTCATCGCCGTCGCGGTATGGCGCGCCCGCCTCCATCTCGGTCGCACCCTGCTGGCCGAAAGCGGGCGCAACAATCTCGCGCGCTACTTCTCGCCCAACCTGGTCGACCGCCTCGCCGGCGCCGAGCACGACTTCGAGGCCGGCCGCGAGAGCAAGGCCACGGTGCTGTTCGTCGACATCGTGGGATTCACGCGCCTGATGGAGCGCCAGCCGCCGCAGCTCACCATCGACTTCCTGCGCGTCTTCCACGAGCACATGGCGGACTGCATCTTTCGCCACGGCGGCACCCTCGACAAGTTCATCGGCGACGGTGTGATGGCAACCTTCGGCACACCCGATTCGCAGCCTGACGACGAGAGCCGGGCGCTGCAGTGCGCGCTCGACATGGTGCGGACCGTGGACGGCTGGAACCGCGGCCGCCAGATGCGCGGCCTGCTGCCGGTACGGATCTCGGTCGGTGTCCATGCCGGGCCGGTGCTGATGGGCACCATCGGCAGCCGCAACCGGCTGGAGTACAGCGCTGTCGGCGATACGGTGAACGTGGCAAGCCGCCTCGAACGGCTCTCGCGCAGCCACGACGCGCTGGTCGTGACCAGCGTCGAAACCCTCGAAGCGGCCCGGGCGTCCGCTGGCTTCGAGCCGGCCGCCGCCGCGCGCTTTTGCGCCATCGGGCCGGTTCCGGTGCCGGGGCGGGGGCGGCCCGTCGACATCTGCGTCGTGCCGGCCGGGGCGGAATGATCTCTGCTCCCAAGGGCGGCGCGACTGATCCACTCTCCTTGTTCCGGGCGTATGACACCGCAAGACCCGACGGCAAGGAGACAGACCATGACCCCCACCGACACGCAGGTTCGCCGCTATCCCGAGATGCGCGGCAGGGTGGCGCTCGTGACCGGCGGCACCAGTGGCATCGGCCTCGCGGCAGCCCGGGGCTTTGCCCGCGAAGGTGCTACCGTCGTGGTTGCCAGCCGCGACGAGGCGCGCGCAAAGCAGGCGCTCAGGACGTTCGCCGAGGATGCGGCTGTTTCGTGGATCGCCAGCGACGCCTCGGACGGCAAATCGGTCGAGCGGCTGGTCGCGACCATCGTGGAGCGCCACGGCCGGATCGACTATGCCTTCAACAACGGCGGCAGCATCGGCGGCGAAGACATCGCGCTGATCGGCGACATGAGCGAGGAAAGCTGGCGCCGCACCATCGACGGCTATCTCACCTCGGTGTTCCTCTGCATGCGCTACCAGATCCCGGCCATGCTGGCGGCGGGTCAGGGCGTCATCGTCAACATGTCGTCGATCTACGGTCAGCGCGGCCATTCGATCCCGGGCGGCGGCGCCTATGCGGCGGCCAAGCATGGCGTGCTCGGCCTCACCAGGAGTGCCGCCCGGCAATATGCGGCGACCGGCCTGCGCATCACCGCGGTCTGCCCCGGCTGGGTGGAAACGCCGCCGATCGCCGAGTGGATGGCCGCCGACCCCAGGTTTGCCGCCGCCATCACCGGCATGACGCCGCGCGGAAAAATCGCCCGGCCGGACGAGGTGGCAAACGCCGTGCTCTTTCTCTGCTCCGACGCCGCCTCGGCGATGATCGGCAGTCCGCTGGCGGTCGACGGTGGCTTTCTCGCCTGACGCCGTCGGCTCAGACGGCGTCGCGACCGTAGTAGAGCGTGACGGCGTGCTGGGCTTCGGCGAAGAACAACCAGCGCTCGACGAAGATGCCGAAGGTGCCCAGTGCCGCGGCCACGAAGGTCGCGGCCAGCGCCGGTCCGCCGGTCGAGAGCAGCGGCACGAACGACAGCAGGCAGGGCAGGGCGAAACCCAGCCCCAGCGCGATGCGCCGCAGCCGGGTCGCGTGCTTGCGCGCGATCTGGAAGCCCATTTCCTTCAGCAGGTAATTCTCGGACGTGTGCGGCGCCTCGAACAGGCGGACCTTGCCGATGGCGCCGAGGCCGGTGGCGCTTTCGGCCGTGCTGGTGGCCGGTGCGGCGTCGATGAAGCGCCAGTAGGCGAGCTTCAGCACGGCGGCCAGCACGACGGCGGCGATCGCCAGCCCGTTGATCGCCGGCCGCGCGCCGAAGATCTGCAGCACGAAGGCCAGCCACAGCGCGCCGCTCATCAGCGCCAGCGCCAGGTAATTCGGCACGACCCAGCGGTTGTGCCAGCGCGGTACCGGCTTCAGCGACCGGTAGATCATCGCCGTGCAGAAGACGGTGACGACGGCGCCCAGTGCGGCCAGCACGCCGGCGGCCGGCGATACCGTGCCCAGGAACACCCAGGCGAGGCCGAACAGGCCGGCCGGGATATAAGTCACGACCGAGGCCACGCCTTCGCGCGACAGCCACGAGGTCCGCCATTGCGAGAAGGCGCGCCAGGCGCGCTGCTTCTGGCCGAGATGGAACATCGACGACAGCAGGCCGGCCGTGATGGCAGCCAGCGCCAGTGCGAGAGCCGCAAATCCGAACAGCGGGTCGCGTGAGACCACGCCCAGCGGCGCGAAGACGCCGAGCAGCGCCAGCAGTCCGTAGCCGGCGCCCGAGGCGGTCGTAAAGAAAATCACCGACAGCGAGGGATGCACGTCTTCTCCGCTGGGTCCGGCCGGACCCTATTCATGGGAAAGCAGTCGATCGAGCCAGCCCAGCAGGCCGTCGGCCTTGGCGGCCACCGCAGGTGCCAGCTGGGCCGGCGCCCCGGTGCAGCCGGCGCCGTGCTTGTGCGGGCGGGGCGGCAGGTACTTGTTGGTCGGCGCATAGCCCATCTCGGCCATCAGGTCGAAGCCCTCGCGTTCGGCGACCAGCTTGGAGACGGCGGAGTCGGGATCGCCAAGATCGCCGAAATGCCGCGCCGAGGCCGGGCAGGTGGCGACGCAGGCCGGCACTCGATCGGCGGGATCGAAGGTCTCGTTGTAGATGCGATCGACGCACAGCGTGCACTTCTTCATGACGCCGGCGTCTTCGTCGAATTCGCGGGCGCCGTAGGGGCAGGCCCAGGAGCAGAGCTTGCAGCCGATGCAGAGATCCTCGTTCACCAGCACGATGCCGTCCTCGGCGCGCTTGAACGAGGCACCGGTCGGGCACACCGTCACGCAGGCGGGCTCGGCGCAGTGCAGGCACGAACGGGGGAAATGCACGGTGCGGCCGGTCGGGCCTTCGCCCACTTCGTAGGTGTGGACGCGGTTGAACCACACGCCGTCGGGATTGGCGCCGTAGGGTGCCAGATCCGTGAGCGGCGCCGCCGGGCCGCCGGAATTCCATTCCTTGCAGTTGACGGCGCAGGCGTGGCAGCCGACGCAGATGTCGAGGTCGATGACCAAGCCCAGGCGCTTGGCCGAGGGCTGAGCGGGCAGGCTGGTCATTTGCTCTCTCCGTGCGCCGCCGCCCGGAAGCCTTCGCCGTAGCGTAGCACGTCGGGACGTTCGGGCATGTGGGGCGGGTTCGGCAGGGCGGCGAACTGCGGCTCGCTCACGCCGGCATCGGCCGCCACCTTCTCGATCCTGACGCGCAGGTCGTACCATGCCGCCTGGCCGGTCACCGGATCGGAGTTGCCGTAGCGATGGCCATCGCCGCGCTCGGGCAGCAGCTCCGAAATGACGTGATTGAGCAGGAAGCCCTGCTGCGATTCGCCGGCCTTGGGCGCCAGGTTCCAGGCGCCGGACCGCTTGCCGATGGCGTTCCACGTCCAGACCGTGTGCGGATTGACGCCGTCCATCAGCTTGGCCTGGGCTTTTATGCGCCCGTGATGGCTGGTGACGGCAACCCAGTCGTCGTCGGTGATGCCGAGCCGGGCCGCCGTCGCGCGATGGATGTGCAGGCGGTTGTCGCCGTGGATCTGTCGCAGCCAGGCGTTCTGCGAACCCCAGGAGTGATACATCGCCATTGGCCGCTGGGTGATGGCGTGCAGCGGGAAGGCATCGCGCGCGACCTCGGCCTCCTCGAACGGCATGTACCAGAGCGGCAGCGGATCGAAGTAGGTTTTTACGCGCGCGCGGTGCTCATCGGGCGGCTGCACCTCGCCATGGCCTTCGGCGGCGAGGCGGAACTTCTGCAGCACTTCGCTGTAGAGCTGCAGGGTGATCGGTTCGGGTTTGTCGATCAGCCCCATGCCGACCGCCCATTCGAGGTAGGCGCGATTGCTGTGCTTGAAGTAGCGGGCTTCGGCCGGAACTTCGTGGCGCCAGAAACAGGTGTTGGCGACATAGGCGTCGAGCTGGCCCTCGTTGACCGCACCCACACCCTGCTTGTCGCCGGCGGCGCCGCGCCAGCCGGCCAGCATGCCGACACCGGGCTTGCGCTCGTGATGGACCAGATAGTCGGGGAAGCCGCCGGGATAGCGCGGGCTGCCGTCGTCCTTGACCAGGCCCGGCAGGCCGAGCCTGGCGCCGAGGTCAATCAGCACGTCCTGGAACGGTCGCACGTCGCGATCGGGTGGGATCACCGGCTGGCGGATCGCGTCAGCGACGCCGTCGGCATCGGAGATCGGCCGGTCGAGCAGCGAGATGCAGTCCCAGCGCTCGAGATAGGTCGTGTCGGGCAGGACGAGATCGGAATAGGCCACCATCTCGCTGGCATAGGCGTCGGAATAGATGATGTGCGGGATCTTGTAGTCGCCGGTCGCCGGATCCTTGTCCGTCAGCATCTCCATGGTGCCGGCGGTGTTCATCGACGAGTTCCAGCTCATGTTGGCCATGAACATGAACAGCGTGTCGATCTTGTGCGGATCGCCCGCCCAGGCGTTGCGGATGACCTGGTGCATCATGCCGTGGGCGGCCAGCGGCGCTTCCCACGAAAATGCCTTGTCGAGGCGGCGCGGCGTGCCGTCGGCCTCGACCAGCAGATCCTGCGGCGACGTCGGAAAGCCGAGCGGCGGGCCGGGCATCGGCTTGCCGGGCTGGATGTCGGCGGCGCGGCCCGTCGGCTTGATGCCGGGCGGGGTGGGGCGCGGAAATGGCGGCTTGTAGCGGAAGCTGCCCGGTGAATCGATGGCACCCAGCATCATCTGCAGGATGTGGATGGCGCGGCAGGTGTGGAAGCCGTTGGAATGGGCCGAGATGCCGCGCATCGCATGCATGGCGACCGGCCGGCCGACCATCTTGTCGTGATGCCGACCGGCCCAGTCGGTCCATGGCTGGTCGATCTCGATCGTCTGTTCGAAGGCGGCATGCGCCAGCTCGGCGGCGATGCGCCGGATCGTCTCGGCCGCGATGCCGGTCTCGGCCGCCACGGCATCGGCGGCATATTGCGGTTCGAGGCAGCGCCTGGCCACGAGATGGAAGGCCGGCACGGCAGTGCGCCCGTCGGCCAGCGTAACCTTGCCGGCAAGCTGCGGCACGACGTTCGCCTGGTTGGCGGGCGCGATGGTCTTCGTGGTCTCGTCGAACACCAGCGGCTGGCCCTGGGCGTCGCGCACGAACAGGCCGTTGTCGGCGGCGCCTTCGTCCTGGATCACCAGCCACGACGCATTGGTGTAGCGGCGGAGATAGTCCTCGTCGATCTTGCCGGCCAGCAGCAGCTCCTGGATCAGCGCCAGGATGAAGAGACCGTCGGTGCCGGGGCGGATTCCGACCCATTCGTCGGCGATCGCCGAATAACCGGTGCGGATCGGATTGACCGACACGAACTTGGCCGCACCCTTGGTCTTGAGCTTGCCGAGTCCGATCTTGATCGGGTTGGAATCATGATCCTCGGCGACGCCGAACATCAGGAAGTATTTAGTGTTCTCCCAGTCGGGCTCGCCGAACTCCCAGAACGAGCCGCCGATGGTGTAGAGCCCGGCCGCCGCCATGTTGACCGAACAGAATCCGCCATGGGCGGCGTGGTTGGGCGTGCCGAACTGGCTCGCCCACCAGCCGGTCAGCGCCTGGCTCTGGTCGCGCCCGGTGAAGAAGGCGAGCTTGCGCGGATCGCTGTTGCGGATGGCGCCGAGCCAGCCGGTGGCGATAGCCATCGCCTCGTCCCATTCGATTTCCTCGAATTCGCCGCTGCCGCGCGGGCCCACCCGCCGCAACGGCTTCTGCAGCCGGGCCGGCGAGTAGTGGTTCATGATCCCGGCCGACCCTTTGGCGCACAGCACGCCCTTGTTCACCGGATGGTCGCGGTTGCCCTGGATGTAGCGGATGCGGCCATCCTTGAGATGGACCTTGATGCCGCAACGGCAGGCGCACATGTAGCAGGTGGTGAAGGCGATGCGGTCGGCGCTCGGGACATCGAGATCGAGCGGCGCCTCGCCATTCGACTGTCCATGCGCCCCTGGGCGGCCCTTGATCACTTCCGCCTCGTTCGGCATCGCTTGCTCCTTGAAGCAGATTAATCTCGCCGCTCGCTCATCAGAAGCAAATTATTCTCCGCGTGCCGCAACAGCCGCGTACGACGGCAGCGGTTCGATTCAGATGCCACAGGGGTGTTCCGGCTTTCGAGGCCGGTTTCGTTAGGCGAAGCGGATGTAACGAGAGGCGGACATGCCGTGTCGACCGCCGTCAGCAGCCCTTGCAATCGGTTCGATGGCCCGTCAGTCGAGGAGTTCGCGCAGCACGCGGCCGGTCGCGGTAACCGCGAGCAGGACCGGCGCCTCGATCTCGTCCTTGACGGTGGTCTTGGTGGCGGGAGTGTAGCTCATGCAGTCGAGCGCCACGAGATCAGGCCTGTGACGGCCGAGCCGGCGGGCGGCGGCCGTCACCTCCGCGGTGCCAGCGCTCGGCACGACGGCCTCGAAGACGATCTCGAGGCCGGGACGCGCCCACTTCTTCGTCAGCTTCTCGCCCTGCTCGGCCAGCGGCACCAGCAGGCCGAGGCGGCCCCGCGGCAGCAAGCCTTCCGCCAGGCCGGCGAGCACGCGCGAGGGAAACAGCACGTTCTCGTCGCCCGGCATCGGCGGGAATTCGCCGGTGCAGGCATAGACGATGGCATCGCAGCCATCGGCACGCAGGCGGGCCAGCGCTTCGGGTGAACGATCGATGACGGCCTGCTTAGAAATCTTGACGTCGCGGCCGCCGCGCAGGCTTGTGTAAAGCGTGTCGGCACCGCTGAGCGGCGGCAGGGCATCGACCTCGGCGTCGGAGAGGCCGTCGAGTGCGCCACGCAGGACGATCCTGGTGTCGGGCGGCGCATGGGCCGCGAACAATTCGGCGATGTCGTCGCGTGGCGCCTGACCGATGGTCACGATGCCCAAGGTGCGTGTCATGTCTCAGCCCTCCAGGGTGACCGCATCGTGATCATTCCAGGTGAGCCCCACCGCATCGCCGGGTGCCCGGGAGGCACGCTCGCCGACGTGCGTCTCGCGCACCAGCATGGACTGGCCATCCGCCGCGCGCACCCGGAGCAGCGTTGAGCCGCCGAGGTAGTTGGCGGTCTCGACCTTGCCCGAGACCCTGGCGTCCGGCGATGCCACCAGCCGGATTTTCTCCGGACGCAGCGCCCGCGGCAGCCCCGCCGTCTCCAAGATGTTGATCTCGCCGATAAAGTCGGCGACGAAGCGCGTGCGTGGCTGCTCGTAAATCTCGGTCGGTGAACCCACCTGTTCGACCTTGCCCTTGTTCATCACCGCCATGCGGTCGCTCATCGCCAGTGCCTCTTCCTGGTCGTGCGTCACGAAGACCAGCGTTACGCCTAGCCGCTTCTGCAATTCCTTCAGCTCGAACTGCATCTGCTGGCGCAGCTTGCGATCGAGCGCGCCCAGCGGCTCGTCACACAGCAACACCGGAGGCTCGACAACCAGAGCGCGGGCAAGCGCCACGCGCTGCTGCTGACCGCCCGAGAGCTGGGAGGGTTTGCGCCCTTCGAGACCGGTCAACGCCACCTGGGCGAGGGCTGCCTGCACGCGGCGGACGATCTCGGGCTTGGGCACCTCGCGCATACGGAGCCCGAAAGCCACGTTCTCTGCCACCGTGCGGTGGGGAAACAGCGCGTAGGACTGGAATACCATGCCCATGTCGCGGCGGTGCACCGGTAGATCGGTGATATCGCGGCCGCCGACATGGATGCGGCCTGAATCGGGATGATCGAAGCCCGCGATCATGCGAAGGCTCGTCGTCTTGCCGCAGCCCGACGGGCCCAGCAGCGAGAAGAACTCGCCGGCGGCGATATCCAAGGTGACCGCATCGACGGCCACGACACGGCCGTCGAACGTCTTGGTCACCTGCTCCAGTCGGATGGCGGCGGAGGTCACTAGCCCTTCAGGATCTTGGTGACGCGCGCGTCAATGTCTTCCTTGCGCGCGTTGTACCATTTCCAGTCGGGCTGGATCAGGGTGGCGACCTTGGCCGGCGTGGTCAGCAGCCGGGCGTCGTACTTGGCGTCGAGCTTCACCTTCTTGCTTGCAGGCGAGTACCACACCGCTTCGGCCAGCAGCTTTTGCACGTCGGGCCGCAGCATGTAGTTGATGTAGCCGAAGGCTAGGTCCTTGACCTTCGAGCCCGGTGTCACGTTCAGCACCTGCTCGAGCGCCAATACACCCTCAGACGGGCCGGCGAAATCGACCGGCTGGTTCTGGCCGTCGTAGCGGTAGACGCCGGAATCGTGGATGACCCCCATCGAGACCTCGCCCGACAGCAGCATCTTTTCCATCTGGCCGGTGAAGTCGACCAGTTTGATCGGCTTCAGCGTCTCGAGCGCCTTGTAGGCGGCGTCGAGGTCGGTGAGGCCCTTGCCGTAGACCTTGCCCAGCATCATGAAGTGGGCTTGACCCAGGCTGTTGACCGGGATGATGTAGCCACCGCGGGAGCCTGCGAGCTTGGGGTCGGCAAGGTCCTTCCACGAGGTCGGCTTGGCGAGGCCCTTGTCGGTGCGGAATCCCAACCCGATAGCGCTCGTGAAGATGGTGACGCCCACGATCTTGTCACTCACGGCATAGGGATAGACATCGGCCACGTTGGGCACTTCCTTGGCGGTGATCTTGTCCATCACCAGCCCCTCGACCAGCGAACTCCACTGTTCGTTGGAGTTGGTGTGCAGCACGTCGTAGATCGGGTCGTTGCGCGGGCTGGCCTGCAGCTTGGGCACGAACGGAAAGGCCTGGTCGGCCGACACGGTGCACTTGAACTCCTTCTCGAAGGCCGGCAGGACCGTCGCCTTCATGACATCGCCCCATTTTCCGCCCCAGGTCGTGATCTTGAGTGTCCGGGTCTGGGCATGAAGGATAGACGGCGCGCCGACCGCGGCGATCGCCGCGAGACCCGCACTGGCCCGTAGCGCCTGGCGTCTTGAAATCTTGTGTCGTGATATCATGATAACCCCCTCTGTTCCCGTTAGAGCTTAACGTAGGCTTTGAGGCCGATCAGCCTCTCAAGCACCAGAACCACCGAAAGTGCGAGCAAGATCGAAACCATCGAGGCCGCCGCGATGGCGCCGTCGAGGTCGAATTTCATGTAGTTGAACAGCACCACCGGCAAGGTCTCGCCCTTCGGCACCACGAGGAACAGTGACACCGGGAACTGGTCGAACGACACGATGAAGGCGAAGACGCCGCCTGCGAACACGCCTGGGCGGATCAGCGGCAGGGTGACCTCGAAGAAAACCCGCGCCGGGCTGGCGCCCAGCACGGCGGCGGCCTCCTCGATGCGGCGGTCGAAATTGTGCAGGACCGCCAGGGTGGTGCGGATGACGTAGGGCACGGCGACCAGCGTGTGGGCCAGGATCAGGCCCCAAACCGGCCGGCCAATGCCCACCAGCAGGTAGGCCTGGAAAAGTGCCAGGCCGGTCAGGATGGCGGGCAGCATCAGCGGCGACATAAAGAACGCCGTGAGGAAGGTGCGACCGGGCAGGCAGCCGCGGACCAAGGCTAGCGCGCAGGCCCCGCCGATCAGGACCGACAGTGCCAGCACAACCGAGGCGACCCACAGCGACAGCCACAGCGCGTTCATGAATTCGTCGCTGGCGAAGAACTTCTCGAACCAGCGTAGGCTGACGCCGACCGGCGGGAAAGAGATGAACGGTGTCGGATTGAGCGCGAAGATCAGCACGATGGCGATCGGCGCCAGCAGGAAGACGAGCAGCAGTATATTCAGCGCGAGATAGGCTGCATGCCCCGCATCGAACGGCCGCTTGTTGGTAGCACCGCTCATGCCATCCCCTGCTCGCCCGACAGCCGGGCGAGGATGCGGTTGTAGGCGACGACGATGACCAGCGACACCAGCAGCAGGATGACGCCTAGGGCGCCCGCGAAGTTCGGGTTGAAGCTGGTGCCGACCTGCTGGGCGATCAGCATGGGCAGCGTCAGCACGTTGGTGCCGCCCATCAATGAGGGCGTGACATAGGCACTGATCGACAGCGCGAAGACCAGCAGAGATCCGGCCAGGATGCCGGGCAGGCTGAGCGGCAGCGTGACCTCGACGAAGGCCCTGAGCCGGCCCGCCCCCAGGCTGCGCGCGGCCTGCTCCAGCCGTTCGTCGATGCGGCCGATCACGCCGGTCAGCGTCAGCACCATGAAGGGCACGTAGATATGGACTAGCGCCACCACCGTGCCGAACTCGTTGTACATCAATGGCAGCGGCTTGTCGGTCAGGCCCCACTGGATCAGCAGCGTATTGATAACGCCCTTGTCCTGCAGGATGGTCATCCAGGCGAAGGTACGCACGACGATGCCGGTCAGCATCGGCGCGATCACCGCCATCAGGACCAGCGCGTGGCCGAGCCGGGACTGCATGCGCGCCATCCAGTGCGCCAGCGGGTAGCCGATCAGCAGCGCTACGATCGTCGTTATGAGCCCGATGCGCATCGTGGACCACAGTGCGTCGTGGTAGATGCCCGCCGTGTCGAAGAGAAAGCGTTCGTAGTGCCGCGTCGTCAGGAAGGCGTTGGGATTGTTGGCGGGATTGCCGGAGAACAAGGACATCGCCGCCATCACGCCAAAGGGCAGGATGAAAAACAGGACGAAGAGCAGCGCGGCGGGCGCGACCAGCCAGGCGATGGGAGACGGGCGCGCCCAGGTGCTCATGTCGCGGCGGTCATGTCGTCGCCGCGACGTCGCCCACGACGCGCACGCGCACGCGCACCGAATTCCCGGGCAGGTAGGCAAGCGGCATGTCCTCGCTCTCGATCGTGTGCAGCGTCGTGCGGTCGGCGCCGGCCGCGACCGCACGGTCGTTGGCGATGCCTTGTGCGGCGGCAATCGCTTCGACGCGGGTCATGTCCCTGAAGATCTGGTCGCACTCGCCCGACACCTGGGCAATCGCGGCACCCACGGCATTGGCGCAATCGCCGTGCTCGACGTGGATCACCTGGCTTACGCCCGCGAGCTTCTCAGGAATCAGGAAGGCACCGCCGCCAACGGCGATCAGCGGAACATCGCCCGCCTCCGTCTTCATGCGGTCGATCGCCTCCTCGGCGAGCCGAGCGGCTTCAGTGAAGACTTTGGCGCAGGTCGCGGCATCGAAGTGCGCCACTTTCGTCCGGTCGCCGAGGTCCAGCCGACCGGAGGCGATGGCGATGTCGGTTGTCGTGAGCTGTTGGCCGCCGAAGGCGATGCCCTCGTGCAACAGGCGGTACCCGACCGATACCGGGCCGACCTTCAGCGGCTTCAGCGCGACATGGCTGCCGCCACCGAGGCCGATGGAGAGGAGATCGGGCATGCGGAAGAGCGTGCGCACGCCGCCGACCTTCACCACCGAGTTGGCCTCGCGCGGAAAGCCGAGCTTGAGCTGCCCGACGTCGGTCGTCGTGCCGCCGACGTCGATTACCATCGCATCGCCGATCCCCGAAAGATAGGCCGCGCCGCGCATGGAGTTCGTTGCCCCCGAGGCGAAGCTGTAGACCGGAAGGCGCCTTGCCTGACCTGCCTCTGCGACCGTGCCGTCGTTCTGCGTGATGAACAGCGGCGCCGCGATGCCGGATTTGCGGATCGCCTGCTCGAAGGCGGCGATGGTATCGCGCGCCAGATCGGCGAGTGCCGCGTTCAGCAGGCCGGCATTCTCGCGCTCCAGGAGGCCGATGCGGCCGAGATCGGCGGAGCAGGTGATAGCCGCGTCGGGCACGACGGCCGCGACCAGCTCGGCCGCGCGGCGCTCGTGGCTGGGATCGAGCGGCGAGAAGATCGAGGAGATGGCGATGGCCCGCAGACCCGCGGCCTTCATTTCCTGGGCGGCGCGTGTAACCGCCGCTTCATCGAGCGGCATGAACGGTCGCCCGTCATACTCATGACCGCCTTCGACCATCCACACGCCACCGCGTACGAGAGCCGCGAGATCCTCCGGCCAGTCGCAGAACGGCGGCAGCGAGGCGGAGGCCGGCATGCCGAGACGAAGGGCGGCAACCTTCGTGAGACTGCGGCGCTGCACCACCGCATTGATGAAATGCGTCGTGCCGATCATCACGCCATCGATGCGCTTGAGTTTGCCGTCGATCCCCATGAGCTCGCCGGTCGCGCCGAGCCTGCTGAGCGAGTCGAGAATGCCGGCGGTGACGTCCTGGCTGGTCGGCGCCTTCACGGCCCCCGCCACCTTGCCTTCTTCGATCAGAACGGCGTCTGTATTGGTGCCGCCGACGTCGATGCCGATCCGTCTCATGAAAATACGCTCTTGAACTCGATGTCGTAACCGAAGGCACGCGGGCCGACATGCTGCAGGCCCTTCGGCGAAAGAAAGACCGGCGGCGGCGGCAAGGCGATCACCGTTACACGCTGGCCGTAGCGGATGGTCTCGGTGCCGACCGCCTCGCCTGACACCGAATCGAGCACGCAGATCAGGTCGGGCGACATGGCAATCGGCTTGCCGTCGAGCCAGGCCACAATCCATTCGTTCTGGAAGTTGATCTCCATCGCCGCGCCACGATACTCATCCATGCCGTCGAACCGCGTCCGGCCGCGCAGAAAGCCTTCTGTGGCGCGACGTTCGACGTCGGCCACCTTGCCCTTGTAGAGCACCTTGCCGGGCTCGACCGACAGGATGGCGGTGATCGGGTCATCGTGGCGGCGCTGGGCCTCACGCACGGCATGGCCGATGGCGATCGCTTTGGTGGTGGTGCCGTGGATGCCCCATTTCTTCACTTCGGCGCCAGTGCGAGGCGCCTTGCAGGTCGACGCAATCGATCCGTACTCGGTGCAGATCTTGCGACTGACCCGCTCCATCCATTTCCACGTCGGTACTTTTTCGACCACCGATTCGAGGCCGCGCACATCGACGGTCGTCAGCGGAAAGGGCACAAGGTCGCCAACTGCGACCGAGGTCATCTGCGCCTCCGGGTAGGCGCGCCCCATCATGTCCGAGTCGATCACTGGGCGCTTGAGGTGCGCGGCGGCCATCAATGGCTGGATCGAATTCCCGCCGCCGATCTCGAGTGCCATGATTCCGCGAAAACGATAGCGCGTGTGACGCTCCATCAGATCGACCGCGCGGGCGATCGTCTTGCTGTCGGTCAGGCGCTCCTGTCCGACCAGCGGCGCGCCCATGTTGGAGACCGCGGCGACCCAGTCGTCGTCGGCAAGCTCGTCCGACGGCATGAGCTGCACGCGGTAGCCCTCCTTGTATAGGGCGCGCATGTTCAGGAGGCCGAGATAAGGGCTGCCGCCACCGCCGGTGCCCAGCACCCAGGCGCCCACGGCCAGCGATTCGACATCGTCGAGCGTTATGTCTTTCAGGGGCATGGCAGGGGCATGGTCTGGTGCTTCCGGCGACGACGCTCATTCTAGAACAGGGCGATGGCTCGCCGAAGCAAGGCCCTGCAAGATCGGGACCATCGAACCGGCGTGCCCACCCCGTGTTCACTCATGTCTAGAGGGCTGCTAGACCGATATCTATACGTGCGAACACTTATGCGGAGGGACAGGTGGGGACCAAACGCACGCCGCGCGTCGCCATAATCACCATGGGGCAAACGCCACGCCCCGATGTCCTGCCTGAGCTTCGCGCGCTTCTCGGCGATGTCTGCCTCGACGAGTTCGGTGCGCTCGACGGCGTTTCCGACGCGATCATTGCGAAAATGGCGCCACGGGCCAACGAGCTGAGCTTCATGACCAGGTTACGCGATGGCAGGCACGTCATCCTCGAGGCCAGCTTCGTGACCAAACGAACCGAGGCATTGGTCGAAACGGTGGACGACCAGGGCTACGACCTGCTCGTCCTGGCGATGACGGGACTACAGGCCCGCCCGCAGACGCGAACGCTCCTCGTCCACGGCCAATACGCGCTCGATGCCTGGATCTCGGCCCTGACCACCGGTAATTCGCGAATCGGCATCATCTATCCGCTGACCAGCCAGCGCGCGACCTTCAGCGTCAATGACCACGCCACGCTACTGCAAAGCTCGCACGCGACCATCGGTGGCCATCACGGCACCGACCTAGCGGACGCGATCGGCCGTGTCTCTGGCGCCGACCTTATCATCATGAACTCGATCGGCTACACCGCGGAGATGGCGCAGCAGGTCGCGCGGCCGAGCGGCAAGCCCGTCGTCACCGCCTGTCGGATCATCGGCAGCACGGCGCGGCTGCGATTAGCGGAGATCGCCGGCAAACCCCTCGACCTGTCAGCCAGGACCTATACCGGCGCCGAACTGCTGAAGCGGTTGCCGCCGACCGGAGAGTCGCTGACCCGGCGGGAAAGCGAGGTGCTGGTCCACGCTCTCGAAGGCGCCGCCAACAAGTTCATTGGCCGGGCGCTCGGGATCAGCCATCGAACCGTCGAGATCCATCGCTCGCGCGCCATGCTCAAGCTCGGCGCGACATCCGCCGCCGAATTGATTTGGCGTGCACTTACCCAGCCCGAACGCTAGGGCACCGCCCATCCAGCCGCACCTTGCCCGGCGATGATTCTGGTCCAGGCCTCGGCGCTGATAGAGCCCGCCAATCGATCCCTGGGCCAAGGTCGAGATCGCGGCGCCATTCGCGATGGTTCGCCAGCGCGTAGTTCAGCGTCAACCGACAACAGGATGGGGCATTGCCGCCGCGTTCCCGGCTTTCTATTCCAGCTCGGCGGCCTCGATCAGCCAGGGTTCGTGCTGGGCGGCCTCGATCCATTCCTTCATCGCCGGATGGGCCAGCACGGCGGCCGCGTAGGCCTCCGAATCGCTGTCGAGCGTCACGCCGTAGGTGCGGAAGCGGGTGACGACCGGGGCGAACATGGCATCGGCGGCGCCGAAGGTGCCGAACAGGAAGCCATCGTCCTTGGGCGAGGCGCCGGCGAAGCGCTTGCGGCAGTCGCGCCATATCGCGGTGATGCGCTCGACGTCGGCGCGCACGCCCGAGGTCAGGCCCTTGCCGGGGTAGGAGGCGCGGATGTTCATCGGCATGTTGGCGCGCAGCTCGGCGAAGCCGGCATGCATCTCGGTCGAGATCGAGCGGGCATGGGCGCGTGCCGAGACGGTCGGCGGCCACAGGATCGCCTCGGGCTTGAGGTCGTTCAGATATTCCCCGATCGCCAGCGACTCCCAGACCGCGAGGCCGCGGTGCAGCAGTACCGGCACCCGGCCCGACGGCGAATGCTTGCGGATCGCCGAGGCCGTCTCCGGCCGGTCGAGCGGGATCACGATCTCCTCGAATTCGACGCCGGCGGCCTTGACCATCAGCCAGCCGCGCAGCGACCAGGAGGAATAGTTCTTGTTGCCGATGACGAGCGTGAAGTCCGCCATACGTCCCCCTTGAAATGCCTCTTGTCTTGCCAGCCGCTCGCTTTGGCCGGCACTCTCACTCTGTTGCACTACAGATTGGTGATCATGTCCATGCCGATACCCTTCGTCGACCGCTCCTCTTCTTCGTTGCCCGTGCAGTTTGTTGCCCAGCCGAGATGGCGGTCGTGGCTCAAGGAGCTGAGCGCGGCCCGGCGCGGTTGGGTCGAGTCGCTGCACATCGCCGGCGAACCGGGCGATCTCGTCGTCCTGCCGGGGCGCGACGGCCGCGCTTCGGGGGCGGTGCTGGTGGTCTCGGCCAAGCCGACGCTGTGGGATTTCGGCGGGTTGGCCACCCGGCTGCCGGCCGGCACCTGGAAGCTGGCGTCGGACGCCGGGCCGGTGTCGATGACCGATGCCGCCATCGCCATCGGGCTCGGGGCCTGGCGGTTCGAACGCTACAAGGCCAGGAAGACCCGGCAGGGGCCGCGCTTCGCCTGGCCGGAGGGCGCCGACCGGGCGCGCGCGACGGCGGCGATCGAGGCGATTTCGCTGGCCCGCGATCTCATTACCACGCCGTCGTCGGACATGGGGCCGGCCGAGCTGGCCGAGGCGGCGCGGGAACTGGCCAAGGCGCACGGCGCCAAGTGCCGGGTGATCGTGGGCGAGGATCTGCTGAAGCAGAATTATCCGATGATCCATGCCGTCGGCCGCGCCAGCACGCGCGCGCCGCGGCTGATCGACCTGGTGTGGGGCAACGAGAGCGCTCCCAAGGTGACGCTGGTCGGCAAGGGCGTGTGCTTCGACACCGGCGGGCTCGACCTCAAGCCCGCCACCGGCATGCTGAACATGAAGAAGGACATGGGTGGCGCTGCGACCATGATGGCGGTGGCCGCGATGGTGATGGCGGCCCGGCTGCCGGTGCGGCTGCGGCTTTTGGTGCCGGCGGTCGAGAATTCGGTGTCGGGCAACGCTTTCCGGCCGCTCGACGTGGTGCCGACGCGCAAGGGCATCTCTGTCGAGATCGGCAACACCGACGCCGAGGGAAGGCTGATCCTGTGCGATGCCCTGTACGAAGGTGCCTCGGAGAAGCCGGCGATGATGGTCGACTGCGCGACGCTGACGGGGGCGGCCCGGGTGGCGCTGGGCACCGACCTGCCGGCCCTGTTCTGCAACGACGACGGGCTGGCCGACGATCTGCTGGCGGCGGGCCGGGACGTCACCGACCCGATGTGGCGGATGCCGCTGTTCGCCGGCTACCGGCGCCTGCTCGACAGCAAGGTGGCCGACATCAACAACGTCTCGGCCGGCGCCTTTGGCGGCGCGATCACGGCGGCACTCTATCTCCAGGAATTCGTGCCCGACGACGTGCCGTGGGCGCATTTCGACATGATGGCGTGGAACAACACCAGCCGGCCGGGACGGCCCGAAGGCGGCGAGGCCCAGGCGGCGCGGGCGATCTTCCGCACCATCGAGAACAGGTTGGCGCGATGATCGTCAGAAACTGTGCGACCCGATGGACCGGTAGCCGTCGTCAGTAGCCGGTTGCCGGGTCTACCGTGTGGATCAGCGGCTCGCCGGCCCGCATCCGCCGGATGTTCTCGATCACCCCGGGCGAGGCGGTGCGCGGGTTGGTGGCGCCGGCGATATGCGGCGTCACATGGACCGCGGGGTGCGTCCAATAGGGATGGTCCGGGGGCAGCGGCTCGGTGTTGAACACATCCAGCGCCGCGCCTGAAAGCTGCCCAGAGTCGAGCGCCACCAGCAGTGCCTCGTCCACGACATGGCCGCCGCGCGCCATGTTGATCAGGTAGGCGCCGCGGGGGAGTGCAGCGAAGGCCTCGGCATTCAGAATACCGCGCGTGTCGCGGGTGAGCGGCAGCACGTTGATCAGGATGTCGCTCTGCGCCAGAAGTCTCTTCAGGCCATCGGCGCCATGGAAGGTCTCGATGCCGGGCAGGCTCTTCTGCGTGCGGCTCCAGCCGGCGGTGGGAAAGCCCAGGGCGGCGATCTTGCTCGCCGTGTCCTGGCCGATCGTGCCCAAGCCCAGCACGCCAACACGGCGATGTATGGTGTCGACGAAATCCTCGGGCTTCCACTGCTTCGCGCGCTGCGACGCGGCGTACTTGTCGATGTCGCGGTGATGGCGCAACGCCCAGTAGATCGCATACTCGCTCATCTGGCCCACGAGGCCGGCGTCCATGATGCGCACGATCGGCACGCCCGCCGGCAACCTGTCGTCGGCCAGCAGATGATCGACGCCCATACCGAGCGAAACGATCAGCGTCAGGTTGGGAAACGAGGCGATCAGCCCCGGCGGTGGTTTCCAGGCCAGCGCCACCTCGATGCCGGCCCTGTCGCCCAGCCCGTCGAGAGTGCGGAAATCGAGCGGGCCCAGTCCCGCCTCCAGCGCCTTCTTCCAGAGTTGCCCGTCGGTATCGCGGCTGATGTAGGCAATAGCGTCAGGCATGACGGACCCTGAAAATGAAGTGTTGTAGCGCCCAGGCGAGACCCGCCAAGCCGGCGCCGATCGCATCGGTAGCGGCGCCCGGGGTGATAAGGGCGATCGCGGCGGCGGCCAGGATCACGCGGGGGATCGGCGACATCGCCTCGGTGAGCCAGCCCTCGGTCGCGCAGGCCAGCAGCCAGACGCCGACTGCTGCCGTGGTGAAGGTGTGGGCGATCTCCCAGAAGCTGCCCTGGCCCAGCAGCACCGGACTGTAGAAGAACATGAAGGGCACCAGGAAAGTGGCCAATCCCATCTTCACGGCGATCCACGAGGTCTTCCACGGATCTCCCCGCGCCATGCCCGCCGCCGCGAACGAGGCCACGGCGACCGGCGGCGTGATCGCCGAGAGGACGGCGAAGTAGAAAATGAACATGTGTGCGACGAGCTTCGGCACGCCGATCTGTTGCAGGCCGGGCGCCACCACCGCGGCGGCGATGGCATAGGCGGCCGTCGTGGGCATACCCATGCCGAGGATGGTGACGATGATCATGGTGAAGAACATGGCGAGAAGCTGATTCTCGCCGGCAATTGCCTGCATGATCTGGGCGAATCGTCCACCGACGCCGGTGAGCGCGATCACGCCGACAATGACGCCGGCTGCGGCGCACACCGCCACCAGCTGGATGCAGTCCTTGGCGCCGATCTCGAGTGCCTCGATGATGGCGCGGCCGCCCATGACATCGTCGCCGCGCCGCCATCGCAGGCTGCCGTCTTCGTTGCGGAAGCCATTGAGCCAGCTCACGACGACGCAGAGCCCCATGCCGAGCGCCGCGGCGAGGAAGGCGGAGTAGCCGGTGATGAAGGCCCAGATCAGCACCGCGATCGGCGCCAGCATGTAGACCCGCATCAGCAGCGGCATCAGGCGCGGCAACTCGGCCCGCGGCAGGCCGCGCAGGCCGTGCTTGGCCGCATGCAGGTCGCAGTGGGCGTAGCAGGCGATGTAGAACAGCAGGCAGGGGATGATCGCCGCGGCGGCGATCTCGGCGTACTTGATGCCCGTCGCCTCGGCCATGATGAAGGCGGCGGCGCCAAGTACCGGCGGCGTGAGCTGGCCGCCAGTCGAGGAGGTCGCCTCAATGGCGCCGGCGGTGTTCCGGTCATAGCCGACACGGCGCATCATCGGAATCGTGATGGCACCCGATGCCACGACATTGGCGACCGACGAGCCGCTGACCGAGCCGAACATGACGCCGGACAGGACGGCTACCTTGGCCGGCCCGCCACGCGCCCATCCGACCAGGGCCACCGAGAGGTTGTTGAAGTAATCGCCGGCCTTGGAGCGCCCGAGGAAAGCCGCGAACACCGTGAACATGATGATGAAGGTCGACGACACCTCGAGTGTCGGCCCGAAGACGCCGAGGTTGCTGTAGATGTATGGAAAGACGAACCATAGATCGGTCAGCGACTTGTTGTGATAGAGCGGTGAACCTTCGGGGAAGACGTGGCCGAACATTGCGTAGAGCAGGAAGCAGCCGACGATGATCGTGAGCGCGTTGCCGGCCGTGCGACGGGTAAACTCGAACACGACGACGAGACCGACCAGGCTGTAGACGAGATCGGGCGTGGCGTAGACTGCGCCCTGGTTCATCTGCAGGTCGTCGAGATTGCGCCACATGTAGACGGCGCAGCCCAGTGCGCCCAGCATCAGCAGCCAGTCGTGCCAGGGAATGCCCTTGGTGCCGCGGCCCTTGGCCATGCTGTAGAAGCCGAAGCCCAGGGTGGCTCCCCACGCCAGATGTATGGCGCGGAACAGTTCCTGGTCGATGTTGGCGGCCACCGCCCTATAGAAGACCTGTCCCAGCCCAAACGCGGTGTCGATCTCCTTGACGAGCACGGGCCCGACGAGAACCCAGAGATGGAACGCGGAGAAACCGGCGCAAAGCCAGAAGAACAGCTTCTGTTCCCATGGCCGCTGATCGTGCCGGCCGCCAGAAACCTCGAGGTCCTCGACGTCGATCTGGCCGAGATCGTTCACGTCGGCTGTCGCCGCCTGGCTATTGGCCGCTGCCATTGATCGTTCCCCATGTGCCGCGGCGGCCGTTCAGATCGGGCCGTTTGCGCGCCTTCCCATTGTCTCAATAGCAAAACGCCCGCTCCGGGGGGAGCGGGCGCTTGCCGAGTTCAATCGCCTACTTCGGCAGGGTCGCCGGATTCAGAGGAATGCCCTTTTCCTTGTAATAGCGCACCGCGCCGGGATGGAAGGGCAGGAAGGTGTTGCGGCTGGCATTGGCGGCAACGGTTTCCTTGGCCGCGGCATGGCCCTGAACCATTGCCGCGTTGTTCTCCAGGATGGTCTTGGTGACGAGATAGGCCACGTCATCGGACATCGACTTGTTGGCGATGCCGAAGTTGTAAAGGCCAAGAGTCTTCTGGTCGGCGGTCTGCGTTTTGTAGGTGCCCTTGGGAATCACGGCGTCTGAAAATTCGGGCATCTTCTTGCGGATCGCATCGCGTTCGGCATCGGTCCAGGTGAAGAAGACGACTTCTTTCTCGGCGTCGAGTTGCGAGAAGATCGGAATCGGCAGGCCGGCGCCGAAGCAGAAGGCGTCGAGAATACCGTCGCCGAGCTGGCTGCCCATGTCGGCGCCCTGGCCGTTGCGGACGGTGGCCTTCATGCCGAGTGCATCGAAGAACAGGGGCAGGTAGGTGCCCGGCGTGCCGGCTTTCGGGCCGACGCCGACGGTCTTGCCGTCGAGTTGCTTGAAGCTGGTGATGCCCGACTTCTTGAGCGCCACGCACTGCATGGGTGTATCGTACATCGGGAACAGGGCGCGAATTTCATCGTACTTCTTGCCCTTGGTCCACGGGCCGGTTCCGGTCCACGCCTGCAAGGCCACGCCCATCGTCGTCATGCCGAGGTCGATTTTCTTGTCCTCGACCAGGATGACGTTCTGGTTCGGGCCCTGAGTCTGCTGGGTCGAGACCTGGATGCCGGTCTTGTCGGTGAGAATCTTGGCGATCACGCCGCCGTAGACGAAGTAGGTGCCGCCCACGGAAGCGGTTCCCAATGTCATGGTTTTCGGCTGTGCATGGGCGGTCGCCGCGGTCAGGGCGACGGCGGCGGCGGCGATCAAGCTGCGGCGCAGGTATTTCACGTTGTCACTTCTCCCGTACTGGATGGGCCCGCTGTGCGGCGGGCACCTTGGCGGCGACTCATATGGTCAATGCACAAGGACTGCAAGAGGCAGCCTATTTCGCCAGCGTTGCCGGATCGAGCTTGATGCCCTTTTCCGCGTAGTAGCGCGTGGCGCCGGGATGAAATGGCAGGAACGTATTGCGGGTGGCGTTGGCGGCGATGGTTTCCTTGGCCGCAGGGTGGCCCTTGGCCAGGCGCGCGGTGTTCTCAAGCGCCGTCCTGGTGATGATATAGGCCGTGTCGTTGGCCATGTCCTTGTTGGCGATGGCGAAATTGAAGAGGCCGACGGTCCTCTGGTCGGCGATCTGGTCGCGATAGAACCCTTTGGGGATCTGCGATGGCGAGAATTCGGGGAGCTTGCTGCGGATCGTGGCGATGTCGTCATCCGTCCAGGTATAGAAGACGACATCTTTTTCGGCATCGAGCTGGCGGAAGATCGGCACTGGCGGGCCAGCGCCGAAGCAGAAGGCATCGATGATGCCGTCGTCCAGCTGGTTGCCCATTTCGGCGCCCTGGCCGTTACGGATCATCGCTTTCATGCCGAGGGCGTCGAAGATCAGGGGATAGTAGGTGCCGGCCGTGCCGGCCTTGGGTCCGGTGCCGACGGTCTTGCCCTCGAGTTGCCGGAAGCTGGTGATGCCCGACTTCCTCAGGGACACGCACTGCAGTGGCGTATCGTACATCGGGAACAGGGCGCGGATGTTCTCGAATTTCTTTCCCTTGGTCCAGGCGCCCGAGCCCTTCACCGCCTGAAGCGCCACACCCATTGTCGTCATGCCGAGGCTGAGCTTGCCCTCATCGACCAGGATGACGTTCTGGTTCGGACCCTGGGTCTGCCGGGGCGTGACCTGGAGGCCGGCTTTTGCGGTCAGGAGATCGGCGACGAGACCGCCGTAGACGTAGTAGGTGCCGCCGACCGACGCCGTGCCGAGCGTCAGGGTGGCCGGCTGCGCGACGGCAGATGTCGTGGCCGCGAAGGCGATGGCGCCGGCCAGCAGGCTGCAACGGAATCCGGCCATGTCGGGACTCCTCCCGTGATATTTTCCCAGAGGGTCGCTGGAATCGGTCCGCAAGTCCATCGTCCGTCGGCGCACAACTGAACGGCCTCAGGTGGCGACGGTCTGGCCTTCTGCACCGATCGCCTCGAGATTGAAGGCGGCGGCGATCAACGCCTGTGTGTAGGGCGTCTGCGGCGCCTCGAACACTTGCCGGGCCGACCCGCGCTCGACGACCTTGCCGTGGCGCAACACGACGACCTCGTCGGCCAGCGCCCGCACGACCTTCAGGTCATGGCTTATGAAAAGATAGGCCAGCCGGTGGCGGGCCTGGAGGTCGCGCAAAAGGTCGACGATCTGGGCCTGTACGCTCATGTCGAGTGCCGAGGTCGGCTCGTCGAGCACGATGAAGCGCGGCTTCAGCACCAGGGCGCGGGCGATCGCGATACGCTGGCGTTGCCCGCCCGAGAATTCGTGGGGGTAACGCTCGCGCGTGGCGACCTCGAGGCCGACCTCGCGCAGCGCCTGGTCGATCGCCTGGCTGCGTTCGGCCGCGGTGCCGATGCGATGAACCTCCAGCCCCTCGCCGACGATTTCGCCCACCGACATGCGCGGGCTGAGCGAGCTGAACGGGTCCTGGAAGACGATCTGCATCTGTCGCCGCAACGACCGCAACTCGCACGCGCCGATACTCTGCAGGTCGTGTCCGTCGAACCGGATCCCGCCTTCGCTCTTCTCGAGCCGCAGCAGGGCAAGACCCAATGTGGTCTTGCCCGATCCCGATTCGCCCACCAGGCCGATGGTGTGGCCTTCGCGCAACGCGATGCTGACACCGTCGACGGCCTTCACATGGCCCACCGTGCGGCGCAAAACGCCGCGCCGGATCGGGAAGTGCACTTTCAAGTCGTCGAGGCGCAGGATCTCCGGGGCCGCGGGATCGGCGGCCGCGGGCCGGCCCTTCGGCTCCGCCGAGAGCAGGTGCTGCGTATAGCTGTGCTGCGGATTGCCGAATACCTCGGCGACCGGACCCTGTTCGACGATCCGGCCCTGGGTCATCACGCAGACACGGTCGGCCATCTTGGTGACGATGCCGAGGTCGTGGGTGATGAACAGCAGCGCCATGCCATAGCGTGCCTGCAGGGTCTTCAAGAGCTTCAGGATCTGCGCCTGGATGGTGACGTCGAGTGCTGTGGTCGGTTCGTCGGCGATCAGCAGGTCGGGCTCGTTGGCCAGCGCCATGGCGATCATCACGCGCTGGCGCTGGCCGCCGGAAAGCTGGTGCGGATAGGCGTCGAGGCGCTTGGCCGCCTCGGGAATGCCGACCTGCTCCAGCAGTTCGAGCGTGCGCTTGCGCGCCGCCGCCCGCGACAGGCCCTTGTGCAGAATCAGAACCTCGTTGACCTGGCGCTCGATCGTATGCAGCGGGTTGAGCGACGTCATCGGCTCCTGGAAGATCATCGACACCCGGTTGCCGCGCACAGCGAGCAGCTCGCGCGGCGGTGCGCCGACCAGCTCGCGGCCCTGGAAACGGATGCTGCCGGTGGGATGGCTTGCCGTCGGGTAAGGCAGCAGCTGCAGGATCGACAGCGCAGTCACCGACTTGCCCGATCCCGATTCGCCGACCAGCGCCAGGGTCTCGCCGCGGCGGAGCGTGAAATCGACACCGCGCACCGCCCGCACGGCGGCCTCGCCGGCGCCGAACGTCACCGAAAGCTTCCGGACCTCGAGCAGCATGGGTTCGCTCATGCCGGCACCTTGCGCGGATTGAAGGCATCGCGAAAGGCCTCGCCGATGAATACCAGCAGGGACAGCATCAGCGCGATGATGAAGAAACCGGTGAAGGCCAGCCATGGCGCATTGAGGTTGTTCTTGCCCTGCAGCAGCAGTTCGCCCAAGGACGGCGAACCCACGGGAAGACCGAAGCCCAGGAAGTCGAGCGACGTGAGCGTGGTGACCGAGCCCGCCAGGATGAATGGCAGGAAGGTGAGGCTGGCGGTCATGGCGTTGGGCAGGATGTGGCGGAACATGATGCGCACATCCAGCATGCCGAGCGCGCGGGCGGCGCGGACGTAGTCGAAATTGCGCCCGCGCAGGAACTCCGCCCGAACCAGGCCGACCAGTGCCATCCAGCTGAACAGCAGCATGATGCCGAGCAGAACCCAGAAACTCGGCTGGATGAAACTCGCCAGAATGATGAGAAGATAAAGCGTCGGCATGCTCGACCAGATTTCGAGAAAGCGCTGAAACACCAGATCGACCGCGCCGCCAAAATAGCCCTGAAACGCGCCGGCCGCGATGCCGATGATCGAACTCAGGATGGTGAGCGCCAGGCCGAACAGTACGGAGATGCGGAAACCGTAGATCAGGCGGGCGAGGACATCGCGGGCCTGATCGTCGGTTCCGAGCGGATGCGCCCATGATGGCGGCAGAAGCGTCTGCCGCTTCTCGCCCTTGAGAACCGTGTCGTAGCTGTAGGGAATCGGTGGCCAGAGGATCCAGCCCTTGTCCTGGATCAGCTTCTGCACCTCCTTGTCGGAATAGACCGTATTGGTAGGGAAGTCGCCGCCGAACGTCGTCTCGGGATAGTCCCTGAGCATCGGTGAAAAGAACGCACCGTCGTAGCGAATGAGGATCGGTTTGTTGTTGGCGAGAAGCTCGGCGAACAGCGAGACGAAGAAGAGCACGCCAAAGACCACGAGCGAGATCATGCCGCGACGGCTGGCGCGAAATGCAGCAAAGCGCCGGCGGTTGAGCGGACTCATCAGGAGCGCGCCTCGAAATCGATGCGCGGGTCGACCACGGTGTACATCAGGTCGCCCAGGATGCCCATGACGAGGCCGATCAGGCCGAAGAAATAGAGCGTTCCGAACATGATCGGATAGTCGCGGTTCAGTGCCGCCTCGAAACCGAGCAGGCCGATGCCGTCGAGCGAGAAAATCACCTCGATCAGCAGCGAGCCGGTGAACAGCACGCCGATGAAGGCCGCGGGAAAGCCCGCGATCACGATCAGCATCGCGTTACGGAACACATGGCCGTACAGCACCCGCCGTTCGACCAGCCCCTTGGCGCGGGCGGTCAGGACATACTGCTTGTTGATTTCCTCGAGGAACGAATTCTTGGTGAGGAAGGTGAGCGTCGCGAACCCGCCGATCACCATGGCGCCGATCGGCAGTGCCATGTGCCAGAAGTAATCGAGTACCTTGTCGATCGGGCCGAGCGAACTCCAGTCGTCCGACACCAGGCCGCGCAATGGAAACCACTTGAAATAGCTGCCGCCCGCGAACACCACGACGAGCAGCAGCGCGAACAGGAAGCCGGGGATCGCGTTCAGCATGATCAGGGTGGTCGAGGTCGAGACATCGAAGCGCGAGCCGTCGCGAACCGCCTTGGCGATGCCGAGCGGAATCGAGATGAAGTAGATCAGCAGCGTCGTCCACAGGCCGAGCGAAATCGACACCGGCATCTTGTCGATCACCAGGTCGACGACGCGCTTGTTGCGGAAGAAGCTCTCGCCGAAGTCGAACATCAGGTAGTTTTTCATCATCAGCAGGAAGCGTTCGCCGACCGGCTTGTCGAAGCCGTACATCTTCTCGATGCGCTGGATCAGTTCCTTGGGCAGGCCGCGGGCGCCGCGATAGGCGCCGCTGCTGCCGCCGGAACTGTCGGTGGCCGACTTGGCGAGCGTCTCGCCGCCGCTCGAGCTGCCCGAGAAGCGTTCCGTTGCATCGACCGAGGTGCCCTGGATCTGGGCCAGCATCTGCTCGACCGGGCCGCCGGGTGCCGCCTGGATGATGATAAAGTTGACCACCATGATGCCGAACAGCGTCGGCACCACCAGCATCAGTCGGCGGAGGATGTAGGCGAGCATGGTCGTACCTGCCGCCTACTTCCTTTCGCCGCGTTGCAGGGCGCGATCCTTGGCTTCGTCGATCCACCAGGTGTCGAAGGCGAAGGGAGCGTAACGGGCACTCTTTTCCGGCCGTCCGAACCTGTTCCAGTAGGCGACGAAGACCTTGTTGTTGTGCCAGTTGGGCACGACGAAATGGCTCCACAACAGCACGCGATCCAGCGCATGGGTCACGGCGATCAGGCTTTCGCGGTCGGGTGCGGCGATCAGCGTGTCGATCAACGCGTCGATCGCGGTATTGCGGATGCCGATCGTGTTGCGGCTGCCGGGCGTGTCGGCCGATTTCGAACCCCAGAAGTCGCGCTGTTCGTTGCCCGGCGACAGCGACTGGCCGAAACCCTCGACCATCATGTCGTAGTCGAATTCGTCTTCGCGGCGCTTGAACTGCGCCGTATCGACCGTGCGCACGTTCATTTCGATACCGACGCGCTCGAGGTTCTGCTTGTAGGGCAGGACGACGCGCTCGAAGCTGGCATCGCCCAGCAGCATCTCGAAGGCGAGCTTCTTGCCGGATTTCGTGTCGGTCATCTTGCCGTCCTTGATCTCCCAGCCGGCCTCCTTCAGAAGGCCGAGCGCGCGCCGCGCCAGATCGCGGGCGTTGCCTGTGCCGTCGGATTCCGGAAGCTTGAACTCCTTGGTGAAGACCTCGTCGGGAATCTTGCCGCGCAACGGCTCAAGATACTTCAGTTCGGCCGGCGTCGGCAGGCCGGACGAGGCAAGTTCGGAGTTCCCGAAGAACGAAATGTTGCGCCTGTACATGCCGTAGAACAGATTCTTGTTGGTCCAGGCGAAGTCGAACATCGTGGCGATCGCCTCACGCACGCGCCGGTCCTTGAAGTAGTCGCGGCGGGTGTTGAAAGCGAAGCACTGCATGCCGGTCGGCAGTTCGTGCGGGATCTCGACCCGCTGGATCTGGCCGTCGCGCACTGGCGGGATGTCGTAGGCGGTCGCCCAGTTGCGCGCGATGTTCTCCTGCCGGACGTCGAGCTCGCCCGCCTTGAAGGCCTCGAACTGCACCGTGACGTCGCGATAGTACTCGTAGCGGATGACGTCGAAGTTGCTGCGGCCCCGATTCATCCAGAGGTCCTTCGCCCACCAGTCCTCGACCCGGCGGTAGGCGATGGAGCGGCCGACGTCGAAGCTCTCGACGCGGTAAGGCCCGCTGCCCAGCGGAATCTCGAGCGAGACATTCTCGAAGTCGCGGCCGGCCCACCATTTCGACGGCAGGACGGGGAGTTGACCGAGGATCAGCGGCAACTCCCTGTTGCTGCTGTCGCGGAACGTGAAGTGGACCTTGCGTTCGCCTGTCTTCTCGGCCTTGAGCACGTCGTGATAGTAGAAGGCATAGTTGGGCGAGCCCTTGGTCTTCAGGATGTCGAAGGTGAAGATCACGTCCTCGACGGTGATCGGAGTGCCGTCGTGCCAGCGCGCCTGGGGTCGAAGCGTGAAGGCCACCCAGGAACGGTCGTCGGGCCATTCGATGGTTTCGGCGATCAGGCCGTATTCGGTCGACGCTTCATCGCGCGATGCCCAGCACAGCGTGTCCCAGTTCGCCCCGATCCCTGCTGCGGGGTGGCTCTTGACGATGAACGGGTGCAGCGAGTCGAATGTTCCGCGCGCGCCCAGCTTGACCGTTCCCCCCTTCGGGGCATTGGGATTGAGGTAGTCGGGCGGCCCGGCGTCGGCGGCATACTTCGGCGTGCCGTGCATGGCGAAGCCATGGCTAACGTTCACCTTGGGCGGGGTCTGCGCCCGCAGGATGGCCGGGCCACTCGCCCAGAGGGCCACACTGCTCGCCAATATGCTGCGCCGTCCGATCGCCATCCGATGCGCTCCCCACGCCAGCCCGTTCCAGCGTCATATATAGCGCGCCGCAATTGGGCCGCACTATGGCCGCCGGCTCACATCACTGTCAGCTTTGGGTCGCGATTCCCGCTTCCTTGACCAGTTTGCCGTAGCGCGCGTAGTCGGCCTTCCACATCGCCAGGATTTCCGCCGGCGAGCGCGGTGCGGGGACGTTGCAGCCGGCCTTGGCCAGCCGCTCCTGCGTCGCAGGGCTCTGAAGAGCCTTCATCGCCGCACCGTGGATGCGGTTCACCACGGCGGGCGGCGTTCCGGCGCGGACCGCGATGACGTACCAGCTCGTTACCTGGGCATCTCCGAAGCCCACCTCGGCGAATGTCGGCACGGCGGGAAGCTGCGGCAATCTCTTGTCGGCCAGCACCGCCAGCGGTCGCAATTTGCCGGCCTCGATATGCTGGTGTGCCAGCGGCCCGGGCAGAAGCCCGACCTGCAGGCGGCCTTCCAGCAGGTCCGGCATTCCCGGCGGAATGCCCTTGTAGGGAACCGAGACCATGTCGAACTTGGAATGACTCTTCAGCAGTTCGGCCGAGAGGTGGATCGACGAGCCGTTGCCTGGGTTGAGGTAATGCAGCTTGCCGGGGTTGGCTTTGCCGTACGCCACCAGCTCCGCGAGAGTGTTCACGGGCACGGATGGATGCACGGTCGCGACCGAGGTCGCGACCGCCACGAAGGCCACCGGCTGGAAGCCGCCGATCGGATCGTAGGAGACTTTCTGCAGGTGTGGCGCCACGACATGGGAGATGGTCGACATGACCCAGGTGTTGCCGTCGGCCGGGGCCTGCGCCGCCAGCGCCGTCGCGATGGTCGAATTGCCGCCAGGCTTGGGTTCGACGACGATCGTCTGGCCGAGGTCGGTCTGCATGGGATCGGCAAGCGTGCGCGCGACGATGTCGACGATGCCACCGCCCGGGTAGGGCACCAGAAAGTGCGGCGGCTTGTCGGGCCAGGACTGCGCCGATGCCCGTGGCGCGATGGCAAAGGCTGCAACGGCACCCAGCGCGGCGCGCCGGTTCATCCTGGTCATTGTCGTTCTCCCCGCGGATTTGCCGCGAAGGTAAGCAGCGGCCGCGGACTTGTCATCATTCCCCGCCCTCGGGTAGGTGTGGGCCATGACCGCAGCTTTTGCCCAGCCTTTCATTCTCGCTCCGCCGATGGCGAGCGGCCTTTCCCTGTCCTACGCGCTCGGCAGTGGCGTCGATGTCCAGGATGCCGTGCGCGCATTGGCCCGCGGTTTCGAGCCGGGCTGGGGCACGGTGGGGATCGGCGAGCCGCTCGCCCGGGCGCTCGGCCGGCCAGTGCCGGGCTTGCATACCTTTCCGGCGCTGTCCGCACCGGGATGCGGCGTGCCCTCGACGCAGCAGCCGCTCTGGATCCTGTTGACCGCGCGCGACCAGGGCGGCGTCTTCGACGTCTTCAAGAAGGTCGAAGCCCTCACCGCCGAGGCTTTCGTGCTGGCGGATTCGATGCCGACGTTCATCTATGCCGACACGCGCGATCTCACCGGCTACGAAGACGGCACCGAGAACCCCAAGGGCAAGGCCGCCGCGGCGGCGGCGATCGTCGAGGGCGGCAAGGGGCTTGCGGGGTCAAGCTTCGTGGCCGTGCAGCGCTGGGAGCACGACCTCGATCATTTCAACGGCCATTCGCAGCGGGTGCGTGACGCCATTGTCGGCCGGCGCCGCAGCGACAATGCCGAACTGCCGCGGGCACCCGACACCGCGCACGTCAAGCGCGCGACGCAGGAAGACTACGATCCTCCCGCCTTCATGGTGCGCCGGTCGATGCCGTGGGCGACGGTGTGGGGCCAGGGGCTGGAATTCATCGCCTACGGCCGTTCGCTCGACGCCTACGAACGCGTGATGCGCCGGATGACCGGCCTCGACGACGGCACGGTCGATGCCCTGTTCTCCTTCTCGCGCCCCGTCACCGGCGGCTACTACTGGTGCCCGCCGGTTCGCAGCGGGAAACTCGACCTGCGGCTTCTCGGCCTCCCGGTTTGACTTCGCGGCGGGGCGGTCTCAGGTTTCACCCATGACCGACACCATGGATTTTGCGCCGCAGTACGATGTTCCGCTCGACTACATGCGGCGCACCCGCGAGTACTATCTCGCGCTCGGCTACGACAATCCCTACCGCTGGGCGCACTATGTCGATGCGCCGTTCCAGCCGCTCGCCAGGCCGCTGAAGGACAGCACGCTGGCGCTGATCACGACGGCGGCGCCCTATCAGCCCGACAAGGGCGACCAGGGCCCCGGTGCGCTCTACAACGCCGGTGCCAAGTACTACACGGTCTATTCGGGCGACACCGCGGCCGATCACGACACGCGCATCTCCCACATCGGCTACGACCGCAAGCACACCACGGCCAAGGACAGCAACACCTGGTTCCCGCTGCCACTGATGCGCCAGTTTGCGGCCGAGGGCCGCTTCAGGCTCGCCGCCCGCTTCCATGGCGCGCCGACCAATCGCAGCCAGCGCGTGACACTGGAAACCGACGCGCCGGAAATCCTGGCGCGCTGCCGCCAGGATCAGGTCGATGCCGCGCTGCTGGTGCCTACTTGACCCGTCTGCCACCAGACCGTGAGTCTGGTCGCCCGCTATCTCGAACGGAACGGCATCCCGACCGTGGTCATGGGAGCGGCCAAGGACATCGTCGAATATGCCGGTGTGCCGCGCTTCCTGTTCAGCGACTTCCCGCTCGGCAATTCCTGCGGCAAGCCGCACGAGCCCGACACCCAGCGCTTCACGCTCGATCTGGCGTTGAAGGTGTTCGAAAGCGCCGTTGGCCCACGCACCACGGTGCAGTCGCCGCTGCGCTGGACCGAGGATGGCGACTGGAAGAACGACTACAACAACATCGCCCGCATGCCGCCGGAAGAGGTCGCCAAACGGCGCGCCGAGTTCGACAAGGTGAAGCAGGTGGCGCTCGACCAGCGCAAGCAGGCGGGCGTCGCCTAGGGCGCAATCGGAGAATGTGGGATCACAACAACCTCACCCTGAGGAGGCCGAGCAGCGGCCGTCTCGAAGGGTGGGACCAGTCGTGCTGTTGCCGTGCTTCGAGACGCCGCACTTCGTGCGGCTCCTCAGCATGAGGCGTTTCTGCTGATTCAAACCGCTCTTTAGGATCATCGTTGACATGAGCAAGCCGTTCGCCGGGATAAAAGTCCTCGATTTTACGCGCGTGCTGGCGGGGCCCTATGCCTCGTACCAGCTCGCGCTGCTGGGCGCCGACGTCATCAAGGTCGAGTCGCGCGACGGCGACGACATGCGCTACGGCAACCGCACCAACGACTGGGAGAAGCGCGGGCTCGCCGCCCCCTGGATTGCCGTCAACGCCGGCAAGCGTTCGATCACGCTCGACCTCAAGAAGCCCAAGGCGATCGAGGCGATCAAGCGCCTGGTCGCCAAGGCCGACGTGGTGATCGAGAATTTTCGCCCCGGCGTCATGACCAGTCTCGGCATCGGTTACGAGACGCTGCGCGTCCTCAATCCGAAGCTGATCTATTGCGCGGTCTCGGGCTTCGGCCAGGTCGGCCCGCAGGCCAAGACGGCGGCGTTCGATGGCATGATCCAGGCGATGTCCGGCCTGATGTCGATCACCGGCTTCGAGAACAATGGCCCCACGCGCGTGGGCTTTGCCGGCGCCGACGTGATGTCGGGTGCAACGGCAGCGCTGGGCGTCGCCTCGGCGTTGTTCCAGCGCACCCACACCGGCAAGGGGCAGCTTGTCGATGTCGCGATGATCGATGCGGTGATGGGCTATCTCGCCCAGCAGTTCACCGAGCATCTGGTGACCGGCCGCGTGCACGGCCAGTCCGCCAACCTGTCGGTGACACGCAAGCCTACTGGCAATCTCTTCAAGACCAGCGATGGCTGGATCGTGCTCGCCGTCATGACCGATCCGCAGTTCCAGCGGCTGATGAAGGAAGTGGGCCGTGCCGACGCGCTGGCCGACCCCAGGTTCGTCGACTGGCCGACGCGCATCGAGAACAACACGGCGTTGCACGAGATCATTGAGGAGGCGCTCAAGCGCGAAACCTCCGCGACCTGGACGGCGCGCTTTGCCAAGTCGGACATTCCGGCCGGCCAGGTGCTCAGCATTCCGGAGACCGTGCAGCTCGATCTCTTCCAGCACCGCACCGTGCTGCAGGACGTCGACACGCCGCACGGCCCGATCAGGGTGGTGGGCTCGGGCTTCCGGCTGGAGCACGGTGGCGGCTCGGTCGAGCGCTCGCCGGCAACGCTGGGCCAGCACACCGACGAGGTGCTGGGCGAGGCCGGTTATTCGCCGGCCGAAGTCGCGGAAATGCGCGAAGCAAAGGTCGTCTAATCGGCGAAATCTGACGCTTGATGCCCTTGCCCACACGCGAAGTCGATCGAAGGTGAAAATCGCTCCATGATCGGAGCGTCGGATCGAAACTGTCGGTCAAGAGTCCGGGTTACTCCCAACTCCGGACATGTCGCGGCACTGCACTGAAGAGCGCAATGTGCCAATAGGCGACATGTACGAGACGCATCGGCCGCATCATTGCCCGGCAGACTAACTCCTTCTACGATCCGAGGTGGAGAGGGGAATTTCCATTGGCTCGTGAGCAGCGCCGTTTAGCGGCAATACTAGCAGCTGATGTGGTCGGCTATTCCCGCCTGATGGGTCTGGACGAGAGCGGCACGCTTGCCCGCCTACAAGAGCATCGCAAGCAGCGGCTCGAGCCGACACTAGCTCGCCATGGCGGGCGACTAGTCAAACTCACCGGGGATGGCGCGCTGGCCGAGTTTCCGAGCGCCGTAGATGCAGTCAGTGCGGCCATCGAGTTTCAACAACAGATGGCCGAGGCCAATCGGGATCAACCCGAAGGCACCCGGATCGTATTCCGAATCGGCATGCATCTTGGCGATCTGATCGTCGATGGCGACGATCTTTACGGAGATGGTGTGAACATCACGGCCCGATTGGAGGCGGAAGCACCACCGGGCGGCATCGTGATCTCGGGTAACGTGCACGATGCCGTGGCGGGTCGGCTCAAAGCTACCTTCGATGATCTCGGCAAACTTGATCTCAAGAATATCGAGCGGCCCGTTCCAGCCTTCAGGATCGGCTGGCGTCCAGCCGACTGGCGACTGCCTGAAGCTTCATCCCGCGACGAAGCGCACTCTCCGACCGGGGCGCCGTCGGCGCCTCCTGACAAGCCGTCGATTGCAGTTCGCCCCTTTTTCGTTCTTTCCGAGGACAAGGGGCTAGAATTTCTGGCCGATGGCCTAGCGGAAGATGTGATCACGCTTCTCGCCCGCGTACCCGGCTTCTTTCTCATATCGCGGTCCTCGTCCCTCGTATTCCGCAATCGCGACATACCTTTGTCCGTCATCTCTCGCCAGCTCGGCGTTCGCTATGTAGTCGAAGGCAGCGTCCGCAGCGTCGGCGACAGGATCCGGGTCTCCGCCCAGTTGTCCGAGGCCGTGAACGGTCGCGTTCTCTGGTCCGGCAAGTTTGAAGTGGCGCGTTCGGAAACCTTCGAATTGCAGGACGATATAGCGCGCGGAATCATCGTAGAACTCGAGCCGGCCCTCACCCGTGCAGAGATCGCCGTTATCCGGCGCCAGCGCCCGGAGAACGTGGACGCATGGGGCTTTTACCATCAGGCGGCGGGGACGCTGGCCGGCAAGGGGTGGAATGAGGAAGTCGTGAGGGAGGCAATGGGCTTCCTGCAGCGCGCGCTCGATCTTGACGGCGCGTTCGCGCTCGCCCGCGCCCAGTTGGCTCTTCTCTGGGGGCTCGCCCAGAACACCGGCATTCTCCTCTGCTCGGCTGAACAAAGGGCCGAGGCTTTGTTTCAAGCGGAGCGGGCCATCACGGCCGACGCGGGCAGTTCGGAGGTCTTGGGCTATGCCGGTTGTGCCTTGGCAGACCTCGGCCAGATCGAGCGCGGCCGCGAAATCCTGTATCAGGCGGTCGAAATCGACCCTAGCAACGCACAGGCGGAAGTGGCCCTCGGCGCGGCGCTCGCGATCTCGGGCAATTTCGAGGGCGGCATCGCACACATGCAGCATGGCATTAGATTAAGCCCGCGCGATCGCCGGTTGGGGTTTTGGGGGTGGGCGCTCGGCATGTTCCTGCTGCGGGCCAATCGTCCCAAGGAAGCGCTCGAAGAAGCGGGACTCGCTGCGCGACGCGATCCAAGCCTTCATTTGCCGCGGATTCTGGAGGCGCTGGCCCAGGTCGCGCTGGGGGACATTGAGGCGGCCCGCACAGCTCTGCGCGCCGCAAGACGCCTCCGTCCCGTACTGACACTAAGCGAAATTGAAGCCTCTAACGGAAAGCGCGCGGCCAAGGTGCTGACGGATTTATGGGCGGCGACCCCAACTCCCGGATGGTCAAAAAACTGAACCGGCCGGCACGCATCATGCCTGTCCCTGCTCATAAAGCCATCCGGCTATGGAATCGGTTTGGCGATTAAGGCCATGGCTGATGATTGTCGGTTATCGAATAGAGCGCTGCTCTCTTGCGGCCCGGTCTCCGTGCATGGGCTCTGAAGGCGCCTACAATCGATCGATGCAATTGCGGACCGCGAAGACGCCCGAAACTGTGACGGCGGTAAGCGGCGCTGCCAAGTCCATAGTGGGTCATTCGCTACTGGAATGCCATGTCGGCGGCATGTCCGCTGTACGCCCAATCTCTACCGTCGTATCGCGCTGCAGCAACTGAGCCAATGAGCCGGGTCATATCCGACAGCAAGGGAGCCTGGGAGTTTCCATGTTGGGCGCCCCGCGCCGGATTTCATCCGTTGGTCTTGGGAAAGATTTGCAAGTTTCACAGGTTTCTGCTATCAAGATAGATAAGATGGGTGGGGTTATGTCCCCTCCCAAAAACGCCTGCCGGGTCTATCCGCGGGCGTTTTTCTTTGCCCAAACAGGACCTGAAATGACCCCGATCAAACGCTGCTGGCGGCCGCAGGGCCGCTTCCTGCGCGAATTCGCGCGCACCGGCTCGATCTCCGCCGCCTGCCGCGCCGCGGGCCTTGCTCGTCGCACCGTCTATCGTTGGCGCGACGCCGATGCCGATTTTCGCGCCCGCTGGGAGAACGCCCGCGGGCGCGCCGTCGAGCGGCTGCGCGACGAGGCCATGGAGCGCGCCCTGGTCGGCGCCGACCGGCCGGTGTGGCACGACGGCCGGATCGTCGACCATGTTGCGGACCCCGACAGACGCGTGCTGTGGAAGCTGCTGCAGGCGCTGCAGTCCGAGACCTACGGTCCGCGCGCCGCCGAGCTGCGGGCCAAGCGCGAGCGCGATGCTGAATTCAGGCGCCGGCTCGACGAGGGCGAGAAGCGGGTGGCGGCCTACGAGGCCGATCTGCGCAAGCAGATCGCGCACAAAAAACGGGATTCCGATAATGCCGAGTGACCGGGCGACCTGACACAGCCGATCGGGGGGCGATTCGTTCGCGCGCTCAAGGACTTGATGGCGATTTTTGGCACAGGCAGCGGCACAACGCGTGGCACAACGAGGTGTGTCACGAAATGGTCCACTTGACGGTCTCGGGCAGGCGGCTAGGTTGGCGCCGTCCAAGGGGGGTCCCGACAAGGGGCTGAGATACCGACGGGCGCCAGATCTCGAAATGGCGGCAGCGCGGTGACCCTTTGAACCTGATCCGGGTCATGCCGGCGAAGGGACTGGATATATCTCCTTTGCACGACACCACCGGATCTCCGTCTGTCTTTTGGTCACAGGAGATCCTCGTCATGGACACCATCGTTTCAGCATCGCCTCTCAAGGTGACAACCGGCCCCCTGCCGTCCTCACGCAAGATCTATGTCTCGCCCGAAGCCGCCCCGGACCTCAAGGTGCCGTTGCGCGAGATCACGCTTTCCAGTGCGGCCGAGCCGCCGGTGCGCGTCTACGACACCACCGGACCCTATAGCGATGCCTCGGTGGCCATCGATGTTCGCCAGGGCCTGGCGCGCACGCGCCGTGCCTGGGTGATCGAACGCGGCGGCGTCGAGGAATATGACGGCCGGCCGATCGCCCCGATCGACAACGGCAACGTGAAGGTCTCGGCATTGCAGCCGTTCCCCGGCATGGCACGGCCGCTGCGCGGTCTCGACGGCAAGCCGATCACCCAGTTCGAGTTCGCCCGCGCCGGCATCGTCACCAAGGAAATGATCTACGTCGCGGCCCGCGAGAACCTCGGCCGCACGGTAATGCTCGAGACCGCCGAAGAGAGCCTGGCGGATGGCGAGAGTTTCGGTGCGGCGTTGCCGGCGTTCATTACGCCGGAGTTTGTGCGCAGCGAGATTGCGGCCGGGCGGGCCATCATCCCGGCCAACATCAACCATACCGAACTCGAGCCGATGATCATCGGCCGCAATTTCCTGGTGAAGATCAACGCCAACATCGGCAACTCGGCGGTCACCTCCTCGATGGAGGAAGAAGTCGAGAAGATGGTGTGGGCGATCCGCTGGGGCGCCGACACGGTCATGGATCTCTCGACCGGCCGCAATATCCACGACACGCGCGAATGGATCGTGCGCAACGCGCCGGTGCCGATCGGCACGGTGCCGATCTACCAGGCGCTGGAGAAGGTCGGTGGCGATCCGACCAAGCTCAGCTGGGAGGTCTTCCGTGACACCCTGGTCGAGCAGTGCGAGCAGGGTGTCGACTACTTCACCATCCATGCCGGCGTGCGCCTGGCACACGTGCCGCTGACCGCCAAGCGTGTCACCGGCATCGTCAGTCGCGGCGGCTCGATGATGGCGCAATGGTGTCTGACCGAGCATCGTGAGAGCTTTCTGTATGAACACTTCGGCGACATCTGCGACCTGATGCGCAAGTACGACGTCTCGTTCTCGCTGGGCGACGGCCTGCGGCCGGGCTGCAACGCCGACGCCAATGATGCGGCGCAGTTCGCCGAACTCACCACACTGGGCGAACTCACCAAGGTCGCCTGGGACAAGGGCTGCCAGGTCATGATCGAGGGGCCGGGCCATGTGCCCATGCACAAGATCAAGGCCAACATGGACAAGCAACTCAAGGAGTGTGGCGAGGCGCCGTTCTACACCCTGGGGCCGCTGGTGACCGACATCGCGCCGGGCTACGACCACATCACCTCGGGCATCGGCGCCGCCATGATCGGCTGGTTCGGCACGGCGATGCTTTGCTACGTCACGCCCAAGGAGCATCTGGGACTGCCCGACCGCGACGACGTGAAGGTGGGTGTCATCACCTACAAGATCGCGGCCCACGCCGCCGACCTCGCCAAGGGCCATCCCGCGGCGCGGCTGCGCGACGATGCATTGTCCAAGGCGCGCTTCGACTTCCGCTGGATGGATCAGTTCAACCTCTCGCTCGATCCGGCCACGGCGGAGAAGTTCCACGATGAGACCATGCCCAAGGAGGCCCACAAGACGGCACACTTCTGCTCGATGTGCGGGCCGAAGTTCTGCTCCATGCGCATCACCCAGGACATCCGCGAATACGCCAAGAAGGGCATGGACGAGATGAGCGAGAAGTTCCGCGCCGGCGGCCACGCACTCTATGTGCCGGAGAAGGTGGCCGACTGACCTTTTGGGCTTGGATTGCCCGGTCTTTCCGGGGAGACTCGGGCGCGTCGGTTCGTACTACTGACGGACGGGCTTCATTTAGGGGCAAATCGGACGATGAAACGGCTGCGGACCCTGATCGGGATCGGCTTGGGGCTCGCTGTCGTGGCGGTGGGCGGCTGGTATGTTTCGCAGAACGGAAAATCCGTTGCGCCGCGTCAGGCCGGTCGGCCCGGTGCAGGGATGGCGGTCCCGGTGGGTCTGGCCGTGGCCGCCAAAGGCAGTATTCCCGTGGTAATCCGCGCACTCGGCACGGTTACGCCGTTGGCCACCGTGAATGTCAGGAGCCAGATCTCGGGCCAACTGGTCGAGGTGCACTTCAAGGAAGGCCAGATGGTCAAGGCGGGCGACCTGCTGGCCGTCGTCGACCCGCGCCCCTACGACGTCGCCCTGCAGCAGGCTATCGGCCAGAGGCAGCGCGACGAGGCCCTGCTCAAGAACGCCCAGACCGACCTCGAACGCTACCGAAAGCTGGTCGCCCAGGACTCCATCGCCCGGCAGCAGCTCGACACCCAGGCGGCACTCGTGCGCCAGTATGAAGCCGCGCTTATCATCGACCAGGCGCTGGTCGACGCCGCCCAGCTCAACGTTACCTACACCAGGATCGTGGCGCCGCTGACCGGCCGCATTGGCTTGCGCGGAGTCGACAAGGGCAACTATGTGACGATGGGCGATGCCACAAGCATCTGCGTCATTATCCAGATCCAGCCGATTTCGGTGGTCTTCACCATTCCCGAGGATGCCCTGCCGGCGGTGCGTCAACGCCTGCGGGACGGCGCCTCGCTCGAGGTGCGCGCTCTCGATCGCGCCCAAAAGGTCGAATTGGGAGTAGGCAAGCTCGATACGACCGACAACCAGATCGATGCGTCGACCGGCACGGTGAAGCTGCGGGCCATCTTCGACAATACCGACGAAAGCCTGTTTCCCAATCAGTTCGTGAATGTGCGTCTGCTGGTCGACACCGTGAAGGACGCAACGGTCGTTCCCGTTGCTGCCATCCTGCGCGGTCCGCCCGGCACTTTCGTCTATCGCGTCAAAGCCGACGACACGGTCGAAATCCGCGTCGTCGAGCTGGGCGAGACCGATGGCGAGCAGGTGGCGGTGACCAAGGGCCTGCAGGTCGGCGACCAGGTTGTCGTCGACGGCACCGACCGCCTGCGCGAGGGCGCCAAGGTTCGCAAGCCTTCGGCCGGTTCGCGAGGCTCCTCCGGCGCACCGGTCGCAGCGGCGCCACCGGCCGGCGGCACGGGGCGGCCGGCGCGGTCGAACCAATGATTCTGGCCGCGACATGAATCCGTCGCGGCTTTTCATCGAACGCCCGGTCGGCACCTCCCTGTTGATGGTGGCGATCATGCTGGTCGGCATGATCGCGTACAAATTCCTGCCGCTGTCGGCCTTGCCCCAGGTCGATTATCCGACGATCCGTGTGCTGACGCTTTATCCCGGCGCCAGTCCCGAAGTCATGACGTCGTCGGTCACGGCACCGCTCGAACGCCAATTTGGCCAGATGCCCGGTCTGAACCAGATGACATCGACCAGCTCGGCCGGCGCGTCGGCGATCACGCTTCAATTCGATCTGGCGCTCCGCCTCGACGTCGCCGAACAGCAGGTACAGGCCGCGATCAATGCTGCCGGCAGCTTCCTGCCGGGTGACCTGCCGGCGCCGCCGATCTACGCCAAGGTCAATCCCGCCGATGCCCCGGTGCTCACCCTCGCGGTGACCTCGAAAACCGAGCCGCTCACCAGGGTCCATGACCTGGTCGATACACGGCTTGCCCAGAAGATCTCCCAGGTTGCCGGCGTCGGTCTTGTCAGTCTCGAGGGTGGCCAGAAGCCGGGTGTGCGCATCCGCGCCAACCCTGCGGCGCTGGCGGCGTACGGACTCAACATCGACGACCTGCGGACGACGATCACCAATGCCAACGTCAATACGCCCAAGGGCAACTTCGACGGCCCCGCGCGCGCCTACACGATCAACGCCAACGACCAGATCACCGACCCCAAGGTCTTCAGCGACATCATCGTCGCCTATCGCAATGGCGCGCCGGTCCGTCTGAAGGACGTCGCCACCGTCGAAGAGGCGCAGGAAAACAACCGGATCGCGGCCTGGATGAATACGACACCCGCGGTGATCGTAAACGTGCAGCGCCAGCCCGGGGCCAATGTCATCGAGGTCGTCGATCGCATCAAGTCGCTGCTGCCGCAGCTGCGTCAATCCCTGCCGCCGGCACTTGATGTGACCATCGTCACCGACCGCACCCTTACCATCCGCGCCTCGGTGCGTGACGTGCAGTTCGAGCTCACCGTCGCCATCGTTCTGGTGGTTGTGGTGATCTTCATATTCCTTGGCGACGTGCGCGCGACCGTCATCCCCAGCCTTTCCGTGCCGTTGTCTCTGGTCGGCACGCTGGCGGTGATGTACCTCGCCGACTTCAGCCTCAACAACCTGTCGATCATGGCGCTCACCATCGCGACCGGCTTCGTCGTCGACGACGCCATCGTCATGATCGAGAACATCGCCCGCTACATCGAGCGCGGCGACGACCCCATGACGGCGGCGCTCAAGGGTTCGCGTCAGATCGCCTTCACCGTCGTTTCGCTTACCGTATCGTTGATCGCCGTCCTCATCCCGCTTCTGTTCATGTCGGACGTGGTGGGCCGGTTGTTCAGCGAGTTCGCCATCACGCTGTCGGTCACCATCCTGATCTCGGCCCTGGTATCGCTCACGCTGGTACCGATGATGTGTGCCCAGATGCTGAAGCAGCGTCCGGCGACGTCGACCGGCACGTCGCTGGACATATCCCATGCCGAGACCCAGGCGCTGGGCGCACGCTGGTTCGCCGGGTTGATCGCCATCTACGATCGCGCGCTGGTCGTGGTGTTCCGGCATCAGGCGCTCACGCTGGTTGTTGCCGTGGGCACCGTGGCGTTGACCGTGCTGCTCTACGTCGCGATTCCCAAGGGCTTCTTTCCGGTCCAGGACACCGGCCTGATCCAGGCCGTGACCGAGGCGCCGCAGAGTGTTTCCTTCGAAGCGATGAGCACCCGTCAGCGCGCGCTCGCCGATGCCATTCTGGGCGATCTCGACGTCGAGAGTCTGACCTCGTTCGTCGGAGTCGACGGCACCAACCCGACCCTGAATTCGGGGCGGATGCTGATCAATCTCAAGCCGCGCGGTTCGCGCGCCGCTAACGCGAGCGAGATCATCCGGCGCTTGCAGCGCGACACCGCCGCAGTTCACGGCATCTCGCTCTTCATGCAGCCGGCCCAGGACCTTACGATCGACTCGACGGTGAGCCGCACGCAGTACCAGTTTGTCCTGGAGAGTGTGCGGCCGGAGGATTTCGACATCTGGGTGCCGCGCCTCGTGGAGCGGTTGCAGAAAGTGCCGGAGATCGTCGACGTCACCAGCGACCTGCAAAGCAAGGGTCTGTCGATATTCATCAGGATCGACCGCGACGCGGCGGCGCGCTTCGGCATCACCGCCGCCACGGTCGATAACGTGCTTTACGATGCGTTCGGTCAGCGCATCGTGTCGACGGTCTACACCCAGTCCAACCAGTACCGGGTGATCTACGAAGTCGATCCTTCGATGGCGGGCTCACTCGATTCGCTCGCCAACCTCTATCTGCCGGGCTCGACCGGCGGCAAGCAGGTACCGCTGTCGTCCATCGCCTCCTTCGAGGAGCGTGCAGCGCCGCTCAGGCTCGACCGGCGCGGGCAGTTCCCAGCCACGACCATCTCGTTCAACCTGGCGCCGGGCGCGGCACTTGGGCAGGCGGTGGATGCCATCGTTGCCGCGCAGCGCGAGATCGACATGCCACGGTCGATCACCACCCATTTCCAGGGGGCAGCACTTGCCTTCCAAAAGTCGCTCAATAGCCAGCTATTGCTGATCCTGGCGGCCATCGTCACGGTCTATATCGTGCTGGGCGTGCTCTACGAGAGCTACATCCATCCCATCACGATCCTGTCCACCTTGCCGTCGGCCGGCATCGGCGCCTTGCTGGCGTTGATGATGGCGGGCTCGGACCTCAGCGTCGTGGCGATCATCGGCATCGTGCTGTTGATCGGCATCGTGAAGAAGAACGCCATCATGATGATCGACTTCGCCCTCGATGCGGAACGTCATCAGGGCAAGTCGCCGCGCGAGGCGATTCACCAGGCCTGCCTCCTGCGCTTCCGCCCGATCCTCATGACAACCGTGGCCGCTCTCGTCGGGGCTCTGCCGCTGATGCTGGGCTCCGGCACCGGGTCGGAACTGCGCCAGCCGCTCGGTATCACCATCGTCGGCGGCCTGATCGTGAGCCAGGTGCTGACGCTCTTTACGACGCCGGTGATCTACCTCGCCTTCGACCGGCTTGGCCGCCGGTTGCGTGGCCTGCCGCTCGACACGCCGCGCCACCCCGTCGCCGGGGCCGCTGAAGGCAGTCCCCCGTGAACCTGTCGGCGCCCTTTATCGCCCGGCCCGTCGCCACGACCCTGCTCACGGTGGGGCTGGCGCTGGCCGGCATGGTGGCCTTCTTCGGCCTGTCGGTGTCGCCGCTGCCGAAGGTCGATTTCCCCACCATCCAGGTTCAGGCATCGTTGCCCGGGGCCTCGCCCGAGACGGTCGCCACCAGCGTCACCACGCCGCTTGAGCGGAGGTTGGGCGCGATCGCGGGCGTCAACGAGATCACTTCCTCAAGCACGGTCGGCAATTCTCGCATCACTTTGCAGTTCGACCTGTCGCGCAACATCGACGGCGCGGCGCGCGATGTGCAGGCCGCCATCAACGCCGCGCGCGCCGACATGCCGAGCAACCTGCGCAGTAATCCGCAGTATCGCAAGATCAACCCGGCCGATGCGCCGGTGCTGGTGCTGGCGCTCACGTCCAACACGCTGGGGCAGGGTAGGCTCTACGATGCCGCCTCGAACGTCCTGCAGCAGAAATTGTCCCAGGTCGGAGGCGTCGGCCAGGTGACGCTGGGCGGCAGTTCCCTGCCGGCGGTTCGGGTCGAGATCAATCCGAGCGCCCTGACCAAGTACCGCATTGGCCTCGAAAGCGTCCGCGCAGCACTTGCCGCCGCCAACGCCAACGCACCCAAGGGCGCGATCGAAATCGGCGAGCGACGCTACCAGATCTACTCAAATGACCAGGCCCGGGTTGCCGACGAGTACCGCGATCTGGTCATAGGCTGGCGCAACGGCTCGCCGGTGCGGCTGTCGGATGTTGCCGAGGTCATCGACTCGGTCGAGAACATCCGCAACGAAGGCCAGGCCAACGGAAAGCGGTCGGTTCTGGTCATTGTCTACAAGCAGCCCAACGCCAACATCATCGAGACCGTCGATCAGGTGAAGGCACTGCTGCCTGACCTGGGGGCCTCGCTGCCCAGCGAAATCGACCTCACGGTGGTGAGTGACCGCACCACGACGATTCGCGCTTCGCTGAAGGAGGTCGAACGGGCGCTGATTGTGAGTGCCATCCTCGTCGTTCTGGTGACCTTCGCGTTCCTGAGGTCGGCCCGCGCCGGCTTCGTGGCCGCGGTCGCGGTGCCGGTGTCGTTGATCGGCACTTTCGGCGCCATGTACCTGCTGGGCTACAGCCTCAACAACCTGTCATTGATGGCCATGACCATCGCCGCCGGCTTTGTCGTCGATGACGCCATCATCGTGCTGGAGAACATCACGCGCCACATTGAGGCGGGCAAGTCGCGGATGGAGGCGGCGTTGCTCGGTGCGCGCGAAGTCGGCTTCACCGTGGTTTCCATGAGTCTGTCGCTGATCGCTGTGTTCATCCCGATCCTGCTGATGAGCGGTCTCGTCGGCCGTCTGTTCCGCGAGTTCGCGGTCACGCTTTCGGTTGCCATCCTGATCTCCATGGTGGTGTCGTTGACGACGACACCGATGATGTGTGCCTACGTGCTGCGCCAGCGCGACGACCGGAGGCCGGGACTGCTGTTTCGCGCGAGCGCCCGTGCCTTCGATGTCCTGCAGTCGCTGTATGGCCGCAGTCTCGGACTGGTGCTGCGCCATCCCCGGCTTACCATGCTGGTCTTCCTCGCGACCGTGCTGCTCAACATCCACCTCTACGTGACTATTCCCAAGGGCTTCTTTCCGCAGCAGGACACCGGCCGCATCGTCGGTGGCATCCGCGCCGACCAGAGCATTTCCTTCCAGGCGATGCGGCAGAAGTTTCGCCAGTTCGTGGAAATCGTTCGCGCCGATCCGGCGATCGAAAGCGTTGCGGGTTTCACCGGTGGCTATCAGACCAACTCGGGCTTCGTCTTCGCCACGCTGAAGCCGCTCGACGAGCGCGGCATTTCGGCCGACCAGGTGATCGCACGCCTGCGCCCGCGCCTCGCGCAGGTGCCTGGTGCCATGCTCTTCCTGCGGGCGGTGCAGGATATCCGTGTCGGCGGCCGCTCGAGCAACTCCCAGTACCAGTTCACCCTGCAGGCCGATTCGCTGCCCGATCTCTACACCTGGGGACCGAAACTGGTTGAGGCGCTGAAGGCCGATTCATCGGTTATTACCGATATAGATTCCGATCAGCAGCAGCACGGTCTGCAGATCGACCTCACCATCGACCGCGATGCGGCAAGCCGGCTCGGCGTGTCGACGCGCAGTATCTCCGCCACGCTCTATGATGCCTTTGGCCAGCGCCAGGTCTCGACCATCTACAATGCGCTCAACCAGTATCACGTCGTCATGGAGGTCTCGCCCGAGTACTGGGCCAATCCCGAGTCGCTGAAAGACATCTACGTCAGCACCTCGGGTGGTGCCATCAGCGGCGCCCAGGCGACCGGCGCCATCGTGTCGGCCGCACCGCTGCGGCCCGGGGCGGTCGATCCGGCCCAGGCGGTGCGCAACCAGCGCACCAACCAGATCGCCGTCAGCGGCCGCGGTTCCGCTTCAACCGGTGCGGCGATCAGCACGGTACCCGAGACGATGGTGCCGCTTTCCTCGGTCACTCGGTACGAGTTCGGCACCACGCCGCTGGCCGTCAATCATCAGGGCCTGTTCGTTGCCAGCACGATTTCGTTCAATCTGGTGCCGGGCAAGACACTGAGCGATGCCATCGCCTATGTGAACGGCACGATGAGCGAGATCGGCATGCCGGCGACCATCCACGGCACCTTCCAGGGCACAGCGCGGGCGTTCCAGCAATCGCTCGACAACCAGCTTCTGCTTATCCTCGCGGCGCTGATCGCGGTCTACATCGTGCTTGGGATTCTCTATGAGAGCTACATCCATCCGCTCACCATCCTGTCGACCTTGCCGTCGGCAGGTGTCGGCGCGCTTCTGGCGCTGCAGTTCGCCGAGGTGGAATTCAGCATTATCGCCATGATCGGCGTGCTGCTGCTGATCGGCATCGTCAAGAAGAACGCCATCATGATGATCGACGTGGCGCTGGAGCGCGAGCGCAACGAAGGACTCGAACCACGCGCCGCCATTCACGAGGCCTGCCTGCTGCGTTTCCGCCCGATCCTGATGACGACGATGGCGGCCATGCTCGGCGCCCTGCCGTTGGCGCTCGGCCTCGGTGATGGCGCCGAATTGCGTCAGCCGCTTGGCATTTCGATCATCGGCGGCCTGATCGTAAGTCAGATCCTGACCCTTTATACGACGCCGGTGATCTATCTCTATCTCGATCGCTTCCGTCGGCGTGACCGCGACCGTCCCAGCCGGATCGCCCGTGCGATGGGCACCGCCGGAGTCCCGGCGTGAGGCGGCTCGCGGCCTTGGTGTGCCTGGCATCCCTGACGGGATGTTTGGTAGGTCCGGACTATCAGCGTCCACCACCGGCCACGCCACCGACGCCCGAGTTCAAGGAAACCATGGGCTTCCGGCCGGCCAACCCGAGTGATGCCGTCGATCGAGGGCCGTGGTGGCAGATTTACGGCGATCCGGCGCTCAACGGGCTGGCGGCCCAGGTCGATATTTCCAACCAGACCCTGAAGGCCGCCGAAGCGGCCTATCGCCAAGCGCGCGCGCTCGTTCGCCGGGACCAGTCGGGCCTCTATCCCTCGATCACGGCCAGTGCCAGTGCCCAGCAGACCGGAAGTGGGAACAACCGCGGCAGCGGCACGACCATCATCACGACGAACGCCGGCGGCAATGTCACCAGCGCCACCAGCCAGTATTCCGGTGGTGGGGTGTTCTCCTGGGAGATCGATGTCTGGGGCAGTATCCGGCGCACCATCGAGAGCGATTCGGCGGCAGCCCAGGCCAGCGCCGGCAACCTCGCGGCGGCCCGGTTGTCGGCCCAGGCCGATGTCGCCATCAATTATTTCTCGCTGCGCATCTCCGATCAGCGGACCCGTCTCTACCAGGCCACGGTGGCAGCCTACGCGCGGTCGCTGCAGATCGTGCAGAACCAGGTCGATGCCGGGATCGCGTCGCGTGTCGATTTGGCCCAGGCGCAGACCCTCTATCAGCAGGCGCGGTCGCTTCTGACGGCTGAAGGCATCGCACGCGCGCAATACGAACATGCGATCGCCGTGCTGGTCGGCAAGACGCCGGCCGAGTTCAGCCTCGAGCCGGGCCCGCTGCCGCAGGACGTGCCGACGGTCGATGCAGGCGTACCGTCAGCCCTGCTCGAAAGGCGGCCCGACATCGCCTCGGCCGAGCGCCAGATGGCGGCGGCGAACGCCAGCATCGGCGTGGCGCAGGCGGCCTACTATCCCAACATCTCGCTGGGCGGCGCCATCACGTTCCTGAGCGGCGGACTCGGATCCCTCTTTCAACTCGGCTCGTCGGTGTGGTCGCTGGGCCCGCAACTCGCCGCCACGCTGGTCGACGGCGGCGCGCGGGCGGCCCAGGTGGAGGGTGCGCGGGCGAGCTACGACGCGACCGTGGCGACCTACCGGCAGACGGTGCTGACGGCCTTCCAGCAGGTCGAGGACGCGCTCGCGCAGCAACGTATTCTGGTGCAGCAGGAGCAGATTCAGCGCGCCGCCGTCGCCGCTGCGCGCGAGGCCGAGCGACTGTCGCTCAACCAGTATCGGCTCGGCACCGTGCCTTACACGACCGTCGTGCAGACCCAGACGGCGGCGCTTTCGGCCGAGCAGACGCTTCTGAACATCCGGCTCAGTCGCCTACTCGCCAGCGCCAACCTGATCAAGGCTCTGGGCGGCGGCTGGCGCGATGCCGACCTGCCGCCGCCGGTGCCGATCGGCGGCCTGACCAAGCGGTAGGCGCTTCCGGCCAGAATCGCCCTATACTCGCTTCATGGCGGAGCCAGCGATCCGCAAGATCATTCACCTCGACATGGACGCATTCTTTGCGTCCGTGGAGCAGCGCGACGATGCCTCGCTGCGCGGCCGTCCCGTGGCGGTTGGTGGCTCGCGCGAACGTGGCGTCGTGGCGGCGGCCAGCTACGAGGCGCGCAAATTCGGAGTCCGCTCGGCGATGCCCTCGACCACGGCGCGGCGGCTTTGCGCCGAGCTGGTGTTCGTGAAGCCGCGTTTCGAGGTCTACAAGGAAGTGTCGCGCCAGATTCGCGCGATCTTCCTCGAATACACCCCGTTGGTGGAGCCGTTGTCGCTCGACGAGGCCTATCTCGACGTAACGATCAACCTCAAGGGCATGCCGCTGGCCTCCGAGATCGCCCGCGAGATTCGCGCGAAGATTTTGGCGCAGACGGGCCTCACCGCGTCGGCCGGCATTTCCTACAACAAGTTCCTGGCCAAGCTGGCGTCGGACCACCGCAAGCCCAACGGTCAGTTCGTCATTCCGCCCGAGAAGGGCGCCGCCTTCGTCGAAAGCCTGGCCGTCGGAAGGTTCCACGGTGTCGGACCGGCGACGGAAGCCAAGATGAAGCGGCTCGGCATCCAGACCGGCGCCGATCTGAAGGCCCAGACGCTCGAGTTTCTGAAACAGAATTTTGGCAAGTCGGGCCCCTACTACTACGCCATCGCCCGTGGCCAGGACGAGCGGCAGGTCGTCCCCAACCGGCCGCGCAAGTCGGTCGGATCGGAAACCACCTTCTTCCAGGATCTTGCCCGTCCGGAGGAGATCGAGGCCGGCATCGTCTCCGTCCTCGAGGATGTCTGGAGCCATTGCGAGAAGAACCGCATCGGCGGCCGCACGGTGACGGTGAAGATCAAGTACGCCGACTTCCAGATCGTCACCCGTAGCCGGACGCTTGCCGGGCCGCTCGCCGGCAAGGCGATGCTCGAACGGGTCAGCATCGAGCTGGTACGAGGCATCTTTCCATTGGAGAAGAAAGTCCGACTGCTCGGCGTGTCGTTGCACAATCTCTACCGCCAGGACGAGGTCGCCGCGCCCCCCCAACTCACACTGGAGCTGCTCTGAGCGGCTCAGGCCTCGATCGCCGTCGCCATCTTCTTCAGCATCGCCGTATCGGGATAGGTGCCGAAGCCGGCCTGCACATTGTCTTTCATATGATCGGGCTTGCCGGTTCCGGGGATGACACAGGTGATGGCTGCGTTCGCCAGCACGAATTTCAGCAGGATTTGCGCCCAGCTCGTGCAGCCGATCTCGCCGGCCCAGCCGGGCAGCTTTCGCGGCAGCAGCTTGCGCAGCAGTCCGCCACCGCCGAACGGCTGGTTCACGATCACCGCGATGCCGCGCTCGGCGGCGAGCGGCAGCAGGCGGCGTTCGGCGGCGCGATCGTCGAGCGCGTAGTTCAGCTGCACGAAATCCCACTTTTCCGCGCGCATCACGGCCTCGAGTTCGTCGTGGGCGCTTGGCGTGTAGTGCGTGATACCGAGATATCGGAGGCGACCTTCGGTCTTCCGGGCGCGCAGTACCGGCAGGTGCTCCCGCCAATCGAGGAGATTGTGGATCTGCATCAGGTCGATGCGATCGGTCTGCAGTAGCCGCATCGAGTTTCGCAACTGTCCGATGCCGTTGTCGCGGCCCGACGTCCAGACCTTGGTGGCAATGAAGGCCTTGTCGCGCGTTCCTGCGGCGGCCAGCAGATCGCCGACAACGGCCTCGGCAGCGCCGTACATCGGCGAAGTGTCGATCACCGAGCCACCCGAGTCGAACAGGATACGCAGCACTTCGGCCAGCGGCGCACGGTCCTGCGGCCTGGCGCCGACATCGAAGGTCCGCCAGGTGCCGACACCGACGACGGGCAGCAGTTCGCCGGTCGAGGGAATTTTGCGTGTGTGCATGCGATCTCCCGGTCTTTGCTGTGCGTTCGCTCGCCCACCCGTCGCAAGGGCGGCGCCGGCGAGACCGAGGAAGGTGGTGCGTGTCACAGCCATGGTCACGCCAATGAAATTTGGAAGCCTCGTTCAGTCGCCTGGGTGTCGATCGGCCGACCATTCAGGGTCACGAGGGGCCTTTCGGCAAGTCCCGAGATCGTGAACGTCCTCGCCATGCCGGTGCCGTCCTGTCCTGGCTTCAATTCGTGCGAGATCTCGCACTCGCGCGCCCATGGCCGGTACTCGACCCGCAGCAGGCCGACTTTTCCGTCGGCGCCAAGCGTCACACCATCGCGTGTCGCGAGTGTCCAGGTTTGTGGGTCGGGCAAGGGATTGTAGCCGACCACTGCGCCGCTCGCGGAATCGGCGAGGAGATAGGCCATGCGCCCTGGTTCCGTGGTCAACACTGCGCCGTTCTTTTCGAGCCGGCCGGTCGTTCCCTGCTGGGCCCAGCCCGTGTCGCGGTCAAGTCCTGCGAGCAGATAGGGCCATTGCCCATTCAGCCGCCGCCATGGGATGGCGCGTTCCTGGGCACCGGGATCGATCGGGAAGTGCAATGCTGCGCTTTGGCCGAAGTCGGTCGTGAAACCTGCTTCCATGAGATCCGAACCACTGCGATAGGTGACTTCGAGCAGGCGCTTGGCCTCATGCCATTGCGCGGTCAGACGGTTGGCCGCGATGTGCCGGGCGAAGGCCTCGAAGCTGCCGTGTTGGGCCTCGTCGCCCATCTCGAGCACGAAGCCGCCGTGGGTTCGTGTGGTGAGCGCCCCAAGGTCGAGGCGGCGCGTCGGCACGGGTTGATCGCGCTGCATATTGAAGATCGAAATCGTGAGTGCAGGCGCCACCGTGGCACCATTGGGCTCGGCTTTGCCGGCGATACCTGGGGCAATCTCGATCTCGGCGTCACGGCCGAGATCCGTCGCCGGCAGCGCCAGGATGGCGAGATAGCTTATGCCGTCGCGGATCAGGATCGGCTGATCCGCTGCCGTACGATGCGGGAAGGTTTCTATCTTCCGGTTGCCGGCGATGATTTCCCAGTCACGCGACTCCGTCAGGTTCCACAATCCGATGACGGTCGCCAAGCGCGCCAAACCCTCCTTGCCGATGCCGGCGAGAAGCCGCTCGCGGTTGCTGTGCGGCTTGGCAAAGACGATGGCCCGGTTGCGGCTCTGGAAGGTAAGCAGCAGACCAGCCGTGGAGACGACGCCCCCGTTGGTCGTCGCGAGATCGGGCGCGTTGGCGACATAGCGGGCGGTGAGCATGCCGCGGTCCTCGGAACGGGTCGCCGGGCGGGGCGCGCGCAGCCACTGGCCGAGCAAGTCGACCGTGCCGGCATGAACATCCTGGCTCGCCAGACCGTGCCAGCGTCCAAGCCAGGTGCGACGCCACAGCGGCGGCTTGAAATTGCCGCGGATCGTGTCTGCAGAAGTCTCTTCGACCGGCAATTCCTTGTCGTCGATCGGACCCGAAACCCAGTCCGGTGCCCAGGGTTGGTGCAGGCTCTGCATCGCCACGCGGCCCGGCGGAAAGTCGTAGCCCCACGCCGGCATGCCGTGCACGGTCTCGGCCGGCGTCTTGTCGAGATAATTCACCACGCCCTTCTTCGAGACGGTATGCAGCGCGCCGTAGATGCCGTCCTGTTCGACCAGGATGCCGCTTATCCGCGCCCGCCCCGATGGCGCCACAAAGCGGCGCAACACCGGATGATAGACGCTCACCAGCATTTCCATGGTGCGGTCGACCAGGATGCGGCCCATCAGACGGTCGATCGGCATCGGCGCGAAATCGGCGAACATCTTCTGTCCGCTCAGCGTGATCGACAGGTAGTAGGGGTCGAGCATTTCCTGGGTGCTGCCGTCGAGAAAGCTCCAGTAGCGCAGCGGCAGGTATTCGAGGCCGTGACGGCCGTCGCCCATCGGGTTGGCGGCGTCGATCAGGGCACCACCGAGCAGGGCACCCATTGCTGCGGTGTGATTGAAGTTCTGGGTGCTGACGACGAAGTTGTAGCCGCCGCGGAAGAACGAGGCGCGACCGCGCCAGTCGTGGTTGCGCCTGTAATAGTCGATGGCATCGCGGCTCTGGGGATGGACGAAGGCGCTGGTCGGCAGGTCGGGCTGCAGCCAGGCCCGCCAATAGGCCTTCATGTGATCCTGCACCGGGGCGGGCAGCAGGTCGCGGAAGAGATGCCAGATCAACAGGTCGTCCTGGATCGACCAGCCCTGCCAGTAGCGCGGCGGCATCGCCATGATTTCACGCAGCCACCCCTGGTAGTTCCTGTAGCCCTGCTCGCCGTCGACCTCGGCCCACGGGCTCACCTTGTCGCCGCCCACACGCTGCAGTTCGCGGATGCGCTCGACCTGCCAGGCCGCACGGCCCTTCAAGCCGTCGTCGATCACCTGGTGCGCCTGCGCGGCGATGTCGGCGGGTGAGGGCAGGGCTGCCGTCGGGCGCGAGCCGTCGCCGGTGCGCAGCAGTGCCGCGCGATCGAGGCGCGGCGGCAGGGCGACCACGACCACGCCACTGATCCGCCGGAACGACAGCAACAGCCGTGGCGCGGTAAAGCGCAACCCATGGCCGCCCGTCGGCATCGCCCATTCGTAGGCATTGCCCGGTTCGCGGTAGCGCGAGTCGTAGGTTTCGACCTTGCGCAGCAAGAATCCGCACTGCTCCAGCATCAGCAGGCGCGTGCCGCCGTCCTTTGCCAGAACATCGGTCGCCAGCAGGGGCGTGATGTCAATTCGTGCTTCGCGCGCCCGTAGCGACAGCTCCTGCGCTGCCAGGGCGGGGTCGTGGCGGTCGTGGACAGGATCGCTGGCACCGTACCTTGCCCAGAAGCGGCGACCGTTGACCTGGGCATTGAAGGTCGGCCCGCTCGCCGGATCGGCGATCCACGGCCGGCGCAGCGGCCAAGCCTCGACATGCCAGGTCGGCGGATCCTCCGTCCAGGCTTTACGCCCCAACAGGTCGCGACAGGTATAACCCTCCGGCACGATCTCGTAGCCGTCGTAGGCAAGCGACAGCTCGGCTTTTGCCAGAACGCGCCCGCTGCTCAGGGTCGCGGCAACGATATCGGTAGCGCCGGGAAAACGCAGCAGCACCGAGCGGTGAACGGCATCGATCGTGCGGCCGCCCACAATTGGTGTGTCCCAATGTCGCCCGTCTATGGTCGCGGTCTCGCTGTCGGCCATCTCGACCAGTTCGATACTGTCACGCCCCTGTGCCGATGCCGGCGTGCCCGCAAGCGCGGCGCCGGCGGCAGCGGTTCGCAGAAATCGTGCGCGGGTGAGGGGGTTGGTCATGGCCGCGTCATTCTTTCGTCATGGTGTGGCATTTTCCAGTTCGGAAAAAACTTCTTCCGCCACACTGATGCCCCAAGCGTGGTCTTTGCTGCGCGCCGAAGAAGATTCGGCATTCGCAGCTGTTGCGGAACTTTGGATCGTGACCATCTCAGAGGCAGACCAAGGAGGACGCTGTGTTCGAACCCGTCATGTCTGAACCCTTCGTCGTCGAAATCTGGGGCGAGCCCGCGGGCGTCGTCCTCAAGGAAGATCACACCTTTCGCTTTCATGCCTTTGCCCGTCCGTTCTTCGCACTGGACGGCGTTCAGTTCGCGACACCGGGCCAGGCCCGGCTGGCGGCGGCGCGGCTGCAGCCTTCGCGGCGGGAGGCGACCACATAGCTTGACCTTGCGACTGGGGTTCTATTCCCTCTGGGCCGGAGGAAAAGCAAATGACCGGCACCAGGAAGAAGAAGCCCGCCGAACTGCGCAGCGCGCGCTGGTTCGCCCCAGACGATCTGCGCGCCTTTGGCCACCGCTCGCGCGCCATGCAGATGGGCTACGCGCCGGAGGAATGGGCCGGCAAGCCGGTCATCGCCATTCTCAACACCTGGTCGGACGCCCAGCCCTGCCATATGCATTTCAAGACCCGCGTCGATGACGTGAAGCGCGGCATTCTGCAGGCCGGCGGCTTTCCGATGGAGCTGCCGGCGCTGTCGCTGTCTGAAAGCTTCCTGAAGCCGACCACCATGCTCTACCGCAACCTGCTGGCCATGGATGCCGAGGAGCTGCTGCGCGGCCATCCCGTCGATGGTGTCGTGCTGATGGGCGGCTGCGACAAGACCACGCCGGCGCTGCTGCTGGGCGCCATCAGCATGGGCCTGCCCACCATCTACCTGCCGGCCGGGCCGATGCTGCGCGGCAACTGGAAGGGCAAGGTACTGGGTTCCGGTTCCGATGCCTGGAAGTACTGGGACGAGCGCCGGGCCGGGAAGATATCCGATTCCGACTGGGTCGACGTCGAGGCGGGCATCGCGAGGAGCTACGGCACCTGCATGACCATGGGCACCGCCGCCACCATGATGGCGATGGCCGAGACTCTCGGCATGACCCTGCCCGGCGCCTCGTCGATTCCGGCGGCCGACGCCAACCATATCCGCATGAGCGCCCAGACCGGCCGCCGCATCGTCGACATGGTGTGGGAGGATCTGACGCCGAAGAAGATCCTGACCCGGGATGCCTTCCTGAACGCCATCACCGTGGCCATGGCCGTCGGTTGCTCGACCAACGCCATCATCCATGTGATCGCCATGGCGCGGCGTGCCGGCCAGGATGTCGGCCTCGACGATTTCGAGCGCGCCTCCCGCCGGGTCCCGGTGATCGCCAACATCCGGCCCTCGGGCGACAAATACCTGATGGAGGATTTCTTCTATGCCGGCGGGCTGCCCGGCCTGATGGAGCAGATCCGCGGCCAGCTCCACCTCAAGGCGATGACCGTCACCGGCAAGACGGTGGGCGAGAACATCAAGGGTGCGGAAATCTACAACGACGACGTGATCCGCTCGCCCGCCAATGCGATCTACAAGGAAGGCGCGCTGGCGGTCCTGAAGGGCAATCTCGCGCCCGACGGCTGCGTCATCAAGCCCAGCGCCTGCGCGCCCAAATTCCTCAAGCACACCGGCCCGGCACTTGTGTTCGACGACTATCCCTCGATGAAGGAGGCCATCGACCGCGACGACCTCGACGTCACCGAAGACACCGTGCTGATCCTGCGCAACGCCGGCCCCCAGGGCGGGCCGGGCATGCCGGAATGGGGCATGCTGCCGATCCCGACAAAGCTGGTGAAGCAGGGCGTGCGGGACATGGTGCGACTTTCCGACAGCCGCATGAGCGGCACCAGCTACGGCGCCTGCATCCTGCACGTCTCGCCGGAATCCTACATCGGCGGGCCGCTGGCGCTGGTGAAGACCGGCGACATGATCGCGCTCGACGTCGACAAGCGCACCATCGACATGAAGGTGTCCGATGCCGAGCTGGCCAAACGCCGCGCCGCCTGGAAGAAGCCCGAACCGCGTTACGAGCGCGGTTATGGCTGGATGTTCACCCGCCACATCAAGCAGGCCAACGAAGGCTGCGACTTCGATTTCCTCGAGACCGGCTTCGGCGCGCCCGTCGCCGAACCGTCGATCTATTGAGGGCCGCGCCATGGCCCTGAAGAGCGAGACCCGCGAGCGGCTGAAGACCATCAGCACCGCCACCATCGCCACCGCGCTGTTCAAGCGCGGCTTTCGCAACCAGTTCATCCAGGACGTGCATCCGCTGTCGCCGGGCCAGTCGGCCGTGGTGGGCGAGGCTTTTACGCTGCGCTACATGCCGGCGCGCGAGGACCTGAACCAGCTCAGCGTTTTCCGCGACCGCGGCCATCCGCAGCGCAAGGCGATAGAGGACTGCCCGCCGGGCGCGGTCATGGTCATGGACAGCCGCAAGGACGCGCGCGCCGCTTCCGCCGGGGCGATCCTGGTGACGCGCCTGATGAAGCGCGGCGTCGCCGGCGTCGTCACCGACGGCGGTTTCCGCGATTCCGCCGAGATCGCCCGCACCGGCTTCCCGGCCTATCACCATCGCCCCAGCGCGCCGACCAACCTCACGCTGCACCAGGCGATCGACATCAACGTGCCGATCGGCTGCGGCGACGCCCCGGTGTTTCCCGGCGACGTCATCCTTGGCGACAGCGACGGCGTCATCGTCATCCCGGCCAAGCTCGCCGATGAAGTCACCGACGAGGCTTACGAAATGACCGCGTTCGAGGATTTCGTCACCGAGCAGGTCAACAACGGCCTGTCGATTTACGGCCTCTATCCGGCTACCAACGAGCAGACCCTGGTCGATTTTGCCGCCTGGCGGAAGATCAGGGGACGTTAGGGAGGGACACACAGTGATCAAGCGCAAGCAGCGCATTGCGATGCGCGACCTCGCCACCATGGACGCCGAGGATCGCGAGACCGTCGAAAAGAACGCGATGAACGGCCAGATCTTCAACATCTTCAAGGTGCTGGCCCATCATCCCAAGCTGGTGAAGCGCTGGACGCCGTTTGCCGGTCATGTGCTGGGCAAGCAGACTTTGGCGTTCCGCGACCGCGAGCTCCTGATCCTGCGCATCGGCTGGTTGAACCAGGCCGAATACGAATTCGCCCAGCACGAGCTGATCGCCAAGAAGGGCGGTGTCACGGATGCCGACGTCGAGAGCGTCAAGCAGGGGCCCAAGGCATCGGGCTGGAGCGCCCACGAGGCGGCGCTGATGCAGGCGGCCGACGATCTCTACGAGAACTCCGTCGTGTCCGACGCCACCTGGGCGGTGCTGTCGAAGAAATACTCGACCGAGCAGCTCATGGATGTGGTCTTCACCATCGGCCAGTACAATCTCGTCTCCTGGGCGCTCAACAGCTTCGGTGTGCCGCTCGACGATTTCCTGCCCGGCGCGAAGAAGTAGACGGTCGGTGCGCCGCATCCTGTCAGCGCTGGCGTCGATCGTCGCCCTGGCGGGTGCGGCGGGTGCGGCGGCCGCCCAGGATACCGGCGGGGACCCCGCGCGTATCCTGGCCACGTGGCAGTCGAGCGATGCGACCTGCCGCAACCCCAAGACCGCCGCACTGGCCGCCGTGGCGGCCTGCGAGCAGCGCGATACTTACGCCAAACGCCTGATGCAGTTGAATTTCTGCGCCGCGCCGTCGGGCTCGGCCGAGGCATGGCGGCGCTGCCCCGCCGGTACCGAGGCCGCCAATGCCCTGCCGAAGACCACGGTGCAGCTCGCGCGCGCTGGCGGCATCTTCGTGGTGCCGGTCTTGTTGAACGGCACGGTCCGGCCCTACGCCATCCTCGATTCCGGCGCCGCCAACCTGCAGATCTCGCAGGAGATCGCCGACGAACTGCGCCGCAACGGCACCCTCACCGACGCCGACGGGCTGGGCCGGCACCGCTACATCATGGCCGACGGCAAGGGCATCCAGCAGCACGTCTTCCGGCTGAAGAGCCTGCAGATCGGCGACAAGGTGATGGCGAGCGTCCTTGCCAGCATCGGCCCGCCCAACAGCAAGGTGCTGCTGGGCCAAAGCGTCCTGCGCCGCGTCAATGGCTGGGCGATCGACAACGTGCGCAACACCCTGACGCTCGACTAGCAGTCCCGGCTAAAATTCCAGCAGGTTCTCGCGCAGGGTCTTGTGTTCGTAGGCCTTGCGCGTGAGGCCGCGGCGCTGCAGCGCCGGCACCAGCCCCTCGCAGACTTCCATGACGTAGCGGCGGTCGAAGTAGCCGTTGAAGATCAGGAAGCCGTCGCCGCCCACCTCTTCCATGATCTCCTGCATCATGCCGGCGACATGGTCGGGGGTGCCGGTGAAGTCGATGCCCGACTTGGTCGCCCAGTTGGTCACGATCTCGCGCGGCGTCTTGCCGATCCATTTCGCCAGCGACGATTGATGGCCGTTGGTGGTCAGGCCCTCGGGCAGCGGCTCGTCGAACGGGAACTGCGCGAAGTCGATGCCGGTGAGGCGCGACATGCTGGAAAGCTGCATGTCCATGTGCTCCAGCGCCTGCGCCTGCTCCAGCCGCTTGCGCTCGCGCGCCGCCTCCATGGTGACGTCGACGATCGGATGGGCGAGGAACAGCACCTTGATGTCGTCGGGATTGCGCCCGATCGCGACCGCGCGGCGGCGCACCTCCTCTCGGTAGGCTTTCATGTTGGCGACGCTGCCGCCGCCCTCGGTGATGATGGTGTCGGCCCAGCGCGAGGCGAACTGCTGGCCGCGCGGCGAGCCGCCGGCCTGGCAGATCGGTACGCGGCCCTGCGGCGAGCGCGGCGCGTTCAAGGGCCCGCGGCAGCGGAAGTACTTGCCGTCGTGGTTGATCGCATGGACCTTGGAGCCGTCGGCGAACTGGTGGTTCTCCGGGTCGAGCACCACGGCGTCGGGCTCCCACGCCTCCCACAGCCTGGTCACGACGTCGGCGAACTCGTCGGCGATGTCGTAGCGCTCGTCGTGCGGATAATGCTTGTCGCGGCCGTAGTTCTGCGCCGCCCCGTCGTTGCTGCCGGTGACGCAGTTCCAGCCGATCCGGCCTTCCGTCACATGGTCGAGCGTATTGACCAGCCTGGCCAGCAGGTAGGGCGGGTATTCGCTCACCGACAGCGTTGGCACCAACCCGAGATGCTGCGTCTGCTGCGCCAGGTAGGGCACCAGCACCGCCGGATCGAGCTTGGGCGTCGAGGCAGCGTACTTCAGGTAGGTGTCGTGGCTGCCCTTGTAGGTGTAGGGCACGTTCGAGGAATCCTCGATGATCATGTAGTCGAAGCAGGCCCGCTCCATGCCTTTGGCGAGGTCGATGAACAGGTCGGGCATCATCCAGCGGTTGAGATCGGCGCCGGGCCACGCCGACCGCCAGGTCTTGGGGCCGTAGCCCTGGGACAGGAACCAGGCGAGGTGGAAGGGGTGCTTTGCCATTGTCCCAGAATATCTGCAAAACCCCTGCCATCCGAAGGCCGGAATTGGCACCCTCACGCAAAAATACTAGGTCCCATATTGGGATCATGATAGTGTCGTCGCGATGAGGGTCATCGCTCTCGGCACCTTGAAGGTATTCGTCGATCGAACGCCGGCCCACGAGGATGCCCGTCAGCCTGTGATGGCCTGGTATCGGCAGGTCCGGGCGGCCAGCTGGGCGACGCCCGCGGATGTGAAGCGCGATATCCGCAGCGCCAGTATCCTCAGGGATGGCCGTGTGGTGTTCAACATTGCCGGCAACAAGTATCGCATCGTGGCGTGGATCAACTTTCCCTATCGCGTCGTCTATGTCCGGTTCGTCGGCACGCATGCACAGTACGATGCCATCGATGCGCAAACCGTCTAGAGGCAGCGACCATGAATATTTCGCCGATCAAGACCCAGCGCGATTACCGCCGCGCCCTCAAGGATATCGAAGGGTTGATGGCGGCAAAGCGTGGAACCCCGGAAGGCGACCGCCTCGACGTTCTGGTCACGCTCGTCGAGGCCTGGGAGGCGCGGCATTACCCTCTCGACCTTCCCGACCCGGTCGAAGCCATCAAGTATCACCTCGACCAAAGCGGGCTGGCGCCCCGGGATCTCATCCCGTTCATCGGCAGCCGCAACCGGGTCTACGAGGTGCTGAACCGCAAGCGTCCGCTTACCCTCAGGATGATCTGGCGGCTGCATGACGGGCTCGGCATTCCAGCCGAATCGCTCATCAAGTCCGGCCAGGATCGCGCCGCCTGAAGCGGCCGGGCCGCGCGAAGCAGGGCCCACGGTCATCGTCATGAAGATCGGCATTCTCTTCGTCTGCAGCGGCAACACCTGCCGCTCGCCGATGGCGGCGGGCGCGATGCGCTCCCTCGTGCGAAGCGCCGGCCTCGAGCAGGCCTTTGCCATCGACTCGGCCGGCATCGCCGTTCGCCAGGCGGGCGAGCCGCCAAGCCCGCTTGCCCTCGAAGCCGCCGCCCGCCGCGGCCACGACATCGCCGCCCACCGCGCGCGCATCCTCGTGGCGGACGATCTCGCCCGCGCCGCCCATCCGCTGGCGATGGCAGGCACGCATCTCGCGGCCATGCGGGCGCTGGCGCCACCGGGTGCCGACGACCGGCCGCGGCTGTTCCTGGATCGCGACGTCGCCGATCCCTGGGGCGGCACCGCGCGCGACTACGACCATGCCCTCGATCTCATCGAGGCCGGCTGCGCCCAGTTGTTCGACGCGCTGCGTCAGACCGGATCGTAGTAGCCGAATTCGAGCAGCAGGCAGCCGGTCTCCGATCCGAACGGGCCGTGCACGGCCAGGGGCGGGCGGCAGGCGTAGGTGTTGGGCGGAAAGGTCTCTCCGGCGACGATGAACTCGCCCGACATCACGTAGACCTCTTCCCAGTAATTGTGCCAGACCGGCGCCGTCGTATGGGTCCCCGGCGCGAAGCGCAGCAGCCGGGTCTGTGAGCCGCGGCCGGCCGCCTCGTCGAGCGCGCCCGACAGGATCTTCTGCTGCACGCCGGGCGGCTGGCCCTCGGGGGTTTCCCAGCCACTGGTCATGTCGAGGGTGAAGAATTCCCGGTGCAGCTTGTTGACGGCCATGTGGTCCTCCCTGGCACGCAGCGATACGCCGCCGGCCGGGGCGCTGCAACGCGCCGATCCGACTCGACTCTTTGCCTCCGTTGCTCTCGACTTGTGCCGCGTTCCCGAACTTCCACCTTGTGAACGGAGCCCATCGTGAAATTTGGCGTCACCGTCGTTCCCCGCATCTCCGACTGGAAGCTGTTCGTCGATCTCGAGACGATGGGCTACGACGCCGCCTGGGCGGCCGATTCGCAGATGCTCTATTCCGACGCCTACGCAGTGCTGGCGCTGGCGGCGGCCAACACCTCGCGCATCAGGCTGGGCACCGGCGTCTCGGTGGCGGGGGTGCGGCTGGCGCCGGTCACCGCCCATTCGATCGCCACCATCAACCGGCTGGCCCCCGGCCGGGTGTTCCTCGGCATCGGCACCGGCCACACCGCGATGCGCGTCATGGGCAAGGACCCGATGAAGGCCGCCGCCTTCCGCGAATATCTCCGCGTGCTGCGCGCCCTGCTGCATGGCGAGGAGGTCGATTACGCGCTGCCGGGAGCGTTGGATGGAGAGAAAACCGACATCCGCTTCCTGCATGCCGACATGGGCTTCATCGACGTCGCCCACCCGGTGCCGATCTATGTCGCCGCCGACGGTCCGCTCGCCTTGAAGACGGCCGGCGCCTACGGCGACGGCCGCGTGTGTTCGCACAACCAGACCAGGGCCCGCCTGCAGAAGAGCCTCGATGTGATGCGCGACGGCGCCGCCGCCGTCGGCCGCGTCCTGCCCGGGGACTTCCATACCGCCGCCCTCAGCTACGCCTGCGTGCTGAAACCAGGCGAGAGCATGACCTCCGACCGCGTCATCGACGAGATCGGCCCGATGGCCGCAGCGTCGCTGCACTACTGGTGGGAGCTCTACCAGAAGGACGGCGACACCAGCACCGTGGCCGGCCGCTGCCGCAACCTGTGGGACGAATATCTCGCCTTCACCGAAAAGATGGAAACGTCGCCGGCCCGCCGCTACCAGCAGGTCCATCTCGGCCATTGCGCCTTTCTGCCCGTGGAGGAACGCCGCTTCATCACCGAGGATCTCATACGCGCCACCGGCGGGCTGGTCGGCACGCCCGACGAGATCGTTTCCATGCTGCGCGAGCGCGAGGCGATGGGCCTGGGCGAGATCACGCTGCTGCCGGCCATGGCCGAGGCGCGCCGCAACCTCGGCGACTTCGCAAAGCAGGTGATCGCCCGCTATTGAGCAAACCCACGTCCCCCGGCCCGCCGCAGGACGATCGCTTCTTCGATCCTTGTCGGAAGGACTCTAGGGAATTTCGTAGACCGCCATGTCGCCCGCGATGCCGCGGATCGAGCGCTGCTGTGCGACCGGCTTGCGACCGTTGGCGGCCAGGATCGCCGCGGTCTCGGCATGCTCGACTACCGGGGCGGTGATGAAGATCGCCCGCGAATCGGCGAGCCCCTGGACGCGCGACGCGATGTTCACGGTCTGGCCGAAGTAGTCCTGCCGCTCGTTCAGGGTGACGGCAAGGCATGGGCCCTCGTGGATGCCGATCTTCAGCAGCAGATCGTCGCTGCCGTTGTGCTCGTTGAGTTCGCGCATCGCCTCGCGCATCCGCAGCGCCGCCGCCACGGCGCGATCGGGCGTCGGGAAGGTCGCCATTACCGCATCGCCGATGGTCTTCACCACGGCACCGGCCTCGGCCGCGACGATCTCGTTGAGCAGGCGGAAATGGCCGCGAACCAGGTCGAATGCCGCCAGGTCGCCGACGCGCTCGTAGAGCTCGGTCGAGCCCTTGAGGTCGGTGAACAGGAAGGTGAGGCTGGTGATCTTCAGCCGTTGGTCGATGTCGAGCGTGTCGGTGCGATAGATGTCGCGGAAGGTCTGGTTGGTCAGCAAACGCTTGGCCGTGACGAAGGGCCGGCGCTTGCTCATGAAGTCGTGCAGATCGTGGTCGGCGATCCAGATGCCCGGCAGGGCGCGCCGGCCCGTGCGGTTCTCGAACGAGATGCGCAGCGGGCCGGGACGCATCTCGGTCGTGCCGGTGGGCGTTCTGACGTCGTTGTAGACCACCGAGAGGCTGCGCCGCTCCGTCGTCGGCTCGCCCTTCACATCGATGAAATGCGCCGCGTGGGTGACCGGTTCGAAGACGATCAGGAACTGTGCCGGCAACTGCACCGACAGCAGTACCTTGTCGCCGGGCGGCAGCTCGACGGTTTCCAGCGTGATCCTGTCCATCAGCGCTTCGTCGGCCGTCACTTCGAGCCCGGAGCCGAAGAACAGCTGGGTGCAATAGTCGAAGAACGAGAGCAGCTCGGGATGGTGCGCCGGAATGCGGCGCACGCGCGGACTGATCGTGAACGTCACCTCGACCATTTCGTCGAGGGTGGGCTCGTAGTCGGCGGCACAGACGGCGCAGTTGTAGTTTTCCGTGTGCACGGTCTTGAGCGAGGCGTTGGCGCCCAGCACGCCGCCGCAGCCCGGGCACAGCACGTTCCAGGAAAGCTCGAACAGCCCGACACGGGCGGCGTGGAGGAAGGCGGCGATGACGTGCTCGGGATCCAGATTGTTCCGCGCCGCAAAGGCCAGCGCATTGACCCGGCACAGTTCCCTGTCGGGCGCGTCACGTACCAGATGCTCGATGGCGGCGACGCTCGGCGCATCGGCGGATTGCCGCAGGAGGGCGAACAGCGCGTCTGCCTCGCTCATGACCCGACCGACATCCCCGGATGACCCCCTGGAAGGGGGCCGACGCTATCACCCTGTCGGGCCCCGGTGAAGGCACGGGCGGTCTGCGCCATTACTTCAATTCGGCCTCGCGCCGCTTCGTTCACCGCGACGACGGGGCGGCGGCGGGCTATGGTGCCGGCCTCGACCAGGTGGAGGACATCCGATGAGTGGGGCGATGAGCGAAGAACGCGCAGTGCTAGCCGGCGGCTGTTTCTGGGGCATGCAGGACCTGATCCGCCGCCAGGCCGGAGTCCTCTCGACACGGGTCGGCTATACCGGCGGCCATGTCGCCAACGCGACCTATCGCAACCACGACGGCCACGCCGAGGCCATAGAAATCGTTTTCGATCCGGCGAAGACCAGCTACCGCAAGCAGCTGGAGTTCTTCTTCCAGATCCACGATCCCTCGACGATGAACCGCCAGGGCAACGACCGCGGCACCAGCTATCGCTCGGCGATCTTTTACACCAGCGACGAACAGCGCCGCGTCGCCCTCGATACGATCGCCGATGTCGACGCTTCCGGCCTGTGGCCCGGCAAGGCGGTGACCGAAGTCGTGCCCGCCGCCGACTTCTGGGAAGCCGAGCCGGAGCACCAGGACTATTTGGAACGCATTCCCAACGGCTACACCTGCCACTTCATCCGGCCCGGCTGGAAGCTGCCGGTCCGCGCCAAGGCGGCGGAGTAGGTCTGAGCGGCCGAGCCTCGCGCGACGCTGGAGGATTCAGAACCTCCCCGCTCGAAAGAAGGCGAACGGTCCCCGCCATTCATCGGGGCACGCCACCACAACGCCACGATTCGACACGACGATGGCGGCATGAAAGCCCCTCGTTTGCGTCTCCTCGCGGCGTTCGCGCTGTTGGTAACGGCAGTTGTTGCCGCTGTGACGTCGGCGCTCCCGGCGATGGCCCAGACGCACATGCCCATGGAGCGCGCGCCGGATTGCGTCGCCGCCATGGGTGCGCTTCCCGAAAAATGGGAGGGCACGGCCTTCGCCATCGACGGCGGCACGCTGGCTGGCGCCGGGCTCAAGCCGCACATCCGCCTTTGGGGCATCCAGGCGCCGGAGCTGCGCGACAAGGACAGGCAGGAAACCGTGCCCGGCATGGCGGCGCGGGCGGTGCTCGAGAACCTGCTGGTCGCCGGGGAGCGCCGGGTGACCTGCCGCGCGTTGAAGTGGGACCGGCATTGCCGCATCGTGGCGCCTTGCACGGTGACGGCCGAGATTCCTGTGGGCGCCAAGGCTCAGCCCCATGACATTGCGCTCCAGCTCCTCGAGGCGGGCCTGGCCTATGGCTTCCGGCTCAACGATACGTTGCCCTGGGACGAAGTCGCAGGTGAACGCTACGGCCACTACGAGCAGATCGCCCGCAAGGCGCGTGCCGGGCTGTGGCCCATGTGGCTGGGCGAGAAGTAGATCCCGGGCGGCGGGGCCGTATCGATCTCCTGGCCGTGGATCGTCGCTGTCGCCGTCGCATCAGTCCGCCGCAGACCGGAGAATCCCGTTCATGCGTCCATGAACCGGGTTCGATGAGACCACTCGTTTGGATTTCAAGTCCATGCACAGCGCGAAGGAATATTTGGGCCGCCTGGCTCTGATCGTGGCGGCCGTGGTGCTGACGTTCGCGGCATTCGAAATCGCTTGCCGCTTGTGGCGCGGCCCCGGTTGGTTGCTCTATTGGCCGCACCTTCCAAACGTGGTGCTCACGCTGTCTACCGATCGCTGCGGCAATCTCTTTGATCGTCGCCTGGGTTGGATACCGCGTCCGAACTGCGCCACGCCTTCATATCACCATGACGCGAAGGGCTTCCGGGTGGTGCCCGGTTCGACCGGCCAGTCGCTTGAAGAACCGGCACTGTTGGTCACCGGATCTTCGTTTTCCTATGGCGACGAAGTATCGGATGGGCAGACCTGGGCGGCGTACTTGCAGGGGCTGATTCATCGGAAGGTAATCAACGCCGGCGTTACCGGCTATTCCCTCGATCAGACGGTGTTGCGCTCGGAGCGGCTGGCGAAAGAAATCGCACCGGCCGCGATGATCGTAACTTTTGCCGCCGACGATGTGACACGGGGTGAAATGAGCCGCGTATGGGGTGCCGAGAAACCATATTTCGAGCTTGTCGGCGATCGACTGGAACTGCGGCATGTTCCGATACCGCGCGCGATGCCCGTCGACCGATTCTGGCAAAAGGCGCTGGGCTGGTCCCTTGTCGCGGAGAAGATTGTCCGCGCCGTCGGGGAAGTGGACTGGTGGTATTCTGACAGGCGACGTGCCTTGCCCAGTGGCGCGGGCGAACGCGTGGCCTGCCCCCTGATGCGTCGCCTCGCGCACTTGTCGATACCGACGTTGGTTGTGGCGCAGTACCCGCCTCGCGTCTGGCGCGACGGTGCGAGTTTCGCGAAAGAGCACCGGAGACGCACAAGGATCGTCCTGGATTGCGCAAGAGAAGCAGGCCTTGGTGCTCTGGATACCTTCCGGATCGTTCAAGACGCCGTCCGCGCGCGCGGCGTCGATGCGCTCTATCGGATCTGGCATCACAATTCCGAAGGCAACCGTCTGATCGCCGAAGCGGTGGCGGCAGAACTCGCCAACCGCAACATGCTCCAACCATAGTTCGGCCAGGATCACCGGCGCGCTGCCAAATCGCATCCCACCGTGGCCGAATTTCACGGTCCCCGGCTACCGGCGGCGAAACTCTTGCCTCGTAGCCTCTCGTCATCGAGGTCAATCGTCACACTGCGGCGGCAGCGCGGACAGCACAGCACCACCTCCAGGCCAAGCGCGCGTACTTCGTCGAAGGTGGAGAAGAGGAGCGATAGCCACATGGCGGGACTTTGGCCCGGGCAGCTCTGTCCAGGATCAGCCAGATTGCCGCGCCGCTAGCCCCACCCGGATGACGCGCTGGAAGAAGCGGTCAATATTGGCTTGGAAAATTCTCGGAAGATTGTCGGGTTCATTCACGTCGACCACAGCGTAGTTCGAACAACATGGACGTGCCAGTTGGTACAAAAATGATGATTTGGTGCGGCTGGGCTAGAGCGCGGAGAACGTCACTGCCAAAGGTGCGTCATGCTGGCTAAAACCTGCTATCATGCAGGCAACTTGATGCGCGGTTGGAATGTGACACATTGAACTCATTGCGCTCTCCCAATGCCCATTCCAGCGATCATAGGGCATTCCTCGATAAGATTGCGCCGTGGCGGGCCGCCTATGAGTCAGCCATCATAACCTTCATTGCGGTCCGCAACGGGCAGGAGTGGGTGATAGCGCACGCACGCATCGACTTCGTAGTGTCGTGGGTGCCGGAGGTGGCTACAAAGTACTTCGAGAGCGCAAATGTACTCGCGCGACGCTTCGTTCTGAAGTCCGGCGAACCGCATTGGAATGACTGGGAAGCCCTTCTTCAGGAGATGGCCGACGGAAAGCTCAGGACGCCCGACGGGCTGCTTTCCCTTCAGAACAACAACATCAACTTCTCTACCAATTCGTGGACGCCGGCGAACGACGAATGGCGGAGAGATGTGGTGTTTCAGGTCGACGGAGGGCGGGGCTCGATACTCACCAACAATCGGGAGCTTGAATGGGAATTAAAGTCAGCCAGCCCGCCATACGACGGCGTCGCTGACCTCGCCGACGATTTTGGCCTGAATCCGCAGCACATCAACGACTGCCGCATCGAGGCGATTGCTTGGCATGTTGCGGAGGTAGACATGGCATCTCAGGTCGGCGAGACGGATGCAAACCTCGCCTGCATTGTGGCGCACCGAGTGGATCGCAACTCTGTCGCCATCAACTACCGAGTTCGTCTGAACGGAGTCACCGTCACGCGCGGAACGCTACACGGCAGCGAGATGGCGTGGGAGCGGCTTGCGAAGGGGCTGAAGGGTGTGGGGCAAATCCAGATCCCGAAAGGGGCGGTAATTCAGTGTTTCGCTATCGTGAATGGTCACGCGCATCATCAATACTGGATAGCGAATCCCAGGACGCTTCCTAACGCGAAGCGCGCGGCATTCGAGGAGCACGATCCGGCGCTGACGACACTGCGTGAGTTTTTGTTTGACTCGCGCCGCCGCGGTTATGATGCGCGGGATTTGGAGTTCGGCGTGTCGTGGTTATTCTGGCTCCATGGCTTCAGTCCAGCGGCCTTCGGCCCCAACAAGCGTACACAAGATGCGCCGGACCTTCTTGTTACAGCGCCAAACGGCAATTTTCTCGTTATCGAGTGCACTACCGGTGGGCTGAAAGCTGACCAGAAACTTTCGAAGCTTTACGAACGGGCAATGAGTTTGCGACGGAGGCTTGACGAATCGGGCCATAGCCACCTCCGCATGATACCCTTGATCGTGACGCCACTAGCGCGTGATGAGGTGAAGGCTGACATCGAGCAAGCGGAGAGACTCGGCGTACTTGTTTTCACTAAGGAAGACCTGGAACGGGCTATCGGCGAATCTCTGATTTTACAGGATGCTGATGCCCGGTTCGCCCGCGCAGAGAAGACTGTCTTGGACAACCAGCGGCAATACGAGCGGCGTGGCGAAGAGGCGTGACTAGTAGTTCGGCCGATTGATACTTGGACGGAACTGGGGGGCCCATCGGTAGCGAATATCCGTTTCGGCGAGCCTGCAAAAGACAGCACTTTGCCAGCACCTGTCGCTTCGCAACCACTACCCCTTGTAGTTGCAAGTTCAGCAGTCTTTAGCCTATGTTTCTGATATCGTCGCACGAGGCCTGTCTTCAAAGGCCGAGCCGCCCGGTCACTTTGCACGGGACGGCTCCTTGTCGTGACCGGGTGGCGTCCCGCTCTCCACGCGGGCGATGCAAGGGGCCAGGTCTTCGGACGCGGTCGCGATGCCACTGGGGCGTGGGTGCAGTCCCTGCCGATCAAGAACACCGTCGTTGGTCTCCTTTATCCGGCCGTCCCGGGAGGCTGTCGCAAATCCGACGCGAATCGACCCTACGCGCGCAGCCCAAAACCCTTTGGCGCGCGGCGGGTAACCCCGCCGCTGTTGCCCGGCCGACCGGCCGCGCCCTTCGAAGAGAGAGGTGCGGGACGCAAGACCCAGCCGAGCTCCTAAAAGGTCACTCCCGGGGAGCGGCGCAAGAACCGGATGAAACCCGGTGAGCCCTCACCCCTCGCGGGCGGGCTAACCCCCGCCCTGGGGGCCTTACGGACGGGCCACGTGACCATCGGCCTCTTCAACCGGTGAGTTCCCTCCTACGTTCATCGGGCAGGGAATGTGGAAGGGTTCGCCGGTTTCACGGGACTCGAAATCCGTGTGTGGAGCGCACAGGCCGAACAATTCCGAACACCCTTTGGAGGTGTCAGGAGTTGTTCGGGAGGCACCGAATTTTCAGACAGGCCCGGCATTTGGGCCTGCGTTGAAAAGAATCGTCCGGTTCAGGCCGGCCGGCGATTTGTGAATTTTCAGACAGACAGATTCTGGACAACTGGTGTCTGAAAAACCGACCGGTCAGGCCGGCGGCGCGAGTCGCGTCGCCTGGACGAGAGGGGCGAGCGCCGCAGCGGCTGGCGTGAGAGCGAGCAGCGGTAAAGCTGCAAGAAGCGTGCGTCTATGCATCCTTCGAGCTTACGCCGGCTTCGCCGAACGTCGCCATGCCGGCGTGGCAGGCGGCGGCGGCTTTCAGCAGCGGCACGGCGAGTGCGGCGCCCGAGGCCTCGCCCAGGCGCATGTCGAGGTCGAGCAGCGGGCGCTGGCCGATCGCGTCGAGCAGGCGCGTGTGGCCGGGCTCGGCCGAGCGGTGGGCGACCAGGCAGTGGTCGAGCGCGCCGCGGTCGACGGCGTGCAGCACCGCGGCGGCGGCGGTGCAGGCATAGCCGTCGAGCAGCACCGGGATGCGGCCCATGCGGGCCGCCGCGATGGCGCCGGCGATGGCGGCCAGCTCCTCGCCGCCCACGGCGGCCAGCAACGCCAACGGGTCCTTGGCGGCGATGGCGTCGCGGTGGCGGGCCAGTGCCTCGTCGATCACGGCGATCTTGTTGGCGAGTGCGGCGCCTTTGACGCCGGTGCCAGGGCCGGCCCAGTCGGCGCCGCTGCCGCCAAAGAGCGCGGCGCACAGCGTGGCGGCGGCCGTCGTATTGGCGATGCCCATTTCGCCCAGGCACAGCACGTCGATGCCGGGCTCGGCCGCCATCATGCCGTAGGCCATGGCGTTGGCGGCGCGGGCCTCGTTCATCGCCGGGCCTTGCGTGAAGTCGGCGGTGGGATGGTCGAGGTCGAGTTCGTAGATGCGCAGGTCGGCGTCGATGGCGGCGGCGAGCTGGTTGATGGCGGCCCCGCCGTCGAGGAAGTTCTTCACCATCTGCTTCGTCACTTCGGGCGGATAGGCCGAAACGCCGCGCTGGGCGATGCCGTGGGTGCCGGCGAACACCGCGATCCTGGGCCGTTCGACGCGCGGATGGGCGCGGCCCTGCCAGCAGGCCAGCCACTCGGCGATCTCTTCCAGGCGGCCGAGCGAGCCCGGCGGCTTGGTGAGTTCGGCCTGGCGGCGCACCACTTCGGTCCGGGCGGCGAGGTCGGGACCGGGCATTTCGCGCAGGATCCGGCGCATTTCGTCGAATGTTGCGGCGGAAGTTGGGGATTGGGCGTTCATTTGGGCGCGGACCCTCCTATATTTGCCGGATCATGACCAGTCCAAACGACTTCGAAGCACCCCCGGGCCGGCCGTCGTCGTTCGACGACTGGCTGCAGGCGTTCAAGGAGCAGACCTCCTTCTTCACCGGGCTGAAACTCGATGCCGGCCAGCCGCGCTGGCAACTGGCCGACGTGCTGCCGGTGCTGCCGTTCGTCGGCGCCGGCGTCGGCCTGGCCGCCGGTCTTGTCTTCGCGATCGTTCGCGGTATCTCGGGGCCGGGCTGGCTCGCCGCCGTGCTGGCGGTGGGGGCGGCGGTGCTGATCACCCGCGCGCTGCACGAGGACGGGCTTGCCGACACCGCCGACGGATTGGGCCCGCACGGGCTCGAGCCGGAACGGCGGCTCGAAATCATGCGCGACAGCCGCAACGGCACCTTCGGCGTGCTGGCGCTGGCGCTTACGGTGCTGATCAAGGTGGCGTGCCTGGCGCAGTTCGACAGTTCGACCGGGCTGGTGGTGCTGATCGCAGCCCACGCGCTGTCGCGCGCGGTGCTGGCCTATCCGCTGCTCGCCTTTTCGCCGGTGCGCGACGATGGCCTCGGCGTGCGCGCCGGCAAGCCCACCGACAACGATGTCTGGCTCACCATCGGCATGGCGGCGCTGCTGGCCTTCGTGCTGCTGCTCGGCAAGGGCTTCTTCGTGGCCCTGCTGGCGCCGATCCTGGCCATTGCCGCTGCAATGACCGCGGCGCACTGGATGGCCAAACGGCTGGGCGGCTACACCGGCGACACGCTGGGCGCCGTGCAGCAGAAGGCCGAGGTGGTTTTCCTGGTGGTGGCGGCGCTCTTCATCGCCAGCTAGAACCCTTGGCATGGCAACAGGAGCAAAGGTTACCGGGGCCATTACCCGGTGGTGGTGGGTGCGGCATGCGCCGGTCCCCAATCCCGAGTCGCGCTGCTACGGCCAGTCCGACAAGGACTGCGACGTCAGCAACGACGCCCTCTTCAGGCACCAGGCGGCGCTGCTGCCCAAGGGCGCGGTCTGGTATTCGTCCAATCTGCTGCGTGCGCGCAAGACCGCCGAGCATCTCGCCAAGGCCGGCGCCGAGATGGGCAACCTGCTGATCGATCCGGCGCTCGCCGAGCAGCATTTCGGGTCGTGGCAGGGCCTCACCTACACCGAGATCGCCCGCGATCACGGCAGCAACCATCTGTTCTGGCTGGGCCCGCCCGAGTTCCGGCCGCCCGGCGGCGAGAGTTTCATCGACCTGCGCGAACGCACGGTGTCGAGCATCGAGCGGCTGACGGCCGAGCATCGCGGCCGTGACATCGTGGCGACGGCACACGGCGGCACCATCCGCGCCGCACTCAGCCATGCCTTCGACATGCATCCCGAGGCGGCGGTGCGGTTCGAGATCGACAATGTCTCGGTGACGCTCATCGAGCATTTCGAGCAGGCCGATCCGGCCCATGCCTGGCGGGTGGCCTTCACCAACTACATGCCGCGCGAACTCGTCATCGCGCATGGCGGGAGCCGGGCGTGAGCCCCGAGCGCGACCTCGCGGCCGAACAGGCGGCGTTCTGGAACGGGCCGGGCGGGCAGGGCTGGCTCGCCGCCTACGCCCGAATCGAACGCTCCATCGCCGAGTTCGGCCGGATGGTGCTGGCGGCTGCCGCGGCGCAGCCCGGCGAGCGCGTGCTCGATGTCGGTTGCGGCACCGGCGGCACAACAGCCGAACTGGCGCGCGCGGTCGGACCGTTGGGCCGGGTGGTGGGCGTCGATATCTCCGAGCCGCTGGTCGCCGCCGCGCGATCGAAGCAGCTTGCGAACGCCAGCTTCGCCCTGGACGACGCCGCGACGCACCTGTTCGAGGCGGCATCGTACGATCTCGTGTTTTCGCGCTTCGGCGTCATGTTCTTCGCCGATCCGGTGGCAGCCTTCCGCAATCTTCGGCAGGCGTTGAAGCCCACCGGCCGGCTCGTCTTCGTCTGTTGGCGCACGCCACCGGAAAATCCCTGGGGCCTGGTGCCGTTCCGCGCCGCGGCGCCGCATTTGCCGCCGATGCCGCGACCGGGGCCGGAAGATCCGGGCCAGTATGCCTTTGGCGATCGTGCGCGCGTGGAACGCATCCTGAAGGAGGCAGGTTTCGGCCCGCCGGCCTTCGAGGCGATCGACCAGCCGATCTGGATGGGCAAGGACGCAGCCGAGATCGTCGACAATCTCGGCCGCTTCGGGCCGCTGGCGCGGGGGTTTGCGGAGGCCACGCCCGATCAGGCCGAAAAGGCCAGGGAAGCGATCACGGCGGCGCTCAGGCCACACGAGAGCGCGGCCGGCGTCGTCCTGCCCGGGGCCTGCTGGTTGGTGCGCGCCGCCGCCCGCTGATGGAGCATATTCCGACCTATTCGCTGCCACCGGTCAGCCTGGTGCTGGGCGGCGCCCGCTCGGGCAAGAGCACGCATGCCGAAAAGCTGGTGGCGGGCACCCTGTTCGGCGCCTCGCCGCAGCCGGCGGTCTATGTCGCCACCGCCCAGGCCGGCGATGTCGAGATGGCGACCCGCATCATGGCGCACCGCACCCGCCGCGGCAGCGGCTGGACCACGATCGAGGAGCCGCTGAAGCTCGCCGCCGCCCTCGAAACCGCCGCGGCGCGCGGCCTGCCGGTGCTGGTCGATTGCCTCACGCTGTGGCTTTCCAACCTCATGCATGCCGGCGAGGATGTCGACGAGGCCACCGACGAGGTGCTGCGGACACTCGATGGCTACGGCTCGCCGGTGGTTTTCGTGAGCAACGAACTCGGCCTCGGGCTGGTGCCTGAGACGGCGCTCGGCCGCTCTTTTCGCGATGCCATGGGGCGGATGAACATGGCGGTCGCGGCGCGTGCCGATCGGGTGATCTTCATGGCGGCCGGCCTGCCGCTCACCATGAAGGACCGCCCGGCACCGCGCACCTGAGGGGCCGCAATTCCGCCGCGAAATATGGTATGATTCGGGGCGTTGTGGCCATCCAGGCGCTCCCCCGGTGCCGGCCGCCAGCCAAGGAGCAGAAAATGAAGCTCGATCGCCGACTTGTCCTGTCGGGTGCCGCCGCCGCGTTCGCCGCCCCGATTGCCGCCGCCCCCCTGTTGATCGCCCGTCCGGCCCGCGCCGACGCCAAACGCCAGTCGCTGGTCGATGCTTGCCTGGCGACCGGCCGCAAGGTCCTCACCGGCAAGGATTATCCCGACGCCGCCAAGATCATGGTCGACGCCAAGGGTGTGCTGATCATTCCCGAACTCGTCCAGGGTGGTTTCATCGTGGGCGCCGCCGGTGGGCGCGGCGTGTTGGTGGGGCGCACCTCCCCCAACAACTGGAGCTATCCGGCATTCTACGGCATGGGCTCGGGCAGCGTTGGCCTGCAGATCGGCGCCAAGGTTTCGGAGATCGTGTTCATCATCCGCACCGAAAAGGGGCTGAACGCCCTGCTCGATCACAAATTCAAGTTCGGCGCCGAAGCCGGCGTCACCTTGGTGGCGGTGGGCATCGGCCTCGAGGGCGCCTCGACCGCGGCGGGCGGCGCCGACATCGTGGCTTTCGCCAGTTCCGCCGGCCTGTTTGCGGGCGTGTCGATCGAGGGTTCGTACCTCGACGCCGACAGCGAATGGAATGCGCTCTACTACGGCCAGGGCGCGACGGCGAAAGAGCTTATCCGCGAGCGCAAATTCACCAATCCCGGCGCCGAACCGCTGCGGCAGTTCCTCGCCACCTGGTAGGCGCGGCTTCTTGAACTAGGCGACCGTCGCCTTCAGGTCGGCCGCGATCGAAAGCTTGGCCTTGGTCTTGGCCTTGACCTCCTCGACGCTCACGCCGTCGGCGAGTTCGATCAGTGTCACGCCGCCATCGCCCTTCTTGTCGATGGTGAACACGCCGAGTTCGGAAATCACCATGTCGACCACGCGCCGGCCGGTGAGCGGCAGCGTGCATTCCTTCAGGAGCTTCGAGGCGCCGTCCTTGGAAACGTGCTCCATGGTGACGATGACGCGCCGCACACCCGCGACGAGATCCATCGCGCCGCCCATGCCCTTCACCATCTTGCCGGGGATCATCCAGTTGGCGAGGTCGCCGTTCTCCGCCACTTCCATGGCGCCCAGGATGGAAAGATCGATATGGCCGCCGCGGACCATGGCGAAGCTGTCGGCCGAAGAGAAGTACGAGGTGCCCTTCAACTCGGTCACGGTCTGCTTGCCGGCATTGATGATGTCGGCGTCGACCTCGTTGTCGAGCGGGAAGGGGCCGACGCCCAGCATGCCGTTCTCGCTCTGCAGGGTGATGTCGACATCTTCCGGCACGTAGTTCGATACCAGCGTCGGAATGCCGATGCCGAGGTTGACGTAGTAGCCGTCCTTCAATTCCCTGGCGGCGCGTGCCGCCATCTGGTCGCGGGTCCAGGCCATATTGAAGTCTCCTAAGCTTTGCGAATGGTGCGCTGCTCGATCTGCTTGTCGTAGGGCGCGCCGCAGAGGATGCGATTGACGAAAATGCCGGGCGTGTGGATGAGGTCGGGATCGAGCTGGCCCACCGGCACCAGCTCCTCGACCTCGGCGACGCAGATCCTGGCGGCCGTCGCCATCATCGGATTGAAGTTTCGCGCCGCCTTGCGGTAGATGAGATTGCCGGAGGTATCGCCCTTCCAGGCCTTGACCAGCGCCAGGTCGCCGACCAGGCCGCGTTCCATCACATACTCCTGGCCGTCGAAGACCTTGGTCTCCTTGCCCTTGGCGACTTCGGTGCCGACACCGGTCTTGGTGTAGAAGGCGGGGATGCCCGCGCCGCCGGCGCGGCAGCGCTCGGCCAGCGTTCCTTGCGGGTTGAACTCGATCTCGAGCTTGCCCTCGAGGTAGAGCTTGGCGAAGGTCTTGTTCTCGCCGACGTAGGACGAAATCATCTTCTTGACCTGGCCGGCCTCGAGCAGCAGGCCGAGGCCGGCGCCGTCGATGCCGGCATTGTTGCTGACACATGTCAGATTCTGGACACCCGTGTCGCGCATCGCCCGGATCAGCTTGTCGGGTATGCCGACCAGGCCGAAGCCTCCGCACATCACCATCATGCCGTCGCTGACCACACCGTCGAGCGCCGACTTGGCGTCTTTATAGACCTTGTTTGCCATACCCTCGTTCCGTGCAAGGACCGTACCGTCCGCATATGCGGGAGGCGGTCGCTGACTGTCAATCGCGGGACCTGTCCAGGATCACGACGGCAATTCCGGCAATGACCAGCACGCCGCCGATCGCCAAGGGCCAGGTGATAGCTTCGTCGAGCAGAACCATCGAGGCGGCGATGGCCATCAGCGGCACGCCCAGCATGGCGAGCGACGATGTCACCGGCGGCAACGCCCGTGCAACCGACACGGCGGCCCAGGTCGCGAGTGCGCCCAGGATACCCAGCAGGAAGAGGGTTGCCTGAACGATCGGACGGTCGAAGCGGACATAGCCTTCGGGCTCGAAGGTCGCGGCGATGATCACGAGCGGAATGGTCGCGATCGCCATCTGCCAGGGCAACACCTGCAGGGGTGTCAGGCGCCAGACATGGCGCCGTGCCTGCAGGATGGCAATCGCCCAGCACAAAGCGGCAAGCAGTAGACAACCGTAGCCGAACAGGATGGTCCGGTCGTTCCAGTCGAAGCGCAGCGGATCGACGACCACCATCACGCCCGCGAGACCGATCAGTGCGCCCACGACACCTCGCGAACTGATGCGTTCTCCGGCGAACAGCGCAAGGGGCACCATCCACAGGGTCATGGTGTAGGCGAGCACACCCGAGCGCCCTGCCGGCACCACGGCAACGCCGAGGTTTGCCAAGGAAAAGAAGCAGGTGATCTGGAAGAAGCCGACCGAAAGGATCACCGGCCAGTCGGCGCGCCGGGGCCAGGCGAGGCGGCCGATCAGCGCCAGGACGACGAACGAGGTGACGCAGCACAAGGCTACCCGCGCGACAGCGAACCACAGCGGTGTCGCCTCGGTGAGGCCGAGCTTGATTGCCGGCCAGGCGAGCCCGAACAGCAGGATCGCGGCGCCAAGCTGCAGCCAGGCCGCGCGGGGAATCCGCGCATTCCGCACCGGAATCTCCTAAGCCCGCTTTACCTTGGCGATCGACAGCGGCTGCGGCAGGCGCGTCAGCATTTCCGTTGGCACCGCCTGCCAGAAATGTTCAACCTCGCGATCCCAATCGTTCAGGAGGCGGGCGCCAAGCGGCGATTTGGTCTCCGCGACATGTTCCTCGACAAGTTTCCTGAGCACGCCTTCCCAATGCGGGTGGTCGAGGCGCTGCCACACCACCGTCTCGCGGTTGACGTTGAGCTCGAAGTTATTGGCCGGATCGTAGACGAAGGCCATGCCGCCGGTCATGCCGGCGGCGAAATTCAAGCCAACCGGGCCCAGGATCACGGCGGTGCCGCCGGTCATGTATTCACAGCCGTTGGAGCCCACGCCTTCGACAACGGCGTCGGCGCCGGAGTTGCGTACGGCAAAGCGCTCGCCGGCGCTGCCGCAGGCGAACAGCTTTCCCGCCGTCGCGCCGTAGAGGACGGTGTTGCCGATGATGGCGTTGCGCTCCGGCACCAGCGGGCTCGACACAGTGGGTTTCACGACGATGGTGCCGCCGCTCAGCCCCTTGCCGACATAGTCGTTGGCGTCGCCGAACACCTCGAGCTTCATGCCACGCACGGCAAAGGCGCCGAGCGACTGGCCGGCGGTGCCGCGCAGCCGCACCGTCACGGTGTCGGGCTGGAGGCCCGCCATGCCGTACTTGCGGGTAATCATGGCGGCCAGGCGCGTGCCGACGGCACGGTGGGTGTTCCGCACGCTGTACTGAAGCTGCATCTTTTCGCGATGAGTGAAGAGCGGCTGGGCGTCGCGGATCATCTGGGCGTCCAGCGTATCGGGTACTTCGTTGCGGCCTTCGACCGTGCAATGCGCCACTTCGCGGCCGCCATCGGCGCGGGTCAGAAGAGGATTGAGGTCGAGGTCGTCGAGATAGCGCGCGCCGCGGCTCACCTGTTTCAGGAGATCGGAGCGGCCGACGATCTCGATCAGCGAACGATAACCGAGCTGTGCCAGGATCTCGCGCACTTCCTCGGCGATGAAGCTGAAGAGGTTGACGACCTTTTCCGGCGTGCCTTCGAACTTGGCCCGCAGTTTCGGGTCCTGCGTGCAGATGCCGACCGGGCAGGTGTTGGAGTGACACTGGCGAACCATGATGCAGCCCATGGCGATCAGTGAAGCCGTGCCGATGCCATATTCCTCGGCGCCCAGCATGGCGGCGATCACCACGTCGCGGCCTGTCTTGATGCCGCCGTCGGTGCGCAGCATCACCGTCTCGCGCAGCCGGTTCAGTGTCAGCACCTGATGCGTTTCCGACAGGCCCATCTCCCACGGAATGCCGGCATACTTGATGCTGGACTGCGGGCTGGCGCCGGTGCCGCCGCTGTGGCCCGAAATCAGGATCACGTCGGCCTTGGCCTTGGCGACACCGGCGGCGATGGTGCCGATGCCGGACCGCGCGACCAGCTTCACCGTGACCCGCGCCTCGGGATTGATCTGCTTCAGGTCGTAGATGAGCTGCGCCAGATCCTCGATCGAGTAGATGTCATGGTGCGGCGGCGGGCTGATCAGGGTCACGCCGGGCGTGGAATGACGCAGGCGGGCGATCATCTCGCTCACCTTGAGGCCGGGCAGCTGCCCGCCTTCACCGGGCTTGGCGCCCTGGGCAACCTTGATCTCGATCTCGCGGCAATTGTTCAGGTACTCGGCCGTGACGCCAAAGCGGCCGGAGGCGACCTGCTTGATGGCCGAGGAAGCATTGTCGCCATTGGCCCGCGGCTGGTAGCGCGCCGGGTCCTCGCCGCCCTCGCCCGAATCGGACTTGGCGCCGATGCGGTTCATGGCGATCGACAGGGTCTCGTGCGCCTCCGGCCCCAGTGCTCCCAGAGATATGCCAGGCGCGACCAGGCGCTTGCGGAGTTCAGTGATCGACTCGACCTCGTCGAGGGTGACCGGTTCCCGGTCGAGCCTGAAGTCGAGGAGGTCGCGCAGATTGATCGGTGGCAGCTGGCGTATCGCCTCACTGTATTTGCGGTACTTGGCGTAGGACTCGGTGTTCACCGCGTCCTGCAGCATGTGAATGAGGTTGCCCTCGAAATTGTGCCGGTCGCCGCCACGCCGCGTCTTGTAGAAGCCGCCGATCGGCAGCGCGATCACGTCTTCGTCGAAGGCACGGGCGTGTTGCCGGGCGACCTTTTCCTGAACGCCGCGAAGGCCGATGCCGGAGATGCGTGACGGCATGCCAGGGAAAAACTCGGCGACCAGAGACCGCGACAGGCCCACGGCCTCGAAATTGCAGCCGCCGCGGTACGACGAAAGAACCGAGATGCCCATCTTGGACATCACCTTCAGCAATCCATCATCCAGCGCCTTCTTGTAGCGGGCGACCGCCTCGCCGAGGGTGAGCTTGCCGAACAGGCCGCGGGCGTGACGGGCAGCGACGGTTTCCTCGGCAAGGTACGGATTAACCGTCGTGGCGCCGACGCCGATGATGACCGCAGCATAATGGACGTCGAGGCACTCGCCGGCGCGGACATTCAATGACGTGAAGGTCCGCAGCGATTGACGCACGAGGTAGGAATGCACCGAGCCCGCGGCGAGAATCATCGGCAGAGCGGCCCGCTCGGCGTCGATGTTGGCGTCGGTCAGCACGATATGAAGGCAGCCGCGGCGGACCGCTTCCTCGGCCTCGCGGCAAATTCGATCGAAAGCCTGACGCATGGCGTCGAGTCCGCCCTTCGCATCTCCATGATGGGGATCGAATGTGCAGTCGATGCGTGCGGCTGACTCGCCCATGTATCTGCGCATCGCCTCGAACTCGGCGTTGAGCACGATCGGCGACTGCAACGACAGCATTTCGCTCTGTTCGGGGCGCTCGTCGAGGATGTTGCCGAGATTGCCCAGGCGGGTCCGCAGCGTCATGACGTTGCGCTCACGCAAGCTGTCGATCGGCGGGTTCGTGACCTGGCTGAAATTCTGGCGGAAGTAGTGGTGCATGCCACGATAGGTGTCGGACAGCACGGCAAGCGGTGCGTCGTCGCCCATCGAGCCCACCGCCTCCTTGGCGTCCTCGACCATGGGATGGAGGATCAGTTCGAGATCCTCGATCGACCAACCCGCGGCGAACTGGCGGCGGCGCAACTCGTCCAGCGCGAAGTGTTCAGTGGCCGGCGCATCTTGCTTGATCAGAGAGTCGAGCTCGACCGTGCGGCCTGTCCAGGCGGCGTAGTCGTGGGTTTCCGCGAGCATGTCCTTGAGTTCGCGATTCTTGTAGAGCTTGGGCTGGTCCATATCGACAGCCAGCATCTCACCCGGCCCGAGCCGGCCCTTCTCGACGATCTTGGCTTCGTCCTGTGGCACCATGCCGGCCTCGGAACCGGCGATCAGGAGGTCGTCGGCCGTGCACACGTAGCGCATGGGCCTCAGGCCGTTGCGGTCGAGTCCGACAAGCGCCCACTTGCCGGCGACCGCAGCGATAGCGGCCGGCCCGTCCCAGGGCTCCATGACGCCGTTGACGTAGTGATACATCGCCCGGTGCTTGGGCGGCATGTTGGGGTTCGACGACGATGCTTCTGGAATCATCATGGCCTCGACCATCGGCAGATTGCGATGGCCGCGCACCAGCAACTCAAAAGCATTGTCGAGCGCCGAGGAGTCAGACGCATCGGGCTGGATGATGGGCTTCAGGTCCTCGATCGCTCGTCCGAAACTCTCATGCTCGAGGCGGGCTTCGTGGCTCTTCATCCAGTTGACGTTGCCCAGCAGCGTATTGATTTCACCATTGTGCGCCAGGACCCGAAAAGGTTGGGCCAGGCGCCACTGGGGGAATGTGTTGGTCGAGTAGCGTTGATGGAAGATCGCGAAGCGCGACGCGAAGCGCTCGTCAAGCAGGTCGGGGTAGAACGCCGACAAATGCTCGGCGAGGAACATGCCCTTGTAGACGACCGACCGGCAGGACAGAGAGCAGACGTAGAACTCGGCGATGTTCTCGGAGGTCGCCGCCTTTTCCATGCGGCGGCGCAGGATATAGAGCTGCTTCTCGAACTCTCGATTGTCGAGTTTGGGATCGCCGCGGCCGATCAGTATCTGTTCGATCTCCGGTCTCGTCGCATTGGCCTTCTCGCCGATTACGGAGATGTCGACCGGAACCTGGCGCCAACCCAGGATGGTGTGGCCAAAGCGCAGGATTTCGGTTTCGACGATGGTGCGGCAGCGTTCCTGCGCGCCAAGGTCGGTGCGCGGCAGAAACACCATGCCGACCGCGATGCGGCCGACCTGCGGGGCCTCGCCGCTCGACTCGCGGACGTGCTCGCGGAAGAAGTCCTGCGGAATCTCGACATGAATGCCAGCGCCATCACCGGTCTTGCCATCGGCATCGACAGCACCGCGATGCCATACCGCCTTCAGGGCGTCGATCCCGGCCACGACGACGTCGCGACGACGCTTGCCGTCCAGCGCCACGACCAGACCCACGCCGCAGGAATCGATCTCCTGGGCGGGATTGTAGCCGTAGGCGGCGGTGAGGGCGGCGACCTCGGCTTGGTGATCGCGGACGTACTGCGCAGCGTCGAAGGGGCGTGCGGACATGACGACGGTCCTTTGAAGGCTAGTGATCGGAGAAGAGCTTCCCGGCTTCGGCCCAGTTCTCTTTCTTGATGTCGGTCAGGACGATCTGCACCGCATCCGGCGTGCAGCCGAGCGCGCGGCAAGTGCCCTCGGTCAGTTCCTTCGCCAGTTTGCGGCGCTGTTCGGTGCTGCGGCCTTCGAACATCTCGACGCGGATCATCGGCATGGATCTCTCCTTCTCAGATTTTGTGGTCGATGGAGACGTGGCTTGGCTGCGACGCCACGCGCGCCAACCAGGCCTTGATATGTGGATAGCGGCCAAGGTCGAAATCGCCCTCGTGCGCGACATGCGTGTAGCCATAGAGTGCGATGTCAGCGAGGCCGTAGTGGCCACCGACGAAGAACGGCCGCGAGGCGAGATGCTGTTCCATCACGTCGAGCGCGGCATAACCCTTCTTCAGGCGTTCCGGCAGGTCGAGTTCCTGCAGGGGCGACAGCTTGGTCAGGAAATGACGCCAGAACCGGACCACGGCGATATAGGGTTCGTGGCTGTACTGCTCGAAGAACATCCATTGCAGCGTCTGTGCGCGGGCGAGCTGATCCGCCGGGGCAAACGCCGTTCCTTCGGCGAGATACCATAGGATCGCACCTGATTCGGCGAGGTGTGTAGTCTCGTCGATCTGCAGGGTCGGAATGCGGCCATTGGGGTTCTTGGCAAGGAAGGCCGGCGTATGCGTCTCGCCCTTGAGGATGTCGCACTCGACCAGCCTGTAGGGCACACCGAGTTGCGCCAGCAGCAGGCGGACCTTGTAACCGTTGCCCGATCCCATGAAATCATAAAGCGTCAACATCGGTCGCCCTACTCTGCCGCGATCCGTGGGGCGGCATGCGCCTTGGTGGCCAGGTACGAATGGATGCGTTCGGCGGCGTCGCGGCCGTCGCGGACCGCCCACACCACCAGCGATGCGCCGCGCACGATGTCGCCGGCCGCGAACACGCCGTCGATACTGGTCATCATGCTGCGCCAGTCGATCGCGAGGGTGCCCCAGCCGGTGACGCCGAGATCGGGGACGCCGAGAGCGGCCGGCAGATCCTCCGGATCGAAACCCAAGGCCTTGAGGACAAGGTCGGCTTCGATGTTGGTGTGGGAGTTGGGAATCTCCTGTGGCGTCTGGCGGCCGGTAGCGTCGGGCATGCCGAGATGGATGCGCGCGGCCCGGACGTGGCTGACGTGATCCCGGCCGAGGAACGCCTGTGGCGCAGAGAGCCACACGAATTCGACACCTTCCTCTTCGGCGTGCTTCACCTCACGCTGCGAGCCCGGCATGTTGGCGCGATCACGGCGATAAAGACACTTCACCGACCTTGCGCCCTGGCGCACGGCCGTGCGCACGCAGTCCATCGCCGTGTCGCCGCCGCCGACCACAACGACGTTCTTGCCGCGCGCATTCAGGGTTCCGGACTCGTAGTCCGGCACTGCGTCGCCAAGCCCGTGACGGTTGGAGGCGATGAGGTAGTCGAGCGCCGCGGTGATTCCCGGCAGGCCGGCGCCGGGTGCCTGGATGTCGCGTGCCTTGTAGACACCGGTCGCGATCAGGATCGCGGCATGGCGCTGGCGCAGCGCGTCCATCGAAACGTCGCGGCCGACCTCACAGTTGAGGTGAAACATGACTTTCGAGTCGCGCAGCAACTTCTCGCGGCGCTGCACGATGTCCTTCTCAAGTTTGAAGTTCGGGATGCCGTACATCATGAGGCCGCCGACGCGGTCGTAACGATCGTAGATCGCCACCTGGTAGCCCTTGCGGCGCAGTTGTTCGGCGGCGGCCAGGCCGGCCGGGCCCGCCCCAACGATGCCAATGCTATCGGGGCGCTCGCGGCGCGGCTGGATGGGCTTTACCCAGCCCCGGTTCCAGGCGGTGTCAGTGATGAATTTTTCGACCGAGCCGATGGTGACCGCCTCGAATCCCTTTTCGATGACGCAATTGCCCTCGCACAGGCGGTCCTGCGGGCAGATCCGGCCGCAGATCTCCGGAAAGTTGTTGGTCGCCGACGACAATTCGTAGGCTTCCTCCAGCCGGTTCTCCGCCGTGAGCTTCAGCCAATCCGGAATGTTGTTGTGCAGCGGGCAATGGATCTGACAGAACGGCACGCCGCACTGCGCACAGCGCGCGGATTGCTCCGCGGCCTTTCCTCGGGCGTAGCTCGAATAGATCTCGTCGAAATCGCGCCGTCGCTCCGCCGCCGGTCGCTTTTCCGGCCGGGCATGCGGCGTTTCGACGAACTTCTGCATCCCTTCGGCCATGGCAGGCTCCAGCCAGAATCTGTAATTTTGTTACGCATGAAACACGCCAACTGCGTCAAAGCTGCGTGTCGGGCATCTATTCAGCATAGGTAAAGCCGTAAGTCAATAATGCTTACCTATATTGGACTCGGGCACCACGCACTATGCGCGATGGCGGCTTAAGTATCAACTATGGAAGATTAATAGTACTAATTCGGTACTAAAGTTACTGGACGCACGGCTGAGTGTCCGGGCGAACCCGCGGTCAGTCAGGCCGGGGCGTGTAGGTTGTAGCGTCCGCCGATGCGGAAGCGGTCGAGGTAGGTCGGCAGGATCGCTTCGGCGGCGGTCGTCTGGATGCCGAGGGCGGCCAGCCCGGGCGCACCAGGCCGGGCGACATTGTCCGAGATCAGCAGATCGACCTGGTCGTGGGTGATCGGTGGCACCGGAAGGAATTCGGCGAAGAAACCCGCCAGCTTCATTAATCCGGCCGGTACACCGATAATCGGCTTGTGCCGGTCGATCTCGCGCAGGACAAGGGCGGCGATCTCGCGATAGGTGTAAATCCGCGGACCACCCAGTTCGAACACGGTCTTGGCCGTCTCCGGCCGCGCCAGCACCGCCGCGACCGCCTGTCCGAGATCGCCGACGAACAGTGGCTGCACCTTGGCGGAACCGCTGCCGACCACAGGAACGAACGGCGCCATGGCCGCGATCCGCCCCAGACGATTGAACATGGCATCATCCGGCCCGAACACCACGCTTGGCCGCAGAATTGTTGCCGAAGGGAATCCCGAGACGATCGCCTCCTCGGCAGCGATCTTCGACTGGACGAAGCGGTTCGTCGAATCCCGGCGATCCGCGCCGATACCGGAAATATGGATCAATCGCTCAACGCCTGCGTCGCGCGCGGCATCTGCGATCGCCTTGGCGCCGCCGACATGTACCGACTGGTAACGCTGGCGGCCGCGCTGGAACGGAATCCCGGCGGCGTTGATGACGGCTTGGCTGCCGGCGATGGCCGTCGCGACCGAATTCGGCACCCTGAGATTGGTGCGCATGACCGTAATCTGGCCGACATCGCCCGCAGTCTTGACGGACTCGGCGAGTTCGATGCGTCGCACGGCGACCCGGACCTGCAGGCCTTCCTGCGCCAGCGCCCGCACAATGGCCCGGCCGAGGAAGCCGCTGCCGCCGAAAACCGTGACCTGTCTGATGCTCATGGGATGCTGCCTACAACTCATCGTGGCCGGCGCGCAAGAGCGCTGCGGTTGACATCGGCGCGGCCTCGCCCTAACTCACGGCCGCACTAGCCCGCATGCCGTGCCCAGGTGGCGGAATTGGTAGACGCACTAGTTTCAGGTACTAGCGCTGCAAGGCGTGGAAGTTCGAGTCTTCTCCTGGGCACCATGCGAGGCAGTCGAGGCATTCGGTAACATGGCCATCAGCCTTCATCGCGGCGACCTTCCGGCCGGCCTGTCGTTCGGTCCGGTCGTGGCGATCGATACCGAGACCATGGGTCTCAATCCCCATCGCGACCGGTTGTGCCTGGTTCAGCTCTCGGCTGGAGACGGCAACGCGCACCTCGTCCAGATGTCGCGTGGCGCGATCGATGCGCCGCGGTTGGCGGCCCTGATCGCCGATCCCAAAGTCCTAAAACTCTTCCATTTCGGCCGGTTCGATATCGCCGTCCTGGAACATGCGCTCGGGGTGCGATGCGAGCCGGTCTATTGCACAAAGATCGCGGCAAAGCTGACGCGGACCTTTACCGATCGGTTCGGGCTGAAAGATCTCTGCAAGGAACTTCTGGGTGTCGACCTGTCCAAGCAGCAGCAAACCTCAGACTGGGGCGCCGACAGCCTGAGTGACGAGCAACTGGCCTATGCCGCGTCAGACGTATTGTATTTGCACGGTCTCAAGGCCAAGCTGGATGTGCTGTTGCAGCGCGAGGGGCGGGCTGACCTGGCGGCGGCGGCGTTCCAGTTTCTGCCCAGCCGGGCCCGCCTCGATATTGCGGGCTGGCCGGAGATCGATATTTTTGCCCACTGAAGCAGCGACTTTCGTGACTTTGGCACGACTATTGCATTAGACTTCGCAACGGGGGCAACCCCCGATGTGAGGGTAGCGATGCGTATCGGTCCAAGTCTTATGATGGCGACGCGCCAGACACTGGCGATGACGCCCCAGCTTCAGCAGGCAATCAAACTGCTGCAGTTCTCGCATCTGGAACTCGCCACCTTCATCCAGCAGGAACTCGAAAAGAATCCCCTGTTATCGGAAGGCGCTGCTGAAGACGCCCCGATTTCAGAGCCCACGTCTGTCCTTGAGGCACCGACCGACACAGCCGACGCCCTGGCGGCGGCCGCGCCGGCTCTTGCCGAGGCCGATGATCGCTGGACGCGCGAACACGCCGACCGGGGTGGGGATGCCGCCGCCAGCACGGTGGGGCGGCGCGAGGGCGCGCCCGATGCGCTCGACTTCGTCGCCGGCCGGCCACGCTCGCTCGCGGTCCATGTTCTCGAACAGATCAACCTGCTGTTCGCCAGCGCCGACGACCGGCGGATCGCCCTGAAGCTTGCCGAAGGACTCGACGAGGTCGGCTATTGTCGACTGGAGGTTGCCGACGTCGCTGAAGCTGCGGCTGCCAGCCCCGCTGCCGTCGAGGCGGTGTGGGCACGGCTGCGCCAGATCGAACCGGCCGGACTGTTCGCACGGACGGTCGCCGAGTGCCTGGGCGCCCAGCTCGCCGAACGCGATCGCCTCGACCCGGCAATGAAGGCTCTGCTCGACAATCTCGCTCTCGTGGCTGCGGGAGAACTCGGCCAGTTGCGTCGCCGCTGTGGCGTCGACGACGAGGACCTGCGCGACATGCTTGCCGAGTTGCGCACCCTTGATCCGCGTCCCGGTCATGCCTTCGACTTCGAGCCGATCCAGCCGGTGGCGCCGGACCTGTATTTGCAGCCGGCGAAAGATCCCGACACCGGCGAGGACGGCTGGTTCATCGAACTCAACACCGACGCCCTGCCGAAGGTTCTCGTCGATCGAAATTATCATGCCACCCTGATGAAGGGCGCGCGCGCCAAGACCGACCGCGCCTTCGTGGCCGAGCGCTTCCAGTCGGCCAACTGGCTGGTGAAGACGTTGGAGCAGCGTGCGACCACGATCCTGAAAGTGGCGCGCGAAATCGTCCGCCAGCAGGATGCCTTCTTCCGCCATGGTGTGAGTGCGCTCAAGCCGCTGGTACTGCGCGACATCGCCGTCGCCACCGAGCTGCACGAAAGCACGGTGAGTCGCGTTACCTCGAACAAGTACATCGCCACGCCGCGCGGCATCTTCGAGTTGAAGTATTTCTTCACATCGTCCCTTCCGGCGCGCACGCCGGGCGTGGTCGTCTCCTCCGAGTCCGTGCGCTCGCGTATTCGTCTGCTGGTCGGTGGCGAGAGTGCGCACCAACCGCTGTCTGACGATCGCCTCGTCGATCTGCTGAAGGGCGAGGGCATCGAGATCGCCCGCCGCACCGTCGCCAAATATCGCGAATCCATGCGCATTCCCTCGTCGGCCGAACGCCGGCGGCTGGGCCGCCTGGGCATGGGCCGAAGCGTGCCATCCGCCTTGCCGAGCGCCGCCCTGGCGTCGCACGCCTTGTCCGGTCAGGCCGACTGAGGCGTCCGCCAATGGTCGCCGAAAGGGGCGGCTTGACCGCCTCGAAGGACGCGCCTATAGGGGCGCACCCCTCGCTGGGCGGGTCTGGTTCTCGCCCGTTAACCCGTTGGTGACATTGTGGAAATCGCTGATTTTCTGACCGGCCCAGAGGCCGTTCTGGCCAGCGTAAGGACGTCAGGCAAGAAGGCCCTGCTGGCTGAACTTTCGGGTCGCGCCGCCAGCATATTTGCCCTCGACGAGCGCCGTCTGCTGGACCGTCTGATCGAGCGCGAGGCCCTGGGATCGACCGGCATCGGCGGTGGCATTGCCATTCCGCATGCGCGAATGACGTCGCTTGCCTCGCCGCGCGGCCTGTTCGCCCGTCTTGCCCAACCGGTCGCTTTCGATGCGATCGACGAGCGTCCGGTCGATATGGTTTTTTTGCTGGTGGCACCAGAAGGGGCGGGAGCGGATCACCTCAAAGCCCTTGCCCGGGTGTCACGTCTCCTGCGCGATCGAAGCCTCGTCGACAAGCTGCGCGCGACAGATGGCGCCGAAGCGCTGTACGCATTGCTCATCGAGTCGATCCAGGCCCAAAGCGCCGCCTGAATCGCAGACTCTCCGTCTTTCTTTGCCGTTCAGTGGACCAGCGCCGGCTCGAGGTCGTGCTGGCGGATCAACGCTTGGGCGATTTCAACCGACGGTGTGGTCGCCATCGGCTTGCCATCGGCGGAGAAGATGCCAATCGCATGGGCGCCGTCGGGCAGGTTGATGGCTTTGACGTAGGCAACCTGCTGCGCGCCCAGACTTAGAAAAGCTTCGTCCGCGAGGCGTATGAAAGTGGTCTGATTGTTTTCCATGGCTACCTCCTTGGCAGCATCAACGCGACTGAGTACGGCGCGCAGTGATATCGACGGTGTTGCCGGCTCCAGATCGGGTGCTGCTGGCGTCGATGTGGATGGTCCGGATACGCGGCTCGGCCATCGGACGCACCAAGTCGATTGACAGCAAGCCGTTGTCCAATCGAGCGCCGATTACCTCGATGCCGTCGGCCAGCATGAACGCCCGCTGGAACTGGCGTGCGGCAATACCGCGATGGAGAAATACCCGGTCGGCATCGTCATCGGTCTGCTTGCCGCGGACCGTGAGCTGGTTTTCCATCAGTTCGATGGCAAGATCGCCGGTCGAAAAGCCCGCCACGGCGAGAACGATGCGCAGGCCATTTTCACCGATCCGCTCGATATTGTACGGCGGGTAGCCCTCGGCATTCTTGGCCAGTCGGTCGAGCGTGCGCTCAAGCTGGTCGAAGCCCAGCAGCAGGGGTGAATTGAACATCGATACGCGACTCATAGAACCCTCCTCCGAGGAGCGAGTGGCCGGGAACCCAATTAGGCCTTCCCTTGAGGGTAAATTTGGGGAGCCCCCCGGCCGGGTTCAAGGGGGCGTCTCCGGTGTCCAGGCCATCGCCACGGCCCTCCGGCTCGGGTAAACTGTCAGGCACCCCTCCACCGCCTGGCGGTCAACCGTCGGGCCAAAGAACAGAAAAAGATGACACTGGTCGCCTCAGAGACGCGACGGCCCGGCAGGCCTTTGGTGCCCGGCGCCCGTCCGATCCGTTCGGTGCCCGCCCGCCCCTCGGCGACGGCAGCCAACGAGAGCCGGAAATTCGGACGCTGGTTTCTGGGCTCAGCCCTTTATTCCCTGACTTTGGGCTACGGCACGCCGCGCAGCTTCTTTGCCGTCGCCCCGGATGCCTGGCCCGGCGACTCCGCGCGGGGCCAGCGCCTGTTGGGGGGCGAGCTTGTCGCCCATGGCATCGCCGGCCCGGTCTCGCCTGAATCTGACGATCCGCCGTGGCAGCGCACCGGCGCCGATGCACTGTGGATCGATACGCTCAATGGCTTCACCTGGCTGCGCGACTTGCGCGATTGTGGCGATCCTGCCGGTGCGGCACTTGCCGCCCGTATGCTCGATGACTGGACCAACCGCGAATGGCGCTGGTCACCGCGCACCTGGCGACGTGATGTGCTGGCCGCGCGCATCGTTGCCTGGATTCGCCATTATGACTGGCTGGCGGCTGCTGCCGATCCGGGCTTCGCTGCCCGCTTCGTGTTCTCGCTTGCCCGCCAGCGCGTCCATCTCAAGCGCGCCGTACGGACTGGCCTGATCGGGCATGAGGCGGTCGCGGCGCTGAAGGCGTTGATTTTCGCCGACCTGGCCTTCCTGCGCGACGGCAAGCGCTTCGAGAGAAGTCTCGAGCAGTCGCTGGCGCGGCTGGCGAAATTCGTGAAGCGCTACGTCATGCACGATGGAATCGTGGCCGAGCGTGCGCCGCATCTGCAGGTCGTGGTGTTGCGGCATCTGCTGGACGTCCGGGCGGCGCTGTCTTCGGCCGAACGCCGCGCGCCGGCGGAACTCATCGCCGCGATCGACCGCATGGCGCCGATGCTGCGCTTCTTCCGTCACGGCGACGGCGGATTGGCGCTTTTCAACGGCGCCTGGGAAGGCGACCGCGCGCTCATCGACCTGATGCTGGGACGGTCCGGCTCGAATGAGGCCGCACCGACCATGGCGCTGGCGAGCGGCTTCCAGCGGCTGGCCGCCGGGACGTCGCTGGTGATCGCCGATGCCGGCAGCCCGCCGGGCCGCGGTATGGATGGTATTGCGCACGCCGGCACGCTGTCGTTCGAAATGAGTGCCGCGCACGAGCGCCTGATCGTGAATTGCGGCACCTACCCCGGTGCTCTGCGCGACTGGCGCCACTTCATGCGCTTCACCGCCGCGCACAGCACCGCTGTTATCGACGACACGAACTCGACCGAGATTACCAATCACGGCGCGTTGGAATATCGTGCCGGCAACGTGCTGGTCGACCGTGCCGAGAACGAGGGCGCGCAGTGGCTCGACATGAGCCATGACGGCTATCGCTCGCTCTACGGCATCATCCACCGTCGCCGCCTGTGGCTGTCGCCGGATGGCGGCGACCTGCGTGGCGAGGATACGTTCGTCGGCCCCGAGGGCCGGCCGGTAACCGTACCCGACCAGCGCTTCATCGTGCGCTTCCATCTCCATCCCGCGGTGCAGGCGACCCTGGCGCAGAGTGGGCAGGCCGTGCTGATGCGCCTGCCGAGCGGGCGCGGCTGGCGGCTGCGCGCCACCGGTGCCGGCATCGGCCTTGCCGAGAGCATCTATCTCGGTGAGGAAGGCCGCGTGCGCCGCACCGAGCAGATCGTGCTGGTCGGCCAGGTGCCGATGGAAGGCATCACCGTGAAGTGGGCCCTCACGCGCATGGAAGGCTAAGGCTTCAGGAAGCCCACGGTCTTGTAGACGTCGTCGAGAATGGGACCGGCAAGTGCACGGGCGCGCTGGGCGCCGGCGCGCAGCACGGCATCGACATGGCCCGGATCCTTCATCAGCCGCTGCATTTCGGCGCCGATCGGGCCCAGCTTGGCAACGGCGAGTTCGGTGAGCGCGGCCTTGAACTCGGAAAACTGCCGGCCGGCGAATTCGCGCACGATATCGTCCTTCTCGCGGTCGGCGAGGGCCGCATAGATGCCCAGTAGATTGTCCGCGTCGGGCCGCTTCTCGGCGTCATCGGGCGTTTCCGGCATCGGCAGGGGATCGGTCTTGGCGCGCCGGATCTTCTGGGCGATGGCATCGGCATCGTCGGTAAGGTTTATTCGCGAATAGTCCGACGCATCGGACTTGCTCATCTTCTTGGTGCCGTCGCGCAGGCTCATGACACGCGTCGCGGCGCCAAAGATCAACGGTTCGGTCACCGGGAAGAAATCCGGTGTGGCAAAGTCGTTGTTGAACTTGATGGCGATGTCGCGCGTCAGTTCGAGGTGCTGCTTCTGGTCCTCGCCGACCGGCACGTGCGTGGCCTTGTAGATCAGGATGTCGGCGGCCATCAGCGCCGGGTAGGCGTAGAGGCCGAGCGAGGCATTCTCGCGATCCTTGCCGGCCTTTTCCTTGAATTGCGTCATGCGGTTCATCCAGCCGACCCGGGCGACGCAATTAAATATCCAGGCAAGCTGGGCATGCTCGGGCACGGTTGACTGGGCGAAGATGATCTGCTTTTGGCCGTCGACGCCGGCGGCGAGGAAGGCCGCCGCGATCTCGCGTGTCTGGGCAGCCAGTTGCTTGGGATCCTGCGGCTGGGTGATGGCATGCAGGTCGACCACGCAATAGAGGCATTCGTAGTCGCCCTGAAGGCGCGCGAAATTGCGGATCGCGCCCAGGTAGTTGCCGAGATGAAGGTTGCCGGTCGGCTGTACGCCGGAAAGGATCCGGCCCTTGAGGCCTTTGGCGGCATATTGTGCGAGGTGCGGGTTGGCCGTGCCGGTCGAAGCG